>RCMY010000369.1_pt1 | contig 67018 bp, 64 predicted proteins | sample 2041341 | NCBI WGS metagenome assembly RCMY01 (sample SAMN09708234, study PRJNA481090) | Marine sediment metagenome, whole genome shotgun sequencing project. | reverse complement strand
GGATACTCGAAACCCGGCGCCTCGGCGGCAAGCAGCGTCTCGTAGTCGAGCGTGACGCCGAGCCCCTCGATCGGAGTCGAAGCATCGCCGTCACGGCAGACGATCACGTGCTCGACGGTGGTGAGCTGATCGAGGACCCGCGCCAGTAGCGGCACGAGACTCTCGTCGACGATGATCACTCGATCCTCGGCGTGGTTCACGACAAAGACGAGTTGCTCGGGAAACAGGCGGATGTTGAGGGTGTGGAGCACTGCCCCCATACAGGGGACAGCGAGGTATGCCTCCACGTGGCGCTGGTTGTTCCACATGAACGTTCCCACCCGGTCGCCGGCCTCGACACCCAGCCGCTCGAGGGCGGAGGCGAGGAGGTCGACTCGATCGGCGATCGCGGCATAGGTGGAGACCTGGAGCGGCTGATCGGGACCATGGAACGTCGTCACCGTCGCATCACCGTGAACCGACCGGCCATGCCGGAACAGATGGGTGATCGTGAGCGGGAAGTCCTGCATCGTCGATTCGATCATGGAGCGATCGTAAACCAATCAAGGGACCCCTTGAAGCTGCCGTTGTCTTCTGGGTGAGCCCGAGTCAAGCCGAACACGCCCGTACGATCCTTGCGGAGAACAGCACGGGGATGCTGGCCACCGTCGACATCGACGGTCGTCCCATCGTCGCTCCTGTCCCGATGGTGGCCGATGCTGCCGGCGTTCCCGTGATGGTCGTCTCGAATCTGAGCACTCATTCGAGCCGCGGTCGACGCGACACACGCGCGGCGATGAACGTGGGAGACCGACTCCTGATCCAGGGCGATCTTCGCCCGGTGCCGGGAATCCAGCAGGTCGCGCTCACCGATGACATCTGCGAGAAGAGGCCAGATCTTCGCACCGCCATCGAGTCGCTCGACTGGTCGTGGCTCCGGCTCGAGCCGACGCGCGTCCGCCTCACCGATGACCAAGGGGACGAGCGTTGGTTGCGTCCTGCCGACCTCGCAGGTGCCGAACCGGATCCACTCGTTCTCTTGGGCCCCGACTTCATCGTCGACGTCGCCGACAAGTTGGCGGACCAGATTCTGCTCGTGGCCAAGACCCTCGGCGGTCGATGGCTCGGCACCAGCGCCGAGGTGAAGGCGATCGATCGCTACGGCCTCACCCTGTCGGTCATCGAGCCGGCCGGAATCAGGGACTCTCGGGTTCCTTTCGCCGACCGCCTCGACTCGGCCGATGACGTCCACGCCGCTCTCGGGGCTTTGGTCATGGCTGCCCGTGCAGCCGCTCGACGTGACGAGAGCCCTGGCTCAACCAGCGACCTGGCGACGACTCTGTTGGATGCCGTAGAAGGCGACGGCCGCCGCCGACCCGACGTTGATGGAGTCGACGGTGCCGGACATGGAAATACGAACGCGCTGATCAACGGCCTCCAACACGCCGCTGCTCAAACCCGGGCCCTCGGACCCCAGCAGGATGGCGAGTCGATCCTGCTCACCGAAGCGGAGCTCTTCGAGGGCGATGGCATCAGCCCCTGGCGTGAGGGCGAGCAGCTGGAACCCGTGATCTCGGAGAACGCTCAGGCCTTCCGGGAAGTGGTCGAGCCTGGCATAGGGGAGGGCGTAGGCCTCACCCATGGAGACTCTTCCGGACCGGCGGTAGAGCGGATCGCTGCAGGTGGGATCGCAGAAGAAGGCGTCGATGCCGAGTCCGGCAGCACAGCGAAGGATCACTCCCATGTTGGTGGGGTTGTTGATGTTCTCGAGAACGACGACGGTCCGGGGATCGGCGTCGGCGAGGACCTTTGCGACTGACGGCACCGGTCGGCGCTTGAAGCACGCCAATGCTCCGCGGTGCAAGTGGTAGCCCGTGATGCGAATGAGCACGTCCGGCCCGGCGGCATAGATCGGCACAGCAATGTCGACCGCACCGGGGAGTTGGCGAGTTCGTTTGGCGTCGACGAGTATCGAGACGAGCTCGTAGCCGGCCGCCAAGGCCCGCTCGACGACGATGTCGCCTTCCGAGATGAACACGCCCGCCATGTCGCCGTCGGGAAGCTCTCGCTCCTGACGGAGAATGTGATCACGCAGGCCCTGGAAGATGTCGAGCCGGGGATCGTCGGGATCGTCGACAGCGATCCATTCGTCGAGCAAAGGTCAGCGCACCTCGCGGTCAGGTCCCGTAGCGAGGGACGTCCGGACCGACGATGGCAGCGAACAGTCCGAGCACCTCACCCGGGTTCGCATGGCGGCCGGTCTCCGCTTTGGAATAGATGGTCTCGTCGTTGACCACGACGTCGAACACCCCGGCACGCCCGGTGACGATCACGAGGTCATTGATGAGGTGTTGGTACTGGCTGAGCAGATCGTTCACTGCGCTCACGGCGCGGTCGGAATAGTCTCAGGGGACGCAGTAGGTGATCGAGATGCGGTAACGCTTTTCACTCATGTGAGCGAGAGTAGTCGACCATGTCACCGCGGCCGGTCGACTACGCTCGGCTGCCATGAAGGCCACCGTCATCTACGAGTCGCTCACCGGCAACACCCGTAAAGCAGGGGACAAGATCGCTGCCGAGCTCAACCGTTCCGGGATCGAAACGGTGTCGTGCTCGATCAAGGCGATCGATCTTCAACACCTCAGCGAATCCGACCTCGTCGTGGTGGGTTCGTGGGTCGACGGGCTGTTCCTCATCGGGCAGAAGCCGGCCGGCGTTCGGCGGCTCATCAATCTGCCGGTGATCCACGGCAAGAAAGCTGCGGTGTACTGCACCTACGCCCTCGACACCGGCAAGACGCTCGAGAAGCTGTCTGGCATCGTCGAGCGTCGCGGCGGCGACGTCGTCGGCGGAATGGCGATCAAGCGGACCAAGATTGACGAACAGGCGATCGAGTTCGTCGACCGTCTCGTCGGCGTGCTCGAGGCCGAAGGCGCACTCAACTGAGAGCGGGCACGGCGACCTGCGAATAGTCGCTCGACCCGGAACGGGCATCGACCATCTCGGTCTCGAGAGCAATCGCAGGCTCGGCCTCGATCAGTGCTTCGGCCCGATCGGCCAGGAGGCGGAGATGATGGAATTCGTCGTGGTCGAACCACCGGCGGGTGTCATTGATTGCCCACAACACGGCGGTGACGGCTTCGTCGGCGATCAGGATTCGCACGGCGGCATGGGCCGGAGCAGTGCTCGACCATCGACCAAGGACCGGTTCGGCGACGTGGATCGAGAAGGCGTCTCGGGGAAATACCGTGCTGCTCAGGCCCCGAAGATGCCCGAGGGGTTCCGAACCCGCTGACGCCAACAACCGTCGGCCGCGACCGACGTTGGCCGTGATGAGGGCACACGACACTGACAGATCCCGGACAACCGTCCGGGCGACACCGTCGAGCGCCGGACCGACGCGACCCCGATCGACGACGATGTCGGCCTCGGTCGTGATGTGTCCCATGACACACGATCGGATCCGAGTCTGCGAGGTTGAGCGTTCGGTCGGAAATTTGATCCGGTCGCGTCGTGTTCAGTCGAACTTGAGCATGCTCGATACGCCCGTGCCGGCTCCAACCACGTCTGGCTGCTTCTCGGTCCCGCTCGACGCCGCCCTCCAGAACGAGCGGTAGCTCGGATACTCGAGCGCCTCGGTGACCCAGCCGGCACGTACGAGCTCGTCGTGCAGGCGGGGGAGGTTGCGCCACGGCACACCCATGTCGACGTGATGGGCAAGATGCCAACCGGTGTTGTACGGCACCATCCAAAAACGGGCCATGCGACTCTGCCGGATCACGTGAGTCGTCAGGCGGCGGTCCTTCGACCGGATCATGCCACCGTGTTCAGCGATCGAACGAAGGCGATTCGACACCCGCCACAATGTCGACCAACTGAGCACCCAGACGACATACATCAGAGGCCGTTGCACCGCGATCGACGCGCCGAGCAGCACCACCTGCACGACCGCGATCTGTTGTGCTTCGCGAGCGCCCTTGCGGAGGGCCCGGAACAGGCCACGGAAGTTCTTGTATGCACTGACGCCGGTGACGTCGCGCCGAAGCTTTCGCCGCCACGAATCGCTCGGGATCGGATACCCGCTGTAGAGGCTCAGGTCCGGTTCGTCTGGACCCAACTCGTCGCGGTGGTGGGCGAAGTGTGAGCGACGGTAGGCGAGGAGGGCTTGGAAGCTCGGATAGGCCAGCACCCAGCGCCCGACGGCGTCGTTGAGCGGCCGATGGGAGAACAGCAGGCGGTGCGCTGCCTCGTGTCCGAGGATGTTGAGGCACACGTGTCCTCGTGCCATGAACACGAAGGCGAGCAGGTATGACCACCATGTGTTGACCATGCCGGCCGCGATCACGACACCGAAAGACCAGAACAGAGCTCCAAGGACCGTGAAGGCATTGCCGACGTCATTGATGTTGCGCAGCTCGTCCCGAAGCTCACGCACCGGTTTCGCCCGCTCGTTCAAACGGTCGGTCGGAAGCACATCGGGGAGGTGCTCCGGCGGCGGCACCAGACTCGCGACCATCTGATCGATGCTAGTCGAGACCGGCCTCGTCCAAGAATTGGTTGACGACGTGGGCCACGCCGTGTTCGGCATGGTGGGGTGCCCGAAGATCGGTGGCGGCGAGCGCACGATCGACGGCATTCGCCATCGCAAAGCCCCAGCCGGCCCAGGTGAGCATGCCGAGGTCGTTCGTGTGATCACCGAAGGTCGCCACCTCGTCGGCCTCGACGCCGAGATCAGCACAGAGATCGGCGAGCGCCAGCCCCTTGTCGGCTCCGGGAGCGGAGATCTCGATGAAGTCCGACCCGGATGTCGACAAGTGCAGCCCATCAGGTACGACCGGCATCAGTGCATCGAGCCATTCGATCTGAACCATCTCGGGGTGCGAGACCATGAGCTTGACGACCGGTTGTCCGTCGATGGAGTCCGGCTCGGGCACGGTGTCCTTGACGATGACAGTCGGATTGGCGAGCACCCGATTCTCGACGAAGCGCTGCGTGTAGTGGATGCCCTCGGGGGTCTCGTACGCGAAACCAACCGAGGGAAACGCCTCGACGATCGACTGGATCGCGGAGTCCATCACGGACACCTGGATGGCGTGCGATCGCACGACGGCGCCGCTGTGACCGTCGTAGACGGTTGCTCCGTTCGAGCAGAGGTGCCAGCGAACGAAGGGCATCTCCTCCAAGAGCAGCAGCGCCGACCAATGGCTTCGACCAGTGGCGACGACCACTTCGATGCCGTGCCGAGCAGCCCGGTCGAGCGCTTCGATGTTGGGGCGCTCCACGACGTGGTCGGCACCGAGCAGCGTTCCGTCCATGTCCGTGGCAATGAGTCGTGGCAGCACCCTCCAGAGCCTATGCGCTGCGGATCGTGGCGGAGGTCAGATCAGGTCGGCGAGGAAGGACTGGCAGGCGAGAATGGCTCCTGCGGTGTCCGGATCGGCTGGGTCCACGTCAGCAAAAAGCCTCTCGCCGGTGGGATCGGCCAGGATGTCCGCAGTCGTGACCGGGTCGATGTCGAGCCCTTGCTCGATGAGGCAGTCGAAGAACCCGATGATCAGATCGATCTGGCTCTCACCACTCGGTGGGAAGAAGTCGTTGGTGGCGTTGGCCGAGCAAGACCGGTCCTGGGGAACGACGAGGTCGACCAAGTAGGCCGTGACATCCTCCTCGAGGCAGTCGAAGGTGCCATAGGCCGTGTGGCCTTCGCCCTCGACGGTGTAGAGCACGCCAGAGGCGAGCGTGCTCGTGAGCTGCTCGCTCCACTGGTACGGCGTGGCCGGGTCTCCGGTGTTGCCGATGACCAAGATCGGTGGTGACCCCTCAGCCGGTCCGATCCGCAGCGGGTCGATCGGCTCCGGGGTGAACACGCAGCCGGCGTTCGACCAGAAGATGCCGCCGAAGTAGTCGGACTGCGAGCCGGACTCGGTCACCGCAGCCCGGGTTTCGTCGATGGTCAGGCGAGTCGGGTCATCGGCACAATTGATGAATCGATTGGCCTCGCTTGCGTTCGAGTAGGTGCCGTCCGGCTGCCGATCGAGATAGGAGTCGGCCAGGAACTGGAGGATCGTGCCGTCGGCCAGTGTGTCGGCCACGAACAGTCCCTCGACCAGGATCGGCCAGGAATCGACGCTGTAGAGCGAAGCCACGATCGCAAGCGTGAGTTCGCCGGACGTCAGCTGTCGACCACCGTCGACCGACAGCGGACCGGTGGCTTCGATCTCGGCCTCGAGGCCATCGATCACCTCGATGGTGGGCCCTATGTCGGTCAGCAGGCAGTCCGGATCGCTGTCGCACGCGGCTGCGAAGTTCTCGAACGCCAAATCGAAACCCGCAGCCTGCGCCCGTTCCAGGGCGTTGAGATCACTGTTCGGGAGAACGGCAGCGTCCAGGACGAGGGCTCGGACATTCTGGGGGAACAATTCGGCATAGGTCGCTCCGAGGCGGGTGCCGTAGCTGTATCCAATGTAGGTGAGCTGTTCGTCGCCGAGCGCCGCTCGCAGGACATCCATGTCTCGGGCGGCGTTGTTGGTGCCGACGTAGGGAGCGAGGTCGGCACCGCTGCAGCCGGTCAGTTGGTCCTCCTCCTCGGCCACCAAGGCGTCCCATCCGGCATCATCGCCGAGGTCGAGCAGCTCGATCTCGTCGTCGAATTGGAGGTCACAGTCGATCGCCGAACTCTGGCCGACACCCCTGGGGTCGAATCCGACCAGATCGAACCTGGCCTGCAACTCCGACGGCAGGGTGACCGAGGCAATGCGGAGATAGTCGACACCGGAGCCGCCGGGGCCGCCGGGATTCAGCACGACCGAGCCGATCCGGTCGCCGGAGGTCTGAGCCCTGATCACCGAGATCTCGATGCGATCTCCCTCGACGTCGGTGTAGTCGAGCGGCACCTCGAGCGTCGCACATTCGAATGCGTCACACTCCGACCAGTCGAGCGGCTCCGGCACGAAGCCGCCGATCTCGGATGCCGGGCGGTCGAGCTCGTCGACCGAAGTGTCGGTTTGATCCTCCCCTTCCACCGTCGATTGGGAGGTCGCTGGTTGGGTCACCGTGACGTCGCTGGTCGACGACTCATCGCCACTGGTGCATCCGGCTGCGATGAGCATGGACACGAGGAGGGACAGGCAGATGGGGGAGCGACGCACCGAACAAGGCTAGTCGTGGGCCAAGGGGCAACTGGTGCCGGGTCCGGCCCGCAGCGGAACCGGCCGATACCCTCGGCCCGGTGACGCAGCCACGACTTCTCGTGATCATGGGTTCCGGCGAAACGGCGCCGACCATGACGAAACCCCACCGAACGATCTTCGAGCGGCTCGAGCCACCCGTCGACGCCGTGATGCTCGACACCCCGTTTGGTTTCCAGGAGAACGCAGACGACCTCGTCGAGAAAAGTCTCGAGTACTTCGCGAAGAGCGTCGGCCACAGGGTCGAGGCCGCCGGGCTCAGACGCTCGGACGGCGACGACCTGGCGGTCGAGACGGCGCTGGCGAGGATCCGGACTGCGGATTGGCTCTTCGCCGGCCCCGGCAGCCCCACCTATGCACTGCGCCAGTGGAAGGACACACCCGTTCCGGCCGCGTTCGCCGAGATGCTCGCCACCGGCGGAGCCGTGGTGTTCAGCAGCGCCGCGGCTCTCACGATCGGTTTGAGGACGGTGCCGGTCTATGAGGTCTACAAAGTCGGCATGGAACCCTTCTGGCTCGAAGGACTCGATCTTCTTTCGGCGTTCGACCTGCCGGTGTCGGTCATTCCGCACTACGACAACAACGAAGGCGGGAATCATGACACCCGAATGTGCTACCTCGGCGAGCAGCGCCTGTCGAGAATCGAAGGTGACCTTCCGGATGGAAGCTTCATCCTCGGTGTCGACGAACACACGGGTGTGGTGCTCGACCTCGACACCGACACCGCCGAGATCTTCGGCAAGGGCGTGCTCACTCTCCGCAGGGAGGGAGAGTCGATGACGATTCCTGCTGGTGTCACCGTCGACATCGACGTTCTCAGGGCTGCCGGCCGCGAGGGCCTCACTGGTCGTTCCCCGGCGTCGAGCAGGGATTGCCCGACGGCAAACCACGACGGACGCCGCACCTCGGTCGACGACACCGTTGGAGCAACCCTGCTCGACGAGGTCCGGGCGGCGGAAGCTTTGTTCGACGCCGCCCTCGGCTCTCGTGACGCCGATGCGGCCGTTGCTGCGGTCCTGTCCATCGACGACGCGATCAACCGCTGGTCGACCGACACGACCCAGTCCGATCACGTCGACCGGGCCCACGCCGCTCGCCGCACGATGATCGTGCGGCTCGGCGCCGCAGCCAAGAGTGGAGTGCGCGATCCGCGCGAGATCGTCGGCCCGGTGATCGCAGCAGTGCTCGAGCTACGCCGCGTCGTGCGCGACGAAAAGCGCTACGACCTCAGCGACGTGATCAGGGACGAGTTGGCCGTCGCAGATGTCGAAGTTCGAGACACCGGCGACGGCGTCGAATGGATACTCGGCGACCGGTGGCAATCATGAGCTCAACGCCGAGAGTGGCACTCGAATCCACCATCTTCTCCCACCTCGGGTTGCCGTCGCCGCACAACCTCGAGGCCCTCGACAGATGCTTCGACGCCATCGAGGCCGCCGGAGCCCTGCCGCTGATCACTGCCGTGCTCGACGGTGTCGCGAGAGTGGGAGTCGACGCCGACGACCATCTTCGCATCTGCGGGCCCGCTCGCAAGGTGGCCGCCCGCGACCTCGCAGTGGCGATTGGCCAAGGTTGGGACTACGGAGCGACCACCGTGTCGGCTGCGCTCACGCTGGCTGCGCAGGAGGGCATCGAGGTCTTCGCCACCGGAGGTATCGGGGGCGTGCATCGCGGCTGGTCAGACACGGGCGACATCAGCGCCGACCTCGGCGCGCTGGCCAAGCACCAGATCGTCACGGTCAGCGCCGGAGCGAAGGTGTTCCTCGACCTGCCGGCGACACTCGAAAGGCTGGAGAGCGACGGCGTCGTGGTACTCGGCTGGCAGACAGACGAGTTTCCCGCTTTCCACGCCGTCAGCAGCGGATTGCCACTGACCCACCGGGTCGAGGATGCAGCCGAGGTCGCCCGAATCGCTCGGGCTCACTGGGGGTTGGGCGGGGGAGGCATCTTGGTTGCTGTTCCCGTTCCCGCCGCTGACGCACTCGATCTCGTCGAGCTCGAACGCGCTGTCGATCAGGCTTTGAGCGCGGCAGCTGCCACAGGCGTCACGGGCCCGGCCACGACCCCGGTGGTGCTGGCCGCCCTGGCCGACGCCACCGACGGTCGCAGCGTGCCGACCAACCTGTCACTGGCCGAGAACAACGCCCGAGTCGCCGCCGCCATCGCGGTCGCGCTCGCCGACTGAGCGACCGCCGCGACCATGCGCCGGCCCGCCGGGAATCCGAAGCTGTGGCGGGCCGATGCACTGCTGGCAGCGCACGAATGGCTCACCCGCCGCGCTGCGATCATGCCGACGTCGCGTCGGGCTGACCGATTTGCTTCGTTCGGCAGCGGGACCGTCATCTGTTTCCCGCCTGCCGCCCTGTTCGGTGAGCATGGCATTCGGCTGGGGGCCGACACCCTCATCGGACCCCATGTCGCCCTGAGCGCAGGCATGGCGCCCGGCCAGCATCTCATCAGCGATCAGATCGTCACGATCGGCGATCGGTGTCTGATCGGTCGCTACTCCAGCATTGTCGGCCACTTCCAGATTGTCATCGGCAATGACGTGTTCTTCGGACCGAACGTCTACGTCACCGACCAGAACCACGCCGTCGACGACCTCGATGTTCCGATCGGACGCCAGTCGGCAGGGGAGCGGCCTGTCTCGATCGGAGACGGATCGTGGCTCGGGGCCAACGTCGTGGTGCTCCCCGGGGTCACGATCGGCCGTCATGTGGCGATCGGGGCCGGCTCGATCGTGACGTCAGACCTTCCCGACCACGCGGTGGCCGTCGGGAACCCCGCTCGCGTCCTCCGTATCGCCGGAGGCGGGTGACCGGGCCGATCCGAGTTCGAGGCGACGTCGATCAGAGGCCGACGTCGGCCCGACTCACGTTGTCGGCGAAGGTGTCGCAACGCTCTGGATCGCCGGTGTTGAAACCCTCCATGAACCAGAACTTCCTGGCTGCAGACGAACCATGGGTCCAACCGTGCGGATCGACTTGCATGCCGGCCTGCTGCTGGATGCGGTCGTCGCCGACGCCGGCTGCGGCGGCGAGACCCTCTTCGATGTCGCCGGTCTCGATGATGCGTGAGCCGTCGGAGTTGCGACGTTGACTGGCGTCGTTCGCCCAGACGCCGGCAAGACAGTCGGCCTGGAGTTCCTGCCGGACGGACAGCTCGTTCTTGGCGCCCGGATTCTGGGCTTGGATCTGACGAACACCATCGCTGATGCCGGTGATCGACTGGATGTGATGGCCGACCTCGTGGGCGATGACGTAGGCCTGAGCGAAGTCACCGGGAGCGCCGAACTTTGTCGCCAGCTCGTCCCAGAAGCCGAGGTCGAGGTAGACCTTGTTGTCGCCGGGGGCGGGGCAGTAGAAGGGACCGACAGCTGAGGTTGCCGTGCCGCATCCGGTGGCCACCGAACCGGTGAAGGGGACGATGGTGGTGAATTCGAACTGCCGGCCGGCCTCTTCGAACTTGCGGTCCCACGTGTCCTGGATGTCGCCCATCAGGGCACCGATGTAGAGGACTTCTTCGTCGTTGGCATCAGCCGCCTGACCGGACCCCAAGGGTGGACCGACATCCAATGCTGGAGACGACGTGGCGGAGCCACCCAGGAGGCTGCCGCCGCCCAGAAGAGCGATGAGCAGGGCGATGATCATGCCACCGATGCCACCCTTGCCGATCGGCAGACCGCCGCCGGCGGCACGAGCGCTGCCGGCAGGGCCACGTTGACCGCGCCGGTCCTCGACGTACTTCTTGCCGCCCTGTTTTGCCTTTTCATCGAAACGAACCACGGCGGCACACTACTCGCTGTCATCCAACATCGCCGTGAGCCGGTCAAGGTGGTCAGCAGATGCGGGGCAGTTGCTCGCCGAGGGGCAGGTCGACGACTCGCGATGCTCCGAGGGCGGTGCGAGCGACGACAAGACCCGGGTGTTGGTCGACGACGGTTCCGATCACGCGAGCGTCCCGGCCTTGGGGGTGTGCATGCATGGCAAGCATCACGTCGTCGACGCCATCTGGCGGCACCATCGCCACCAGGCGTCCCTCATTGGCGATGCTCATCGCATCGAGGCCGAGGAAGGAGCATGCAGCCGCGACCGCCGGGGGCACCGGCACTGATGCCTCGTCGTACTCGACACCGAGGTGTGCCGTGCGGCTGATCTCGCACAACGACGCAGTTACACCACCGCGAGTCGCGTCACGCAGCACATGCACGTCTGCGAACGCATGCAGCATGGCGGCAACCAGGCCGTGCAGTGGTGCAGAGTCGGACTGGAGGTCGGTACCGAACTCGAGGCCCTCGCGTGAGGACATCACGGCGATCCCGTGTGCGCCGATCGGCCCGCTGAGGATGATGGCGTCGCCGGGTCGGGCGCGGGTCGGACGGATGTCGATTCCGTCTGGCACGACTCCGATCCCGGCCGTGTTGACGTACATTCCGTCGGCCTGTCCGCTGTTGACGACCTTTGTGTCTCCGGTGACGATGCGAACACCCGCGGCGAGGGCGGCGGCGGCCATCGCCTCGACAACCCGGCCGAGCACGGCCAACTCGAGTCCCTCTTCGAGGATGAACCCGGCGCTGAGCGCCGTAGGACGAGCGCCGGTCATGGCTACGTCGTTGACCGTTCCGTTGACTGCGAGGTCGCCGATGCAGCCACCCGGAAAGAAGAGCGGCTGGACCACGTACGAGTCGGTCGAGAACGCCAAGCGTCCGGCGTCGACATCGAATGTGGCCGCGTCGTGCAGCTCGAGGTCTTCGGTCCCGTTGAAAGCCGGCACGAAGAGGTGCTCGACGAGTTCGGACGAGAGCTGCCCGCCACCGCCGTGCCCGATGACGATCCGGTCGTAGTCCCGCAGCGGGAGCGGACAGCTCCAGTCGCTCATGTCGGCAGCGGGCATCAGGTCCTCACCTCGCCGGCACGTGCAGCTTGAAGAGGCAGATCGAGTCGGCGGTAGTGGTAATAGGCGGCGCAGGCGCCCTCGCTCGACACCATCGTCGCTCCGAGCGGGTGGCGCGGCGTGCACTCGGTGCCGAACGCCGGACACTCGTGGGGTTTGATGAGTCCTTGGAGGACGCCACCGCTACGACAGACGGCCGATTCAGGTGTTTCGATGCCGCTGACCCCGAAGCGCTCCTCGGCGTCGAAGTCGCGGTAGCGCTCTGCCAGGCGCCAGCCGCTGCGGGGAATCTCGCCGATGCCGCGCCATTGTCGATCGCAGACCTCGAAGACCTCGGCCAACATCTCCTGGGCTGCGACGTTGCCCTTCTCGGTGACCACCCGCTCGTAGGCATTCTCCAGCTCTGCCGTGCCGTCCTCGAGCTGCCGGACGACTCGACGGATTCCTTCGAGGACGTCGAGCGGCTCGAAACCGGTTACCACCACCGGCACCCCGAACGCCTCGACCAGTGGGCCGTACTGCCAGGTACCCATGACCGAGCAGACGTGCCCGGCTGCGAGGAACCCATCGACTCGATTGTGCGGCGACGAGACGATGGCCTCGATCGCCGGGGGAACCAGCACATGGCTCACGAGTGCCGAGAAGTTCGTCAGACCACGCTGTTCCGCGACATGGACCGCCATGGCGTTGGCAGGTGCGGTCGTCTCGAACCCGATGGCGAAGAACACAACCTCGTGATCGGGGTTGTGGGCGGCGAGCTGCACGGCGTCCAGCGGTGAGTAGACGACGCGGACGTCACCGCCCTCGCTCCTGACCTGGAACAGGTCGCGCTCGCTCCCAGGCACCCGCAGCATGTCGCCGAAGGAGCAGAAGATGACACCGGGTCTCGACGCGATCTCGAGTGCCTTGTCGATCATGCCCAGGGGGGTGACACACACCGGGCAGCCGGGTCCGTGGATCAGTTCGATGGCATCGGGCAGCAGTTGGTCGATCCCGTTGCGAATGATCGAGTGGGTCTGCCCGCCGCACACCTCCATGATCGACCACGGCTTCGTGGTCATCCGAGCGATTTCGGCGAACAACGCCCGGGCCAGCTCGGGGTCGTTGAACTCGTCGAGGTACTTCACGGCCTGCTCGCTTCGTCAAGAGCGAGTTCGTCGTCAAGGACCCCCAGCTCGCGGAACATCTCGAGCGTTTCGAGAGCCGAGCCCTCGTCGATCTTCGAGATCGCAAACCCGACGTGGACGATCGCGTAGTCACCGACGCCCAGGTCTGGCAGGTAGGCCAGGCAGATGTCCTTGCGGATGCCATCGAAGCTGATGGTGGCCATCGGGATGCCAGCCTCCACGCGTGTCTCGAGGATCTGTCCGGGGACGGCGAGGCACATGTCAGAAGGCCGTTCTGGTCGTTGGTCGGGCGTGTTGGCGGTGACCGGCGACAAAGGCTTGTCCGAGGGCGAGGCCTCCGTCGTTGGGAGGAACGAGCTGGTTGGTCAGCACCACAAAACCCGCGTCCTGGAGGCGCGACGTACACATGACGGTGAGGAGGGCGTTCTGGAACACGCCGCCCGACAGTGCCACGGCATGATCCCCACGCTCGTCCCGGAGCCTCGCGGCCACGGTGACCACCACATCGCTGACGGCCTCGTGGAATGCACGCGCGATCTCGCTCGTTGGCACGTTCGCACGGAGGTCGATCACCATCTCGCGGAGGACTTCCGCTGGTGAGATCAGTGGCCCGTCGATGGTGAAGCGATAGTGGCAGGACGAACCACCATCCGCCTGGTCGGCGGCGACCTCCAGTTCGATCGCAGCTTGTGCCTCGTAGCTGATCCGATGCCGGAGCCCGAGCAACGACGCCACCGCGTCGAACAGTCGCCCCATGCTCGTCGTCTGCACGCATGCGATCTTCTGATCGAGTTGCCGACGAAAGGTGACGAGCTCTGATGGCGTGAGGGCGCGAACCGGTGCCAGATCGTCGGACCAATCGACACCGGCCGCAGCGAGGTGGACCAGTGCGACGCGGCACGGGTTGCGTACGGCGCTGTCGCCGCCCGGCAGGTCGACGGGTGCGAGGTGGGCGACGCGCTCGTAGCCGTGAGCGTCTGCCATCAAGACCTCCCCACCCCAGATGGCTCCGTCATCGCCATAGCCGGTGCCGTCGAACGCGAAGCCGATGACTTTTTCGTCTGGGGCGCGTCCGTGCTCGGCCATCACCGAGGCGATGTGTGCGTGGTGGTGCTGGACCTCGATCACGCGGCCGGCGTGGTTCGTCCTCGCCCACCGAGACGTTCGATACCCGGGGTGGAGATCAACGGCGACCACCGCGGGGGCGATGCCGTAGATGTGCTCGAACTGTTCGACGCCTCGTTCGAAGGCCTCGAGCGTCGCCAAGTTCTCCATGTCTCCGAGGTGCTGGCTCATCCATGCGTGCCGCGGCGATGCGAGGCAGAAGGAGTTCTTGAGTTCGCCACCGACCGCAAGGACGTCGTGTTCGATTCCTTCGACAGACACAGGAAGGGGAACGAAGCCCCGCGCTCGTCGGATGGGAAGCAGTGAGTCGCCGACGGAGCGGACGACTGAGTCGTCGCAGGGAACGTGGATGGGTCGATCGTGCGTGAGCCATGCGTCGCAGATGCCGCCGAGCCGCGTCGAGGCATCGGCATCGCGATACGCCAACGCTTCTCCGCTGAGGTTGCCGCTCGTCATGACCAGCGCGGGGGCACCTGACGAGAAGAGCAGGTGGTGAATCGGGGTGAACGGCAACATGAGTCCGATCATCGGACTCCCGGGCGCCACAGCCTCCGAGATGGTCGCGCTCCTTCCCGCACGGGAACGCAGCAGGACAATCGGCCGGGCGGGAGACACCAGCTGTTCGGCCTCGACCGGCCCGATCTCGGCGAGGTCGGCCGCGGCTTCGAGATCGGCAACCATCAGCGCGAACGGCTTGTCGGGGCGGTGTTTGCGTTGTCGGAGCTGCCTGACCGCCTCGTCGTCTGCGGCGTCGCACGCGAGGTGGAAGCCGCCAAGGCCCTTGATGGCGACGATGGCGCCGCTCCTCAGTGCTTCAGCTGCCGCCTCGATCGGATCGACGGGACCCTCGGTTGCGTCGGGGCGATCGTCACGGAACTCGAGGACCGGCCCGCAGTTCGGGCACGCAATCGGCTGAGCGTAGTGCCGGCGATCCGACGGGTCTGCGTATTCGCGCGCACACGCCTCGCACATCTCGAAGCTTGCCATCGTCGTGGCCGGCCGGTCATAGGGCAGGTCGCGGATGATCGTGAAGCGTGGACCGCAGTTGGTGCACGTGATGAACGGGTGCCGGTAGCGACGATCAACTGGGTCGGCCAGTTCGCGGAGGCAGTCCGCACAAACGGCGGTGTCCGGCGGGATGAGCGTCCGTTCGCCGTCCACCGCAGCACTGCCGGTGATACGAAAGCCCTGCGCGGACCGGATCGGTATCACTGTCCGAGTCACCGTCTCGATGCGCGCGAGCGGCGGAGCCTCGTCCACCAGCCGCTGTTCGAACTCCTCGATCCGAGCGGCGGGGCCGGTCACCTCTATGAAGACGTGGGTCGAATCGTTGCCGACGATGCCGTCGAGTCGCGCGTCGGTGGCAAGTCGATACACGAAGGGGCGGAACCCGACGCCCTGCACCAGACCACCGACATCGAAGCGGACCGATCTGTCTTCTTCGCGCGGCACGACGATTGGAATCACGGGCGCCAGGGTGTCGTGTGCCACGTGTGCACTCTGCGACCGGTCACGAGCCAGGGCTAGGGACCGAGGTCCTGTCTCCTGGCCGCACACGTGGATACCGAGCGTTCGGGACCAAAGTCCGTTCCGCGTCGCGCCGGTGAGCGCCCACCATGTCCGCACAATCGTCATCGCAGCGGAGAAGGAGCACGGTCTTGAGCCCCAGCGACACCATCGATGCGGTCACGCTCGACGTAGCGGGGCTCGACTCACTGATCACACGATTGCAGGAGCGGGGTCACGCGACCTTCGGCCCGCAGGTTCACAACGGGGTCATCAGCCACGATGTGCTGCGCTCGGCCGACGACCTGCCGTCTGGCTGGACCGACGAACAGTCCGGCGGCCGCTATCGCCTGGTCCCAAGGGGAGATGGCGCTCGTTTCGGCTACGCCGTCGGCCCGCAGTCGTGGAAGGAGTTGCTCCATCCGTCTCGCACCAAGGTCTGGGAGATGTCGAAGCAGACAGAACCGGGCGCAACGGCCGTCGGGATCCGGGTGCGGATGCACGAGCCCGAGGTGCCCAAGCGAGCGTTCATCGGTGTTCGGCCCTGTGAGTTGGCCGCCATCGCCAAGCAGGACCGGGTGCTGCTGGGCGGTCCGCACCCCGACCCGACCTATAGAGCCAACCGGGCCGATCTCTTCATCGTCGCCGTCAACTGCGGCGACCCCGCCGAGACCTGTTTCTGCACCTCGATGGGCACCGGCCCGTCCGCGGGGCCGGGGTACGACCTCGCACTGACCGAGCTGGTCGACGGCGACGTCGTTCGCTACGTGGTCGAGACCGGGTCAGACGCCGGCGTAGCGCTCCTCGCCGACCTCACCTCGGATACGACGTCCGGCGACGAGGCGGAAGCAGCGCGGCGCGTCGTCGAAGACGCGGCAGACCGGATCTCGCGCCACCTCGACACCGATGGCATCAAGGAGTTGCTGTACGAGAACCTCGACAGCCCACAGTGGGAACAGGTGGCGCAGCGGTGCCTCACCTGCGGGAACTGCACGCTCGCCTGCCCGACCTGTTTCTGCACGAACCTCGAGGACGTCACCGATCTGACCGGCGATCACACCGAACGATGGCGGGTGTGGGACTCGTGCTTCAGCCTCGACTTCTCCCTGCTCGGTCCAGGTCCGCACCGGGCATCGGCCAAGTCTCGCTATCGCCAGTGGATGACCCACAAGCTCGGCACCTGGATCGATCAGTTCGACGAATCGGGGTGTGTCGGCTGCGGTCGATGCATCACTTGGTGCCCGGTGGGCATCGACCTGACCGAGGAAGTCCGGGCGATGCGGGAAGGAGCCGAGTCATGACCACGACGACCGATCTGAAGACGGCGCCGTCGCCACTCCTCGTACCAACGCCTTATCGGGTGCTCGACAAGGTGGACGAAGGGTCCGACATCGTCACCCTGCGCGTCGTGCCCGTCGAGAGTTCGCTTCCCGACTTCGAACCGGCGCAGGTCAGCATGCTCGGTTCGTTCGGGGTGGGCGAGGCCGCGATCTCGATCAGCTCGGCGCGCACCATGACCGACCACCACGCCTACACGATTCGCCGAGCCGGGGCGATCACCAACGCACTGATCGATACCCCGATCGGTGGCGTGATCACCGTCCGCGGGCCGTTCGGCAACCATTGGCCTCTCGATACGCTCGACACCGACCAGCTTCTCATCGCAGCTGGTGGATTGGGCATCGCCCCGCTGAGGGCTGCCATCGACCAGGCGGTCGGCGAACCGGGCTTGGATCGCCTTGCCGTCATCTACGGGGCCAAAACCCCGAGTGATCTGATCTACCGAGACGACCTCACTGCCTGGGCCGACTCCGGAGCCGAGATGGTCGTCACGGTCGACGTCGGTGCCGATGCATGGAGCGGGCCGGTTGGTGTCGTGCCCGCCATGCTCGGCGTTGAAGGCGGCGTCGACCTCGACTGGTCGAAGACCACCGCGTTTGTCTGCGGTCCGGATGTCATGATGCATTTCACTGCGCTCAAACTCATCGACCTCGGCGTACCTGCCGAGCGGATCTGGCTCACCCTCGAACGCAACATGCAGTGCGGCAACGCGCTGTGCGGGCACTGCCAGCTGGGACCGTTCATCGTCTGTCGTGACGGGCCGATCGCCAGCTACGCCGAGATCCAATCGTTCCATCCGATCCGAGAGCTGTGAGGGTGACATGAGCAACCCAACGCTGGGAGTATGGAAGTTTGCATCGTGCGATGGCTGTCAGCTGAGCTTGCTCGACTGCGAGGACGACCTGCTCGCGGTCGCCGGTCGGATCGACATCGCCTACTTTCCCGAGGCATCGAGCGGCATGGTCGAGGGGCCGTATGACGTCTCGCTGGTGGAAGGGTCGATCACCACGCCGCACGATCTCGTCCGGATCCAGGAGATCCGTGCGAATTCGGGCGTGCTCATCACCATCGGCGCCTGCGCCACCTCGGGCGGAATCCAGGCCCTCCGCAACGGCGCGGACATCAACGAGTTCATCGGCATCGTGTACGCCCATCCCGAGTTCGTCTCGACGCTCGAGACCTCGACGCCGATCAGCGACCACGTCCAGGTCGACTTCGAACTGCGGGGTTGTCCGATCGACCGCGGGCAACTCGTCGAGACGATCTCGGCCCACCTCGCCGGACGCCCGCCTCGCATCCCCACAACGAGCGTGTGCGTGCAATGCAAGGCCAGAGGCAACCCGTGCATCATGGTCGCCCATGGCACCCCTTGCCTCGGACCAGTGACGCAGGGCGGCTGCAACGCGTTGTGCCCGTCGTACAACCGGGGCTGCTATGGCTGTTTCGGCCCGATGGAGAGCCCGAACACCGAGGCGCTCGCCGACCAGTTCACGCTGCTCGGCCTCAGCGACGCGGCGATCGCACGCAGCTTCCGCAGCTACGCCGGGTGGGACCAGCCCTTCCGTGACGAAGCCGATCGAAGGGACCCCCGATGACCCACAAGAACGTCGACTTCCACGTGCCGGTGCTCGCTCGGGTCGAGGGTGAGGGAGCCATGCACGTGAAGGTGGTAGACGGCGAGGTGACCGATGTCCGGCTCGAGATCTATGAGCCACCGCGCTTCTTCGAGGCATTTCTGCGTGGACGTGACTACACCGAACCGGTCGACATCACCGCCCGGATCTGCGGGATCTGTCCCGTGGCGTATCAGATGAGCTCGGTCCACGCGATCGAGCGACTGTGTGGCGTCACCGTGGGCGGCACGATCCGCGATCTGCGACGGCTGCTGTACTGCGGTGAGTGGATCGAGAGCCACGTGCTGCACGTTGGCTTCCTGCATGCGCCAGACTTCCTCGGCTACCACTCTGGCATCGCGATCGCGGCCGATCACCCGGAGATGGTCGAGAACATCTTGACCCTCAAGAAGACCGGCAACGACCTCGTCGAGTTGCTCGGCGGCCGCCCGATCCACCCGGTCAACGTGCGCCTCGGCGGTTTCTACCGCTCCCCGTCACGCCACGAATTCGAAGCACTTCGCACGCCGCTCGAAGAAGCCCGAGAGATCTGCATCGACCTCATCCGGTGGACCGCGGGCTTCGACTTCCCGGAGCTCTCGCAGGACTACGAGTTCGTCTCGTTGCGGCATCCAGACGAGTACCCGTTCAACGAGGGACGCATCGTGTCGAACAAGGGCCTCGACATCGATGCGTCCGAGTTCGAGCAGTTCTCCGTCGAGGAACACGTGGCCCACTCGACGTCGCTGCACTCGAGCCTCGTCGGGCGCGGGTGGTATCACGTGGGTCCGCTGGCCCGATACGCCAACAACTTCGATCTGCTCACCCCTGACGTGCAGGACCTGGCGGCCGAGGTGGGCCTCGGGCCGGTCGTCACCAACCCGTTCAAGAGCATCATCGTGCGCGGACTCGAGACGCTCTACGCCATCGACGAGGCGCTGCGGATCATCAACGCCTACACCCCTCCAGACGAGCCGTTTGTCGAGGTCCCGGCACGCGCCGGCGTCGGGTGGGCGGCCACCGAGGCCCCTCGCGGTCTGCTGTACCACCGCTACGAGATCGACGACGACGGCAAAATCCTCGCCGCTCAGATCATCCCACCGACGGCGCAGAACCAGCCGACGATCGAATCGGATCTCCGTCAGTTCGTCGGCGACAACCTGCACCTCGATCTCGACGATCTCGAACTCAAGTGCGAGCAGACAATCCGGAACTACGACCCGTGCATCTCGTGCTCGACCCACTTCTTGAAGCTCACGGTCGAGGACACCTGAGGTGGCAGTGCCGGGCCGGGTTGCCCCCCTGCCGCTGGTGATCGGGGTCGGAAACCGAGATCGTGGCGACGATGGCATCGGCCCCCTCGTCGCCGACGCGGTTCGGGCGCGGTGCGACGGAAGGGTGATCATCCACGTCGCGGAGGGTGATCTGTCCGATCTCCCCATGCGGTGGGAGCCCGATCAGGACGTGATCGTCATCGATGCGACGGTGAGCGGTCGCTCGCCGGGTGAAGTCACTGCAGTGAATGCGCTCGTCGACGGCCTCGACGTCGAGAGCGGACTGTTGTCGAGCCACGGAATCGGTCTCGCCGAAGCCGTCGAACTCGGACGCCTTCTCGGGCGGCTTCCCCGCTCGCTCGTGATCTTCGGTATCGAGGCGAGACGCTTCGAGCATTTCGAAGCGGTCGCCGACGAGGTCGCCGGCGCAGTCTCCGATCTGGTCGAGCGAATCATTGGACTCGTCGACGGGACCGAGGAATTCGCACCCTCCGACCCAACCCGAGGCTCCAACCCCCGAAAATGGGGGGCGTAAACCCGAGGTTTGCAGCCCCCATTTCCGGGGGTGATCGCCTCGGGTTGGGATGCAGCGCCGGGAAAGAGCGGCGTCAGGCGGCGAGCGGTCGACCGAAAAGACTCTCTTCGAGCCACGATGCCAGGAACGCCTCGGCCCGATAACACGCCCCGAGGAACACGCCATCGTCGTGCTGCGAAGCTTTGAGGGCGGCGGTCACCCGGTCGGCAATCTCGGTCGCTGTCTCGACCGCACCATCGACGTTGCCGGGCAGCAGCCCTCCGGCTGCGCTCAAGAAGTCGGGCACCATCACCACGCCTGCCCGATGCAACTGGGCGAAGGCCTTCGTGGTGAAGGGAATCGGGCCCCAGGGAACGATCGCCTTTGCCTTCACGAACGGGACTCCCTGGTGCGTCAACGCCCCGGGCTTGGAACCGGCGAACACGATGTCAGCCTTGGCTCCCCAGATCATCCACGGCTTGGTGTCGACCCCGGGCACCTCCAGAACAGTGGCGCCTGCCTCGACGAGGTCGACCAGCAACTGGTCCACGACCGGACCTCTGCCTTCGACGGCCACCGATGCACCGTCGAGCGTGCCGCCATTGCTCCACGCTCCCGCAGCCAGAACACCTGCAACCGTCGCCTCGACGCTGCCGGCGAGCGCGGGACGATCGGCGGCACCAATCAGCGCAGCGATGGCGTCCGGGGTTGTCCCCTTGCCGGGGTCGAGCTGAAGTGATCCACTCACCACTCGATCCATGAGTTCGGCACAGAATGCTTCAGAGGCCGGGCCGACGCCATCGTCGACGGCATTGATGCCGGCAGACGCTCCGACACGTTGCACCTCGAAACAGGCGAAGGAGTACGACACCGACCGGGCGAGATCGGTGGCGCTGCTCTCCAGGATCTTCTTGGCGGTCCTCACCACCCCCGTCGCCGGCACCGCCGTCGAATCGGCGGCATTGCTGCCATCGGTGACGACGAACGCATCGGTCGACGAGAGCTTGGTGAGTGCCATGTGCTGTTCTTAGACGAAGGCGCTGGCGAAGACCAGGCTGACGATGGTCATCACCTTCAGCAGGATGTTCATCGCCGGACCGGAAGTGTCCTTGAACGGGTCACCGACAGTGTCGCCCACGACGGCGGCCTTGTGTTGTTCGCCGCCCTTGCCGCCATGGGCCCCAGCCTCGATGTACTTCTTGGCGTTGTCCCATGCACCACCAGCGTTCGCCATGAAGATGGCCAGCGCAAAGCCGGTGACGAGCGCACCAGCGAGCAGGCCACCGAGCGCATCGACATCGATGAAACCAACGACAAGCGGTACGACCACGGCGAGCGAGCCCGGAATGATCATTTCCTTGAGCGACGCTGTGGTGGAAATGGCAACGCAGCGAGCCGAATCGGGGTTCACGCCCGGCAGGCCTTCACGCAAGCCCGGAATCTCGCGGAACTGGCGACGGACCTCTTCGATCATCTCCTGAGCAGCACGACCGACGGCATCGATCGTGAGAGCGGCGAAGAGGAACGGAAGCGCTGCACCGATGAACAGGCCCATGAAGACGTCGACACTGCCGACGTTGAGGTTCAAGATGACCTCGCCATTGGATGCCTGTGCAACGGCGAACTCGAAGCTCTTGAACAGTGCCAGAGCGGTCAGAGCCGCTGAGCCAACGGCGAAACCCTTGGCGACAGCGGCAGTGGTGTTGCCGAGGGAATCGAGAGCGTCGGTGACTTCACGAACCGACGGGTCGAGCTCGGCCATCTCGGCGATACCACCGGCATTGTCGGCGATGGGTCCGTACGCATCGACAGAGACGACGACGCCGGTGGTGGCCAGCATGCCGATGGCGGCGACGGCGATGCCGTAGATGCCGCCGAATTCCGCGAGGTCACCGACGATGGTCTGCTGACCACCCCAGTACGCCACGCCGACGCCGGCGAGGATGAGCGCAACAGAAGCTGCGACCGAGATCATGCCGGCGGAGATGCCGCCGAGGATCGTGGTCGCCGGGCCGGTCTCGGTCTGCTGGGCGATCTTCTTGACCGGTCCGTAGTGGTCGGAGGTGTAGTACTCGGCAGTCTTGCCGAGCGCCCAACCGGCGATGAGGCCACCGATGACCGAAACGGCGAGGCCGAGCGGCTGGTCGAAGTTGTCGCCGCCGAACAGCCAGAATGCAGCACCGAGCGTGCCGATGATGGTGATGCCCATCGCGATGTTGGTGCCCATGTGGAGGGCCTTGCTGAGTGCCTTGGAGTCGGTCGACGAGCCGCCCTTCACGGCGAACGAGCCGATGATCGACGCGATCATGCCGACGAAGGCGATGATCATGGGGAACATCAACAGGGGGAGAGCTCGATCGCCGATGTCGTCTGCGACGAGTGCGAGAGCGAACGCCGTGAGGGAGATCGGAGCGATGATCGAACCGGCGTATGACTCGAAGAGGTCGGCGCCCATGCCGGCGACGTCACCGACGTTGTCGCCGACGTTGTCGGCAATGGTGGCCGGGTTGCGTGGATCGTCCTCGGGAATACCCGCTTCGACCTTGCCGACCAGGTCGGCCCCGACGTCAGCAGCCTTCGTGTAGATGCCACCGCCGACACGGCTGAACAGGGCGATCGTGGATGCACCCAAGCCGTAGGCGGTGACGACCTCGAAGGCTCTGTCGACCTTGAGCCACATCACGAACAGGATGTAGACGAGCATGAGGCCACCCAAGGCCAGTCCGGCCACCGAGAAGCCCATGACAGCGCCACCGCGGAAGGCGATCGGCAGGGCCTTGCCCGGGCCGTCCTTGGCTGCCTCGGTCGTCCGAGCGTTTGCCATGGTGGCCACGGTCATACCGACGTAGCCGGCAGTCGCCGAGAGAATCGCACCGAGGAGGTAGGTGACCGCAGCAAGCGGTGCGATCACGACGGCGACCAGCAAGGCCATGACGGTGGCAAAACCGGCAACCCAGGTGTATTCCGCCTTGAGGAACGCCTTCGCTCCGTTTTGGATCTCCGTCATCAGGAAGATCATGCGGTCACTGCCAGGGCTGGCCTTCTTCACGTCTTGGTAGAAGAAGGCGGCCAGCCCGAGTGCGGCGAGCGCCGACACGAAGGCCAGATAGGGGACTGCGTCCACGGTGGATACTCCTCAGAAGTTGATTGTGCGCCGTTTGCTCAGGCGCGCTCGTCCAACACCAGGCGGACGAGCCGGGGGAAACCTAGTGGGCCATCAACCCAATCGCCACATGGAGGCCAACGCCTGGGTGAGATGTCCGATGTCAGCGACACCGGCACTTTCGCGGATGCTGTGCATCGCGAACTGTGGCGCACCCACGTCGACGGTCGGCACGCCGAGCCGGGCTGAGGTGATCGGACCGATGGTGGACCCGCACGGCAGGTCGTTTCGGTGGATGTACGTCTGCACGGGGACACCGGCGGCATCGCACGCCGCCCGGAACGGGGCCTCGCTGGCCGCGTCGGATGCGTAGCGTTGATTGGCATTGCGCTTCACGACGACGCCGCCGTTGATCATGATGTGGTGGTTGGGGTCGTGCTTGTCGACGTAGTTCGGGTGCGTGGCGTGCGCCCCGTCCGCCGAGACGACATACGACCGGGTCAGCGCTTCGAGATGACCCACTCGATCGGTCCCGGCGGCAGCCGAGATCCGCTCGAGCACGTTGGCCAACACCGCACCGCCGGCGCCGGTTGCCGACTCCGAGCCGACCTCCTCGTGGTCATAGAGCACGAGGACCGGAATGCGGGGGCCAGGGTCTTCGACGGCGTCGATCAGTGCGTGGACGCCGCAGAATGTCGAGAAGAGATTGTCGATCCTGGCCGATGCCAGGAGATCGCTGTCCCGGCCAACGATCGCCGGAGATTGGGTGTCGAACGCCATCAAGTCCCAGGACACGATCTCGTCGACGGTCGCATCCGCCAGTTCAGCGACGTACGCGGCGAACGTTCCCGGAGTGCCTGGTCCGATCGCCCACAACGGAATCATGTGTTTCTGGGGATCGACCAACAGGCCTTTCTCTCGGATCTCACGATCCAGGTGGATGGCGAGCTGAGGAATCCGCAGGATTGGCTGATCGTCTCGAATCAACCGAGTGACCGTGCCCTCCGCGGAGCGAAGCAGCACTCTGCCGGCAATTCCAAGGTCCCGGTCGAGCCAGGAGTTGGCCAGAACTCCGCCGTAGACCTCCATGCCGACTTGTTCCCAGCCGGCCGAGGCGAGGTCTGGATGTGTTCTGACCCGAAGATTCGGCGAGTCCGTGTGAGCGCCGACAACGACGAAGCCGGTGCCCGCCATGGCCTCCGCTGCACTCCATGCAACGAGCAGACCGCCCGCCGACACGATGTGCCTGCCGGTTCCGGCGAACGACGCATCCATGTCGGCGACCACGAAACCGGCCCCGGACAGCAGCTCGATGGCCCGCTCGACTGCGTGGTACGGAGTCGGTGCAGCCTCGAGGTCGGCGAGCATCTGAACGACCTCTGGCGAACGATCGTTTGCGGGCTGAGCTTGATTCATGAGGTGACAGTAGCGGTCGCCCTCCCCGCCGTCGGTTTCGCTCTTCGAGGCTGTCTGCCGGTAACCTTTACGATCCGGCTGGGCCAGTGCTGTCCCCGCCGGCTTCCTGTCGGACGCGTTCGTCCGTTCCCGCCCCACCACCAGGAGAAGCCGGTGCGAGATCGCCCCACCACGCAACTTCCGCATGCACAGCACTTCCCCGCGGCGCAGGGTCTCTACGACCCGGCCAACGAACACGATGCATGTGGTGTCAGCTTCATTGCGGATCTCAACGGTGTCGCATCGCACCGAACGGTGGAACTCGCGGTCAACGCCCTCACGTGTCTCCAACATCGTGGTGCCACCAACGCCGAACCGAACACCGGTGACGGCGCCGGTATCCTCGTGCAGGTCCCGCATCGCCTCCTCGCAGGCGAGATTCCGAGCCTCCCGGGGGCCGGAACCTACGTCACCGGCATCGGGTTCCTGCCAGTCGATGCCGAAGAGCAGGCCCGCACCAAGGACGCCATCGCCAAGATCGTTGCCGACGAAGGCCTGACCGTCGTCGCCTGGCGCACCGTGCCGACCAACCCGACATCGCTCGGCCAGCAGGCCCTCGATGTCATGCCTGCGTTCGAGCAGATCGTTCTGGCCTCCCCGGGGGGCCTCGCCGGAATCGACCTCGATCGCGAAGCCTTCATCGTCCGCAAGCGCATCGAACACGAGCTACCCGTCTACTTCCCGAGTCTGAGTTCCCGCACGCTGGTCTACAAAGGCATGCTCACGACTCCGCAACTCGCTGAGTTCTTCCCCGACCTGGTCGACGAGCGATTCGAGAGCTCGCTGGCGCTGGTGCACAGCCGCTTCTCCACCAACACCTTCCCATCGTGGCCGCTGGCTCATCCCTACCGTTTCGTGGCCCACAACGGCGAGATCAACACCGTGATGGGCAACCGCAACTGGATGCGAGCACGCGAGGCAATGCTGTCGTCACCGATCTGGGGTGCCCGCATCGAGAAGCTCTTCCCGATCTGCACGCCACACGCTTCTGACACGGCCAGCTTCGACGAAGCGCTCGAATTGCTCCATCTCGGCGGCTACTCGCTGCCCCATGCCGTGCTCATGATGATCCCGGAGGCGTGGGAGAAGAACGCCACGATGGACGACGCGACCCGCGAGTTCTACCGTTTCCACTCTGCGCTCATGGAGCCGTGGGACGGTCCGGCCTCGGTCACCTTCACCGACGGCACCGTCGTCGGCGCCGTACTCGACCGCAACGGCCTGCGCCCGAGCCGCTACTGGGTCACCGACGATGGAATCGTGGCCATGGCCTCCGAGGTCGGCGTCATCGACATCGCCCCGGAACGAATCGTCAAGAAGGGCCGACTCGAGCCAGGAAAAATGTTTCTCGTCGACACCGAGCAGGGACGCATCATCGATGATGCGGAGATCAAGTCCGCCCTGGCCTCGGCCCAGCCTTACGCCGAATGGAACAAGCACTGGATCGATCTCGCAGATCTGCCCATCCGCGACATCGCTCACCCGATCCACGAGGAACTGATTCCCCAGCTGGCGGCCAACGGATTCACCCAGGAGGAGCTCGAACTCCTCGTCGAGCCGATGGTGCGCAGTTCGGCGGAGAGCATCGGCTCCATGGGCACCGACACGCCGCCCGCGGTCCTGTCGAGCCGTCCTCGGCAGCTGTTCGACTACTTCGCTCAGCTGTTCGCCCAGGTCACGAACCCGCCGCTCGATGCCCTTCGTGAGGAGCTCGTCACTTCCGGCGCCAGCGCGATCGGCCCGGAGCACAATCTGCTCGACCCGGGTCCAGAGTCGACCCGGCAGATTCGCCTGCCGTATCCTGTCCTCACTCGCGACGAGCTCACCCAGATCATCCACGCCAACGACGAGGGCGACTTTCCTCACCTTCGTTGTGCGCTCATCCGAGGCCGGTACCCCGTTGCCGAAGGGGGCGAGGGGCTCCGTCGAGCCCTCGAGGACGTCAGGTACCAAGCCGCGAATGCCATCGCCACTGGCGCGTCGATCATCGTCTTGTCGAACCGCGATGCTACCGCCGACCTTGCGCCGATTCCGTCGCTGCTGCTGACCGGCGCCGTGCATCAGCACCTCGTTCGCAGAAAGACCCGTACCCAGGTCGGCCTCGTCATCGACGCCGCCGATGTTCGCGAAGTGCACCACTTCGCCCTGCTCCTCGGTTACGGCGCCGGGGCCGTCTGTCCTTCGCTCACCTTCGAGGCCATCGAGGATCGCATCGCCTGGGACCAGTCCACGGTCGATCCTGCTGTCGCGGCCCACAACTACCTGCGAGCGGCCTCCAAGGGCGTCGTCAAGGTGATGTCCAAGATGGGCATCAGCACGGTGGCGTCCTACACCGGCGCACAGATCTTCGAAGCCCTCGGCCTCGGCCACGAGCTCGTCGACGAGTACTTCACTGGCACGACCTCCAAGCTCGGGGGCATCGGACTCGACGAGATCGCCGAGGACATCCTTCACCGACACCTGCGGGCGTTCCCGGACCGTCCCGAATCCCTCGCCCACCGCGAACTCGAGCTCGGCGGCGAATACCAGTGGCGCCGGGAGGGGGAGTACCACCTCTTCAACCCGCAGACGGTCTTCAAGCTCCAGCACTCCACCCGGACCAAGCAGTATGAGGTTTTCAAGGAGTACACCAATCTCGTCGACGATCAGTCCGAGCAGCTGGCGACCCTCCGCGGGCTGTTCCGACTCGTTCCGGCCGGCGACCCCGTGCCGATCGACGAGGTCGAGCCGATCAGCGAGATCATGAAGCGGTTCGCAACGGGGGCGATGAGCTACGGCTCGATCTCGGCCGAAGCTCACGAGACGCTTGCCATCGCGATGAATCGGCTCGGCGGCAAATCGAACACCGGCGAGGGTGGCGAGAATCCCGAGCGCTTCGTCACGATGGAGAACGGCGACTCCAAACGCTCGTCCATCAAGCAGGTGGCCTCCGGACGTTTCGGCGTCACGTCCAATTACCTCACCAACGCTGATGACATCCAGATCAAGATGGCTCAGGGGGCGAAGCCGGGTGAGGGCGGACAGCTGCCAGGCAAGAAGGTGTGGCCCTGGATCGCCGAGGTGCGCCACTCGACGCCGGGAGTCGGCCTCATCTCTCCGCCGCCCCACCATGACATCTACTCGATCGAGGACCTCGCTCAGCTGATCCACGATCTCAAGAACGCGAACCCAGCGGCTCGGATCCACGTGAAACTGGTCGCCGAGGTCGGCGTCGGAACGGTTGCGGCAGGCGTGTCCAAGGCGAAGTCGGACGTCGTCCTCATCTCGGGCAACGACGGCGGAACGGGAGCGTCACCGCTCACCTCCCTGAAGCATGCCGGCGGGCCCTGGGAGCTCGGACTCGCCGAGACCCAGCAGACGTTGCTCCTGAACGACCTCCGAGATCGAATCGTCGTGCAGGTCGACGGCCAGCTCAAGACCGGACGTGACGTGATCGTGGCTGCCTTGCTCGGCGGCGAGGAGTTCGGGTTCGCCACCGCGCCGCTGGTCGTGTCCGGCTGCGTGATGATGCGGGTCTGCCACCTCGACACCTGTCCCGTTGGTGTTGCGACGCAGAACCCCGAGCTCCGGGCCCGGTTCTCGGGCAAGCCCGAGTTCGTGGAGACCTTCTTCGAGTACATCGCTGAAGAGGTGAGGGAGTACCTCGCCGAGCTCGGCTTCCGTTCCATCGACGAGGCCATCGGTCGGGCCGAATGCCTCGACACACGCGAGGCCGTGAACCACTGGAAGGCTTCCAGCCTCGACCTGTCGCCGATCCTCTACGTGCCGGATCTCGATCCGGGTGCCTCTCGCCGAGCCATCCAGACCCAGGACCATGGTCTCGACAAGGCGCTCGACATGACCCTCATCGCCGACTGCGCCGAGGCGATTGCCAACGGCACCCCGTTCGGCAAGCACTACGAGATCCGCAACGTCAACCGCACTGTCGGCACGATGCTGGGTCACGAAATCACCAAGGCGCACGGCGGCGACGGCCTTCCGTCCAACACCATCGACCTCTCGTTCACCGGTTCAGCCGGCAACTCGTTCGGGGCGTTCATTCCCAGCGGCGTCTCCCTGCGGCTCGAAGGCGATGCCAACGACTACGTCGGCAAGGGCCTCAGCGGTGGGCGAATCGCTGTGTTCCCGAACAAGAAGTCCACCTTCGCTGCCGAGGAGAACATCATCGCCGGCAACGTCCTGCTCTACGGGGCCACGAGCGGCAGTGCGTTCTTCCGAGGCCGGGTCGGGGAGCGCTTCTGCGTTCGCAACTCCGGCGCCTCAGCCGTCGTCGAAGGTGTCGGCGACCACGGTTGTGAGTACATGACCGGTGGACGTGTCGTCATCCTGGGCACGACCGGTCGGAACTTCGCCGCCGGCATGTCCGGCGGTGTCGCGTACGTCTATGACATCGACGGTCACTTCGCCAGCCGGGTCAACCGCGAGATGGTCGAGCTCGAGACTCTCGACGAAACCGACAACGCCGAGGTCCTCGACCTGATCAGACAGCACCACGAGCTGACCGGTTCCTCGGTGGCATCGAGGATCATCGATTCGTGGGACGCCCACGCCGAGCGCATCGTGAAGGTGATGCCTCGGGAGTACAAGCGAGTCCTTCTCGCCCAAGCAACAGCGCTACGCGACGGCACAGATCCGATCGCAGCGATCATGGAGGCCACGAATGGGTGATCCGAAGGGGTTCCTGATCCACGACCGCAAGGACTTCGTGCGCCGACCGGTGCCAGTCCGTCTCCGCGACTGGAAAGAGGTCTACGAACCCTTCCCCGAAGCCGATCTCGTCGACCAGGCGTCACGCTGCATGGACTGCGGCATCCCGTTCTGCAACAACGGTTGTCCACTCGGGAACCTCATCCCCGACTGGAACGATCTGGTCTATCGAGGGCAGTGGCGAGACGCCATAGAGCGGCTTCACGCCACCAACAACTTCCCCGAGTTCACCGGCCGGCTCTGCCCGGCCCCGTGCGAAGGTGCTTGTGTCGCCGCCATCAACACTGATCCGATCTCGATCAAGAACATCGAGGTCGCCATCATCGACCGAGCGTGGGACGAAGGATGGGTCGTTCCGATCCCACCATCGAAACTGACCGGGAAGTCCGTCGCCGTCATCGGCTCCGGCCCGGCCGGGCTTGCGGCCGCCCAACAGCTCACTCGGGCCGGCCACAACGTCGTCGTTTTCGAACGAGCCGACCGCATCGGCGGACTTCTCCGCTACGGCATCCCCGAGTTCAAGATGGAGAAGTCCGTTCTCGATCGTCGACTCGGCCAGATGGAGGCCGAAGGAACCGAGTTCCGAACGAACGCCTACGTCGGGGGTCCGACAGGCGACCCGACCAGCATTCCTGTGGCCGAACTCCGTCAGGGCTTCGATGCCATCGTCCTCGCCGGCGGGGCCACCAACTGGCGCGACCTCCCAATCCCGGGACGCGAGCTGCAAGGCATCTACCAGGCAATGGAGTTCTTGCCACTGTCCAACCGGGTGCAGGAAGGCGACATCGAGGTCGCTCCCATCAGCGCCGAAGGCAAACACGTCGTGATCATCGGCGGTGGCGACACCGGAGCCGACTGCCTCGGCACGTCACATCGTCATGGCGCGGCGTCGGTGAAGCAGTTCGAGATCATGCCTCGCCCCCCGGACCACCGCTCAGACCGCACCCCGTGGCCAACGTTCCCGCTCCAGTACAAGGTCACCTCGGCCCATGAAGAGGGCGGCGAGCGGGTGTACTCCGTGAGCACCACCGAGTTCGTCGGATCCGACGGCAAGGTCACGCACCTTCGCGGTCACGAGGTCGAGTTCGGCATGACCGACAACGGCCCAGGTTTCGTTGCCGTCGAGGGAAGCGAGTTCGAGTTCGAGGCCGACCTCGTCCTGTTGGCGATGGGATTCCTCGGGCCGGAGCCCGGCACGCTCATCGATCAACTCGGGTTGGCCACCGACGGGCGCAGCAACGTCGTTCGCGACAGCAGTTGGATGACCTCCGAGGACGGAGTCTTCGCCTGCGGCGACATGGGCCGTGGCCAGAGCCTCATCGTGTGGGCGATCGCAGAGGGCCGGGCATGCGCCTCAGCCGTCGACGAGGCGCTCATGGGTCACACCTTGCTGCCGCGCCCAGTCACCCCAACCGACCGTCCGCTCGTATGAACAGCATCCGATCAGGTCAGTGAACAGCGTCTGATCAGGACGACTCCTCGATCAGACCTTCCAAGAGCATGCGATAGAGCGCCGAGACAACTCGGAACGCACTCATCTTCGTCGTGCTGATCACATCGCCAACCGTGCGGCGACCGTCGAGCAACGAGAGGTATCGCCACTCGTCGGCAGTGACGACCCGCTCGTCAGCGCCTTCGGGCAGCATCGTCGCCAGGGTGAAGATGGCGCCGGTGTTCGGGATGCTCGATGCGATCTCGGCCCAGATCTCCAATCGGCGCTTGGCCTGATCGACCAGCTGGCCGGCATCTTCGGAAAAATGTGGTCCGACGGCGTGGACGAGGTCCGGTTCGAAGGCGAACGATGCGTTCGACGGAACGAGGAGTTCGAAGAGGATGTTGAGGTTGTGTTCGTGGAGAATGCGGGCCAGGGCAGAGGTCGAGTCTGCGCCACCTGCGGCCAGTCCGGCCGCCGCATCACCCCTCAGCAGTAGTGCATCGATCTCCTCGATCGACCCAACGCCACCACCGAACAAGACGGCCACGGGCTCGGTCCCACCGGGCTTGTCGATGAAGTAGACACGGCCGCCATCGATCCAGATGTTGGCCGGTGGCTCCGAGGTACCGACCCGCAACACGCCGGTTCGCTCGTGCTGCGCGAGCGACGCCAGCACGGCGTCGAGGGGGAGATCCGCAAGTGTCCCCGTAAAGAGATCTTCAGCCATCTCGGCACCGTACCTCAAGGTCGGGAAAGAGCGGCCGATGTGGTTGTGGTCCACCCAACCTTGTGAGAGGGCCATGTTCCAGAATCTCAAACTTCGCACCAAGCTGGTTGCCATCGTTACGCCGCCGCTGTTCGTGTTGGCAGTGGTTGCTGCCTACGCAGTTCTGCTCAGCAACGGGGGCACCACGCTCGACGAGTTGAGCAGCGATGTTCGAACCCTCGGTGTCGTCGCCCTGGCTGCGTTCCTCCTGAGCGCACTCGCTGTGGTCGTGATCGGTCGCACCATCACCGACCCGATCGACAGCGTCGCCGCTTCGGCGCGCGAGCTGGCGGACGTACGTCTCCCGGCACTACTCGACACGCTGCGGCACCCGGGCCGCCCCAGCCCCGTCTTCGAACCACTGGTTGCCAGCAGCAACGACGAAGTCGCCGAGCTCGTCGACGCTCTCAACTCCGTACAGCTCGGGATCGCCGGCCTCGCTGAGGAACAGCGGACGATGGTGCGACAGGGACTGAGCGACCTGGTGGTCAACCTCGCCAGACGCAACCAGAGCCTCCTCGACCGCCAGATCGAAGTGATCGACCGGCTCGAGCACGACGAAGAAGACCCGGATCGACTTCAGGAACTGTTCAACCTCGATCATCTCGCTACTCGCATGCGGCGCAACGCCGAGAGTCTTCTCGTCGTCGCCGGTGCCGAGCCGGCTCGGCGTCGTGGTGGTCCGGTCGAGGTCGCCGATGCCTTGCGCGTGGCCATGTCCGAGATCGAGGACTACCGCCATGTGCAGCTCACCGATGTCGAAGACGCCCGTATCGGAGCGCAGTCGGCCGTCGATCTCGCACATCTCTTCTCCGAGCTCCTCGAGAACGCCACGCAATTCTCGCCGCCCGAAAGCCCGGTCGAAGTCACCGGCGTGCGGCACCCGGACGGCTCGTACCTGATCTCCTGCGTAGACCACGGCATCGGTATGACCACCGATCAGCTCGCCAACGCCAACGACGTCCTGCAGAACCCGCCGGAACTCGGTCTCGGGCTCACCCGCTCGCTCGGCTTCATCGTGGTCGGTCGCCTGGCGGCCCGACTCGGCGTACAGATCGAGCTGGCGCACACCCCGAACGGCGGCATCACTGCCATCGCCGACATTCCGGCCACGGTCCTCGCCGACAGCTTCCTGCCCTCGAGTGATCAGCCCGACAGCGAGGCCGTACCCACGAGTGAACCGGCGCAACCGGTTGACTCCGGAATGGCGGCGGCAGCGCTCACCATCGATCAGGGCGAAGAGTCCTGGACCCCACCGTCCATGCCAGAACGCGATGCATCGGCGTTCGGCTCCAGCCCGGCTGCTGCGATCGCGGCCATCGATCCCAGTGCTCCGGCCTTTGCCGACGAGCCGGTGGGCGAGGTCGCTGCGTTCCCGATGGCGGCGCCCACACCCGTCTTCCCAGAAGCCGACCTCCCCCCGATGCCCGAACCCCCGATGCCGGCCCAACCGGCCGCACCGGCCGCTGCCCCGATGGGCGAAGAGGGGCCGGCATCCGAAGCTCTGGCCAAGCTGCTCGGCATCGCCCCGACGAGCTTCGACACCCCTCCGGCTGCGACCTCGGCACCCGGGGTCCCGTTGACCGACGTCGAATCGAGCAACAACTTCTTCGCCAGACCCAAGCCGGCGCCGGCCGCGCCGGACCTGCCGTGGGAGGCTCCGAGCTTCGATTCACAGGCCGCTCCGGATCCGCTACCGATCCCCGACGTTCCGACGAAGCTCTCCGAAGCCATTCCCAGCGGTGAGAGCTTCGACAGCGGCATGGAATCGCTGCTCACTCCAGAATCGAGCCGAACCTCGGCCGGTCTCGTGAAACGAGACCGCACCAAGAACCATGCTCCGGAGAGCGAAGGCCGACGAGTCGCTTCAAGCGTCCGGAGCCCTGACGAGATCCGCTCGATGCTCTCTCGTTACCGAAGCGGCCTCAAGGGCAAGCCGCTCGAGGACATGGCAACACCCCCGATGCCCGACACCCCCAACCCCGACAGCACCACCTTCGAAACCAACGGAGACTTCTGATGAGCGTAATGAGCACCCAGGCAAGCAACGTCAACTGGCTGGTCAACAGCTTCGTCGAGCGAGTCCCCGGCGTCACCGAGGCCGTGGTCGTTTCGTCGGACGGTCTCCCGATCGCGGCGTCGAGCGGCCTCGATCGCGACTCGGTCGATCGATTCTCCGCCGTCTCATCCGGTCTCATCGGACTCGCCTACGGCGCTGCCGGCCGCTTCGGCGGCGGTGCGGTGACCGAAGTGATCGTCGAGATGGAGAACGCCTTCCTCTTCGTGACCGGGATCAGCGACGGTTCATTGTTGGCGACCATGGCACAAGCCGGCGCTGACGTCGGACTCGTGGCCTACGAGATGGCCGTGCTCGTCGAGAAGACGGGCGCCGTCCTCACCCCCGAGCTGCGAGCTGAACTCCAGGCGGCCCTGACTTCATGAGCGAACACGACACCACCGACACACCTCTGCGGGTGCGTCCTTACCTCCTGACAGGAGGCAGGACGAGATCTTCGGTTGATTTGGCACTCGAAGCCCAGATTGTGCTGACGCCGAAAGGCCAAGCCGGGGTCGAGAGCGCCAGCATGGAACGACGGGCGATTCTCGAGCTTTGCGCCGACCCTCAGTCGGTTGCCGAGATCTCTGCGCACTGCAAGATCCACCTCCAGGTAGCTCGAGTCCTCGTTGGCGATCTGATCACCGAGGACCTTCTCCATGTCCAGGAAACCGCACACCACTCGCCCGACCGCCCCGACCTTGACCTGCTGAACCGCGTTCTCGACGGTTTGCAGGCGCTCTGAGGAAAGCCATGACCGAAAAGAAGAATCAGATCCCTGTGAAGATCGTGGTCGCCGGTGGCTTTGCTGTCGGTAAATCCACGTTCGTGTCCGCTGTCTCCGACATCGACCCACTCACCACCGAAGCGGCGATGACCAAGGTCAGCGAGGGCATCGACGACGTCGGCGTCGCCACGAGCAAGAAGAGCACCACCGTTGCCATGGACTTCGGCCGAGTGGGCCTGAGTGCCGAGTTGGTGCTGTACCTCTTCGGGACGCCTGGTCAGGACCGCTTCCACTTCATGTGGGACGAACTGGTGCGGGGTGCCATCGGCGCCGTCGTTCTGGTGGACACCGGACGTCTCGACCACTGCTTCCCTGCCATCGACTACATGGAACAGACCGGCGTGCCTTTCATCGTGGCGATCAACGCGTTCGACGGCGTGCTAAGACACCACCCGGACGATGTCCGCGAAGCCCTCGACATCCCGAGCCACATCCCGATCGTGGTGACCGATGCTCGCCATCGGGCTGCTGTCCGGGATGCGCTCGTATCGCTCGTTCGCCACGCGATGACGGTGGCAACCGCTACGGCCTGAAAGACATGGACCCAGTACTCTCCCGGGCATGCCAGACGCCCTGAGTCAATTGTCTCGATCCGTCGCAGGGCGAGTGGTCGTCATCACCGGTGCTGCCTCTGGCATGGGCCGGGCCATGGCTCACCTGTTCGCCGACGAAGGGGCCTTGGTCGGCATGATCGATCGAACCCACGGCGGCCTCAACACGGTGTCGAACGAATTGGAACGAGCCGGCCACGGGGTCGGCTCGTTTGCGTCATGCACCGCCGATGTCGGCGACCAGCGCGCCGTCACTGATGCGGTCGCATCGATCCGAGCCGAGCTCGGTCCCATCGACGTCCTCGTGAACAACGCAGGTGTCAGCATCCCGGCCTCAATCGATGCCGATGGTTACAGCGAGGCTTGGGCGGCGACCTTACGGGTCAACCTCGAGGCGCACACCTTGTTGATTCGGGCATGTCTCGACGATCTGCGACGCAACGGTGAGGGTCGCATCATCAACATCGCATCGACTGAGGGTCTCGGCGCCACTCCGCAGCTGTCGCCGTACACGGCGTCAAAGCACGGCGTCATCGGGCTGACCCGAGGACTTGCGGTCGAGCTGGGTCGTTCCGGTGTCACGGTGAACTGCGTGGCACCGGGGCCGATCCGGACCGGCATGACGGCTTCGATCGACGATGAGAACAAGGCGAAGTTCGCCCGCCGACGAGTCCCGGTCGGACGCTACGGCGAACCGGAAGAGATCGCCCACGCTGTGCTGTCGCTGGCGCTGCCGTCCTCGTCGTTCATCAACGGAGCCGTCCTCGTCGTCGACGGCGGCATGGTCGCGCAGAACGTCTGAGCGCCCATGCCGGTTCGATTCATCGCCCCTGGTTCGTGCTCCTCGTTCCGCTTGTGCTAGGAGCCGACAAGGCGTAGGTTCGCTTTGCGGCCTCATTCCAGGCCGCTCGAAGAGGGGGAACTTTCATGTACATGACATTCCGGAACATGCGCGCGGACATGGGGCACATGCAAGATGCCATCGGCGTCGCTACATGGGCCAGGGATCGACTCAACAGGGATCACGGAGGCAACTACGCCGTCTCTGTCAACGTCGGCGGAGATCCAACCGCCATCGCACTTGCTGGTGCATTCGCCACCATGGCCGACTACGAGAAGCTTCGTGCCGCTCTTGTGGGCGACGATTCCATGCAGGCCATGATCCGAATGTCCAGCGGCATTCTCGTGGAGGTACAGGACGCGATCACCCAGGTCATCCGAGCTCCCGGTGAGCGTCGTGGAATCGTCACGGTGAACAGGGCCATGATGCACATGCCCGCCGTGACCGAAGCGATTCCCTTTGCTCTCGAGGTGTGCGACTACGTCAAGGCCAAGCTCGGCAACGACCTCGGGGTGATGACCGCCGTCACGGGCAACCGCGCCGGTCTTGCCTGGATGGGCTACAGCGATTCGCTCGAGCAGGCGGCACAGGACGGTCAGACGATGGAGAGCGATCCCGACTACCTCGCGTTCTTCAAGAAGTCAGAGAACCTGTTCGTCCCAGGAACGCTCGAGCAGTCGTACTGGCAGATGCTTCCCTAGCGAAGTCTGTCATTATGACCAACTGCTGGTGCAAGCGCTCGCTCCGGCGACGATCGGCACGTCGCCGGTCGTTGCCGATTGGGTTCGCGGCCGGCGACGTCGGCGACTGGTGAATTGGGAATCATCGAGCGGATCGAGCACGGTCGTCGACGTATGCGACAAGCTCGGCAGATGTCGATTGCTCCAATCAGCTTGCTCGATGGCATTGCCTCCACGCGCGCCATCCGTCGCTACACGGACGATCCGGTCAACGAGGACGACCTGGCAGCGATGCTGTTCGCCGCTACTCGGGCGCCAACGGGGTCGAATCGCCAGACATTCAAGTTTCTCGTACTTCGTGACGGTCCGGTCGCCGTCGAGGCGAAGGCCATCCTCGGCGAGAGCTTCCGAGCGGGCTGGCAGTCGAAGCGCTCGACGGATCAGTACGACCGCACCGACGATGAGACGTCAGCGAAGGCCCGGATGGCTCGGACGATGCAGCACTTCGTCGACCACTTCGAACAAACACCAGTGGTGGTCCTGGCATGCGTATTACGGCGCCACGGCGGTCTGGCTGACGGTGGATCGATCTTTCCCGCATGCCAGAATCTGTTGCTGGCTGCCCGAGGTCTCGGCTACGGCGGTGTACTGACCGGCTGGCACGCCATGGTCGAAGTCGAGCTCCGGGCGCTCTGCCGGATCCCCGACACCCACGACATCGCCGCCACGATTCCGATCGGAGTGCCGCAAGGACACCACGGCCCGGTTCGGAGGCGCCCCGTCCGCGAGCTCGTGTTCGATGACGTGTGGGACGGCGCAGCCAGCTGGGCCGTCGATCCCCCCGGCACCCGCTTCACCCAGGCCGGCCCACCCACGGCGACCGGCGCGACCGACCCCAATCAGTACTTGGGGGCGGCGTCGAGGAAGTCGAGCCCCTTGTCCACGAAGTCGAACGACCTCGGCAATCCGAAGTGATCAACGTTGCGCAGCTCGACCAACGTGCCGTTCGGGAGGGCCTCGGCGAGAACATCACCAGGCCCTGCGAAGTCCTGATCGCCGATGATCACCAGCGTCGGGCATGTGATCCTTGCGACGTGCTCCCGGTCGAGTCTGGGTTGTTCGCGTTGGATGAAGGCCGCCAACGCCCGTGGATCGTTGCCGTCGCTCTCCGCGAGTGACTTGAAGTGCATGCCAACGATGTCCTGATCATCGCCACGCCCCTCCAACGCGTCAAGGATCGGGTTTCCCTCCCGTTGGCGGAACAACGAACCGCCGAGGCCACCGATGACGAGTCGATGGAACCGCTCCGGTCTCTCGGACGCCAACGCCAGGAGAATGCGGGCACCTGCGGAGTATCCGACCGCATCGACAGGTTCATCCGGCAGCGCGTCTGCGATGAGTGCTTCCACGTCGGAATACGCCGCAACGTCGTGCGGCTTCGGCGCATCGCCGTGCCCCAGGAGATCAGGAGCGATGACCTCGCGACCCGCCTCCTTCAAGAGCTCGATCCAGCCCGGCTCCTGCCACGTTCGTCTGGCCGATGTGGTGAACCCATGGACGAGCAGGACAGGCGGAGCGCTCATGCAGAACGGAGTAGGGGAGCGGTGCCCTGCTCGTCCAGTTCGACCCGGCGGACCACCATGACGTCAGCGGTCCGGAAACTCGCCAGACGGGAACTCCACGAGTCGATCACCTCTCGACCACCGGCAAATGCGAAGAACGTCGTGAGGGGACCCTCCTGCTGGTAGGCGTCGGCGTGGTCGATGATCTCGGAGCGGTCATCTGCGAGGGTGACGTTGAAGCGGGCCATACCGGCGAGCATAAATCGGCTGCCCTGTGGGGAGTAAGACCAACAACCATGTGAATTGCCTGTGGATAGCATTGGACAGTGACCGAGCCGCTGGGGATCAAGCTCCGGACTGATGCCATGAGCCGGCCCCACCCCGACCGGCTCTCGCCCGATCGTCCCGACTTCGATGCATGTATCGATGCCCACGCGGCCGCCATCGCAGCGGAACACATGGGGTACATGGATCCGAGTACCGGACTCTTCGTGATGACGGCGCAGCATCTCGCAGAGCGGCCGTGCTGCGATCGAGGCTGTCGGCATTGTCCCTGGGTCGGCGCCAACGAATAGTGTTCCGGGATGGCCGTCCAGCACATCAACGAACGCATCACGATCGACACCGACGAGAGCGGAGTCGCCGATGTCCGCCTCGCCCGTGCCGACAAGATGAATGCGCTCGACTCCGCAATGTTCAGCGCCCTCGTCGAGGCCAGCGACCAGCTGTCCAAGGAGACCTCCCTCCGCGTCGTGGTGCTGTCCGGCGAGGGCCGATCGTTCTGTGCCGGCCTCGACTTCGCCAGCTTCGCCGCCATGAGCGACACCGATCGGGAGGAACGGCCGGCCATCACCGATCCGATCGAGGATCGGATCACCCACCACGGACAGCAGGCTGTCTACGGATGGACCGAACTGCCAGTCCCCGTCATCGCCGCGCTGCACGGGCACGCCCTCGGCGGCGGCATCCAACTGGCGCTCGGGGCAGACATCCGGATCGCCGCCCCGAACACGAAGATGTCGGTGCTCGAGATCCGCTGGGGCCTCGTTCCCGACATGACTGGCACACAGAGCCTCATCAACCTCGTCGGACTCGACGTGGCGAAGGAACTCACCTTCACGGGACGCATGGTCGGTGCAGAAGAAGCCTTGGCGTTGGGGCTCGTCACACACATCGCCGATGATCCGCGCGCTGCCGCGCTCGAGATGGCGAGCGAGATCGCGTCCAAATCACCTCACGCCGTTCGGGCCGCAAAACGTCTGCTCAACCAGGCGGCCAAGGTCTCCACTGCCGACGGGTTCGCCTTGGAACGGCACGAGATCGGTCAGCTGATCGGCAGTCCGAACCAGGCCGAATCGGTCCAAGCGTTCTTCGAGAAACGCGAGCCGAACTTCCGCGATCCCGAACTGAACGGCTGAGCGCCAGGTCGCCGATGGATCATCGGCCCACCGCGGCGCCAGTCTGTGCACGAGGATCAGCCACCCCTTCGAGATGATCGTCGACGACATCGATCATGTGGGCGTGGCCAAAGAGACCTTGCCCCCATGGCCGCTCCTCGACGAGATGCCCCCGTTCGCTGAGACCGGCGGTCCACGGCGAGCCCTGCTCGACAGCCACCGTCAGCGGACCGTCGGCCGACCACGTATTGAATCCCTGAGCAGCAGGAACCGTGAGCGCGAACCGGTGATCACTGATCACCCGACCCACGCTCTGACCGGACGCAAATCTCCGGGCAGCCATCTGCAGGACGACCTGGGGTTGGGCGTCGCCCCCCATGCAGCCGAACACCGTCCGGAGCGACTCGTCTGGGTTCGTGGCCAGCGCCGGAGACAGCGTGCTCGGTGGACGGGCGCCCGGCTTGAGCTCTGCCGGATGACCTTCCTCGAGTGAGAACCCGATGCCCCGGTTGTGGAGGAAGACACCGATATCGGTCACCGCCAGATGGGCCCCGAAACCCGCGGCATTCGACTGGATCAGGGAGACGCCCATTCGATCGGCATCGACGGTGCAGAGGTAGATCGTGCCTCCGCCGGCGGTCGGAGGTCTCGTGGTTCCCGCTCGGTCGAGATCGATGGCGGCGCGGCGCGGACCGAGACGTTGCTCAGCCACGAGCGCGAGGCCGTCTGCGCCGTCGAACAGCACCTCGTTGCGGTCGTGCCCTGCCTGTTTCGATGCCTCGATCAACAGATGAGCGAACGACGGGTCAGCGGGATCCTCGGGCAAGGGGAGCCCGTGGGCGATGAGCGCGGACGCGAGGGAGAGATAGCCCTGCGAGTTCGGTGGTGTCGTCCACAACCGCTGGCCCCAGACATCGACCGAGACCGGCTGGACCCACTCGGCATGCACGTGCTCCAGATCCGCGCTCGAATACATGCCCCCACCTTTGGCGATCAGGCCTGCCCCGAACTCGCCCTGGTACCACCCTGATCGGCCGGATGCGCCGATGGCGGCCAGTGATCTGGCAAGTCCCGGGCGTGTCATCACCTGGCCGGGGGCAACGACCCGACCGTCAGGAACGTAGTCATCGGCACCGTCGACGTCGGCGATCGACGGTGCAGCTTGCGCCAGCATCCTCGAGACCGAGAAACCCCGCTCGGCGACCCGCCGTGCCGGCTCGAGGACGTCGTGCAGACCGAGCCGACCGAAACGGTCGTGCAACGCCACCCAACCGTCGACACACCCTGGCACCGGAACCGAACGAAGGTCGCCTCTGAACGGCATGTCGTCATGGCCTTCGGCCCGCAGTGCGGCGGCATCTGCGCCGGCACCTGCCCACCCTGATGCGTTGAGAGCGAACGGCGCGGCAACACCGGGAACGTGAACCAGCGCCCAGAGGTCACCGCCCATTCCGCACATGTGTTGCGAGGTCACTGCCAGTACAGCCGACGTCGCGACCGCAGCATCGACAGCATTACCACCCGAGCCGAGGATCTCGACACCGGCGACCGAGGCCACATGATCGATCGAGCACACCATCCCGCCCTCGGCGAACCGCGCATGTTCTGTTCTCACGCCTCACTCCATTCGTTCCGAGCCACCAGCAACTCCTTGAGATCGACGACGCAGTCGGTCATGACCGCGTCGACACCCATGTCGAGCAGTCGCTCCATCTCGCCGACGTCGTTGATCGTCCACACGTGCACCTGCAAACCCAGTCCGTGGGCGGCCTCGACGAGATCTTCTGTCAGTTCGACATCGCCGAACCGCGGGGGAATCTGGAGACACCCGTGGGTTGCGAACGCTCCGGGCTTCGGATCAGCCAGGTAGGCAAGCAGTTCGACCGGGCCTGGCGAGGTGCACAGGCGTGGTCCGAAGTGTTCCTGGAGAGCGGCGATACGAGCGTCGTCGAATGCACCGATCCCGATTCGCTCAACCGCATCGTGACGTTCGATCGCCTCGACGAGAGGCCGAACGGCCGCATCGACTTTCGGATCGATGTTGAAACGAATGTCGCCGAAGGCACCGAGCAGATCGTCGAGGCGCGGGATCGCGGCCCCGCCACCTAGATCGATCTGCGACAGCTCGTCCCAACTTCGGTCGGCGATGGTGCCTGTGTCGGTGATCCGATCCAGATCGGCGTCGTGGAAAGCCACGAGGACCCCGTCACTCGACACGTGGACGTCGGTCTCGAGGTACCGATAGCCGAGCGAGACTGCGTGTTCGAAGGCGGGCATCGTGTTCTCGACCGCCACCTGATCGCCGCCGCGATGAGCGATCGCAATCGGTCGGGAGTGATCCAAGTACGGCAGGGTTCTGTGCACCGGAGAACCGTACTAGTTTCCTCCCGGTGACCACGAAGACACCGCCGCCGAACCCTGAGCCAGCGGAGCCCACGTCCCCCGAGACCGCCGAAGCCAGCGTCACCATTCGCCGCGACGGCCCGATCGGCTGGTTGATCTTCGATCACGAGGCACGGCGGAACGCCATGACCATCGACATGTGGCGCGCCGTGCCCGAGCGATGCGCGGAGCTCGCTGCCGACCCCACCATCCGGGTCATCATCCTTCGAGGCGCCGGCGATCAAGCCTTCGTCGCCGGAGCGGACATCTCGCAGTTCCAGACCGAACGCACCGGGAGCGGTGGCAGCTACGAGGCGGCCACCAGCGCTGCCTATGCCGCGATCGAGGAGCTGCCGAAGCCGACGCTGGCAATGCTCCACGGATTCTGCATCGGGGGCGGGTTGGCCATCGCACTCAGCGCCGACATCCGTTACGGCGAACCGGGAACCCGCATGGCGCTCCCGCCGGCCAAACTCGGAATCGGCTACAGCGCCGCAGGGCTTCAGACACTCGTCGACCTCGTCGGCCCCTCCGTGACCAAGGAGCTCGTCTACACCGGCGATCTGCACGATGCCGAAACATGTCTACGTTGGGGATTGCTCAATCACGTGATCGCCAAGGATGACCTCGAGGCCTTCGTTGTCGAGCAGGCATCAACGATGGCCTCCAGGGCCCCGCTGACCCAGCTGGCGGCCAAGCAGGCCATCGGCCACAGTCCGTCCGCTCCGGCAACCATCGCTCGATGCATGTCCAGTGCCGACTACGCCGAGGGTGTGGCCGCGTTCCTCGCGAAGCGTCGGCCGGTCTTCACCGGCAATTAGTTCACCGATCGCTCCGTTCAATTCGGCCCAGATCGGGCCGATGGAATGGAGTGTCCGATTTCATCGACGAACAGCATTCCACCGGCGTCGACATGATCAGTGCTCCGCTCTGCGAGGCACTGACGAAAGTCCGCCAGATCCGTGGTCACACGCTCGACGTCGCCGCGGGCGGCGTCGGGATGACACCGCGCCAGCTCCGCGACCTCGAGAGCGGATCGTCGCATCCGGACGTCGCCACGATCGAACGCATGGCCGCCTTCTACGACATCGATGCCGATCGGTTCGGCACCGAAGCCATGATCCAGCGACAAGCACCGTCCGTGGACCCCGCCGCGTGTGTCATCTGGTTCGGCTGGCTCCCGATCACGTACGAGAGCAATGATGCGCCGAACGCATCGATTCTCGAGTCGGTTGCCAATGGCATCCGGCTGCTTCGCTCCAGCGATCCGACAGCTGCGGTCGTGATGCGCGAGAGCGAACTCGATCTGGTGATGACGTTGCTCGACCTCGACGACGAGGATCTGGTCGTCGATGCCGTCCGAGCGTTGCGCCTGCCGTGGAAACACACCGAACAGCTCATCTCCGCGTCGAGAGGACGAATCAGCTCGAAGTCGCTGATACAGGACGCTCGCGGCCTCCTGACCATCGAGACCGACAACGACTGACCTAGATGATTCGGCTCTCGTGGCCGGCCCAGTATTCGTCTTTCAGCAGCCGCTTGTAGAGCTTGCCGGTGGGGTGACGGGGTAGTTCGTCACGGAAGTCGACAGTTCGGGGGCACTTCACGTCTGCGAGATGCTCTTTGCAGAAGGCGATGATCTCTCGACCGACCTCGTCTGACGGTTCGATTCCCTCGGCCAGCTGCACGATGGCCTTGACCTCTTCACCGAAGTCCTCATTCGGTACACCGATGACGGCGACATCGAAGACCTTGGGGTGCATGGTCAGGATGTTCTCCGCCTCCTGCGGATAGATGTTCACTCCGCCGGAGATGATCATGTACGCCTTGCGATCGGTCAGGTACAGGAACCCGTCCTCGTCGACCTTGCCGACGTCGCCCAACGTGCTCCACCCCTTGGGATGGCGAGAGCCCTCGGTCTTGGCCTGGTCACCGTGGTACTCGAACGTCGAACCACCCTCGAAGTAGATCGTGCCCTCCTCGCCGGAATCCACCTCTCGACCTTCCTCGTCAACGATGTGGACCGTGCAGTTGATCGGCATGCCGACCGTGCCCTTGTGGCCGAGCCACATCTCCGAATTGCAGTAAACGAAGCCATTTCCCTCTGTGCCGGCGTAGTACTCGTGAATGACCGGACCGAACCAGTCGATCATCTGCTCCTTGACTGCCACGGGGCAGGGAGCAGCGGCGTGGATCACGGTTTCGAGGGAGCTGACGTCGTATCGGGAGCGGGCCTCTGGATCGAGCTTCAACATCCGCACGAACATGGTGGGCACGACCTGACTGTGGGTGACCCGGTGCGTCTCGATTGCCCGCAGGTATTCCTCAGGATCGAACCGCTCCATCACCACGACCGTCGACCCGAGCACCTGTGTCGCCATGCAAAAGCGGAGCGGGGCTGCGTGGTAGAGCGGCGCGGGGGAGAGGTAGACCTTCTCGCTGTCCATGCCGAAGAGCAGCCCGAGCAGGGCCGAGACACCCGTGCCTGCCTCCTCGAGAGGCAGCCGCTCCGTACTCGGCTTCACCCCCTTCGGCATGCCTGTCGTGCCCGAGCTGTACAACATGTCTTGTCCTGCGACACGACCGGCGAGCGGTGCGGCCGGCGCCGCGGCAATGGCGTCCTCGTACGACTCGTAGCCGTCGATCACGCCGTCCATCATCAGTCGTATCGAGACCTCCGGCATCCTTTCGACGAGCTCTGCGGCCTGTTCGCGCTTGTAGTTGGAGGTCACGAACGCCTGAGCTCCGCAGTTGTTGACGATGTATTCCATCTCCTCGGTGGTGAGCCGACTCGACATCGCCGTGTAGACGAGGCCGGCGTAGTGGCATCCCCAGGCGAAGGACAAGAACCGCGGGTGATTCTCGAGACAGAAGGCCACGTGATCACCTGGGCGTAGCCCGGCGGCCCGGAACAACTGCGACACCCGGTTCGCCTCTTGGTCCAGTTCCGCGTACGTGATCACCTGACCGCTGGCGGCAAGGATCACCGCCGGCTTGTCTGGTGTCGATTCGGCATGGAGTCCCGGGTACATGGGTGCGAAATGTAGAAGTCCTGAACTTCATCTGCCAGTCGAGGCCAGCTACGTTCCCTCCATGGAATCGTTGTTCGTCCCCAACGGCCATGGCGGTTTCGAGTCCACCGCGTTGACGGGTGGGCCATGGCGACCGGACGCGCAGCACGGCGGCCCGCCTGCTTCCTTGCTGGCACACCTGGTCGAGTCGGTGGCCGAATCCACCGAGCGCGTCGCGCGGATCTCGGTCGAGCTGGTTCGTCCGGTTCCGCTGACCACCTTGACCACGACCGTCGACCGAGAGGCTGTGAGCAGACGGGTTGCGCACGCCTCCGCGTCTCTTCTGGACGGCGACGCGGTCGTGGCAACAGCACGAGCGCTGCTGCTGGCCACCGCAGAGCTGCCCGACCCAGGCTGGCGTCCGATCGAGGAGGCGGGCGAACCACAGGAGGCGACCCCACTCGATCCTCCATCGTGGGCCTCGGGGGACACGATCGCGTTCCACCGGCACGCACTCGAGCATCGAGTCATCGTCGGTGGCTTCGAAACCCCCGGCCCGGCCGTCGACTGGATCCGACTACGGCAGCCCGTGATCGCCGGCGTCACGACCTCGCCGCTGATGCGGGTGGCTGCAGCCGCGGACATCGCCTCGGGAATCAGCTCCGTGTACGACTTCACAGCCGGCGTCGGCCTCATCAATGCCGACCTGACGATCGCCCTCCATCGCTCGCTGCGCGGCGAATGGGTCGGCATCGACGCTGTCACTCGGGTCGGACCGGACGGGATCGGCCTGTGCACGACTCGTCTCTTCGACGTCGACGGCACGATCGGATCTTCGACCCAAAGCCTCATCGGCCTCACCATCAAGACGCCGTGACGAGGGCTGAACGGCTGATGGCACTGCTTCGAGAGGATGTCCCGCGGCTCGACCGCCTGATGGCGGTGATCGGGTCGGTCGCAGACGATTCGCCAGGCGAGGACGCAGTGACCGCCGCATTCGACGCTCTCGCCGACGCCTCCGGGGACATCGGCGGTCCAGCTGCACTCCTCTACGAAGTGTTCGGCCGGCTCGGATTCCGAGGCAACGCCGTCGACTACTACGACGTCAGGAACTCGCTGATCCACCACGTGCTCGGGCGTCGGACCGGCATCCCGCTGTCGCTCGCCGTTGTCGCCGTCGAGGTCGGCCGGCGAGTCGGGGTCGACGTGGCCGCTATCGGGTTGCCCGGTCACGTAGTGCTCGGCACCGCTGACGGTGGAAGCTTCTTCGATCCCTTCGCTGGTGGGCGCCCGCTCAACCGGTCGGACATCGAGCGCCTGATCGCCTCGGTTCACCCTGCCGAGGGGCTCCGCGACGAACAATTGGCTCCCATGACAGCGACGGCCATCGTCACCCGCACCCTCGAGAACCTCCGTGGAGCGCTCCTCCGGAGTGGTGACATCGCCCAACTCGTCTCGGTCCTCGAGCTGAGAGCGGCACTACCCGCCGCTCCGATCGAGTGCATGGTCGACTACGCCAGAGGTCTGGCGAACGTGGGGCGGTTCGACATGGCGGCCGACGTCCGTGATGCACTGTCCCTGCTCCAGCCCGTGCGAGCTGACCAGCACACGATCGCCGCCCAGCGATTGCGCGCCCATCGCAATTGACGGGGGCGCTGCCATCGAACACGTGCCGAAAAGACGGAGATCCCACTCATGATCGATCCAACCCTCAAACGCTCACTCGGCCAGATGATCAAGGGTGTGCAGGTGGTCGGCGCGGCACACGACGGTCTCGTACGCGCCTACACGTCCCATTGGGTCACCCAGATCGCGTTCGACGAGCCGATCGTCATGGCCTCGGCGAGCCCGAAACACGACACCTATCCACTGATGCTCGCCACTGGCCGGTTCACCGTCTCGATCTTGGCCGCCGATCAGATCATGGCCGGCCAATACTTCAGCTACCCCGGCCGGAAGTTCGACTACGTCGCAGAAGAACTGATCGCCATCGACGACGATGGGCTGCCGTACGTCCCTGATTCGATCGCCTACCTCACCTGCGAAACGTTCGAGGTGCGAGAGGCCGCGGGCCCGATCGACCATGATCTCTTCTTCGCCACCGTCACGAAGGTCAGGGAAGGACGCCTCGGTGAGCCGCCACTGTTGTATTCGGCCCGCCACGGTTGGCGGGTGACAGGCGACAAGGCGCGGGAAAAGGGAGTCTCCATTCGGGATCAGTTGCTCGAGCGAGTGGCCGAGGCCCAGAGCGCAGGCTGATTGGGTCGTTCCGAAGGGCCGCCGTACGATCTGGCTCCATGACCGCTGTCACCACTGATCTCGAATCCGACATCACCACACGCTGCCGAGCTCTGCTCGCCTCCACCGACCCGGCGACGGTTTCTGCAACCGACTTCCTCGGTGCCCAATTCGATGCCGGTCTGGCCTGGGTGCACTTTCCCGAGGGCAACGGCGGGCTCGGCCTGGCCCCGAGGCTCCAGACCGTCGTCAACCGAGTACTGGCCGACGCCGGGGCACCGACGCCCTACTACCGCAACCCGATCGGCTACGGCATGGGAGCGCCGACGATCGTGGCTCACGGAACAGACGAACAGAAGGCCCGCTATCTCCGGCCGTTGTTCACCGGCGAGGAGGTGTGGTGTCAGCTGTTCTCCGAACCCGGAGCAGGGAGCGACGTCGCCGGGCTGGCCACAAGGGCCGAGCGCGACGGTGACGAATGGATCGTGAACGGCCAGAAGGTGTGGACCACGCTCGCCCATCTCTCCAAATGGGGCATGCTCGTCGCCCGTACCGACCCGGAACAACCGAAACACAAGGGTCTGACCTACTTCGTGGTCGACATGGAGCAGCCCGGCGTCGACGTTCGGCCACTGCGCCAGATGACCGGCGAAGCCGAATTCAACGAGGTCTATTTCACAGACGCGCGGGTGCCGGATGCCGAACGCCTGGGCGACATCGGCGAGGGTTGGCGAGTGTCGCTGACCACGCTCATGAACGAGCGAGTCTCGATCGGCGGCACGGTCCCACCGAAGGGATCGGGACCCATTGCAGTGGCACAGAAGGCGCTCCTGGACGGAAACGCGTCAGCCAACGCGCGCGACGAGTTCATGAAGCTCTGGATTCGCTCTGAGGTCCATCGCCTCACCAACATCCGCTCATCCCAGAACCGCAAGTCCGGAACCCCGGGTCCAGAGGGTTCCGTCGGCAAGATGGCGTCGGCTGACCTCAACAAGGACATCTACTCGTTCACCATGAACCTGATGGGTCCCGAAGGCATGCTCTACGGCCCATACGACCTCGAACAGCCGGAGACGTCGATGGCGTTCTCGTCGCCGCAGAAGGCGTTCCTGCGGAGCAGGGCCAACTCGATCGAGGGCGGCACCACCGAGGTCATGAAGAACATCCTCGGTGAACGAGTCCTCGGCCTGCCCGGCGACGTCCGAACCGACAAAGAAATCTCGTGGTCGCGAGTGCCTCGCAATTAGTCTCGCTGTCGCTCGACGCTCACTCGCATCCGACCCCACGCTCGGCGCATGTCTCCTCCGGCGACACACCAGACACCACCCTCGACGCTCACTCGCATCCGACCCCACGCCTCCGGCGACACACCAGACACCACCCTCGACGCTCACTCGCATCCGACCCCACGCTCGGCGCATGTCTCCTCCGGCGACACACCAGACACCGTCTCACCAGTCGAGCCACGCCCCGTGGTTGTGGCTCCACCCGATGAACTCGCGACGCTCCGGCTCTCCAGTACCGGGGAACCAAACCACGGCCACTTTGCTGATGTCCTCCTCAGCCGAACGAGGAGGCCGTATCGGTTCGACGTTCCTGACCACATCGGGAAACTCGGCACTGACCCAGGCCACGGGGCGATTCGCCGAAGCAAGGATTCGTTCGAATTCCGCTCGCTGTCGACCGCTGAGGTAGACGAACACCCACGACGTCATCACGACCAACGCCAGGTCGTCTGGAACCTCGGCGATCAATGAGCTCAGTGCATCGACAGCATCGCCCCGTACGAGACGTGGTGGATCATCAGCCTGCATGCTCGCCGCGACGGCAAGACGCTCCAGGCGGTCGGTGTGCTCCGGCCAGATGCACGCCTCGAGCCAGCGGCGGTCACCAACGTCGCTGAGATCCATCGGTTCCTGATCAAGACCGACTCGCCACGCGATGTCGAGCTCTGGCCCGGGTGGCGGCCCGTCTCCGAGCGCTTCGCACCGCAGAGTGAGCATGGAGTCGGGCCGGCCGAGGCGAGCGTGCCCGTAGTCGACATGCACCTCGTCGAGCAGCAAGTTCAGGCCGGCGCTGGTGCCGACGTCGATCAGCGCCAACGATTGGTCGACCCGACGCTGCACCTCACGCACGACCGGTGCCAGGACTGCCGTGCGAGCCACCTCGTTCGTCTGCACCCGCCGAACCCGCATGGTGTCGAGAATCGCCTCACGATGGTCGAGGACGAACGAGCGGAAGATCGCGCCGAGATCATCGTGCTCAGCGTGACCGGCCAGGTAGCAACGGGCCAGCGGGTGATCGATTCCCCCGGCCAAGAGAAACTTCACCGAAGCGAGCAAGACACCAGGGTGATGAGCCTCGTGTGGCGCCTCCTTCACCACAGCCAAGAGATCGGGGTCATCGGCGACCGTCTCGATCACCGCCCGGTAGATCGGCGAGGAGTCGCCGTAGCTGTTCGCCGCGAACCATCGAAACATCACAGTCAGCTCATCTGCGGGACCGCGGTCGCCCGTGATGGCCTCGTCGATACCGGTCATGGCCCTGTTCTAGCCGCCCGGGCATTCCCCGGATCAGGATGCGAGCATGTCGGCATGGATCTCCGCCTCAACGACCAGAGCATCATCGTCACCGGCGGCTCCTCGGGGATCGGCCTGGCGACGGCACGCCTGCTCGTCTCCGAGGGGGCCAACGTCACCATCTGCGGCCGAAGTCAAGCCCGGCTGGAGGCAGCCGAGTCGTCCATCGACTCAACTCGCCTGTTCTCTGTGCCTGCCGATGTGCTGGACGAGCGCCAGGCGGCCGGGGTCGTCTCCGCAGCATTGGATCGGTGGGGTCAGCTCGATGGTGTTGCCGCCATCGCCGGGCGAGGTCGCCACGGCAGCCTCGTCGAAATGAACTCGGGCGACATCGCAGACGATGTGTCGGAAAAGCTGGCCGCCTTTCTCCACATCGTCAAGCCGGCGATCTCGGCCCTCAGCACCTCGGCCGGGCGCGTGGTCGGATTGACAGCGCCGACTGCGGCGCACCCCGAGGTGAGCATGGGAGCGATCAGTGCGGGCCGAGCCGCGCTCGACAACGCGATCCGATCGCTGGCCGTCGAGCTCGCACCGGCCGGCGTTCGTGTGAACGCCGTCGGCGTCGGATTGGTCGACACGCCCAGGCAAGTGGCGCGTCACGCCGAGATCGACGGCAACGCCACCTATGTCAACTGGTTGGCGGCGGAAGCCACACGACGAGGGATTCCCTTGAATCGCCCGGGAACAGCGGGCGAGGTGGCGGCCGCTGTGTGTTGGCTGTTGTCACCTGTCAGCTCGTACACGACGGGTGCCTGCCTCGATGTCACTGGAGGCATTCCATCCCGCTGACTGCGATCTCGGTCAACGCAGAAGGAGGTCCGGTTTGGCCCGCAGATGGCCGGTGTCGTTGAGACTCACCACGGATCGTTCGCCGGACGATGCCACCATGAACCGGTTGATGCTCGTGTAGTCGGGAGCGAAGAACATCGCTCCACCCAACCCGAGCACGTCCGATGCGTACGTGTTGATCACTCCGCCGTGACACACCACGGCGACGCGCCTGCCGCGGTTCGAACCTGTGATGGCTGCCAACGCATCCAAGACCTCGGCCCGGAAGTCATCCCTGGTCATTTGGTCGTTCTCGGCCAGATACGCCCGCCACGCTTCCTTGTCGGCCTTCAGCTCTTCCATCGGGATGTAGGCGGACTCACCGTCGTCGAACTCCCTCACCCCAGGAACAACCGTGGCTTCCATCCCGAGCAAGGCCTCGAGCGGGACAGATGTCTGACGAGCTCTGGCCATCGGGCTCACGTAGAGCGAGTCGATGTGCTCGACCTTCATCCACTCGGCAAGTGCCGCAGCCTGGCGGTGGCCGACGTCGGTCAATTCGGGATCGGCCACCTCCCCGTCTGCATGCTCGATGCGTTCCGGGCGGCCATGGCGGACAATGATGAGCTCCATACGCCGGGGACGCTAGCCTCAGCCGCGTGACCAGGCGAACGAAGATCATCGCAACCATCGGCCCAGCGTCTGACGACGAGCGTGTCCTGAAGGACATGATGGAGGCGGGGATGGACGTTGCGCGCCTGAACCTCTCCCATGGATCGCTCGAGGACAGCCTCGAACGGTTCCATCGCCTTCGCAAGTTGAGCGATGAGGTCGGCCGCCCGCTCGGCATCCTCGCTGATCTCCCCGGTCCCAAGGTCCGGCTCGGCAAATTCGCCGAAGCCGTCGACCTCGTCGAGGGAACGGACATCGAGCTCCTGCCCGGTAACGAGACCTCCACCGCGAAACGCCTCTTCGTCGACTACGAGACGCTGCTGACCGACGTCCTGCCGGGTGACCGCCTCGCACTGGGCGACGGCGCCATCCAGCTCGAGGTCGTCGGCAACAACGGTGATGCCCTCCAGGGACGCGTCCTCTTCGGCGGCAAGACACAAGGTCGCCCCGGCGTCCACATCCCCTCGGATCGGCTCCAGATGAGCACGCCGACACCGGAGGACCTGCGCCTCCTCGACGCGTTCGTCGATGTCGAGGTCGATTTCGTTGCAGTCTCGTTCGTGCGATCCGCCCATGACATTCGAAGGGTCGGTCTCGAACCGGCGCCGCGTGGACCGCTCGTCGTCGCCAAGATCGAGACGCGAGCCGCCGTGGAGAATCTCGACGGCATCATCAGAGCCTCCGGCGCCGTCATGGTCGCCCGCGGCGACCTCGGTTCGGAGATGCCGATCGAGGAGCTTCCGCACCTCCAGAAAGACATCATCGAGCGCTGCATTGCGCTCGGCCGACCGGCGATCACGGCCACCCAGATGCTCGAGAGCATGATCACGTCGCCGTCGCCCACCAGAGCCGAGGCCTCCGACGTCGCGAACGCCGTCTTCGACGGCACGTCGGCGGTGATGCTCTCGGGCGAGACCGCCGTGGGGAACGATCCGGCCCACGTGGTTGCCACCATGGCCAGAATCGCCGCTCGAGCCGACGTCGAATTCGACTATGCCGGCTGGGCCCACACCATCAGGCGTGACCGCCTCAGCGAACCCCAAAGCGTCGATGCCGCCGTCACCGACGTGATGACCCTGGCCACGTGGCGAGCGGCCTCCGAGATCGGCGCCAAGACCATCATCTGTATCACCCGATCAGGTTTCACCGTGCGAGCCATCGCCCGTTTCCGGCCGCAGGCGAAGATCCTCGGGTTCAGCCCGGAGCCGAGGGCAGTCCGCCAGCTCATGATGAGCTGGGGGGCCACACCAATCCTGATCGACCGGATCGGCGACAACGCCGAAGCCGTCCAGCACGCCCTCGAGGTCGCACGAGAACAGGGCCACATCCGCTCCGGTGAGGTGGTCGCCGTCCTGGGAGGCAGCTCGGCGACGGTCGGCGCCACCGACACCCTCCGCATGGCCAGGTGCCCCTGATGACCGAGATCGGACTTTCCCGCAGCGGACCACCCGAGACCGTCCTGCCCGACCTGTTCCCCGATGCCGCTGCCGCCCTCGCCACGGCGCTCGCCATCGTCGACGAGGACCAACGCCGGCAGGCAATCTCCGAAGTGGTGGCCGCCAACCCACGATTCATCGACGGATGGGCACGGCTCGGGGAAATGGGCCGCCACCCGATCGAACGCTACGCAGCATTCAGAGTCGGCTATCACCGAGGCCTCGACACGCTCCGCCAGAATGGCTGGAGGGGCTCGGGTTTCGTGCGGTGGCAACACCAGACGAATCGCGGATTCCTCCGAGCGCTCGCCGGACTGCAACGGACGGCAGCCGACATCGGCGAGGCGGACGAGGACGAGCGTTGTGCACTCTTCCTACGCCAACTCGATCCTGCATGGCCACCGTCGGATCTGTCCTGAGCCGAGCAATCAGGTGAGCGAACCACCAGTGCTGGGCGCCATCCTCGCCGGTGGCGCAAGCCGCCGTTTCGAGGGCGACAAGGCAGCTGTGATCGGCCCTAGAGTGCTCGCGGCGATGCGAGATGCCGGCATCGACCCGATCGTCGCGGTTGGCGGTGTGCCGGGTTTGCTCGGCATTCCCACGGTCGCAGACCGATTCCCCGGTGAAGGACCACTGGCGGGCGTCGCCACGGCACTGAGCTACGCCCGTTCCGGCTGGGTGCTGACCGTCAGCTGCGATCTCCCGCTGCTCACGCCCGTCACGCTCATTCGATTCGTGGAACGGCTGGATGGTCTCGCTCCTGAGACCGCGTTGGTTGCTGCGGTCGACGGGGAACTCCAGCCGACTCTGGCATGTTGGCCGGCGTCGTGGGCGACCCAGGTCAATCGGGCGGTCCGATCGGGGGAGCGGCGATTCCGTCATCTGCTCGACCTCGGCGCCATCGAACCAATCGAGGTCGACGCCAGCGCACTTCTCGACGCCGATGATCGACCAACGCTGCGTGCGCTCCTCGATGAGGAAGGGCCAACAGCCCGACCGGACATGGCCGATGTGCCGCACACCGAGGCCTAGAATCCACCGATGCGCCTGATCACCGACCAAGACGAGTTCTCCGAGGTGATCGGCGCCCTGCGAGGAGTCGAGCGGTACGCGCTCGACACCGAGTTCCATCGCGAACGCACGTACTTTCCGCAGGTCGCACTCGTCCAACTCGCATGGTTCGAGCCGGACGCGACCGCTCCCACCGTCGTCCTGGTCGACCCTCTCGCCCTCGACTTCGGTCCGTTCGCCGAGGTCCTCGACAGTGACAGCCTCTGCGTCCTACATGCAGGCGTCCAAGATCTCGAGGTTCTCGAACTCGTGTGCGGCACGGTGCCGGCGAGGCTGTTCGACACGCAGATCGCTGCCGGATTCCTCGGTATCTCCAGCGGGTCGCTCGCGTCGTTGCTGGATCGCTATCTCGATCTCCATCTCCCGAAAGGCGATCGCCTCACCGACTGGCTGAAGCGGCCGCTCACGGACGCACAGCTCACCTATGCCGCCGGCGACGTCGACCATCTCCTTCAGCTGACCGATCTTCTCGTGGCCGAACTCGAAGAGCTCGGGCGTCTGAGCTGGGCAGAAGAGGAGTCCGAGATCATGCGGCAGAAGCCTCGCGGTCGGCGCCCACCGGAAGATGCCATCGCCAGGATCAAGGAAGCTCGGTCGTTGAAGTCCAAAGCACTCAAGATCGCGACTGCCTTGGCGGCCTGGCGGGAACGCAGGGCAGCCGAGCTCGACCTGCCGGTCAGACAAGTGTTGCCCGATCTCGCCGTCGTCACCATCGCCCAGAAGGCGCCATCGAATCCCAAACAGCTGCTCGAACTCCGCGGCCTCGACGGTAGGCACCTTCGAAACGGTGCCGACAAGGAGATCATCGGCGCCGTCGAGAACGCAAAGGACGCCCCCGATCGCACCCCGGCCGTCCGGCGACCGGAATTGCCGAGGGAGCTTCGCCCCGTCGTCACGCTCGTGACGGCATGGATCTCACAGCTGGCCCGCGATCACCGGCTCGATCCGGCCATCCTCGCCACCCGTTCCGACGTCGAGAGTTTGTTGAGCAAGAGCGACGAATGCCGCCTCCTCGAGGGTTGGAGAGCCGACCTCGTCGGCGAGCCCATCCGACAGCTGGTCGACGGCGACGCGGCCGTGGCATTCGACTCCGACGGGCACCTCGTCCTCGAGGCTCGATCGCATCAGCCGCTGCCCCTCGCACCCCGATCGGGCGGCCGTGCAGCGCTGACTTCGTGACTTTTCACCCGTTTCGGACAAAAAAGTCCATTCGGCCGGTTCGCCCGAGCGGGCGGAACCCCGTAGACTCTTCCTTCAATGCCATCGGAGCCAACCTCTCCACCGGCCAACGAAGTTCAGGAGTGTCCCCGTGAAAAAAGGGCGCCACCGCAGATACGAAGAGGCTCGGCAACTGAAGCGATCGAGCCATGACGACATCGAGTCCCTGATGGACCGAATCGACGACGACCCCTTTGATCTTCCCGTCACGCCTGAGGCCGCAACGGCCTTCGACGAAGACGACGACTACGACGACTGAACTAGGCCTCGGGGCCTGATCGCCCCGACGTGCCCGTTTGTTCCCTACTGCTCGAACACCACTGACGGCCCCGGACTCACCGGCTACACCGGAATCACTGGCTGACCCGGCTTACTGGGGTCCGCCCGTCTCCTCGAGGATCTCGCCGAGCTTCACGATCTCAGCCTCGACGACGACGCCGATGAAGTTGTCGCTGTCATCGACCACGGCGAGCATCTCTGTCCCGCCCGCATCCATGGCTGCCACTGCATCGCGGAGTGACCAGTTGGCATTCGCCGTTGGCACCGACGAGTCGATCACGTCCATCACCGTCGTCGCCTCCCACAGTTCGCGGTCCACCGCTGTGCAGGCGTCGACCGAACACAATCCCAGATACGTGTTGCCGTCGACCACGGGAACGACCCGCACGCGCCGACCAAGTGCGTGAATCCACACGAACTCGGACAACGTCGCATCCGGGGGGACGGTCATGACATCGGTCGTGAGCGCCGCCGCCAGCGGCATGGTGAAACGCTCCTCGAGGTGGCCGAGGCGCTCGACTCGCTGTCCGAACGACACCGAGGAACGGCCCGCGACCAGCTGGGACACGGCGGCGGCGATCAGTGCAGGCACGACGGCGGCGCCCCGGGTCGACTCGGCGACGAACATCACCGCAGCAATCGGCGTCCGGTAGCCGGCAGCGATGAATGCGGCCAGGCCCAGCACCGGCCAAAGTGCAGTGGCGCTCTCGAGGCCGGCCTGATCCAGGGCGGTCGAGACGATCCGACCCAGCAGGACGCCCTGGATCGCCAGCGGAATGAAGAGGCCTCCGGTGCCACCGGCACCAACGGTCACCATCGTCGCTGCCGCTCGGAAGAGGAACAGGATCAGAATGAGCTCCAGCGAGCGACCCGGTTGAGTCAGCCACTCGATGACCCCGAAACCGGGGCCGAGGGTCAGCGGTTCTTCGAAGATGGCGTCGGACGCCACCGCCAAGGCACCGAGAAGGGATCCACCGATGAGGACCAACCGCACCGGGTTGTTCTCCCTCGCGAACCCTTTCGCCCGGCGGATGAACCACGCATAGACGCGGCCACCGAAGCCGGCTCCGACCCCGACAGCGACCGCTCCGATGAGCTCGGCGGTCCCCACATCGCCGGGAGCGATCGGCCGGAGGAAAGACTGCTGTTCGATGAACGGCATCGAAATGAAGGTCAGATAGCTGGCGGCGGAGGCGATCAGCGCCGGGAGGAGCGCGCGATGAGCGAGATCGTCCCGATAGGGCGCCTCGAGAGCGAACAGCACACCGGTGGCCGGCGCCTGGAAGATGGCGGCGACACCGGCGGCGGCACCCGCAGTGAGCAGCAACCGTGCAGCGTCACGACCGAGCCACTTGTCGATGCGTTTGTGGATGGAGAGTCCGAGCACCGAGCCGGTGTAGATGGCCGGACCCTCGAGCCCGAGTGCGCCGCCGGATCCGATGGTGGCAGCGCCGGCGAGGAGGCGGGGGAGGAGCAGCCGTTCGGGCAGTTCAGGATTCCGAGCGTGATAGCTGTTGATGTATTCGTCGGATGTGGAGTTCGATGCGCCGCGCCCGACGGTTCGCAGCAGCAGGGTGGCGATCGCCAAGCCGACCAACGGGGCGGCGGCCTGGACCGCCAGCGGGAAATCCTCGACCCGGTGGAGAATGAGCTCGACGGTCAACCACTCGAAGCCGCTGAGCACGATGCCGACCACGACACCCAAACCCGCTGAAGCGCTGAGGAGGCGGGCGGCACGACCCTCCGGCAGCAGTGAACGAAGAAACCCGATCATGCGAGGTCGACCGGGACGCCGTGCAGGCGGACGTCGAGTTCGAGTTGGACTTGCTCGAGCTCCATGACGAGACGGTCGTAAAGGGCTTCTCCGACAAGCAAAACCAGTTCGTCGCGGCTCGTCTCATACACCGGATGCCGACTCGTGTACGCCGCCGGCTCCTCGATGCACCACCAGTGGAACTCGTCACCTCCATCGCCCCAGTCGCTTCGTTCCCACGCACGAACGAAGACCGTGTCGTGTCCGTAGTCGTCGGTGTGGATGTCGAGTCTGACCGGCACCTGCCAGCACACATCTGGCTTGAAGTCGACGGGGCGCTGACGTCGTTCGAGGGCAAGCCGATGCAGGGCACAGCCCGGCCCGCCATCGAAACCACGGCGGTTGAGGAAGATGCAAGCCCCATCCGCCTTACGTGTGACCCAATCTCCGTCAGCGTTCTTCTTGAAGGGCCCGCCCTTCTTTCTCGAGCGGCCGATGTATTGCCAGTTGGTTTCGTCCAGCAAGGCCGCCGACGCTGCAACTTCCTGGAGGTCCTCGTCGTCGACGAAGTGAGCGCCGTGGATACAGCAGCCGAGCGATTCGGTGACGTCGGGTTCGGTGTCGATCGACGGGCAGCCTTGGCCGTAGATGCAGTGATAACCGGACAGCAGGAACGTGGCGTCGAACAACCATCGGTCGCCGCCCTCGTCGATCAATTCGACCCATCGGTGACCATCGGCCGGGGGCACGATTCCTGCGGAAGACACTTGTCGAGGTTAGCGGCCAGACTGTCGGCCATGAGCGACAGTCACGACGATCGACTCGACGACCTCCGGAACGAACTGGCGACGATCTCCGAACGCCTCCAGGACCTCTCGATCGACATTCTCAGGGAGGCCGTCGATCGGGGCGAAACGACCAGACCGGCCATCGACAAGTCGCTGGCCACAGCCCGTCGAGCGGTCGACAAGGCCGTGCGAACTCTCGAACCGTCCTGACCTCGACCACAACCCGGAATCGACAGAACGAGGTGGAATCAGGAGAACGCTTCGTTCTCCGGTTCGAGGTCGTGCACGAGATTGCGGGGTGCTCGGCCATCGGGCACCCCGGCACCGAGGTCGTTGATGCGGTGGATCAACTGGGTGAGCCGGGCAAAGGATCGGTTGTCGAAATGGAACGCCAGGCGGGGGAGGTCCGGGGCATCATCGTCTCGGATTTCGCTCTTGGTCGCCTGGACTACGGAAATCTTCCCGGTCGAGACGATGTCGCCGAACTCCTCACTGAGGATCGGGACTGCTGCCGCTGGAAGGGCATTCTGGAGGCGCAGCACCAGCCGTTTGCCGACATAACGCATCGAATGGAACGTGCTGTAGAAGTGGCAGATGTACTGGACCGCCTCGTCGACGTCGTGGGTGTGGAGGTAGAGCGACGAGTCCGTCGGGCTCACCATGCCGCTGGCCTCGAGTTCCTCGGCCACGAAACGCTTCCATCCGTCCCAGTAGGTGGAGCCGGGGTGATCAAGCAAGACGATCGGGGCCGGGTAGCTCTTGCCGGTCTGGATGAGCGTGAGGAGCTCATACCCCTCGTCGAGGGTGCCGAAGCCCCCGGGGAAGAGGGTGAAGGCGTCCGCCTCCTTCACGAAGAACAACTTCCTGATGAAGAAGTACTTGAACGTAGCGAGCTTCGGATCCCCCTCGATGATGTCGACGGCGCGCTGCTCGAACGGCAACACGATGTTCACGCCGAACGTGTTCTCGGCGCCGGCGCCCTCGATCGCGGCCTGCATGATCCCCGGACCGGCGCCGCTGATGATCATCCACTCCATCTCGGCCATCGCCCGGCCGAACTCCACCGCCAGCTGATAGTCCGGCTGATCTGGTTTGGTTCTGGCCGAGCCGAAGATCGTGACCTTGGCGCGATGCGGGTCCTGGGAGAACACCCGGTAACCGTTCAGCATCTCGACGAGACTCTGGGAGGCGATCTTCAGGTCGAGCCGAGCGACCTCGCTGTCATCCATGTCGAGTGCGGTGACGATCATGCGCCTGATCAGATCGTCGTTGGCGTCGAGTCCGACCGCTGCCACCAGCTGACTGATCAGGCGGTCGACCTCACCGTCGCCGTAGGTGTTCCGGGCCGTTGGCGCTGTCATGCGTCGGACAGTACCCCGACCCGACCGTAGAGCGTGGTCCGTTGCACGAGCCTTCGTCCGAGAGGTGTGACGAGGGCTTCGAAGTCGTCAGGGGTCAGATGTTGCCCGTGTGCGGCGCCCGCAGCACGCGAGATGTTCTCGTCCATCAACGTGCCACCCAGATCGTTGCAACCGGCCTGGAGGAGCTGACGGACGCTGTCGAGACCGATCTTGACCCAACCGGACTGGATGTTGTCGATGTGGCCCCGATACGCGATGCGGGCGACGGCGTGGACCAACAGATTCTCTCGGAACGTCGGGCCGCGCCTTGACTTCTTCTGCAGGTAGATCGGTGACGCCATGTGCACGAAAGGAAGGCCGACGAACTCAGTGAACCCGCCGGTCTCCTTCTGGAGGTCGCGAGTGATGATGAAGTGCTTGGCCCAATGATCGGGCGTCTCGACGGCGCCGAACATCATCGTGACGTTCGAGGCCAGGCCGACCGAGTGCGCTGTGCGATGAGCGTCGAGCCACTCCTCGGTGTCGATCTTGTCCGGGCAGAGGATCGCCCGCATGTCGTCGCTGAGGATCTCGGCGGCGGTGCCGGGGAGCGAGCGGAGGCCGGCGTCCATGGCCCGACGCAGGTAGTCGGCCAGAGGCTCGCCGAGGCGCTTGGCCCCTTCGGTCACCTCGAGCGCAGTGAACCCGTGGATGTGCATGTCCGGACTGGCTTCCTTCACCGCCCGAGCGACGTCGATGTAATAGTCGCCATCGAAATCGGGATGGATGCCGCCCTGCAGGCAGACCTCGGTGGCCCCCATCTCTGCGGCCTCGACCACGCGTTCCTGCATCTCCTCGAGCGTGAGCAGGTACGGCTTGCCTCGGAGGTTGAGGCTGAGCGGGCCCTTCGAGAATCCGCAGAACTTGCACTTGAACGTGCACACGTTGGTGTAGTTGATGTTGCGATTCACAACGTAGGTGACGTCATCACCGACGATCTCCTTGCGGAGGTCATCAGCCAAGGCTGCGACGGCCGAGACCTCGGGCCCTCGGGCCGAGAACAGCGTCACGATCTCGTCGTGACCAACTTCCTGCCCAGCCCGAACACCCTCGACGACCTCGGCGACTGCGCCCCGGATCGGTGAGTGGTCACGATCGATCAGATTGGGCGGCGTGGCCGGGGAGCCGGAGTACCACTGGGTGCTGCGATCGCCGACGATCACGACGTCGGCCCCGTCGTCTCCCACCTTGACGAACTCGGCCTTCTCCGGGAAGACCGCTCCGGGATCGTCACGAGCCAACGACTCCGAATCGGAGCGATCCATCACCGGGAAGCGCAGCGCTTCGTCGAGGAAACGCTCGGGCTGCTGAGCAAACTCCGGGTAGATGGTGAGGCGAGGAGCCAACACGTGGCCGCGGGTCTCGGTGATCTCCTGGAGGCGGTCGAGGTCTGGCCACGGACGCTCGGGATTGACATGATCGGCCGTGACCGGCGAGACGCCACCCCAGTCGTCGATACCCGCGTCGAGGAGAACGGCGAAGTCGTCGCTGAGGTTCGGGGGCGCCTGGAGGTGGACGTCGCCGGGCAGGATCAGGCGGGCCAAGGCGATCGAGCGGAGGTAGCTGTCCTCGTCACAAGCCTCGTGCTTCCACATCGCAGTGCCGGCCTTGGGCAGGAAGTTCTGCACGATCACCTCTTGCACGTGACCATGACGGCGGTGGCTGGCGGCGATGGCCTCGAGGGCCTCGATGCGGTCCGCTTCGGTGTCGCCGATACCGACGAGAATGCCCGTCGTGAAGGGAATCTGCAGCTCACCGGCAGCTTCGAGGGTGGCCAGCCGTCGGGCCGGGACCTTGTCCGGAGCATTGACGTGGGCGTCGAGATCGTCGCGCATCGACTCGATCATCATGCCCTGGCCCGGGGACACCTTCCGCAGCTGCGCGAGCTCTTCGGGATACAGAGCACCGGCGTTGGCGTGGGGGAGGAGGCCGGTCTTCTCGAGCACCAGCGCACACATGGCGGCGAGGTAATCGACTGTGCTCTCGTACCCGTGTTCGGTCAGCCACGCTTGCGCCTGCGGATAGCGCAGCTCGGGTCGCTCTCCCAAGGTGAAGAGCGCCTCGTGGCAGCCTCGGCGTGCGCCTTGCCTGGCGATCTTCAGGACCTGCTCCGGGGTGAGGAAGGGTGCCTCGAGCCGAGCTGGCGGCTGGGCGAACGTGCAGTAGCCGCATTGGTCCCGACACAGCATCGTGAGCGGGATGAACACCTTCGGCGAATAGGTCACCCTCGTACCGAACAGCTCGTCGCGAACCGCAGCGGCCCGCGTCATGAGGTCCTCAGTCGAGAGTCGACTGAGGGAGTAGTGGGACGGGTCGGTCATGTTTTCCTGCTTCGGATGTGTTCGTGCACGACGACTTCGTCGCACTCGGGGCAGAGGACTCGCTGGGCGAGAGGGGTTCCGCACCGGTCGTGGACCAGCACAGTGGGGGGCTCACCGTCGGCGAACCAACGGTCACCCCACTTCATGAGGGAGATGAGGGCAGGAGAGAGGTCCTGTCCCTTCTCGGTGAGGACGTACTCACAACGAACCGGTCGATCCTGATAGGGGACCCGTTCGAGAACACCGGCCTCGACGAGCTTGCGGAGGCGATCGGAGAGCAGGTTCTTGGCGATGCCCAGGTCCTCTTGGAACTCACCGAACCGCCGAACGCCGCGAAAGGCGTCGCGCAGGATCAACAGCGTCCAACGATCCCCGATGATGCCGAGGGTGGCAGCGATCGAGCAGTCGGTTCGTTCTGTCGCAGGCATGAGGGTTGCGAATGTAAACCAAGTCGGTCTCACATTGCAACTGACACCTCCCGCAACTGTCACCTGCCACGACTGACACACCTCGTTCCGTTCTGCGGCACCTCAACCTCAGGATTGACGCTCTGGTGCCGTAGAACGAGACTGCGATGATCATGAAGCCGACCTACGACGCCGTGCTGTTCGACTGGTGCGGAACGCTGGTCGGGTACCCGAGCCCAAGGGAGCGGTTCCGCTCTGGGCTCGACGCACTGGGCCGACCAGTCGACGAGAACGAGCTTCAGCAGATGGTCGACCGATACACCGCGGCCGAGCAACACTCTGAAGCCATCCGCACCGACGCGTCGTGCGACCTCAGCCGCGAAGACCACAGAGAAGCTCGGCTCACCGTGTTCGAGATCGCCGGTTTCGACAAGGAGCTGGCGCAGACCATCGAGTCGATGTACGGCGACCTGGCGACCTACGAGCCATACCCCGAAGTCGTTCCCCTCTTTGAGAAGCTGGCCGAGCACGACGTCTCGATTGCAATCGTCAGTGACTTCCATGTCGACCTTCGGCCGCATTTCGAGGCGATCGGTGTCGACGATCTGATCGCCGGATACGCCATCTCATTCGAGGTCGGCGTCACGAAACCCGATCCCAGAATGTTCGAGGTGGCCCTCCGTGCCGTCGGCTGCTCGCCCAGCCGGGCGCTGATGGTCGGAGATCGTTCGCATCCGGACGGCGGGGGAGCCGCAGTCGGCATCGATTGCGTGATCCTGCCCGTTCGCACCCGTCTGACCGACCATCGACTCGATGCCGTCGATCGACTCACCTTCGGCTGATCCACTAATGTCCGGCCATGGGGATCCACGTATTGGCGGTCTACCGTCCGAAGGACGAAAGGCAAGCGGAACTAGATGCGTTGGTGGTCGACCACGTCCCGCGGTTGCGGCGTCTCGGCCTCGCTACCGACCACCAATCGACCGTGCTCAAAGCGTCGGACGGCACCATCATCGAACACTTCGAGTGGGTCGATCAGGCGGCCATCGACAAGGCTCACGGACATCCTGATGTACTCGAGATGTGGGCCAGTTTCGACGCGTGCTGCGAGTACGGAACTCTGGCCGACCTCCCGAACGCTGCGGCAATGTTCCCCGAATTCGAGTTCCTCGGCTCCCACTGACAGACGTCGATCCGCCCACGCCACCTCGTTCTGAAGCACCGAGACATCAGTTGTGATGGTGGTGCGCGCTGCCACCTTGAACGCTTCGCCGAGCAGGTACCAACGGTCGCCATCCTCCTCGACCAGACCCCCGCCCTGGAGGCGGGCCAAAGCGTCGACCGCCGCCTTGTCATCGACGCCGGAGGTGGCTGTGATGTCGTCGAGCGTCGAGGCTCCCAGAATCATCGCTGCGGCGACGGCGCGCCGATCTGGCTCGGCCAGCAACCCCACCAGTCTCTGAGCATCCTTCGTCCACCATCCGATCTACAGCACTGCACCACCAGTATTGCTGGCTGCGTGCCGCAGTTCGGACTTGATTTGGTGGGCTACTTGAACTCCTCGGCGCGGGTGGCGAGTGTCTGGAGCACGTCTTCGAACGACTTGGCGAAGCTGGCGACGCCTTCGTCCTCCAACACCACCGCAACTTTCTCGAGGTTGATTCCGAGTTCAGCCAGACCATCGACGACGGCGTGCGCTGCTGCGAAGTCAGCGTCGATGGTGCGAGCAACGGCTCCGTGATCCTCGAACGCCAGCAGCGTCTTGTCCGGAAGCGTGTTGACCGTGTCGGGGCCGATGAGGGTGTCGACGTAGAGCGTGTCCGGGTAGTCGGGATTCTTCGTCGATGTCGAGGCCCACAGAGGGCGCTGCACTCGAGCACCACGAGCAACGAGCGCTGCCCAACGATCACCGGAGAAAGTGGCGAGGAAGTGCTCATAGGCGAGCTGGCCCTGTGCCACGGCCGCCTTGCCCATGAGCGCAGCCGACTTGTCGGTACCGATTTCCTCGAGCCGACGATCGACGTTGACGTCGACTCGGCTGATGAAAAACGACGCCACGGACGAGATGCCGGACAGGTCAGCGTCTGGATTGGCCGCTGCGAAGTCTTCGAGACCGGCGATGTAGGCCTCCATGACGTCGAGGTAGCGACTGAGGCTGAAGATCAGGGTGACGTTGATGGATCGACCCTCGCCGATCAAGGTGCGGATGGCTGGAACGCCTTCGGCCGTGGCCGGCACCTTGATGTAGAGGTTCGGGGCATCGATTCGATCGTCGAGATCGCGCGCCGACTCGATCGTTGCGACCTCGTCCTTGGCCAATGTCGGTGACACCTCGATCGAGACGTAGCCATCGAGACCGTCGCTGCCGTCGAAGGTTGGGCGCATCAATCCGAGGGCCGCCTTGATGTCGTCGACGGCGAGGTTCCAGTAGGCCTCTTCGACCGTCTGTCCCGCACGCACGAAGGTCTCGAGGTCCGCGTCGTACTCGTCAGAGTCGATCATCGCGTTGGCAAAGATCGACGGGTTCGAGGTGAGACCGCGCACACCGCGGTCGATCCACGCCTGCATCTCGCCGTTGGCCATCCAGCCCCGCCGGAGATTGTCGAGCCATGGACTCTGGCCCTGCTTGTCGTAGAGATCGTGGAGACGGCTCATGAGGAGCTCCTGTGTGTCGTGGTGGGGAGACGAGAGGGAGAGATGTGTTGTCAGACAGTGTTGTCAGACAGTGATGGCGTCGAGCAGATCGACGACGGCGGCGACGACGTTCTCGACATTCATGCCGAGCTCATGCAGCACGGTGGCACCGGGAGCGGATGCTCCGAATCGATCGATACCCACGGCCAGATCAGCATGGCGTTCCCAGCCGAGCGTCACGCCTGCCTCGACCGAGACGGTGGGCAACTCGGGTGGGAGCACGAGGTCCTGATCGTCGAGCGAGAGGGACTCGAAGGCGTTCCAGCACGGCATCGACACCACTCGGGTGGAGACACCCTGCTCGGCCAGCACAGCGGCCGCATCGATACACAGCGAGAGTTCGGATCCGGTACCGATCAGGACAGCGGCAGGGTCGTCGGCGTCGGCCACGACATAGGCGCCCCTCGCGACCTCGTCGACGGAGGTGGAGTCGAGGACTGGCATGTTCTGTCGGCTCAGGATGAGGGCGGTGGGACCGTCGGTCTCGAGCGCCAACTTCCACGCGCCCGCAGTCTCGGTTGCATCGCCCGGCCGGATGACCTGGAGGTCAGGGATGGCCCGCAGCGACATCACCTGCTCGACCGGCTGGTGGGTCGGGCCGTCCTCACCGACACCAACGGAGTCATGGGTGTAGACGAAGACGCACTTGGCACCGGAGATGGCGGCCATCCGAATCGCAGGACGCATGTAATCGGCGAACACGAGGAAGGTGCCACCGATCGGCAGCACACCGCCGTGCTTCGCCGCTCCGACGAGAATCGATCCCATGGCGTGCTCGCGGACACCAAAGTAGATCTGGCGACCCTCCGGATGAGCAGCCGACTGCGGCGTGCCGTCGCCGATCTTGGTGCCGGTGTTGCCGGTGAGGTCAGCGGCACCGCCGATGAGTCCGGGGACAACATCGCTGAGAGCCGTGACGCAGGCTTGCGACGACTTGCGGGTGGCGATCGAGTCGCCGGCGTCGAATGTCGGCAACGCACCTTCCCAACCGTCGAGGGTGACCGCCGGTGCACCGTCTGGATTGCGGGACTCCCACTCGACCCGAGCTGCGGAGCCTCGGGCCCCGGCTTTCCGATAGAAGTCGAGGACCTCGTCCGGGACGTAGAACGGCTCGTCCGGGAGCCCCATCACCGCTTTGGTACGAGTGATGTCGGCCGCGTCGAACGCGAGACCGTGGGCCTCATGGTCGTCTGTGTGATCGGGGGAGGGGAATCCGATGTGGCTGCGCAGGACGATGAGCGTTGGTTTGTCGGTGACATCCTTCGCCCTGAGCAAGGCGCCTTCGAGCGCATCGGCATCATTGGCGACCTCGCCGATCTCGTCGACGTCCCACCCGTAGGCCCGGAACCGAGCGGCGGCATCGTCGTCGAGTGCGAGCTCGGTGGCGCCGTCGATCGTGATGTGATTGTCGTCGTAGATCACGACGAGCCGGCCGAGTCCGAGGTGGCCGGCCAGCGAAGCTGCTTCGTGGCTGACGCCTTCGGACAGGCAGCCGTCGCCGGCGATGACGAAGGTGTGGTGGTCGACGGCATCGGCACCGTGACGGGCCCGCAGGTTGCGCTCGGCGATGGCCATACCGACACCGTTGCCGAAGCCCTGGCCGAGCGGGCCCGTGGTGACCTCGATGCCTGGGGTGTGCGCCTCGGGATGACCGGGGGTCTCCGAACCCCATTGACGGAAGGACTGCAGGTCCTCCATGGTCAACGAGATGCCGGTCAGATGGAGCATCGAGTACTGCAGGATCGACGCATGACCAGCCGACAACACGAAGCGATCCCGATCGAACCATTCCGGGTCGGCTGCGTCGTACTTCAACACCCGCGTGAAGAGCACGTGCGCCAGAGGAGCGAGCGCCATGGCCGTTCCCTGGTGCCCGCTGTTCGCCTTCGCCGGCGCATCCATCGCCAGGCCTCGGACGACGTTGATTCCCAGCTGTTCCAGTTCCTGATCGGTCACCGGCGTCACGTTAGCTCGCGGAAGGCCAGCACCGTGGCAGTGAACCCGTGCAGCGCGTTGCGGCCCCCGATCGGGCCGAGCTCGCCGGCGCAGAACATTCCGGCGACGCCACCGTCGGTGACCTCGACGACCCTCGCAGCGTCGTG
>RCMY010000141.1_pt1 | contig 67310 bp, 66 predicted proteins | sample 2041341 | NCBI WGS metagenome assembly RCMY01 (sample SAMN09708234, study PRJNA481090) | Marine sediment metagenome, whole genome shotgun sequencing project. | reverse complement strand
GCTAAGCAAATATGGCAACTGTAAGACAGGCAAAACATGACCTATTGAAAACAAAGTGGCAGGAAATTATCGCTGCCCAAAGACAAAGTGGACAATCAATCAGAAACTGGTGTGAGGAAAACCAAATCTCAGCCCCTTCTTTTTTCTACTGGAATAAAATAATCCGTGAGGATTCATTGATCCAGGCAGGAGTGATGGCAGTTACAGAATCAAAGCGATTTGCAGAAATCACTATGCCGAATCCGCTCTCTGAAAGAGTTTCTGATTCATCATCACAGGTTTGTGCTGTACTACGTGTACATCAGACTGAGATTGAAATTCATAATGGTGCAGATGCTAAGACATTGGAAACAATCCTTACACTTATCGGAAGGTCATCATGAAAATCCAATTACCTGACGATCTCCGTATCTTTCTCGCCTGTGGGCAAACTGATATGAGAAAATCCATTGATGGCCTTACGGCCATGATTTCGTTAACGTATAAACTGGATCCCTTCCAACATGCGCTATTTCTTTTTCTCTAATTATCGCATTAGAGTACTGAGATTTCTATACGGTACTTTATTGTCCGCTTACAAAAGTATTATGACATTTACAAATACAGATTTTTGTAAAGTCCTAACTTCATAGTCCATATCTAAGAAAATATTTAATTCTAAAATGTCATTAAGTTCAGCAACAGTATATTGCATCCCGGCCTTTGTTAAAAAATCTATATTTTCCGTCATGCTTACCTCCAAATATTCTTATGTACTGATTGCTCTTTGCTCCATATTAGCATCGTCAACTTATGGAGGTGAAGAAGGTTGAAAATGTGTAAAAAAGAAGTTCAATCGATGGAGATTAGAGAACGCTCGGCATGAGAACATTATATTGTTGAAGTGAATTGCAGATAGATAATTATTCGCTGAGGCCAAACAGTGAGGGAAGCTGTAGAGTCATATAATCAGTTTTAGAATGAACTATATTTTTAAATTATGAAGGATAGCAATTAAGCTATCCTTTTATCTTGCTGTTAAATTGATGTTATAAACAAAAAACCAACAGCATCAGAAGTTCTGAAACTGTTGGCTATGGTGCAGTGAGAGGGATTCGAACCCCCGGCCGACCGGTTCGTAGCCGGTTACTCTATCCAGCTGAGCTACCACTGCATGACTCAATTATAATACCATAACTGAGCCTTCTTTTCAAACAGTTCTATTGAAAATATTCACGAAGGATCTGAAGAACCTGGTTTATCCTCTCTCTTGTGACATAGTAATGGGTCACAAAGCGGAAAACACCCTCATCACTGCCGTTCATAAGAATCCCGTGCTCTTTCATATGTGCTACAAGATCTGACTCCTGGAAACCTTCTTTTTCTATGGTGAAGAAAATCATATTGATTTTGATCTCATCGAGCCGTACAGAGATTCCGGGGATTTTATGAAGCTCTTCGCCGAAATATCTGGCGTTTTCATGATCCTCATCCAGTCTATGCCTCATTTCCAGAGCCTCCAGACCTGCAGCGGCGAGAATACCCACCTGTCTCATACCTCCACCTAAAATCTTCCGGTTTTTCCTGGCCTTGGCAATGAATTCTTTTGAACCCGAAACCACAGAGCCCACAGGTGCACATAGACCCTTTGAAAGACAGAGAGAAATGCTGTCTGCATACTGGGCGATTTCCTTTGCATCCACCTTAAGATGCGCTGCCGCATTAAAGAGCCTTGCGCCGTCCAGATGAACGGGAATCTCATAGGCCTTTGCAATCTCAGAGATGCTCTTCAGATTTTCCAGTGAGGCGACATTTCCGGTGGAGTGTGCTGTTTCCACGCAAATGAGTCCGGTTTTTGGAAAATGAATGTCTTCTTCTTTTCGGACAGCTTTTTGCACTTCTTTCGGATCCAGTTCTCCCAGATCGTCCTTCAGTGTTCTGGTCTGGACGTTTGAAATCAGGGCCACAGAGCCTGCCTCATGGGCGATGATATGGGAGTTCTCACCAAGAATGATTTCGTTGGTTCTTTCAGTATGGGTCAGGATAGAGAGCTGGTTGCCAAAGACACCAGATGGAACGAAAAGAGCGGCTTCCTTCCCAAGGATCCGTGCTGTTTCTTCTTCCAGTTTTATAACAGTCTCATCATCTCCATAGACATCATCGCCTACTGGTGCTGATGCCATGAGCTGACGCATTTTTTCGGTGGGATGGGTGACAGTATCACTTCTCAAATCAATGAATTTCACTAGGAACCTCCTAAAATTCTATTTTGGATCATTTTAATAAACAGATTGGCAATGGCAAGTTTTGGGCTTGTTACAGCTAAGGCTGTGAGTGCTGCAGGGTCCAGATCCCTGAAAACAGCTCTTTCCTTCCATGGGATTTTGTCTTCTCCCTGGACCATTTCCTGGATTTTACTGAAGATCGCATCCAGAAGCTCGCCCTGATGCCTGTATACTTTAAGGGAGCTGATCTCCAGTGCTTCTGCAGTGATCTCCAGTGCTGCCTGAGCCAGAGAATAGTCTGTAAAGAGTAGTTTCTGATACTTCTCCAAGGTTTTATTGAGGAAAAATGGATGAATGGTTTCTTTGAGGGCTTTGACTTCTTCCGCATTGAGAGAGGAAAGAAGAGCAAAATCATCCAGACGTTCAAAGTAATACGTAGCACCATAAAGCTTCTTGAAAGCACGGAGCGTATCGAGATAGCCGTAGGTCATATTATTACGGATGGTTTCCGGATCCGGGAATAGAATAGATCCCAAAGGATTGTCAGACTCGATCTCGATGAGCTGATAAGGTCCGCTGAGGTTTCTGCGGTCTCCAAAAGTATGGAGATTCACTGCGATGATCTCGGTGTATCCCCTGTCGTAAAGTGGACGTACAGGGATGTTGTCAAAAACCGCTCCATCAATATAAGCATCCCCATCAATGAGAAGCCTCTGGAAACTGGGGTGGTTTGCGCTGGCTGCCACATAATCGATGAGTTTTCCCTGGGGGATCTCCTCTTTAAAGAGCACCACAGGTTTCCGGGCTGTCAGATTGTACGTCACAATCCCCAGATCCGTGGGATGATTCCGAATGGTCTCCTCATCAAGAATCTCATGGAGAAGAGAGAGAAGAATTTCAAAATCAAAACCTCTTTGCCGGATCACTTCGGGAACCAGCTGTGACTCAAATTTAATGAGAGTATCTCTGTTGAGAGACATCCAGATCTCTTCCATCAGTGTAAAGTCATTCATCAGATAAGCCGCAGCATTGATGGCGCCTATGGATGTGCCAGTAATGGCGCCGATTTCTATATTCAGTTCTTTTAAGGCTTTTAGAACTCCGATTTCATAAGAACCTCGGGAGCCACCTCCGCCAAGAGCCAGTCCATACATAAGCAATCCCACCTTTTTAGTTCAATTCTAGCCTTAACTTCTATCAGAAAGAAAAAAAGTAAATGAACAGTTCTTTAATTTTTTCTTTTTCCGATGGTCTCTCCAAAGAGTACTCGGGTTTCGATTCCCTCAAGGGAAAAGTCCAGAATATCCTGGTCTACCATCACTGTATCTTTTGTAAAAAATAAAATCACAGTGGAACCACCGAATTTAAAGTATCCTTTTTCAGCACCTTTCTCCACAGGGACATCAGGAGCATAGGTCTCAATGATGCTGCCTACATTGGTAGCGCCCACTTCCACATATAGAACAGGGCCAAAGTGATTACTCTCAAAAAGTGTCAAAGCCCGCTTGTTTTCAATATACAGCCTCGGTATGGATTTCAGTGCCACAGGATTCACCGAGTAGTATAGCCCATGGATGGACTTCGTCTCTTTTGGCGTACCGCTGTCCATGAAATGAAACCTGTGGTAATCCAGAGGATTGAGCCTGAATACAAGAACTGTCCCACCGTCGAAAAGATCTGCGAGGTCTTTGTCTTTTAAGAGGTCCTCCAGTTCATAAGTAAGGCCCTTCACCTGGAGGACAGCATCTTTTCTGAGATTTTCAAATACAAGTAGTCTGGCATCTGCAGGGCTGATGAGGATGTCACCAGCTGCATCAAAGGGCCGTGCAGTTTTTTTCAGTTTTCGGGCGAAGAACTCATTAAAGGACTGAAATGAAGAAAGGGGCTCTAGAATCTCTGAAGACTTCACTCTATTTTTTTCCACGAAGGAGGGGATCAGTTTCTTGGACCATCTGGTGTCCATGAGTTTACCGTAAAATGCAGAAAAGAACTTTCTTTTCACAAAGAACAGAAGGGGTCTTCCATAGGGTTTTTCATATAGAAGAGACAGAAACCGACCCCCCAAGACGTTTTCTTCTTCCAGTTTTTTTGTTGTTCTGTTATATAGCTGAATCATTTCGAAGCTCCTTGAAGAAATTTTTGATGAGCTTTTGTGATGCATCATCGTGAAGGAATACACAGTCCACATGATGATAGTAAGGGGGCAGATCATTAATGGAAAGTACACTGCCAAAAGCACCTTCCCGGGGCTCAATGGCGCCGATGACCACCTTCCTGATTTTGGATTTCTTAATGGCTGCTGCGCACATGAGGCAGGGCTCCAAGGTCACATAAAGGGTGCAGCCGGTAAGGCGCCAGTTCTTTAAGGATTTGGCCGCATCTCTGATGGCGTGGAGTTCAGCATGGCAGGAAGGGTCATGGTCTTTTTCCATGGTATTATGCCCTCGTCCGATGACCTGACCATCTTTTACAATGATACAACCTACGGGCACTTCCCTGAGGCTGTAGGACTTTTGGGCTTCTTTTAAAGCTTCTTCATAAAAGGCATCCATTCTGCAGCTCCTTTCCTTTTGTATAGTTCTTATTGTAGTGTATCTTCTGCCTGTGGTCTAGAAAAAACCGGCATTCATAAAATGCCGGTCCTGATCGTTTTATTCTCTATTTTCAGTTATGGTGTGTTTCTTCTGGCCACATCTATGAACTTGAATTTATCCGGACAGTGTCTGGATTGGGTAAACTGAAACAGTTTTCCATTCACAAGGTAGACCAGTGTATTGACCACAGCGACCATGTCATAATCATGAAGATCCAATAGAAGGCGGTCTTCTGCAGTGGCTTTTTCCATGACAATTTCCTTTTGCGCAAAGCCGATCTTAAGCCCCAGATTCTGCTCCAGATACTCATAGATAGAGTTGGAAGAGATTTCTTCTGTCAGCTCTGGAACCACATCCTGATAAAAATAATCCTTATCCAGTATGACTCTCCTGCCGTTTATGGTCCTGACCCGGATCACCTCCCAAATGGAGTGGATCTCCTGAGCATCCAGCGCTTTTGTGGGAAAGGTGGCAGATTTCTGCAGCTGAAGCCGAATGACTGCTGTCGAATAACTGGTCATTCCAGTTTTCGCCGCCATCTCCTTGAAGCTGATAAGCCCTGCCACAGGGAAATCAAACTTATTCATCTCCAGGACAAAAGAGCCTTTTCCCTTGATCTTTCTGATGTAATTGTTCATGACAAGAAGACTGAGAGATTTTCTCACCGTGTCCCTGGACAGGTCATACTCATCCATCAGTTCTTTTTCGGAAGGAAGCTGTTCTCCTGGTTTCAAGCGTCCATCTTCAATATCCTTCTGTATTTTATTGTACAATACGGAATACTTTGCCATACATATCACCCAATCCATCATACCACTTCAGGTATTAAGGCTCAACGCTAATAATCACAGATTCATAGGGTCTCAGACAGATTTTTTCATCTTTTGTGCAGAGTTCATTGTAGTTTGTCAGTAGAAGACGTACGTTCCTTTCATCTACTGGAGGAAAACCATGATTTATGAGAGAGAATTCTTCTTCCTTGTCATAGAAATTATTCAGCACCAGGACCTTTTTCTCCCCCAGGGCTCTTACATAGCAGAAGAGGGATGGATGGTCTTTCTCGAGGATCTCATAGGTGCCTTCCTGTATTACAGGGTTGGATTTTCGGAGTTTTATGAGCTTCTGATAATAAGAGAAGATGGAGTCCTCTTCTTTCAGATCTTTCTCTGCACTGACAGAAGGACCCTTTGCGAAAGGAATCCAAGGAGTGCCATGCGTAAAGCCACGTCCTTCCTCGTCATTCCACAATACAGGGGTTCTACCGTTGTCCCTTGATTTAGCCTGCAGAATTTCTAGAATCTGCTCTTCAGGAAGCCTTTCTTTTCGGAGGATTTCATAGTAGTTGGTGCTTTCCACATCCCGGTATTCATGAATGGAAGTGAAATAGGCATTGGTCATGCCGAATTCCTCCCCTTGATAAATATAGGGAATACCCCGGAGCATATGGATGGAGGTGGCCAGCATTTTTGAGGATTCCTTATGATACTTCTTGTCATTGCCAAATCTTGAAACCACTCTGGGCTGGTCATGATTGTTGTAAAAGAGGGCCATGTTTCCCTGATGCTCCTGCATCCCGGTCTGCCAGTGGTCGAAGATCTCTTTCAGCTCCTGAAAATCAAAGGGCTTCAGTGACCACTTGTCTCCCTTCTCATAATCCACTTTGAGATGATGGAAGTTGAACACCATGCTGAGCTCCTTCTCGGAAGGGTTCGAATATCTCACACAGTTTTCAAGAGACGTGGAAGACATCTCACCCACGGTCAAAGAATCTTCTTTCTGGCCAAAACTTTTCCGGTTCAGCTCCTTCAGATACTGATGGATTTTAGGACCATCGGTGTAGAAACGTCTGCCATCACCCAGGTCATCATTTTCAAACAGATCCGGTTTGGAAATGAGATTCACCACATCAAACCGGAATCCGCTGACACCTTTATCCAGCCAGAAGTTCACAATATCATAAAGCTCATTCCGGACTTCCTCATTTTCCCAGTTGAGATCTGCCTGGGTCTTGTCGAAGAGATGGAGATAGTACTCATCAAACTGAGGCACATATTCCCAGGCGTTCCCGCCGAATTTAGACTCCCAGTTTGTGGGAGGAGCACCGTCTGCCCCTTTTTTGAAGATATAGTAGTCTTTATACTTTGGGTCTCCCAAAAGAGCCTTCTGAAACCATTCATGGGCGGTGGAAGTATGATTGAAAACCATGTCCAGCATGATACCCATGCCTCGTTTTTTTGCTTCTTCTATGAGCTCTTCCAGATCCTCCATGGTACCGAAGGATGGATCGATTTTTCTGTAGTCCGCCACATCGTAGCCGTTGTCATTCATGGGGGAGATAAAAACGGGAGTGAGCCAGAGGTAATCTACCCCCAGCTTCTCCAGATAGCTCAGTCTGCTGGTGATCCCAGCGATATCGCCAAGACCATCTCCATTGGAATCCATAAAGGATTTCACATAAATCTGATAGATGACCTTGTCGTTAAAATTCATCAAGAGAGTTCACTCCTTTTGTTCTTTAGAAATACTTCAGTTTCAGGTCCATTCCTTTGCCTTTGAGTATGCCCTTCTTGTGGAAGAGGATGGTCAGTATGATTGGAACCACAAACGCGATCAACATAGCAATGCCGAACATAAACATATATTTAGGCTGAATGGATAGGATTCCAGGAAGACCACCCACACCGATGGAGTTCGCCATTACGCCGGAGCTGACAGAAACGATGGCAGCAAGTGACGATCCAATCATGGCAGCAACAAAGGGATAGATGTATTTGATGTTGATACCAAACATGGCAGGTTCTGTAACTCCCATGTAGCAGGATATGGCTGCAGGGATAGAAATCTGCTGCTCTTCTTTGTCACCACTATGCAGGAAGATGATGGCAAGTACTGCAGAGCCTTGGGCGATGTTTGAAAGAGCAATCATTGGCCAGAGGTTGGTTCCGCCAAACTCGTTCATGAGCTGCAGGTCGATGGCATTGGTCATATGATGGAGTCCTGTAATGACCAGAGGTGCATAGAGGAATCCGAATACACTTGCAAAAAGCCATCCAAATGCGGAGGTCAGTCCACCGTATACTACTGCTGAGATGGCATCTCCGATGACCCAGCCGATGGGGCCAAGCACTACGTGTGCAAGAAGAACCGTTGGAATGAGGGCAAAGAAAGGAACGAGAATCATGGAAAGATATTCAGGCACAATTTTCTTGAAAAATTTCTCCAGATACACCAGAGTGAACCCGGCCAGCATGGCTGGAATAACTTGGGCCTGGTACCCGATCATATCTATCTGGAAGAATCCAAAGTCCCATTGAGGAATCTCTGCTCCGCCAGCAACGCCATAGGCGTTCAGAAGCTGTGGAGATACCAGGGTAATACCTAATACAATACCTAGAATCTGAGTCGTACCGAATTTTCTCGCTACGGACCAGGTAATGCCTACAGGCAGGAAGTGGAAAATGGCTTCACCGATGATCCACAAGAAGTGATTCACACCGGACCAGAACTGATACTGGGATACGATGGTGTCTTGACCATTATTAAGAATGGGCACTGCTTCCAGAAAATTTCTAAAACCTAAAATAAGACCGCCGACCACCAGTGCAGGAATGAGAGGGGCAAATATTTCAGCCAGATTCGCAAGGAGCCTCTGTGCTAAGTTCATGTTGCCTTTGGCCGCCTGCTTCGCTGCGTCTTTTGACACGCCTTCCACGCCGGATACCGCTGCAAAATCGTTGTAGAAGTTTGCGACATCATTGCCGACAATCACTTGGAACTGTCCAGCCTGGGTGAAGCTTCCCTTTACACTTTTCAGGGCTTCAATCCCTTTGATATCCGCTTTGGATGGATCCACCAGAACAAATCTCATTCTGGTCACACAGTGTGAGACTGCCGAAATGTTTTCTTTGCCACCGATGAGTTCGAGCATTTTTTTAGCATCTTCAGTGTACTTTCCCATTGTAATCCTCCTTATTTTTAACTTATACGTACAAGTTGAGTCACTTCGAATATAACCTGTACGTATAAGTTTGTCAATACGTTTACATAAAAAAGTTTGAAAGTTCAAAAAACCGTTACAGCTCAAATGAAAAGGAAGCCGGTGTGGCTTCCTTTTATCTTTAGAATTCAGTTTGTTTGGACTTAAGAATCATACGGATTTTTTTGATTCTGTTTTTGTCCACTTCATCCACCACAAAGCGGATTCCATCTGCTTCAATGACTTCTCCGCTGGCGGGGAAAGTGCCGAGGATTCCGATGAGGTAACCTCCGATGGAGTCAAATTCCTCCGATTCGATATCGGTTCCGATGAGTTCATTGAGTTCATCCAATCGGTAGGATCCGGATACCATATACTCATTCTTCCGGATGGTTTCGATATCTGTTTCCTTATCGTCGTCATATTCATCATCAATCTCACCGACAATCTCCTCCAGAAGATCTTCGATGGTGACGATGCCGACCGTACCACCATACTCATCCAGTATGATGGAGATATGTGTACGGGTCTTTTTCAGTTCTTTGAAAAGATCTGTGATTCTTTTGAACTCATAAGCAAAGTAAGGTTCTCTGATGTAATTTTCGAGTTTGAACCCTTGTTTCTCTACTTCGGTGAGGAACAGAAGATCCTTCACATTGAGAATACCGATGATGTCATCAATATCCTCCCGATAAACCGGAAATCTTGAAAACTGTTCATCCTTGACAATCTCCAGAACTTCTTCGTAGGTAGCATCCACATCCAGAGCCGTGATGTCCACTCTCTGAACCATGATGTCCCGGACCTGAAGGTCTCCAAAGTCAAAGATATTATGAAGCATTTCCTTTTCTTCCTGTTCAAAAACCCCTTCTTCGCTGCCCACATCCACCATGGTTTTGAGCTCTTCTTCTGTGACCAGAGGATGACTCTGGCTGATATCTCCACCAAAGAGTCTGATGATCCAGGAAGAGATGCTGTAAAAAATAATAACAAAAGGGGTAAGAAGGGTCATGAGGATGCCCACTGGTTTAGAGAACATCATAGATACTTTTTCTGCATGTTGTGTAGCAAATGATTTTGGTGTGATTTCACCGAATATGATGATGACAATGGTCAAAATTGAGGTGGCAATACCGGTGGCGCTGATGCCGTACAAATCAATGGCAACAAGGGTTGCCAGAGAGGAGGCAAAAATATTCACGATATTGTTACCGATGAGCAGTGCGCTGATGAGCTTGGATGGATTTTCAATCAGTCTCAGCGCTCTTTTTGCACTTTTACTTCCTTCTTCTGCCATATGTCTTAGTTTCAGACGGTTTGCTGCGGTAAAGGCAGTTTCAGCAGAGGAAAAGAATGCGGATAAAATCACAAGAGTTACCAATAAAATAATCTGCCACGAACTCGGGTCCAAAAAAATCAACTCCTAATTTTTTAAAATTTGATATACTAGTTCTTAATAACACATTATAGCAAAAACCGATGAAAAATAAAAATGGTCTTTGTACTGCAGTCATCAGGAACTGTACGTGTTCTCAATCATTCAAGATTTATAAAGGGGGAAGAGCTCTTGATTTATATCGTCATGGGGCCTTCAGGTTCAGGAAAAACACTGGTGGGGGAGTACCTGAAGGAAAAAGGCATGAAAGAACTGGTTTCGCATACTACAAGACTTCCCCGTCCTGGTGAAGTCCAGGGCATATCTTACCATTTTGTGGATGAAGTAACTTTTCAGCAGACCAAGAAGGTAGAAGCAAGTGCCTATGCGGGGAACTGGTATGGGGTATCTGAAGAAGAAGTGGAAGATAAAACAAAGCTGGGAGATGTGTTTGCAGTGATTGAGATCCATGGAGCACTTGCGTTCAAGAAGCTCTACGGGGAAAAGGTGAAGATCTTCTACATTGCCAGCAGTCCCAGGGATCTTCGAAAACGAATGGCGCATAGGGGAGATACTAAGGAGAGCATAAGGAAGCGGATGGTGATTTACAGAAAGAATGGGGAAGCCTTTCAGGATCGTCACGCTGATGCAGTGCTGATGAACAAAAGCTCAAAAAAGAGGCTTTTTTGTCAGGTGGAATACTATCTTGCAGCTGCAAAGAACCGGAAAAAACCAAAGTCCAGCGGCTCGATCTGTTCGAACAGAAGAATTTTGTTCTTATAATGTTTATGGGGCGTTTTGTGAATGTTTAACCTTCGTTAACAAAAAAGCAGAAGAATTTTGCTAAGATGGGAACAAGAAACGGAGGTGAGCCCCTTGGGATGGATTGCATATATATCAGGAATACTGCTTAGCTCAGTTGAAGCTTCCTCTCAGATGGCCATATCTTTTGAAGAATTGGAGCAGGATTCTTTTGGCTCCCAGGAAGTGTATATTCAGGCTTTACTTGCCGCTCTCAGCACACTCCTTGTCATGGTTGTCCTCTGGATGATTATTTTTAGACCAAAATTCAAAAGTTCACAAGAGTAGTTTAAAGACAAGTTAATAAATCCTCTGTAGAATAGAACCTGAGCAATCAGGTTTTTTAATTTTGTCTAATAAGATCAAGTGGTAAAATAAGGTACAGGTGAAGAGAGTGGAAGACCGTCTGAAATTTCATGGGAACGAGCGGGTGAAAAGAATACAGGAAGTACGGAAGAGGAACCGCCGCAAACGCAGATTGTGGGTGGGATTTTTCGTTATGGCGCTTTTGGTTGCGATAATTTTCATGATGGACCAGAAGGGTCTTTTTGAACTTTTCTTTGATCATCGTGTACAGTACGAGGGGAGCACCGAGTATGTGGAGGTTCTTAGTGACGATGGAACTGTTTCAAGAAAAGGCCTTGTGGCCCTTTCGCAAACTCTGATCAATCATCCTTATTCTTTGGGACTGGAGTCGCTGAATCATGGAAAACCAGAAGGCCCCTTAGGCTCTGCTGCTTTTGTGGACTGGGTATACTATAACCTCACCGGAAAAGCACTCAGTGCGGGCAGCAACAGTGCAGGTCCTCTGGCAACAAAAATCTGGGAGAACTCCACTTCTATTATGGAGAATGAGCTTCAGCCTGGGGATTTAGGCTTTTCCATCATTCCTGAGGGCAGCAAAGTGAATAGTATTGGAATCTATCTGGGTGAGATTGAGGGGGATAAGGTCTTTATCCATGCAGGAGGCGTTCAATATAAAGCAGAAGGACTTCCGGAAGGAAGGATCGTGATCTCATTTAATAATGTTCTGAAGAGGAACAATAGAGATCTCAGCGGACATAAGTTTTCTCCATCGGCGCCCTCCACTCAATTTGTTTATTACAGAAGACCCAATGTGACCTTTATAGACTAAGAAAAGAGGTGGAACAGAATGTACAAAAAAAGAGATCTTATGGCAAAGATCATTGCGGCAGTAATCCTTCTGGGTATGCTGGGATCTGTCTTTGCAGCTATTCTTGTATAATTATGAAATCAGAAAAATCCCTATGAGAAAATGAGAACTTCATTTTCTGACAGGGATTTTTTTGTTTGGATCAGATCAAATCCCTGGGATACACAAGACCAATCTGATTTCTTGCTTCGTCCATGATTTTGTGGACTGTCAGCGCCAAGGCCTTGTTGTTCACTGGGGAGAAGGATGCTCCCCTTCGGATGGTTTCCGAAAACTCCAGTGCCTCATAGGCCATATCCTCTTCGAAGGTTTCAGGCCGGAAGACTTCTTTTTCTCCGGACCGTCTGATGAGGGTCAGTTCTGTGGGACTACCAATACGGTCGATGAGAATCCTGCCTTTTTCCCCTTGGATTTCGGAAGGGAGATGGGAATGACTGATCTTGGAGTGCAGGATCACCGCTTCCATATCCTGATAGGACAGTAAAATGGAGCCAGAACCATCCACCCCACCGTCTTGGAGAATTGTGGCCTGGGCAGAGATCTTCTCAGGTCTTCCAAAAAGATCCACTGCAATGTAGAGAGGATAGATGCCGATATCCAGAAGGGAACCATTGGAAAACTCCTTCTGGAAGGTATTCACAAATTCACCGGCCTTATGCCTGTCATATCTGGAGGAGTACTGGCAGTAGTTGCCGATGTACTTCCGAACCTGTCCAATTTCTGGCAGAAGCTCTTTCAGGAGCACATAGGCTGGCATAGTCAGCGATTTCATGGCTTCCATGAAGACCAGATGATTTTTTTCAGCCAGGTCCAGAACTTCCTGCAGTTCTTTCTTGTTGGATGCAGCTGCCTTTTCCACCAGCACATGCTTTCCATGTGTAAGAAAGACCTTCGCCTGTGGGCTGTGCATGGCATTGGGGCTTGCAATATAAGCTGCGTCAATGAGCTGGGAGGAGGCCATCTCCTCCAGAGAGGTAAAGACTGGTACCTTCAGACCCATGGAATGAAGAAACTGCTGCGCTTTTTCCTCATCCCTGGAATAGAGGGCGGTAAGCTCCATGGCTCCGCTTTTGTGTGCGCCTTTAATGAAGGCTTCGGTGATAAAACCTGTGCCAACAGTTCCAAAACGTATCATAAAACTCAGTCCTTTCAATATAAGATTGATAAAAAACTAAACAAAGGGTTCAAAGCTCATTCATGAGGCATTCAGATTTCCGTGCTAAAATTATAGATGAGGTGAGAATATTGAGTACAGTTGTAAAAATAAACTATCTTCTGGAAATACCGATGAATGATCGGTTCAAGGAAGGGTACTTTAGGTTTCTGAAAGAGAATCACATCCACGAAGAAGAGATCAAACCCTATCAGATGGAACGCTATCTGAAGTACGCTATTGAAGATGTGCTGGATAACATGCGGGAAACCTACAAGGATTTTCAAGGGAAATTCAGTGTGGATATCCGAAATGATAAGATCACAGGGATTTTCTATGACAAGGCCCATGTGAATCAGGAGGAGGATGAACCGTTAAGAAGAGCTCTCTTCGACCGGTTCAGTGAGCTTTTGGGCCATGATAATCTTAGGGTGGACATCAACCTCAGCTGCAATTTAGGCAATTAAGTTTCCTGCAGAAGTTTTAACAGAGCGGATTTGAAGAGTTCATCATCTTCAGCCGTTCTTTTTTTATGTTTTGTATAAATCTTTTTGGTCTGCCTCATTTTCTGGTTCACATGCCTGGCATCCAGAAGCCTCATAATATTGTGGTCAGTGATGAGGAGACCATTCTGAGTCAGGATTCTGCATTTTTTGGATAAAGCAAGAGCCGCTAGACCATAATCCTGGGTAATCAGCACATCCTCATGTTTCAGATGGTTGGCGATGTAGAAATCCGCTGCATCCCTTGAGATATCTACGGTGACAATCTCCGCATAGTCGTTTTGAAGCTCATGGGCGTAATTTTTCACAATTGTAACAGGGATGTTCATTTTTTGTGCCAGGTCAATGGTTTCATGCACCACAGGACATCCATCCGCATCAATAAAGATTCGCATAATAATCTCCTTTTCATACATTGAGAAAAGCGCGGAGAATCCCTCCACGCTTTTTTTTAGTAACTTCCGCTGGCTCCAGCACCTCTGTCCAGAAGGTCATTATAGGCCACCTGCATGAGAGCAAGAGAAACAATACTTAGCTGAAATACGGCCAAAAGCAGATAGATGATGCCTTCATTTCTTCCTCCTGCTTTCTCGATCCGCTGCCCCATTCGGTAGTTCCAGATGAGGAAGTAGATTCCACAGGTGAGAATACTGAGTAGAAGCACCGAAAGCCCGTCTTCCTCATCCCCATTCATTCTCTGCACTTCGTTGTTCAGAGAAACAGTCCAGATGATGGAATAGATTCCGCAGGTAAGAATACTCAAAATAATAGATGTGACGACATTTCTTTTCAATTTAAAACACCTTCCCCATTAAGTTTATGATTCGTCCCCACAAGGAGTGCCTTTGATAGATCATTGGCTCTGTATGCGGGAAATAAACAATCATACGGTATATGTATACAAGAAGAAATAGGATAAAGAGGCCAACCATCAGTTTCTTTTTCTGGAATAGAAACGCATAGAAGAGAACAGGCACCAGAAAAAACAAAGGATGGAACAGAAGTGCACTGTTTAGATCCCCTCGAAAGAGCCCAAGATAAGACCTGGTCATGCCACAGGTAGGACATGGAACACCTGTGGTGTTATAAATAAGACAGATGCTGCCCGTTCCGTAGAGTTCGGAGAGAAAGCTGATACCGACGAAGAATCCCAGAAGCAGCAGAAACATCACTACATTTTTCTTGGAACTCACCGTTTTCTTCCAGGAATCAGGAATTTTTCTCATGATGGTTTTTCTCAAAATAGGTAAAGAGAGCGCTGTGGTCCATATCACCGAGTCCTTCCTTGCTGAGCGCCTCATACATGGAAGCGGTGAGATCTGTAATAGGCATATGAAGTCCAAGTTTTCCTCCGGTAATCTGTGCATTTTTCAGATCCTTGATATGAAGATCAATCTTGAAGCCCGGAGTATAGTCTTCTTTCAGAATCTTCGGAGATTTTGTTTCAAGAACAGCAGAACCAGCAGATCCTCCCCGGATGGCATCCAGCACTTTCGTAAGGTCTGTACCGGACTCTTTGCACAGCATCAGAGCCTCTGAAAGGATGGCTATGTTTCCGGCTACAATCATATTATTTGTGAGTTTTGCGGTGTTTCCGCTGCCAAGAGGTCCCACCAGGACATAGGAGCTGCCCATGGCCTTAAAAAGTGGCAAGGCTCTTTGAAAGGCACTTTCTTCACCACCTGCCATGATGGCCAAAGTTCCTGCAATGGCACCTAGATCTCCCCCAGATACAGGAGCATCCAGCATATCGATCCCCTTTTCTTTCAGAGCATTGCCTACTTCTTTAGAAACCTCAGGAAGGATAGAGCTCATATCAATATAAAGAAGTCCTTCCTTTGCGTACTTTATGACCCCCTCTTCGCCAATCATGACAGATCTGACATCTGGAGAATCCGGAAGCATTGTGATGAGGGCGTCCACTCCTACAGCCGCATCCCCATGGGATATGGCTTCTTCTGCACCTAACGCCACAAGTTCCTTCACAGCGCCCTTAGACCTATTGTAGACCTTGAGGATGTGACCTGCCTTCATGAGATTTATGGCCATGGGTTTTCCCATGATTCCAAGTCCAATAAAACCAACTTTCACCGTTATGCACTCCTTTATCTTTTATACTATGAAAACAGTATAACATAGCCAATGGAATATTTTGAGAAAGAGACGGTTTCTTTTTCTAGAAAGAATTTTGTCACTCTGATGTTACGGCATTGTAACCCATGGATGGAGAGAAACACCGTATAATACATCTTGTATCTTGAAGAATAAATAAATATTGGAGGATTATATGAAAAAGAAATTACTGGGGCTGGCTTTAGCCAGTATAATGGTACTTGGGCTGACAGCCTGCGGAGAAAAAGCAGAAGAAACACCTGGGAATGAAGATGTGAACGTGAAGGTGGAGGAAATCACCCAGAAGGTCACAGAAAAGTTGGAGTTCGGCGCTATGATCAAGCTGGATGCTGAAACCCTTCAGCAGTTTTATGGACTGGATGCATCCATTCTGGAAGAATATGATGCCAATGTGCCGATGATGAACGTCACGACACAAGAACATTCAGTTTTTAAAGTGAAAGATGCGAAAGACATGGAGAAAGTCATGGCTGCTATTGAAAAACGAGCTGGAGATGTTCAGAAAAGCTTTGAGCAGTATCTTCCAGACCAGTATGAGAACGCAAAAAATTACTATGCGGAATCCAACGGCAAGTATGCTATTTTCATCATCCATGAAAACTCAGCGGATGCAAAAGAGATCTTCCAGGATTTTTTCAAATAAAACATAAGAAATAAAAATTGCATGAAGAAAAAAGCTTATATGTGAGTATAAGCTTTTTTTCACGGAAATGAGGAGCTCCTGATGGTTTTTTCCAGTATCACTTTTATCTTTTACTTTCTGCCCATCACCATACTGCTGTATTATACAGTACCGAAGAAAGCAAGAAATGTTCTGCTGCTTCTGGTCAGTCTCATCTTCTATGGTTTTTGTGAACCCATCTACATAACCATGATGATTCTGTCCATCCTTATTGATTACACCAATGGACTGCTCATTGAGAAGTTCCGAGAAAATAAGGTGCTGACCAGATTATTTCTTATTCTTTCCATAGCGATGAATCTAGGGCTTTTGGGCTTTTTTAAGTATGGAGATTTTTTCCTGACCAACATGAATGCTGTATTTGGGTGGGAGATCCCGCTTTTGAGAGTCGCCCTTCCTGTGGGCATCTCTTTCTTCACGTTCCAGACCATGTCCTACAGCATTGATGTCTATCGCGGCAACACAAAAGCCCAGAAGAATCTCATCACCTTTGGCGCTTATGTGTCCATGTTTCCCCAGCTCATCGCAGGTCCCATCGTCATTTATAAGGACGTGGAAAAGCAGCTCATGAACAGGGAGATCACAGAGAGCACGCTTAGAGAAGGCATTGAACGCTTTATTTTGGGGCTCGGAAAAAAGGTTCTTCTTGCAAACAGCATCGGACTGCTGTGGGAAGAGGTGAGGTCGATCCCCGTGGAGGATCTGTCCTTTGTCACTGCCTGGCTTGGCGTGGCGGCCTTTATCTTTCAGATCTATTTTGATTTCAGCGGCTATTCCGACATGGCCATCGGGCTTGGAAAGATCTTTGGGTTTGATTTTCTGGAGAATTTCAATTATCCCCTTACATCCCAAAGTATCACTGAGTTTTGGCGCAGATGGCACATGAGCCTTGGCAGCTGGTTCCGGGAGTATGTTTATATCCCTTTGGGAGGAAACCGGAAAGGAAAGGTGAAGACGCTTAGAAACATCGCCATTGTCTGGCTCCTGACAGGATTCTGGCATGGCGCTGCCTGGAACTATCTGTTGTGGGGAGGTATTTTTGCTGTTGTTCTTCTATTTGAGAAGATATTTCTTCTCGAGGTACTGTCCAAAACAAATGCCGCAGTAAGGCGCTTCTATACACTGACCATTCTGGGGCTCAGTTTTGCAGTGTTTGCTCTGGAGGACCTTTCTCACCTTTTCGGGTACCTGAAAGCGATGCTTTTCCAGAATGTCTTCAGCGACAGCCTGTTTCCTTTTTATACGTCCCGATACAGTCTGCTGTTTTTACTACTTGCTGTGGCTTCAACCCCTTACCCCTACAGAACCTATCGGAGACTTAAGATGAAAAAAGGAAGCCATGTGATTTTTGCAGCACTAGAAGGCGTTCTTTTTATTCTTTGTTTGGCTTACATCGTGGATGGAGCATATAATCCGTTCCTATATTTCAGATTTTAGGAGATTGCTATGATTAAAAACAAAAGAATCTATCTCATCCTCCTGTTAGGACTTCTGTTTGTACCGCTTCTTAGCAATGTACTGCTGGAGAGAAGGATATTCTCGGATCTTGAAAACAGATATTTAACATCTACTGTGAAAATTGATAAAGAACTTCTGAAATCCGGAGTACTGGCAGAGCGTCTGGAAGCCTTTGTGCAAGACCAGTTTCCGCTGAGGGAGAACTTCATCAATCTGAAGTCGGATGTTGAGGTTCTGCTTCAGAAAAAAGAGAATAATGGCATCTACTACGGAAAAGGCGGATATCTTTTTGGTAAGCCAAAAAACTATCAGGAAACCATCTTCAGGAAGAATTTAGACGCCCTGATCACCTTAAGCGATGAAAGCAGTCTGCCCATCGGCATCTTCATTGTTCCTCCATCCCAGCTGGTGCTGACTGAGAATCTTCCCAAATATTACACCCCTTTGAAGGAGGAAAAGTATTACGAGGAGATCATGAAGACACTGAAGCCCACAGGTGCACCCCACGGCATAGAAGTGCTGTCGCCCCACCGGGAAGAGGGAATATATTTCAGAACAGACCACCACTGGACACAGCGTGGAGCCTATGAAGGGTACAAAGCGCTCATGGACAGCATGGACCTTCAGCCTGTAAAGCTTGATTCCTATGAGCCTGTGCTGGTGGACGGATTCCAAGGGACTTTTTATTCCAAGTTCAGAGGAAACATCGCAGGCAGCGAACTCTTTATCTATTATGAAGCAGAGGCAGCTGACCTGAAGGTGTATTATCCGGCTACAGAAATCCAGGAGGACCGGATCATCTTTGAGGAAAGGCTCAGCACCAGAGATAAATATGCGGCTTACTTAAACGGAAATGATCCCCTCATTGAAATCAGAAATGAGGATGCGCTTTATGACGAGAAGGTGCTGGTGCTCAAAGACAGCAATGCCAATGCTATGTCGCCATTTCTGGTGGATACCTTCAAGGAAGTCCATTATCTGGATCTTCGCTACTTCAATCTGCCTCTTTCTGATTATCTGGAAGAAAATGGATTTGACCGGGTACTTTGTATTTATGGTATGGACAGCGTGGGAGAAGACGAAAACCTCATGAAACTTGCGAAATAAACAGAATACGCTGCTCAGTGATCAACACTAGTAAGAAAGAAGAGCTTGGCCTTTACTGAGCTCTTTTTTACTTCATTTTTTCACTGAGAAAAAACTCTTGACAGAATCTATCAAATTGGGTACAATTATCTCGAATCAAAGATAAATGAATTGAAGATAAAAAAGGGGGATCCATATGGGCATAGTGACAAGAAAAGAGGAAGAGATATCCATGAAACTCTTTGTGGTACTCACAAGAACCCTGGATGCCATCAAGAAAAGTGTGGAGAAAGACATAAGAAGTTATGGACTGAACACCACGGAGTTTGCAGTATTGGAGTTTATCTACAGCAAAGGCGAGCAGCCCATTCAGAAGATAGGAGAGAAAGTTCTTATTTCCAGCAGCAGCATCACTTATGTGGTGGATAAGCTGGAGAAGAAGAATTTCTTAAAGCGAGTGCCTTCACCAGAAGACCGAAGAATTACCTTCGCGTCAATCACGGAGGAAGGAAAGAGGTTTATGGATGAGATATTTCCACAGCATCAGGAAACCATTGCAAGAATCATGGGAGGTCTTCCGCTGGAAGAGAAGGAAGTGCTGTTAACCCAACTGAAAAAGCTTGGTTTTCATGCAAAAGAAGTTTAAAAAATTTACCATAATATCTCGAATTAGAGATATACGAGTTTGAATTAATGGAGTGAGCACTATGAAAAAAACAAAAGGAATCCATCACATCACCGCCATCGTTGGGGACCCCAGGGAGAATCTTCACTTTTATGAGACGGTGCTGGGCCTTAGACTGGTGAAGCAGACGGTGAACTTTGATGATCCTGGTACATATCATCTTTATTTTGGCAATGAGACCGCAGATCCAGGCACCATCATCACCTTCTTCCCCTGGCCTGGTGCTAGAAAAGGAAGAAAAGGTGGGGGACAGGTCGGAACCACGGTCTATGCGGTGCCCGAAGGATCCTTATCCTACTGGGAAGAAAGACTGAAAGCATTTGGGATCTCTTCTGACTATACCGAAAGATTTGGCGAACGGTATCTTGGATTTCAGGATGTTCATGGACTCCATCTGGAGTTAACGGAAAAAAAGCTACCTCAGAGATCACAGGATGCCAGTGTAGGGATTCTCGGGTTTTCAGGTGCTGTGCTTTTATCCGTAGCCCCAGAGAAGACCATGAGAGCCCTTTCAGAAACCATGGGGTATGAGAAAGGTGAAGAAGATGAGATCTATGTGAGGTTCAGAAGTGAAGCGGATCTTGGAAACATTATCGATGTGGACAAGAGAAGTTATGAGCGGGGAGAGTTCTCCGTGGGGACAGTGCATCACATCGCCTTTCGAGCCCAGGACGACGAGGACCATCTTTCCTGGCAAAGTCATGTGGCGGATAAAGGGCATTATGTGACCGAAGTGAAGGACAGAAACTACTTCAACGCCATCTATTTTAGAGAAGGGGGAGGAATCCTATTTGAGATTGCCACAGATACCCCTGGTTTTTCAGTGGATGAACCTCTTTCCTTTCTGGGCGAGACTCTGAAACTGCCAGTACAGTATGAGAAAAGAAGAGAAGAGCTCACGAAACACCTCATACCGCTGAGAGAGAAGGTGACAAAATGATTGAAAAAGACTTGAGCACTCTATCGGAGCGGGAGGTATACAAGCTATTCACAGGCACCATAGTGCCTAGACCCATTGCTTTTGTGACTTCCCTATCGGAGAAAGGAGTGCTTAACGGAGCACCTTTCAGCTATTTCAGTATTGTATCCACGGTGCCGCCTTTGATTTCTCTTTCCATTCAACGAAAAAACGGAGTCATGAAGGATACGGCCAGAAATATTCTGTGCCAGAAAGAGTTTGTGGTTCATGGTGTGGATAAGACGAATCTCACTGCAGTGAATGGGAGCGCCGCTTCTCTGCCGCCGGAAGAAAGCGAGATCGAGAAAACAGGTCTCAGTATCAAGAAGAGCACGAAAATTTCTGTGCCAGGAGTTTCGGAGGCCAAGGTCCGGATGGAATGTATACTCTATGACCATCTGGAGATAAAAGAAGATGGAAAAACCACTGCGGATTTTCTTCTTGGTAAAGTGGTTTATGCGCATCTTTCTGAGGAGATCCATGACGAAGGAAGAATCCGAATGGATGCGTTTGATCCTGTTGCGAGGCTTGCAGGAGCAAACTACAGCACTTTGGGAGAGACGATCCATTTGGAAAGGCCAGAGTAAAAAAATATGACAATATGTGATAAAAATGAAAATTTGGAGGAATGAACAATGAATCAGTTAAAAGGAATACACCACGTCACCGCCATCACCAGCAGCGCAGAAAAAATCTATGAGTTTTTTACATACACCTTAGGGCTTAGACTTGTGAAAAAAACCGTGAATCAGGATGACATCCAGACCTACCATCTGTTTTTTGCAGACGATAAGGGGAGTGCAGGAACAGATATGACGTTCTTTGATTTCCCGGGGATTTCCAAAGGAACCCACGGAACAAATGAGATCGCGAGGACCTCTTTTAGAGTTCCGACTGACGAGGCTCTGAAGTATTGGGCAAGCAGGTTTAGCAGGCTGAAGGTTTCTCATGAAGGAATCACAGAGTTCTTCGGAAAGAAAGTCCTCTATTTCTCGGATTTTGACGATCAGAAGTATATGCTCATTTCTGATGAGAAGAATGAAGGAGTTCCATCAGGAACACCCTGGGAAAAAGGGCCCATTCCACTGGAGTATGCCATCACAGGACTTGGTCCGATCTTTATCAGAATTCCAGAGTACAGCTATTTCAAGCAGGTTCTGGAACAGGTCTACATGATGAGAGAGATTGCTGCTGAAGAGGCTTTCCATCTCTTTGAAATGGGTGAAGGTGGAAATGGAGCCAGCGTCATTGTGGAAGAGGATAAAGAATCCGGTTTTGCAAGACAAGGCTATGGTACGGTACACCATGTGGCCTTCCGGGTAGAGGATAAAAAAGAGCTGGAGCAATGGATTGAACGGTATCAGGGATTTGGACTGAGAAACTCCGGATTTGTGGAGAGATTCTATTTTGGTTCCCTCTATGCCAGTGTGGACCGTGGTATTCTCTTTGAGCTGGCCACAGACGGTCCTGGCTTTATGCAGGATGAGCCTTATGAAACCGTAGGAGAAAAGCTGTCGCTTCCACCTTACTTTGAGGGGCAGAGAGAAGAGATTGAGGGTCTTGTAAGGCCGCTGGATACTGTGAGAAGCACCAAAACCTTTGAAAAAGAATATGAGAAGATGTAGTTTATAAGGCTTAAGAAAAGGAGGATGGCACGTTCATCCTTCTTCTTTTTTGGGGATCTTCTTCTTGTTTTTACATTTATTGTGAAAAAGGCAGAGATTAGATTATACTGAAAGAAAATAGTGAGGATGTGATACATTGGAAGACTTGTGGAGCAGTTTGAAAAAAGGACTGACCTTCCTTTCGCTTGCGCTTTTTCTTCTTTTTCTCTTGGTCCTTTTCAATGAAACGGGAACGCTTTACCGGAATGCATACAGCATACACCCCTATATTGGATACACTGCTTTGGTCCTTGTGATTCTCCTCTTTGGGGTTCTTCTGGGCGTTCCATTTTCTCTCTTTCTTTCTCTGAAAAGAAAACCTCAGTTTCCGGAAAGCTCAGAAGGGGAAGAATACAAAAGATATCTTCTTCATCTGAAAGAAAGGATGATAAAAAATCCAGCGCTTCTTGAATCTCGGTTTGTCTTTGGAGAGGACGAGTATATTCTGGAGGATATCCTAAGGGCTCAAGGAATTTTAAGACGAGAGGCGGACCGGAAAATCCGGGATGGCGCATCCTCCGTATTTCTCACCACTGCCATTTCTCAAAATGGCTCTTTGGATGGTCTTTTTATGATGGTGACCCTCACAAAAATGATCTACCAGGTGGCAAGAATCTATTATCAGAAGCCAACAGCCAGAGAACTTGTTTATCTTTACAGTAATGTTTTCGGAACGGTGATGCTGGCAAGATCCATTGAAGATCTGGATCTTCTGGACGAGCAGCTGGAGCCTGTCCTTGCAGGGATCCTAGGCGGAAGCCTGGGCAGCCTTCTGCCTGGCACGGTCTATGTGACCAATCTTTTGGTGAATTCCATTACGGAAGGCTCCATGAACACTTTTCTTTATCTTCGGGTGGGCGCCATGACGAAAAAATATTCAGAGAGCCTTGTGAAAGCAGATAAGAAAGAGGTGCGCAGAAGCGCTACCCTGGAAGCGGTGTCTCTCATGGGCAGTATTGTAAGAGAAAATTCAGGAAAAGTTGTCAAAGCCTTCGCGAAGGCAGCCAAGGGCAGCGCAAAAAAGATTTTCCGCGGGAATCGAGAAACAGAATAGACATAGAAGCATCGGAAGACCGGTGCTTTTTCTTTGAAGAAAAGTGAACCTGTGATAGAATGAGAGAAATGAAGGAATTTGCTCGTTTATGCGTGGATGAGGAGAAAATATTTTGAAATTTTCAATGAAAACGTATTGACTAATCATAAACACGCATATAAAATAATCATAACGAGCATAATCAATCACAAATAATAATAAATGAGCAAAGGATGGAAGATTATGTTTGCAGAAGAAAGACAAAGCAAGATTGTGCAGATGGTAGAGAATGGAAGAAGTGTTAAGGTGCTGGAGTTGGCAGAACGTTTTGAGGTATCTGAATCTACCATCAGAAGAGATCTTCAGGAACTGGAAGAGAAGAATCTTCTGAAAAGAACCCATGGAGGAGCCGTAGGTGTTCAGAGAAAAAGCTATGAGCAGAGCTTTCAGGAAAAGAAAGAAGCACACTTTACCGAGAAAGAACGCATTGGAGAACTGGCAGCTTCCCTTTTGGAAGATGGGGACAGCGTAATCCTGGATACAGGAACCACAACCCTAGAGATTGCAAAAAGAATCCACCATAAGAAACTCACCGTCATCACCAACGGACTGGATATTGCAGAAGAACTCAGCGGGATAGAAGGTATTGAACTGATATTGACTGGTGGTGTGTTAAGAGGAAACACCAGAGCCATGGTGGGTACCCTGGCAGAAAATATGCTGAGAGGCTTCAAAGCAGATATGGCATTTATCGGAGCCAATGGAATCACTTTAGAGGAAGGCATCACGACGCCGAACTTTGTAGAGGCCATGACCAAGAAGAGCATGGTTTCATCTGCGACAAGAGTGTATGCAGTGCTGGATGCATCAAAATTTCAGCAAGTGAGTCTGGCTGTCATTGCTCCACTGAAAGAAATCACTGCAGTCATCACAGCAGGAGACCTGGAAGAGGAGCTGGCTGCACTGTATGAAAGTCAAGGGATAGAAATCAGAAGATAGGAAGGAGGCACCATAAAATGATCATTACTGTAACCTTGAATCCGGCTTTGGACAAGACTCTGGTGCTGAAGAAAGTATCCATGGGAGAGGTCAATCGGGTGGACACCACAAGAAATGACATGGGGGGAAAGGGCATCAATGTTTCAAAAGTACTGAAGGAGCTGGGGATGATCTCAGCTGCTACAGGTTTTCTTGGGGGCATCCTGGAGGAGGTCTTCAGAAAAGAACTGAAGAGCATTGGCATCACAGATGAGTTTCAGAGCGTCACCGGAAGTACAAGAACGAATATCAAGGTGGTTGACGAAGAGAGAAAAGAATACACAGATTTCAATGAGCCTGGTCCAGAGATTCTTCCTGAAGAGCTCTCTGACTTTTATGAAAGATACCAAGCTCTGGTGAAAGAAGGAGACCTGGTGGTGCTCTCTGGTGGAGTCAGCCAGGGTGTACCGAAAGAGATCTATGGAATCCTTACCAAAATGGCCAAAGAAAAAGGAGCACGTGTCCTTGTGGATGCAGAAGGAGAAGCTCTGGTTCAGGCCATTCAGGAAATACCGTTTTTGGTAAAGCCTAATGAGAAAGAACTGGCGGGAATTGTTGGAAAAGAAACATTGAGTGTGGATGAGATGATCCAGGAAGGAAAAAAGCTGGTGCAAAAAGGAATTCAGCTGGTGCTGATATCCAGAGGAGCAGAAGGCAGTATTTTACTTACAGGTGCTCATACATATGTGGCAGAGGGCTTGAAGGTTCCTGTGAGAAGTACAGTAGGAGCTGGAGATGCCATGGTGGCGGCGCTGACCTTTGGGCTGGAAATGAACATGAGTCCCAAAGAGATGCTGACCTTTGCCCAGGCCAGTGGAGCAGCTGCGGTGATGAAAGAAGGAACCCAGGCTGCGACAAAAGAAGAAATTTATGCACATCTAAAAGAGGCAGAGAGAAAAATAAAGGAGTGGAACAAATGAATACAAAAGAGATGTTTTCGAAAAACCGTGTCACATTTGATCTGAAATCCAAAGATAAGATGGGAGCCATTGATGAGCTCATCGCCCTTTTGGCAGCTGACGGAAAAGTATCTGATCCTGAAAGGTTCAAAGAAGCTGTCCTAAAGAGAGAAGAAGAGTTCTCCACCGGGATCGGTATGGGCATTGCCATTCCCCATGGGAAAAGTGATGCTGTTCTCGAACCTGCCATGGTTTTCGGTAAGAGCAAAGTAGGGGTGGACTATGAGAGCATGGATGACAAACCTGCCCATCTCTTTTTTCTCATTGCTGTTCCAGTGGAGTCCAGTGACCTTCATCTGCGGGCACTCAGTGAAATCTCCAGGAATCTCATGCATTCAGATGTTCGGGAAAAGCTCATGAAGGCTGAAAGTTTTGAGGAGTTTATCTCTGTCTTCGGTTCCTAATTGCACTTATATATATTTTTTTGAGGAGGAGAAACGATGAAACTAGTTGCTGTAACATCCTGTCCTACAGGAATTGCCCACACCTATATGGCTGCAGAGGCGCTTCAGATTGCTGCTAAAGAGATGGGGCATGAAATCAAGGTGGAGACACAGGGTTCTGTAGGAGCAGAAAATGTCATCACAGAAAAGGATCTTAGAGAGGCAGACGCGGTGATTCTGGCCGTGGACACCAATGTGGACAAGGACAGATTTCAAGGAATGCCTATGGTGGAAGCGTCTGTGAAAGATGCGATCAAAGATGCAAAAGGCCTGATAACCAAAGCACTGGAGGCGAAACCTGCAGCTGCGTACGTGAGAGAGTATCAGGCCAGTGGAGCGGAGAAGAAAACGACTGGTGTGTACAAACATCTCATGACAGGTGTTTCCTTTATGATTCCCTTTGTTGTGGCTGGAGGACTGCTCATTGCCTTCTCCTTTGCCTTTGGCATTCATGCAGCTGACGAAGAAGGAACCCTTGCCTGGGCACTGATGCAGATTGGTGGATCGGCCTTTGGCCTTATGGTCCCAATTCTTGCCGGATACATTGCATACTCCATAGCCGACAGACCTGGTATTGTTCCTGGTATGGTGGGCGGAATGATTGCCACTACGGTGCAGTCCGGATTCTTGGGAGGTCTCATCGCCGGGTTCATCGCAGGATACACGGTCTTTCTTCTGAAAAAAGCAATACGACTTCCAAAGAGTTTTGAAGGTCTTATGCCTGTGCTTATCTTACCTGTTCTCTCCACACTTTTTGTAGGGCTCGTCATGATCTTTATTCTAGGAGGCCCTGTGAAGTCCATCAATGATGGTTTACTCTCCTGGCTCAATGGCATGAGTGGTACCAACAAGATCCTTTTAGGGGGAATCATCGGCGTGATGATGGCTGCGGACATGGGTGGGCCCATCAATAAAGCGGCCTATGCCTTTGGTGCTGCGACCATAGCTCAGGGACAGCCTTCTGAGGTCATGGCGGCTGTTATGGCAGCCGGTATGGTGCCACCACTGGCTATCGCGCTTTCTACGGTCATTGCAAAGAACAAGTATACCCAGGAAGAACGACAGGCCGGTAAAGTGAACTGGGCTTTGGGTGCATCTTTTATTACAGAAGGGGCCATCCCATTTGCGGCAGCGGACCCCATCCGTGTGATTCCTTCCTTAATGGCCGGGTCAGCCGTTGCAGGTGCACTGTCGATGATGTTCAGCGCTACCCTTGCCGTACCTCATGGTGGAATCTTTGTACTTCCAATACCTAATGCTGTCGGGAACCTTCCCATGTATATGGTGGCGATAGCAGCTGGTTCTGTGGTAGGTGGTCTTCTGCTTACAGTACTCAAGAAAAAAGTTTCATAGTTCTATCGAAGGTCTGTTCTCATGATTTGAGAACAGACCTTTTTCATTTGGTTTGAGTGTCTGAGAGATAGAAAATACATGGCTTCAAATGTGAACACGCGTGTATAAAACATCCATTCTGTATGTGATTCACGGATTTAGGGAATCTATTCTCTTCGTTGTATTGACGGAATATGATATCTGGATATTTTGTTATTCTTTAAACAATGGGAGTGATGCCATAAAAATAAGTATTGCTATAGATGGGTTTTCCTTGGTATAATGTTTTGTCGGTTGAGATAGACTTATAAATATTTCAAGAAACACTCTAACATTATGTGATGTACTCTTAACATTTCATGATATCTATAGTATAATTAGTTACGGGAAATAGATTTCACTGAAATGGACGAAATCAATAATTATATAAAGGAGAATGCGTGATGAAAAATAAGGATGAAAAAACAAAGATTCTGTTTACTATGCCTGTAGAACTGAAGGAAGAACTGGCTAAAGAAGCAGAAAAAGATTTCAGATCTCTGAACAACTATATTCTTTGGGTACTTCTGAACAGAAATAAGTAAGAAGAAATGAAAGAGCTGAAAAGAAGTGCATCTTCTTTCCAGCTCTTTTTTTTTCAGCCTGAAGAAATCTTCTTTAAGCTTAAGCAAAACCATGGAAAAGTACGGTATAATTTAACCATTATATGTTTGGAGGCCGATCAGAGTGAAAATCGACTGGAACAGAAAGTATTCAACCATCGCTGTCTATGCCTTTCTTGTCATCGCATCCTCAATTCTTTTTTTCCTTATTATGTCGGGACTGGATGGTTTCTTGAACGCCATAGGCCGTTACATGTCTATTCTTTATCCGTTTATCTATGGATTTGTCATTGCCTATGTGATCAATTTTCTAGTGGTATTTGCAGATAAATGGCTGAGTAAAACAGCTCTAGGCAAGCCAGAGCTCTGTAGAAGGAAAGAAGTTCTCTCGCTGATTCTAGGATACTTTGCATCTGCAGCCTTTATTGCGCTGTTTCTGGCGTTCATTCTGCCTCAGCTTATAGCGAGTATTACAGGTCTAGTCATGGAGCTTCCGAAATATATCACAAATATCAGCAATCTCATTGAAGATCTGAATAATCGCTATACACTGGATCCAAGAGTAGTGACTTTTTTGCAGGAGCGGTGGGATGAGCTTAGTGTATCACTCAACAATCTGGTGAAAGAGATCCTCCCTGCAACGGTGGGATTCATCAGAAGCACGGCCACATCCATCTGGAATGTGTTCCTTGGTATTGTGGTGTCCCTATATCTTCTCAGTGACAAAAGAAAGTTCCTTGCCACTGGCAAGAAAGTCCTTTATGGCGTTCTGGCACCAAGACATGCGGAGAAGACTATTTTGCTCCTCACAAGAACCCAAACGATTTTCAGTAAGTTTCTTGTGGGTAAAGTCTTGGATTCTCTTATCATCGGAATCATTGCTTTTGTCTGTCTGAGCCTGTTCAAGATGCCTTATACAGAGCTTGTGAGCTTTATCATTGGAGTCACCAATATCATTCCGTTTTTTGGACCGTTCATCGGCGCCATACCATCCTTCATCATCATACTGTTTGTATCTCCTGTGAAAGCCCTGTGGTTCCTATTGTTTATTTTCCTTCTGCAGCAGCTGGATGGGAATTACATCGGACCGAAGATTCTTGGTGAGTCTCTTGGCATCTCCTCCTTCTGGATTCTTTTTTCCATTCTCGTAGCTGGAAAGTTTTTAGGGGTCATGGGTCTCATTGTGGGTGTGCCTATATTTGTGCTGGTATATTCTATTGTGAAGGAATATGTGGAGCTGAAACTGGAGGCAAAAGGTCTGCCGGTAACTACAGACCAGTATGGAGAACCGGGTGTTTTATCAGGTCAGACGGATAAAGCGCTAAAAAAAGAAGAATAGAAGGATAGAAGCTGCGGTATTCATTCTTGATAATGAGATTTCCTCTTCTGTTGAATCAGTGTATTGAAAAGGTGGGATGTGTTTGAAAAGTTATCTGGTTAAAAAGACGTTCAATAATAATGCGGTTCTTGTGAGCCTTGGTCAGAACGAGTATATCCTCATCGGTAAAGGCATCGGATTCAACAAAAAAAAAGGGTCCATCCTGATGGAATCGAATCTCATCGAGAATGTGTTCATCCAGGTGGATGAAACCAATAAAAATCAGTATGAGTATCTCCTGGAAACAACGGACGAGAAGATTGTAAAGATTGTAGAGGACATTGTGTCTATGGCTGAGAAGGAGCTTGGAGAAACTCTCCATGTGAACATTCATTTCGGACTCATAGATCATATCAACTTTGCCCTTTCAAGGATCCGGGAAGGCATTGAAATTGTGAATCCTTTTCTTCTGGAGACAAGGATGCTTTATAAGAAAGAGTATGCCATTGCGGAGAAGGCTGTGGAAATTCTGAAGGAACAGATGAATATTGAGATTCCTGAAAGTGAAATAGGTTTTATCACGTTCCACATCCATGGCGGACGAATGGGTGGAAAAAAGTCCGACTCTTTGTCCTATGTGAAGGCCATCAGCCAAGTGGTTCCATACATTGAAGATAAGCTTGAGCTCACCCTTGAAGAGAATTCTTTTGACAGTGTCAGACTGGTTTCACATCTCCGGGGACTCATTGAGCGCTGTGTAAAAAATGAAACCATTGAGAATCTTCTCCTGGATAAAATAAAAAAAGATTTTCCCTTCGAGTATAAAATTTCGGAAAATATAGCCTTGCTTTTGAAGAAAAATATTGGTATAGTAGTTCCTGAAAACGAAATCGGGTATATCGCCCTGCATTTATACAAATTAAATCACAGCAAAAAATAGTTCCGTGTAACTGATTCGATCAGGCATGAGTTGATACAAAGAAAGAAGACCAAAGTTTATTTGGCCTTTGCTTTCTGTATGAGCTCATGCCTTTTTTATTCCCGGTGATACTCTGATTTCAAAATTTAAAGGAGGAAAATCTAATGAAAACCAAGAAAAAATCCGGTGGATTCTTTGCAATCTTGCAGAAAGTCGGAAAATCACTGATGCTTCCTGTGTCTGTACTGCCAGCGGCAGGACTCATGGTCGCACTATCCCGTATCATCGAGCAGCTGGCGGGGGCGGAAACTTTAGCAAACAGTCCTGTTCTGGATGTGTTTGTGAAGGTTCTTTTCAGCGGTGGCCTTATTGTATTTGAAAACCTACCCCTTATTTTTGCCGTTGGTGTAGCCATAGGATTCACAGCAGGAGAAGCTGTTTCTGGTCTTGCAGCCGTTGTAGGATATGTGGTGCTGATTAAAGTGCTGGATATCATGTCTGCAGCGCAGAACCTTGCAGATCCTATCAATATGGGGGTCTTCAGCGGAATCATCATTGGTATCATTGCTGCGAAAATCTACCAGAGATACTTTAAAACCAAACTTCATCCTGTACTTGGCTTCTTTGAAGGCAAAAGACTGGTGCCTATCATCATGGTTGTGGTTTCCATCCTTTTGGGTGTTACCCTGGGATTTGTGTGGCCTCCCATCCAGAATGGCATCAATGCCCTAGGACAGATGGCGATCGATGCAGAAATTTTTGGGTTCCGTCTGGGTGGTGCTATTTATGCCTTCGGTAATCGTGCGCTGATTCCAACAGGACTGCATCATGTGTTTAAGACTCCATTCACTACACAGTTTGGCACCTATGTGGCAGCAGATGGACAGACTTATGTGGGAGAAATTGCCAGATTCTTTGCTGGAGACCCTACTGCAGGAGCCATCACAGCAGCTGAATATCCTCTGAAGATCTTCGGTCTGCCAGCGGCTGCTCTTGCCATCTACCTGAGAGCGCTGCCTAAGAACAAAAAGGCCATCGGAGGTGTGATGCTTACTGCAGCACTCACTTCCATCATCACAGGTATCACAGAACCCATTGAGTTTGCCTTCATGTTTGTTGCTCCAGTGCTTTACATCGTACACATCTCTCTGGCTTTTGTTGGAGGCCTCCTGATGAATCTCTTTGGTGTAAGGCTCACAGAAACCTTCACCTCATCTCTCATTGACTATGCGGTCAGCATCACCACAGGAAATGCTGGAAATCCATGGATGCTCCTTCCAGTGGGTCTCGTCATCGGAGCTCTGTACTTCGCAGCATTCTATTACCTCATCAAGAAACTGGACCTGAAAACTCCAGGCAGAGACATAGACGAAACTCAGAAAGAATCGGTACCTGTCACGGAGAAAGCAATGGAGGTCTTGAAAGCATTAGGCAGTACGAATAACATCAAAGCCATAGATGCTTGTATCACAAGGCTCAGACTGGAAGTTTTTGACACCAAGAAAGTAGACAAGAACCGTCTCAAGGCCCTGGGATCCCCAGGAGTACTGGAAGTGGGACAGAGCGGGATTCAGGTCATTTTTGGCACAGAAGCTGAAGCACTGAAAGATGAGATCAAAGTCATCATGGAAAACCCTGATTCAGTGACTGTAGTTGGTGCTGAAAGTAAGGAAAAAGAGAGTGTTACAGCGAATTCCACTACAGAGACAATTATGGCTTCTCCCGTAAAGGGAAAGGTGCTGGATCTTTCTGAAGTTCCCGATGCTCTTTTCGCAGAAAAGATGATCGGTGACGGCTTCGCCGTAGATCCACAAGAAGGAACTGTTGTTTCTCCGGTCCGTGGAGAAATTGCCCATATTTTTGACACCAATCATGCGCTGGCCTTCATCACAGAAAGCGGACTGGAAGTTCTTCTTCATATCGGTATTGATACGGTAAAAATGGAAGGAAGAGGCTTCAAGAGATTGGCTGAGATTGGCCAGAAAGTCGAGATCGGGACACCTCTTATGGAAGTGGACTGGGCACTTGTAAGACAGGAAGCCAAGTCCAGCATCACAGAAGTGGTGGTGACAAACATGGATCAGGTGCATGAGATGAAAGTCATTGCTTCTGGACTTGTGGATCCTTCCCAGGACGTGCTCATCGTAAAATAGATGTTTTCAGGGAGTTCTCAAATGAGGGCTCTCTTTTCTTTTGGGTGAACGCTCTTAAAGGTGTATTCACAGAGGAAGCTTCTTCATGAATGGCTTGTAAAGCCGTTTATAATCCTTTAATCAAATCTTTCCCGTCTGTTGATGAAATGGTCATCTTGCGTTTTCACTCCTTCTTTATAGTTATTGCTAACACGATAATGAGAAATGCAGGAGGTAAAAAATGAATAGAATTGTAGGTATATTTGAAACAAAAGAACAGGCGTTAAAAGCCATCAGGAGACTGAAGGTGTCCGGATTTCAGGATCAAGAGATCTCAGTGCTTCTGAAAGAAGGGGAATGGATCGATCCATTGAAGAAAGAGATACCCGAGGGCGTCATCGAGGAGCTTCCGATGGAAGATCGGAAAAAAGATGGGGTTTCCACCACAGAAGAATTTTTCCTAGGTATGGGAGCTATTGCTGCACCATTAGGGGGACCTGTTCTTGCTGCTGGTCCCATCGCTGATGCCATGACCCAGTATGCTGATGGAAGAAGTCTTGATTTACGGGAGGTGCTGGAGCAGTATGAAGTGGATGAGGATTATAAGGAGCTCTATCTGGAACGTCTTGAGAAAGGACATGTTATGGTTCTTGTGGATGAGGATGAAGTCCGCAAGGAAAAAGCGGTATTAAGCTTTTATGATGAAGAGGACTATGAGAAGGATGGCATCCGAAGAGGAGATCCGGGCCTTGATCTTAATGAAAAAGAAGTGGATCCAGAGAATCCATTAAAAGACCCACGTAGACTTTTATAGAATCACAGGCAGAAAGAAAGCTCCCGGATTTTCCAGGAGCTTTCTTTCTTATGAAGCTTCAAAAATAGAAGGATAATGTTTTTTGAACCAATCGAGAATGGCCTCCAGGAGTACTTTAATGACTCCTGCCAAAGGTACAGCAACCAGTAGTCCCACAAGGCCCCAAAGGGCACCACCCACAAGGAGCACAAAGATGATCAGTGCTGGATGAAGACCAACACTGTGACCGACAATCTTTGGTGAAATGAGGTTTCCTTCCAGCTGCTGAATGATGAGGAAAGCGACGATGACCCAAAGGGCTTTCCAAGGGTCGGTGGTTAAAGCAATGAAGACCGCAGGAACTGCACCCAGGAAAGGTCCGATATAGGGAATGAGATCTCCTATGCCAGCCAGCATACCAAGGATGAGCCAGTATTCAACGCCTAAAATCAGTAAGGCGATGGAGCTGAGCACTCCAATAAAAAAAGCAACCAGAAGCTGTCCCCGGATGAAGCCCCCAAGAACCCCATCAATTTTCTCTGAGAGAGGGAAGACCCAGCTTCTCCATCTAGGAAGCACCATCTTTTTAGCACCCTTTGCAATCTTATCGCCATCTTTCATGAAATAGAACATGATCACAGGAATGGTCACCAGATGGACAAGACTGGAAGCAAAGGAACCGATCTTCGAGAAAAGAGTGCCTGAAGAACGGAAGAGCCAGTCGGTGATGGCTTCTACTTCGATATTCAGATACTCTAGGACGCCTTCAAAGGTTGTCGGCATATTGGGATTTGTGCCGATACTTTTTTCATACCAGGCCATGAATTTTTCATACCAGTTCTGGCTAAGGTCAGGCAGCATGGAAACCAGGCTGTTCAGTTCTTTTACAATCATCGGGAAGAAGACCAGGGAGAATCCTACTACAGCCAGAATGATACCGATAAAAATGATGGCAGTGGAGAGGGTTCTTGAAAGCTTCAGGGTCATGAGCTTCTTGACCAGCGGATTGAAGGCATAGGCAAGAACACCGGCCACCACAAAAGGTATGATGATGGGGACAAGAAGATCCTGATTGTTTAGGATCCACCAGAAGACACCAATTCCCAATAAGATAAAAAAGGTTAATTTCAGCTGCGGGATACCATACCGGAGCTTCTTTTTCTCGTCTACCTGCTTGTTGCCGATTTGAAAGAGGTAATAGATGATAAGAGCTATGAGAATCAGTATACCAAGCTTGATGAGGGTTTCTAAAGCGCTTCCTGCACCTGATAAGGTGAGGAGAAGTGCCGGAAGATTTTCATGCATAGGATCACACTCCTTTTCTAACAGTCTATATAAGTTCTATCAACTGTAACACAGGAAGTTTAAATTCACATGAATTTTTTTAGAAATGAAAGGAACCTGAGCGAAGATCAGAGTACAGAGCTGTCTATAGGTGCTATATGATTGTTTAATCATTAATGGATGTTCTTTGAAAATGTAATAAAACCATAATAATTCTGTGAAATCCAGTACGCATCTTAGTTTTATCGTATACGTAGTGATGGAGACGAAAGGAGTGGAGATGATGTATGGAGACATGGAGGAAATAAGGGTCATGAGGTTTGTCAGGTCCTATCATATTCTAGGGATCTTTGTGATTGTGATGATCGCTGGACCGCTTCATTTTGCTTATGAATGGTCTGGAGAAAATTTTATAGTCAGCCTTGTTGCTCCAGTGAATGAGAGCATCTGGGAGCATCTGAAAATGGTCTACTGGCCAACGGTGCTCTGGTGGACAGCTGGCTATTTGGTGTACAAAGAAAGAAAGAAGCTTTCCTTCAGAAGATGGCATCAGGCCATGGCCATCAGTGTGATCTTTGGTGTTTCTATCATTGTGGTCTGGTATTATGTGTGGGCTGGCGCCTTTGAAGTGGAAGCTTCTTGGGTGAACTTTTCCTCCATGGTCAGCATCCCTGTTGCACAGCTTCTGGCCATTCATGTCTATAGAGTTTCCAAGCCACGATGGATTTATGCAGCTACGGGAATATTCATTGTAATCTCGCTGTCTCTCATGATGGGATATTTCACGTATTATCCCCCAAACTTGCCCATCTTCATCTCGCCTTAAAAAGAGTTCTGATGCCTTCCATCAGAAGGAAAAAGAAGTGTATGACCGTACAAGTTCCTTCTCGATTTTCTTAATTCTATCTTAATATTTTGAGTATCAAAGTATACCTATGTATAATGGGAATGAATCGAATTATGGGAGGAAACAACTATTGGAACTTTTAAATCATCTGAAAATCGGGAATCTATTGCCTAAGTGGCCTATTATACAAGGTGGAATGGGGATCGGCATCTCACTGTCTTCACTGGCGGGAGCTGTGGCGAGAGAAGGTGGGATCGGCATCATCTCTGGCGTCCAGATTGGCTACCGGGAAGCGGATTTTCTAAAGAATAATCTTGAAGCCAACAAAAGAGCGTTAAGGGCAGAAATCAGAAAAGCACGAGATATTGCACCTGAGGGAATCATCGGTGTGAATCTTCTGGCTGCCATGACTACTTATGATGAACTTATTAAAACTGCTGTGGAGGAAGGCATTGATCTTATTGTCACTGGAGCAGGTCTTCCACTGGAGCTTCCAGAAATGGTCAAAGGCACAAAAACAAAGATTGCCCCAGTGGTGTCTTCTGGAAAAGCAGCTAAGCTGATTTCGAAGGTTTACGATAAGAAGTTCGGGATTCCTGCGGATCTTTTCATCGTGGAGGGTCCAATGGCAGGGGGACACTTAGGGTTCAAGAAGGAAGTCATGGAAAGTGAGAGCTATATGGATCTGAAGGATATTCTGAAAGAGGTCTTGGAAGAACTGAAGCCTTTTGAAGAAAAATACCAGGTGAAGATTCCTGTGGTTGTTGCCGGGGGCATTTATGACGGCAAAGATATTGCCGAGTACTTAAAACTCGGCGCATCTGGCGTACAGATGGGGACCCGGTTTGTAGCAACCGAGGAATGCGACGCGGATCTTGAGTTTAAAATGGCATATGTGAATGCAAAAAAAGAAGACATCAGATTGGTGAACAGCCCAGTGGGCATGCCAGGAAGAGCCATCAGAAATACTTTTACAGATAAACTGGACGCAGGCAGAATACCGGTGAAGAGATGCTATAACTGCCTCATACCTTGTGATCCAAGGACGACGCCCTACTGCATTTCAGACGCACTGATGCACTCTGTTCATGGAGAAGAGGGTCTTGTGTTTGCGGGTGCCAATGCCTATCGGGTGTCTGAGATTATCACAGTAAAAGAACTTATGGATCGGCTTGTAAAAGAGACTTATGAGCATTTAGAAAGCTAAATCTATAAAATACCAAAAGGAGCAGTACTACCGATTAAAGTAGGACTGCTCCTTTGGTTTTTAATAAAATTGAGTAAGTAAGTACTTATATGGTACCCTCAGCGGGAATCGAACCCACAACTAGCCCTTAGGAGGGGCTTGTTATATCCATTTAACTATGAAGGCTTGAACAATAGTTATTGTAATATATTCGGGGTTTGAAGTCAATGAAGGGAGACAAGGAGATTGTGGGCGCCTATGGCCGTAGCATCACAACCTCATAGCCTTATCTCCCTACTATGATCCAAAAACCTTTAATTATGGGGCTCTTGAAAAGTTTTCTAGAGTTTCTCTACTTTCAGGTCGGTAGCGTTTAGTATATCTGCTGGAATCTCTCCAAGCACTTCAATAATCTGAAATACAATGTCACTGCCATGAAGTTCATACTGAAGGAGCTTTCCCTTTACCTTGTTTCGGAAAACAGAATAGGCAGCAAGATCATCCCCTTCTGAAATTCTATAAATCTGCTTTTCTTTCGGTCGTTCTTTTATGCTCTCGGAGGAATCTTTTGCTAAAATTCGTTTCTCCAAAAGAAAACTCAGGTTTTTCTCGAGAAGAAAACTAATGAGGCTATGGGCTTGTCCCTTTTTCAGAACATCCAGATTTACTATGAGCTTGTATTGAGGATAAAGGCTCATCAATGAGAGAATCTTCTTTTTCTGAAGATCCGATGCAGGTTCATTATGCCATTCTCTCATGAAAATTTGCCACCACCTTATGGTTTTTTCCAAAGCTCCTTTGGTACTGCTGTGAAATCAGGGAAAGAAGGATCTGGTTCCCCAATGTAGATTTCCCCTGTGTCTCTCTCCACAAAGTAGTATTCTGGAGAAGAGAGTTCTTTGTTTCTTACTTCAAAAGCATAGAACATGGCTTCTTCTTCCGTACCAGGTTTTAAGAATCCGATTCCGTTCTGCAGTATGATCTCATTTCCAGGGAAGGTTTCTTCCATGAGCTTCAATGCGGACTCAAAGCTGTGGACCCGCACATACTCTGGCAGGTTCACTTCAAGGGCATTGATGCTGTTAGGATTTACGGGGTCTTTGATATAAAGATAGATTGGATTTCCTACGTCGTAAAGCTCTGCATAGAGCTGAAGTGTTTTGGATTCTTTGGGCTGCAGGACCATAGACTGAAGAAAACTTTCAGGCATTGCATACTTCTTTTCACCACTTAGAAGCTCTTCCTCCACCTCATAAAAAGTATACCAGTAAATGGAAGGATATGCTTCATTGATGTCCAGAATATGTCCCAAAGTCTCATAGAGCTCCAGAGGTTCCTCCCCAAGATTTTCCGCGTTTATCGTGAGAAAGACGAAGGTGCCATCGGTCACAGAATCAAATATGGTGGATTCATAGGCCGGGTCCTCATTTTTGAGGATATTGGTGACATACACATCCTGTACCTTTACTTTAAGCTGATCCACTGTGACCTCCGCTCCTGCGTCATAGACCGCCAAAGCTGATTCAGCAGGAGGATTGACATATTCAAAGACCATTTCTTTATCAGTGTCGGTATCCCGCAGAGTCTCCTTGATGGAAAAGTAACTGAAATCCATGGAAAGAAGACACAGCCAGGAATCATGGGACAGAATGGAAATCACCGGCAATTCTTCCACGACTTCTTTACTGCTGCCATCCAGGTTCATTTTTTTCAGCTCCAGCATAGTAGATTTTTCGATAGTATTGCCATAGTAGATGACATCATTGAAGATGTGGAAGGAAGAGAGCTTTTCCTCCGTAAGGCATTTCGGATTCTTTCCGTCCCGATCCATAACAAAGAGCTGATTTTTATCCTCTGCCCCATCCACAAAGTAAATTTTATCCTCATAGAGAATAAAATTTATGACCGATCCATCATGAAGCTTCACAGGATCTTTACCATCTTGATCTGAAACATAGAGACTACGGTCCTCCTGGCGGATGTAATAGAGTCTATTTTCGGAAACAAAAAACTGCTGGATTTTGTCATCAAGAATTCTGGTCACCTCTTCACCACTTTTATTCATTCGATGGAGTGTAAAAGTTTTATCTGGATTGGTCTCTTCGCCCATGGAAATGAAATAAAGGAAGTCGCCGCTGCACTGGAGACTCAATGCCTTCTCATTTGAGAGCACTGAGCGCTCACTTCCGTCTTTCTTCATCTTCACAATGGCATTATTTTCAGTTCCGCTGAGAAAGTACAATAGGTCTCCGGAAATGTTAAGAGAATAAGCAATTTCATCACTCACAGGGATGAGGCCATCACCGCTCTGATCCATCTTGTAGAGCTTGTTTTGGTCACCGAAATGATTGAAGTAGATGGTATCTCCATCACCAACCAGAATGCCGCCGTTCGCTAGATTGCCACTGGTATTTCCGGAAAGGACAGTACTTTTTTGAGAGGTGCCGCAGCTGAAGAGAATCACAGAGAAACAAAGGAAGAGAGCGGCTTTCCATAATTTTCTGAATCTCATTCCAAACCCTTCTTCTCATATTATTTTTAAGGAGTCCTCCTGCCTTCAGTGTAGCACCTTCTTGTGAAATAACCAGAATATAAATCTGAATATTGTGAAAATAAATCCTAAGAAAACAAAAAGGACCCGGAAGATTCCGGATCCACTGATGTCAAGAGTTATGCGTTTCTTGCCCGCTTCTTGGTGACATAGATCATGATGACACCAAAGAAGATGGCCACCAGAGAAATGAGCTGCGCCTGTCTCATGCCGAGAAACATCAGGCTGTCTGTTCTTAAGCCTTCAATATAGAAACGGCCGATGGAGTAAAGGATCATATAGGCATAGAGAATGATGCCGTGCTCCTTTTCTTTCTTCTTACCGAACCAGATCATCAGTACGATAAAAACCAGCACATTCCAGATGGATTCATAGAGGAATGTGGGGTGATAATAGGTGCCGTTAATGAGCATACCATTTTGGATAAACTCCGGGAACTTCGAAATAAACGCTTCTGTCACAGGACCGCCATGGGCTTCCTGGTTCATGAAGTTTCCCCATCTGCCAATGGCTTGGGCGAGAATGATGGCAGGCGCTGCCGCATCGGCCATATCGAGTATTTGTGCCATGTTCTTCTTTTTGATGAGCTTATAAATGAACACACCTAAGGCTGCTCCGATGAGCCCTCCGTGAATGGCAAGGCCACCACTTCGGAAGTCCAGCATTTCCATAAAGGTGTCATACTGGTCCAGCTCAAAGATGACATAATAGACTCTGGCTCCGATAAGGGCTAAGGGGAACGCATAGAGAAAAGCATCTGTCACATCATCAAAGCTGACTTTTCCGGCACTTCTTTTGGCATTAAAGTAAACGACAACGAAGGCGACAAGAACGCCTATGGTAATGAGCACACCGTACCACATGATCGGTGTACCAAATAATCTGAATGCAACTGGATCCATAATAGGTACCTCTTTCATTTTAAATTTTGTTCCATTATATCATAGGAAACCTAAGTTTTCTTTAAGGAAATCAGGCAAGACTGCATCATCCTCATAATAGGGGCAGTCCACGGGTGCTTTAGTACATTCGTGAATTGTGAATTAAACAAATTGTCATATCTATAGATGGAATTTTGTTATAATATAGGTACAGAGACAATTTGAGACGAGAGGGAGGATTACTTATGAAAAAGAATATGCTGAAGATTGTTGCCATCTTGATGTCCTTGACACTATTGGCTGCATGTAGCAATAAAGAAAATGGATCTGCTGGAGTGAATGAGGATACAGTGAAGCAGCTGGAGGAGAAGATTGTTTCTCTGGAAGCAGACAATGCAGCGTTGAAGGAAGAGAACGAAGCACTGAAAGTGGAGATTGAAGAGTTGAAAGCTTCCGGTTCTGGAGAACTAATTGAAGAAGAGGAAGAGGAGCTCCCAGTTTTTGGTGCTGAAGAAGACGGTACCATGACTCAAGTAATCAGTATTGTCGTGAAGACGGATGAACCTCTTTTAAACAAAATGCAGATGCTCGCTGATAAGCTTGGAGAGGAAGTCTTTGGCGGCCTGACCATGAAGGCTCTGGAAATCAAGGAAGAGGATGGAAAAAACATCCTTTATGTGGACCTTATTGAAGGGTCCGGAGAAGTGGGTGCCAAGAGCTGGATTTATGATTACTTCCAGGGTTCTACTGGTGGGAATATGACAGAAACAGCATTATCTGAAACATTCCTCCAAAGAGAATATGGTGGAATTTGGGTGGACGGTGTTCATTTCACATTAGATGGTGAGAAAATTGAATTTGACCACGTGCCGAATCTATCTGATACCATTATGAGATAAGAAACGTAAAAGAAAAGGAGTTTTGGAACCCATGATTGCCATGGGAATCCAAAACTCCTTTTTTATGGTTTCTCCAGTTCGAGAATTCTCTGATGCATCTGCTCGGTCAATGAGAATTTTGGAGAGTTCTCCTCTCCAGTATCCTGGTTCTCGATGATGAGGACTTCTGCGTCCTCGCAGAGCGTATGGGTATGCCATACTCCTTTTTTAACGTTGTAGACCTCATGGAGCCTCATCTCAGTCTTCACGATATCTCCTGGGATGTCTTCGCAGCCTGCGGTGTACAGGGCGCATTTGCCACTCAGCAGTACAAACACTTCATCGGTATAAAGGTGCTTCTGAAAGTGGTTGAGGTTTTCCGGCAGCAGATCTTCACAGGGCCTTAAGACCGCAACCCTCCAGGATTCAAAATCTACAAGAGGATGGTATCCAGAAGCGGGAAAAGGAACAATTTCAATATCTTTCATCACATATAACCTCCGTTTGCTGATCAGTCCAGAATCAGGGTAATTTCGTGAAGGGCGTCTTCAGAAAGTTCCAGCAGATCTTCCTTTCTTATTTGTGGTGTTTCTTCATAGAACGCATAGTTTTTTCCGTTCAGTAAAATTTCTTTCACTTTATAAACATCAGGAGATAATTTCTTATCATTCCTATAGATTATTTTAAAGGACCTTCCGGAAAACGGCAATAGAATGGATGCATTTCCTTCCGCGTCAAACTGCTCTGAAACCAGCTGCGGATGGAAATAAAGATTGCCCAGTCTGCCTCTTACACCAAACATTTGCGTGACCACAGAAAGAAGCATCCAGCTGGCGGAGCCTGTGAGGTAATGGTACATGCCTCTTCCTTCCGGATCGACATATTCCGGGATTCCGGGATAGATTTTACTGTTCTCGAAATCCGCACAGTGTGCAAAAAGAGTATTCAGTGCTCTGTAGCCTTCTTTTGCCAGGCCTCTTAAATAGAGCGCATAACCGTACATCACGGTCATATGGGAGAATACAGCACCGTTTTCTTTGTGGCCATAGGCAAAGCCGAACATTCTGCCAAGGTCCATCTTCACTTCATGGAAATTGGTGTTCAGTTTATACCCGCCAATCTTCGGGTCATAGAGATGAGCATCACAGGCTCTAACAATCTTTTCCAGCTGAGACTCCTCTGCGGTGGAGGACATTACAGAAAATACCTGGCTGGTGAGCATCATGCGAAGACCACCAGAGAAGGTCCCTTCTACGCGTCTGTTATGATTGTCATAGTAACCGTTAAAGAAGCCATGGCCATCCTCTGTTTCGAGCCATTCATTCGTCCGGATCCATTCTTTCATGAACGCCGCCTTGGTTCTTAAGGATTCAATGATTTCCTCCAGTAAATAGGATTTTCTCTCTCCAGTGAAAGGCGTATTCAAATACATGGCAAGTCTTTCCTGCTTTTTCTCGATGGAGGAGAAATCAGATGTGGTGGTCTGAAGAAGCACCTGAAGTTGGCTGGTGAGATCCACTGCGCTGTGACCTTCCTTTTTCAGTTCCATAAGCAGATCTGCGATATCTTCGAGATTCTTCGCATACATTGACGTGAAAGCAACACTTTCACCGTTTTTGTCTGCCATATCCAGAGCGTCATTCCAGTCTGCACCATGGATCTTCAGATGACCATGGGCACCGACATCATGCACTGCTGTGAGATGCTCCACCAGAATATGTTCCAGAACTGTGCCTTTGTAGGGTTTCTCCTGAGCATCCATGAGCAGGTTTTTGTGCTCTTGTTTCCAGGCAGGATCTTTCTTCTCTCCACGATGGATCTGAGGATCACTGAAGTATGTGGTTTCCTCTTGGAGGAGTTTGAGATCCCCTGTCTGGTGGATGTAGAGATGGGTGGTGAGAAATGGCCACATGGCATGGTCCATCCAGACACGGGTGATGTTGTTTCTGTCTGCCACAAATTCCCCAGGATTCATACCGATGATGGTGGCATTGGTGCCATCTATCCGGACACCGGCAAAGTTGTGAAGAAGCATTTCTCGGACTTTGGACGGCTCCATGATGAGAAGAGCCAGGCAGTCCTGCCATAGGTCACGCCAGCCCCGGCCACCTTTACCATAGTCATGATGAGGCAGGAAGGAGCAGCCGTAGATCCTTCGGAGGAACGGCTGGAAAGCTACCCAGCGCATCCACTGATTGAAGTTCCCGTTTCCAGTGTTCACATGGATATTCACCTTTTCCCGCCAGTACTTGATGGTGTTTTCCAGTCCTTCCTCGAACTGAGCTTTCTCAAGATAGGGTAGCACTGAGTCCTCACTGGAGTCCGTTTCATCACGGAAGGTCAGTAGAAGAGAACAGAAAATACGTTCTCCAGGAAGCAGGGTCCTCTTTCCAAACTGAAGACCTCCCAGAGCTTCGAATCCTTCAGAGGTTTCTCCTTCCTTGGCAAGTGGTGTGGGCTTTGTAAAATATCTGGGATTTTCAAGACTTCCGCCTTCTCCGATGAAACCCTTGACGGTGGTGACAAATCCCAAGGGGGCTTCGCCATCCATGGCGCCGTATGCACCGTAAGATACTGTGTTTTTCTGATGGCCACGCTCATCAAAGCTCATGGTTGGACAAACAGAAACACCAAACTTCTCTGCGTGAATGCGATGAAGCAGTGCTGTCACGTGACGGTGATCTCTTATATTGTCAGCAGATCTTCCATAAATAGGGGTCGCGGAGAACACTTCAACATCCATGGCCTCAGAAGAAGTATTTGTAAATGTAACGCCTGTCACTTCTACAAGCACATCCTCAGAGGGCACATAAGATGTGATTTCTGCTTTCAGTCCGAAGCTGGAGGTTCTTTCGGTTTTCTGGTGCATGAACCCTGCTTCCAGAACCGTTGTCTCTTTTTTGTCTGTGAAAAGCTGAGCTTCCTGGGAAGAGGATTTTCCTGTGGCAGACCAAAGAATCTCTCCATTGACTTTCACCCAGATGTTTCTGGAGGATTTGTCATTATGCAGGTTTTCAATACTCACTGGAGGAAGGAGAAATGCATTCTGTGAGATTTTGAGATCCCCGGAAAGATTTGGAGAAATGGAGCTCATCACCCCGTGTTCGTTGGCCAATGGAAAATAGAGGCCTGAAGTACATTCAGGATGTTCCAGTCGGAAACTTTCATCATGTTCATTAAGATAACGGATCATATTTATAAATACCTCCTGTATTTTTGATATAGGATGCCCTATTTTGCTCCAAGTATAACAAAGGAAAGAAGTAGAAAAAATTTATTAATTTTGCTGGATAGGTAAAAATTTTTACCTTCTTCTTTGGAAATCTTGTAAATGTAAACCTTTTTCTCTAAGTTTATGGTGGGATGAAATGATATACTTTGGAGACAGAGTCAAATTGTAATGTCCAGGAGGATTTTATGAAAGAGTTATATAAAAGTTTAACGATAAAATCACGAATCATCATACTGAATATCACCATTCTCATCATTTCCATCAGTATGTCCTTTGTGTTTATTTCGTTTATCAATAGAAAATATACAGAAAGAGAGGTGGGAGAAGCTGGGGTACAGACCGTGCATGCGCTGAAAGGAAATCTCAGCATCATTTTTGATAATGTCTCCCAGTTTTCAGATCTGATCTATTTTGATGAAGATATCCAAACTTCTCTTCGCAGCATCGACTCCATGTATATGGATCCCTATATACTGAGCAGTATTCGGAAAAGTCTGGTGAATATGATCTTATCCGGAGAGTACCTCTCTGGAGTCTATATATTTGATAAGTACCATAATACCTACAGTTCGTATAAGAATGCACCGGAGAAAGTGAACTCCGAAGACATCCGTTCCACCTACTGGTATCAAAATCTGAAAAAAGCCAGAGGAAATGGCTTTTTCATCCATAAAAGTGAAGACATCATCGTATATCGGAATCAGCGGAACTATATATCCTATATCCGTGAAATTGGAGATATGAACACCTATGAGACTTTGGCAACGCTTCTTGTCACCATTGATGCAAAGACTCTGGAAACTTACTTTGAGGAAGTCAGTGCAGAATCCAACAATGATTTCTTCATTGTGGATGGGGAGAATAACTACATCATTCCTCCGAAAAATCATGAGGAGGATCTCAAAAACAAACTGGATAAAATGAAGGAAGAGGAGAAGCCCTACGTTGGAGTAGACCTTCAAGGAGACAGAACGATACTTGTGAAGCAGGATATGGGCATCAATGACTGGCAGCTGGTAGGTGCTTTTAAAACAGACAAGCTGGAAGTCATGGCGCCGTATTACACCACAGCCATAGCCATCATTGTGGTCATCAATATCCTCTTTGTCTTCATCAGCTCCATGATTCTCACAAGGTTGATCTTCAAGCCTCTTTCCAAGGTGGGGAATCATATGAGGATGGTGGAGAAAGGACATTTCATGGAGATGGTCATAGACAAGCATCCCAATGAAATCAATGAGCTGAAAAGAATTTTCAATGGAATGACGCTGTCTATTCGGAATCTCATTGCTAAAGTGAAAGAAGAAGAGCAGATCATCGCCAAAGGAAAACTCGATATCATCAATGCTCAGATCAACCCTCATTTTCTCTACAATACACTAGATGCGGTATCAGCTCTGGCACTGATGGAGGATTATCAGAACTGTTTCAAGATCACGCAGGCTTTGGGCAGTTTTTACCGGAACAGCCTCAACAGCGGACTGGATCTGATCTCCATCCGGGATGAAATTGAAAGTATAAAAAGCTATATCACAATTTTGAACATCCGGTACGACAATAACATAGAAGTGCTTTTTGACGTTGAGGAAGATCTTCTTGATGAGAAGGTACTAAAACTCATCCTTCAGCCACCAGTGGAAAATGCCATTCATCATGGCATCCGAAGCCGCAGTGGAAAAGGCACCATCTGGATCAACATCTTTGAACGGGATGGAGAGATTGTCTTTGCCGTTTCTGACAACGGAAAGGGTATGAGTGAAAAGAGAGTGGAAGAGGTGCTCAGCGGAAAGTGCAAAACTGGGAAATCTGGTTTTGGCCTTTATGGGCAAATGGAAAGAATCCGGCTTTATTATGGTATTGCAGAACCTGTTTCCATCCATAGCGTGGAAGGAGTTGGCACAGAAGTGACCATACGGGTGAAACGTCTCAAGGAGGGGAAGAAATGATTCGGGTATTGATTGTGGATGATGAAAAACTGGAAAGAGTGCTGATCCGAAAAGGGTTCTCCTGGGAGGACCATGGTTTCCATATCATTGGGGAGGCTTCCTCCGGGGAAGAAGCTTTGCGTATCATTGAGCTGGAGAAACCGGATGTGATTCTGACAGATATCAGCATGGCAGGAATGGATGGACTCACTCTTTCTGAAAAAATCAGGATAATTCATCCTGCAGCAAAAATTGTCATCATTACCGGATACCGGGAGTTTGAGTACGCAAGAAAAGCCGTGCAGCTGGGGGTGGAGGATTTTCTACTGAAGCCCGTATCCATGGAGGATTTATCTAAAATATCCACCAAGATCAAGGCGGATATTTTAGAGGAGATTGAAAAGGAAAGAAGTATAGAAAGGCTCAAAGAAAGCACCCTTGCAGAGCAAGCCATTATCCTCGAGAGCCTTCTTCAAAGAGTGGTGGAAGATGAAAGCCTTCAGGATGCAGCCAAAGAAAAACTGAGAGCATCTGGTCTGTACAACCTGACAGAAGCGCATACGGTCTGGAATATGAGAATCAGGGAACAATCCGGAGAGATAGATGAAAACAGGATCCATACGGTTCGGGAACTTTTGGGAATCGGTCTGGATGAATATATGGTGTTTCAGCATTCCGCCCAAAACCTGGTGGTCATCCATAAAACTACATCCATGGAAGGCTCGATGGAAAAAGCGAGGAAGATTCATGAATCTCTGAACCTAGGCTTGAAGCTTTATGCCACCATCGGCATCAGCCATGTCCATCATGGTGTGGATGAACTGTCCCAGGCTTTCCGGGAAGCTCAGAAAGCCCTCAGCGCATCGGTTCTTCTTGGCAGGAACCGGGTGATCACGTATCCAGAATATGAGAGTATTCTTCTTCGGAATGAGGAAAAAAGAGACATAGACTGGGATGATTTCATCTTTTCTGTAGAGAACCACCTGGAAGAGAAGGTGATGAAGTATATTGATCAGTATAGTGATATTATTACAAGCTCCAACATCACAGATATTGAATACTACCGTATGATGACCATGGATCTCATCTCCAAGGCCTCCTCTCCCTTATATGCCATAGGTCTTGATCTGGAAGCTCTTTATGGGGAGGATGAGTTTTATAAAAATATCCGGTCCATCCATACTGTCGGCGAGATGAATGATTTTCTCAAAGAGAGCATCAGTAAAATTATGGCTCTTCATAAAGGTCGTAAATCAAAGAGAGGTCGTAAAGTAGTACAGGATGCATTGGACTGCATCTCAGAAGATCTGTATTCACCAGAACTGAGTTTAGGGTTTGTGGCTCAGAAGATTTTTGCAAACGAGAGCTATCTCAGTCGTGTTTTTAAGAAAGAAGTGGGCCAGAGCTTCATTGAGTACGTGCTGAAAAAGAGAATTGAAGAGAGCATCCGTCTCTTGAACACCACAGACGATAAGGTCTATGAGATTGCTGAGAAGGTAGGATTCAAGGATTCTCACTATTTCAGTCTCTGTTTTAAAAAGGTCACTGGCGTCACGGTGAAAGAGTACCGAAGGGGCAGAGAAGATGTGTAAGATTCACATGAAAAGGTTTAAATAAGGTAAAAATAATCACCTTTTTAGGCAAAATATTAAATTTTCCTTCTGAGAGTCCTCCAGTATACTAAGGATAACGTTAAAACATGCATGGAAAATTTGGTGCCAAGGACAACGATGAAGTAATAATTGGGAGGAAAATATCAGATGAAAAAGAATCTTATCAGTAGACTCGCAGCGGCTGTGTTATCCGCTACTATGGTACTTGGGCTTGCAGCCTGCGGCAGCAAGGATGAGCCGGGAGCCGAGACACCTGGATCAGAAACAGGTGGAGAAGTGACCCTTAATGTCTGGCATCAGTGGTCCAATGACACCAATGAACTGAAGAAGCTTTACGATCAGGCGGTTGCAGATTACATCAAAGACAATCCGAATGTGAAGATTGAAACACAGACTCTGGATACAGAAGCATACAAGACCAAGATTTCCGCTGAGTTTGCAGGAGATGCCAAGGGAATCGACGTGTTCTACTACTGGGGTGCTGGTACTGCAAGAAAGCTTGTAAATGCAGACAAACTTCTGCCCATCGATGAGTATCTTACAGATGATGTGAAGTCCAGAATTCTGGAGGGATCCACCACTGCATTTGAGTATGATGGAAAGCTTTATTCTGTACCTTCCTTCTCCTGGTTCATGACACTCTTCGCAAACAAGAAGATGTTTGAAGATGCTGGTGCGAAGCTTCCAGAAACCTATGAGGATCTGGTGGATGCAGTTGAGAAGCTTCAGAAGCTGGATGGGGTAACACCAATCGCAGCAGGAGCCAAGGATGGATGGAATGCAGCCTTTATCTACCAGGCACTGGCTCTAAGAGAAGTGGGCGCAGAAAACATCAATAAGATGCTCACGGGCGAAGTGCCATTTGAAGATGCTGGATACACAGAAGCAGCAAATAAGCTTGTGGAACTTTACGACATGGGTGCTTTTGGAAAGAATCCTCTGGAGTCCGGAAATGATGATGCCAATGCAGCTTTCGGAAATGAAAGAGCAGCCATGAGAATCATGGGCAGCTGGATGGCTAATGGAATCTACACCGATACCACCGCCACCATCGACCCTGCTAATGTAGTGGCACTGAATATGCCAATGGTTTCTGGAAAAGGAAATGCCACCGATTATGCAGGCGGATTCGTAGAATCCTTCTGGGTGAACAAGAATACAGCAAATAAAGAAGAAGCGGCAAAGTTTGCCATCTATATCAACGAAAGAATGGGTGTTGCAGCCTATGAGACAGGTACAGGATTCAGCGGATGGACAACAGAAGCAGATGAAAGCAATCTGAACCCACTGTTCATTCAGATCAAGGAAATTCTTGGAAAGAGCAAAGCAGGTGTTCTGGCTTGGGATACTTCCCTGGATTCCGAACCTGCGACTATCCACAATGAAATGGTACAGACTCTGTTTGCACCAAATGCGGATGTAGATGCATTTATCGAGGAACATAAGGCAGCCATAAACAAATAACATAAGTTAACAGGCTGTAGAAGAGAGAGTATGGGTGTCGCTGGCATAATAGAAAGCGATACCCATTTTCTCATAATATCAGGAGGATTTTATGGAAAAGATGTTAGGTAAAAAACGACATATTGCAGTATTTGTACTGCCTGCACTCCTCATCTTCGTGGTCTTCAGCATCATTCCCCTCATCACCTCAGGACTCTACAGTCTGTTTGAGTATGACGGGATCGGGACCATGAAGTTCATCGGATTTGACAACTATATCCGTATGTTCACAGGCGACCGGTATTTCCCGAAGGCCGTGGTGAATTCACTGATTCTAGTGGGGGCATCTCTGTTCATCCAGCTCCCCATCTCTTTAGGGCTGGCGATGCTTCTATCCAAAGGCGTAAAGGGAGAGAAGTTTTTCAGGACTATTTATTTTCTGCCTGTGGTCATCTCCAGTATGGTCATCGGTCAGCTGTGGATCAAGATTTTCCATAGCGAATATGGCCTTTTGAACCTTCTCATCTCCACTGTCACGGGAGAAACCTTTGACTATTCCTGGCTGTCCAATCCAAGAACTGCGTTTCTCAGCACAGTGGTTCCAGCGGTGTGGCAGTATATCGGCTACCATATGCTGATCTTCTATGCGGGCATCAAATCCATTCCGAAAGACTATTATGAAGCGGCCATGATTGATGGAGCCACCAGATGGCAGACCAATCTTAAGATTACCATTCCTCTTCTGGCACCCGTCATCAAAACTTGCTCAATCTTTGCCATCACAGGATCTTTAAGAGCCTTTGACCTCATCTACGTCATGACCGGAGGAGGCCCAAATCATGCCAGTGATGTACCGGCAACGCTGATGTACAATAACCTCTTCCGTCGTGGCCTTTATGGATTCGGAAGTGCTCAGGCGTTCTTTATTGTCATTGAATGTCTAGCCTTTTCCTACATTGTCACAAAACTGTTCAAAAAAGCCGAAGAGAATGTTTCTGCATTATAAAGGAGGGAAAACGAGATGAAAAAGAAAAAAATATCCAAGTATCTGACCATGAGTGTACTCATACTGATTGCCATCACTCAGATTTTCCCTCTCTACTGGCTGATCAACTTTTCGCTGAAGGGCAATGCCGAAATCTTCGGAGACAACATCATCGGTCTCCCAAGAAACTGGCGATGGGAAAACTACATCACTGCTTTGACCCAGACGAAGATTCTGCGCTATTTCCTGAACTCTGTCTTTTACTCGTTCACCACGGTGGTGGTGTCCGGAGTCCTTTCCGCCATGGCGGCTTATGGTATTTCCAGAATGAGGTGGAAGCTCAGCGGTCTTGTCTATGGCATCTTTGCCTTAGGAATCATGATTCCGGCTCAGGCAGCCCTTCTTCCACTTTTTCAGCTGCTGGACAGAACTGGGCTTAAAGGTGGCTATCTGGGGCTTCTGATTCCTTATATTGCAGGTGCCATCCCCATGAGTATCCTGATTCTTACTGGATTCTACAAAAGCATTCCAAAAGAGATTGAGGAGGCGGCTTACATCGATGGATGTGGGGTCTTCAGGACCTTCTTCCTGATTATTCTGCCCATCATAAAACCAGCCATTGCCACAGCTTCCGTGTTCACATTCCTGGGTACTTGGAATGAGCTGATGCTGGCGAACACTTTTGTAGACAGTGATGCCTACAGAACGCTGCCCGTGGGCATCATGTCCTTTGCGGGGCAGTATTCCACAGACTGGGGCCTTATTGGTGCAGGAATGGTCATCGCGACTCTTCCTACCATTATCATTTACTTCATGCTGAGCAATCAGGTCCAGGAAAGCCTGGTAGCTGGTGCAGTGAAAGGATAGGTGAAAGATTTATATGGATCTTATCGGTAAAAATGCAGTACAGAAAAACTATCAGGTGCAGTCTCCCTTCTCCAGCTTCCTGCCGGGGATCGGAGGTCTTCACGGCATCCCTCTTTGGTGTTATTATGTGAACCGCGGGCAAGCCGTGGTGAGCTTCGGGACAGAAACAAAAGATCATTCCATCATGGAGTTCTATCCTGCGCACCAGTCCTTTCAGATGGTTAAAAACCTTGGATTCAGAAGCTTTCTGAAGGTGGATGGCATCTACTATGAACCCTTCAGGAACGACGAAGCGGCTACAACCATGACCATTGGGAAGAATTCTCTGGAGCTGACAGAAGTTCATGAAGAACTGGATTTTTCCATACATGTGAAGTACTATGTGCTGCCGGAGGAGAACTTAGGCGCCCTGGTGAGAAAAGTCACAATTAAGAATCTCAAAAAGGAAAAGAGAGATCTCCAGTGGCTGGATGGAATGCCTGCGATCCTTCCCTACGGCATCTCCCTTCGTTCCATGAAGGACACAGGCCAGACCATGAAAGCCTGGATGCAGGTGGAAGTAGAAGAGGAAAATCTTCCATATTACAGAGTAAAGACCAGCACCACAGATACTTCAGAGGTGCAGTTCAATGAAAAAGGAAACTTCTACCTCACTGTGGGACCTGAGGGGCATCTTCTTAGAATCCTTGTGGATCCCCAAGCGGTATTTCTGCATGATCTATCCTATGAGCAACCGGTAAACTTCAAGAGATCCCTGAAGGATGTGCTTCAGTTTCAGGAGATTCCAAGAAATCAGGTGCCATCGGCTTTCTCTGTTTTTGAGGGAGAGGTTCAAGCAGAGGGCTCTGTGAACCTCACATCCTACAGCGGCATGGCAGAGTCAAAGGAGATCCTGAGATCTTTCAAAGAGAAGGTCCTTCAGAAAGGATATGAAGCTGAAAAAGAAAATAGAGCGGACCAACTGGTGGAGGAGATCACAAGTCCAATCAGAACCAGCACCGCCCATGATATTTTTGATGCCTACTGTGAGCAGACCTTTCTTGACAACGTCCTACGGGGTGGGGCTCCTGTTAAAATGGGAGATAAGGTCATCCATGTATATTCCCGAAAACATGGAGACATCGAAAGGGACTATAATGCATTCATGCTGGCTCCGGAGTTCTACAGCCAGGGCAACGGGAACTTTAGAGACGTCAACCAGAACAGAAGAAGTGACGTCCGATTCTATCCCTATGTGGAAGATCGGATGCTGAAGATGTTTTATCATTTTATCCAGCTGGATGGCTACAATCCTCTCCAGATTAGGCCTACCATGTATCAGGCTATGGACCTTCATAAGATTCTAGCTCTGTTTCCCGCAGAAGAAAAAGACGACTATGTAGAATTTTTCAGTAAGGAATTTTCACTGGGGAGGCTCTCGAGGCTCCTGGAAGAAAAAGGGATGGAAGATTCCGAGCTGAAAGTCCTTTTCGAAAAAGTACTGACCCACTCCGAAGAAGTCTACCATGCAGATTTTTTGGAAGGTTATTGGACCGATCATTTTGTGTATAATCTGGATCTGCTGGAAAACTATCTGTCGGTCTATCCCGAGAAGAAAAAGAGTGTTCTTTTTAAAGACAGAAGTTATACGTATTATGTTCAGAAAGCCCATGTGCTGAAACGCGAAGACCGCTATGTGGAGACCATGAGAGGTATTAGGCAGTACAAAGCCCTGGAGGAGATGGAATCCATCGGGGAAGAAAAGATCAGAAAAGAGTATGGAAGAGGAGAAATCTATACATCCACGCTGTTAGAAAAGCTGGTGCTTTTAGCCTCTTTGAAGTTTGCCACTCTGGATATGGAAGGCAGAGGTATCGAGATGGAAGGCGGAAAACCTGGATGGTATGATGCGCTCAATGGTCTTCCGGGACTCTTTGGATCCAATGTGGCGGATGCCTGTGAGCTTCTGAGACTTCTGAAATATCTGGAAGAGGTGATGGATCTGCAGGATGCAACTTGCATTTTCCCGGAGGAGTTTACGGGGCTTCTGGAAAGCTTGGAAGAAATCGTCATAAGCTATGAGAAGGCGGCAGGAAAGAAGAGCCGGTTTGAAGTCTGGGATGAGATGAATACAAAAAAAGAAATCTATCGTGAAAAGATCAGAAATGGTATTTCAGGAGCGGAAACGGTACTGTCTGGACAAAGGATAAAGGAAGTGATTGCATCCTTCCGTACCTATCTGTCCCAGGGCATCAGGGACGCCGTGGCGGAAAATGAAGGTCTGTGTCCAACCTATTACAGCTATGAGATTAAAGATTATGAAAAGAAGAATGGAAAAGTGATGCCAAGATCCTTCGAGCGGAAAACGCTTCCGCTGTTTTTGGAAGGCCCTGTGAAGCATCTGAAGCTGGTGGATGGCATAGAAGAAAGAGAAGAGATTGCAAAAAGAGTGAGAACCAGTGCGCTTTATGATGAAAAGCTGAAGATGTATAAAGTGAACACTTCTTTGGAACATCTCTCTGGAGAACTGGGAAGAGCGAAATCCTTCTCCCCAGGATGGCTTGAAAATGAGTCCATCTGGCTCCATATGGAGTATAAGTATCTTCTGGAGCTCCTGAAAAATGGTGTTTATGAAAGATTCTTTGAAGACTTCAAGACCATGTGCGTTCCATTCCTAAACAGTGAGACCTATGGCAGAAGCCTTTTGGAGAATTCTTCTTTCATCGCTTCCAGTGCAAATCCTGACCCGAAGATCCATGGGAAAGGATTCGTGGCAAGGCTCAGCGGTTCCACCGCGGAATTTTTGGATATGTATCAGCGCATGATGTTTGGGGAAGAGCTGTTTTGCCTGAAGGGGAATCTTTTGGAATTGAACTTTGCGCCATGTCTTCCAGAATATCTTGTGCCTGAGGACGGAAAGGTGGAAGCCACCCTTCTTGGCCGCAGTAAGGTGAGTTATCACTTTTCAAAGAAAAAGAACATCATCCCAGGGGAATACGTCATCCGAAAGATGGAAGTACTCAATTCTCTGGGTGAAACGGATATTTATTTCTCCAGTATTACAGGAGAAGAGGCGGAAAAAGTCAGAAAGGGTCAAGTGGAGCATATTAAAGTTTATGTGGATGTAGAGTAGAAAAAGGAGCATGAAGATGGCAGAGTGGTTTCATCCGGATAGTAAAATCATGGGCGTATTGGGGAAGGCAGCAGATCTTCTTCTTCTCAATCTTCTCTTTCTTCTTTGCTGCCTCCCAGTGGTCACCACAGGGGCAGCACTGACGGGCCTGTTTGATGCGGTCCGGGCTCTGGAGGAAGAAGAGGGCAAAGTGTATGCTGTGTTCTTTTCCACTTCTAGAAAAAAATTCAAAGAGGCCACTTTGGTGTTTGTGCTCCAGATGTTCATTCTGGGAATCCTCATCGGGGAGATCGTGCTTCTCAATGAGGTCTCATTTCCAGGCAAAGAAGCGCTTCTGGTTCTTCAAGGGATGCTTCTTCTGGTTTTTCTTGCGATCTCGGTGACGGTGTATCCGGTGCTGACCTCCTGGGACGGCCCACTGAAAGGTCTCATGAAGGAGACGGCAGGATTTCTTATGCTGCATTTTCCCCGGGTGATTCTTGTGCTTCTAGTACATGGAGTGCAGCTGGTTCTAACAGTTCTGATTTTTACAGTGCTTCCTTCCATATTCTTATACTGGACAATAATTGGAGGATCCCTGTCCGTATTATATACGGGTAAAATCCTGGGAATATACAGCAGTGTTCAGGAGGACTAATTAGAGAACGAAAAAAACGAGGAATTTCAATGCTTGGCATTGAGGTTCCTCGTTTGCTTTTATATTTAACTTTTTATTTTTTTCATAGATTCTCTTTCTTCAGAAATCTGCTTCGGAAGAAGAAGATACCAGCTGGAATCATGGAGATGAGAAAAACAACCATCATAAGATACATGAAGTTTCCTTCCAGAAACTCCATATTGCCCACAAAGAATCCAATCATCACATAGAGAACAGTCCACATGGCATTTCCAATGAACATGAAGAAGGAGATATCCAGGAAGTTTACATTGGTAAATCCTGCGATGAAAGGAGTCAAGGTTCGGGCTATGGGTATAAACCTTGAAATGAGAAAGGCTCTTCTGCCCTTGTGGGTGAAGAAGTGATGGACTTTGTCAAAGTTCTCTTTGTTGATGAATTTGAAAAGAGACCGGTCTTCAAAACGGCTTCTATGGTACTTTTCACCCAGGTACTTACCAATTTTGAAGTTCAGCATATCACCCAGGAGCGTAGCCACATAAAAGCCCACCAGCAGAGCAACCACATTGAGGTCATCTGTTGAGGCAAAGGCGCCAGCGCCCACAAGCAAAGAGTCCCCAGGCAGGATGGCCAGAATCACTGCGCCTGTTTCCAAAAAAATGATGAAAAACAGAATCAGGTAAGCGCCAATACCAAAGTATTCAATGAGATCTGTAATATGTGTATCGAGTTTTGTGAAAAAACCGATGAGTTCTGAAATCTCCATGGGATTCTCCTTTTTATCTTTAGTATTCTCATTGTACTGGAAAAAACCTTTACAGTGGTGACCTTTTGCTTAAAAATATCTGTCCATTTTCTAAATGTTTCAAAGTGTGTTAGAGCATGGTGGGGATGGAACAGAACATCTCCTTCTCCTGTGGAACATAGACCAGATATGTGCACAGGGGGGTTACAAAAGGAGCTTTAATTTGTTATTCTATAATTAGATGAATAAAAAGGTTTACATTGCATAAACGGTATATCACATAGTTAATAATGATATTAATTCATAACAATACATAAATATAAATTGAAATCATCGTGGAGTTCCTGTGAACTCCACATTCTTAACTGATGTGCAATGAAATCCTGCATGAGGGAGGAATAATCATGAATAAAATCAGAGTGGTTCAGTGGGGTCTCGGGAATATGGGCAGAGGTATGGTGGACATGCTTTTTGCCAAGGAAGGCATCGAAGTGGTGGGGGCCATTGAAAAAAGAGTAGAAGATACGGTGGATCTGGGCAGTTTCCTGGGAAAAGAAGAGCTTGGGATTCCGGTGATGAATGATCCGGAAGCACTGCTTGAAATGGTGAAGCCAGACCTTTGCATCCTGGCCATCCACTCCTTTGTGAGAGGTGTGGTTGAAGAAATCAGGCTCCTTACAAAGAAAAACATTCAGGTGGTGACCATCGCGGAGGAAATGGCTTTTCCTTTTGTGACAGAACCGGAGCTTTCCAAGGAAATTGATGAAATGGCCAAAGAAGGTGGCGTCACAGTACTGGGTACGGGCGTCAATCCCGGCTTTGTGCTGGATACTTTAATCCTTCAGCTTTCCTTAGGGGTTCGAAGAGTGGACCACATCTATGCAAGACGTGTGAATGACCTGTCTCCTTTTGGAAAGACGGTCATGGAAGAGCAGGGCGTAGGGCTCAGCAAGGAAGCGTTCCTGAAAGGGGTCGAAGACGGATCTGTTTATGGCCATGTGGGATTTTTGCAGTCCATCCCCATGATCGCAAAGTCCATAGGGCTGACCTATGATGAAATCGTGCAGTCCAGAGAGCCTATTATGACCACGGTGGACCGCAAGACCAAGGATGTCTTTGTCAAGGCCGGTATGGTAGCAGGATGCAACCACACCGCCGTGGCCCTGAAAGACGGAAAACCTGTCATCACCTTGGAGCATCCTCAGCAGGTGCGTCCAGATCTTGAGCAGATCGAAACAGGAGACTACATAGAAATCCATGGAGATCCTGATGTATCCATGGTGATCAAACCAGAAGTGCCTGGAGGCATCGGCACCATTGCAGCAGCCGTCAATGTGATTCCCCATGTGCTGAACGCAAGAAGCGGACTTCTCACCATGGCGGATCTGCCTGTGACACATGCCATCATGGATGATTTCACAAACCATTTGAGATAGAAAGAAGGAAATGGATATGAAAAAAGGAACATGGGTGGAAATCCATGACATCATACTAAAGCCGGAAGAGCGTACAGGAATGATTCCTGAGGAAACGAAGAAAGTGCCGCTGGAAATGCGGATGAAGGGGTATCTTCTGGAAGAAGCAGAGGCAGGCAGCCGGGTAAAGATAGAAACTCTTACAGGGAGAATTGTAGAAGGAACCCTTCTTTCTGAAAACCCCACCTACAGCCATACCTATGGAGAGACCTTCATACCGGAGCTTCTTGCCATCGGCAGAGACTTAAGAAAAATGCTGGAGGTGGATCATGAATAGAGACATGAGCTACGAAGCGGTCATGGCCCGAAAAAATGAGATCATGAAAACTGCCCTGGGCGTGGACTACGAAAAATATGAACTGTCCCAGCTGGCTTTTGACTATGATTCTATGATGGAGGATGTGGATGTTTCTATAGACGAAGTGAGGAAAATTCAGGAGGAGGTTTCGGTAGGGCATACGCCACTGGTGGAGCTGAAGAATCTTACAGCCTTGGCGAGAAAATTCTCCAAAGAAGGATATGGTGCGAGAATTTTCGTTAAAGATGAAGCCTCCAACCCTTCAGGCAGCTACAAAGACCGAAGAGCCTCTTTGTCCGTCTACATGGCAAAGAAGCTGGGTTATAAAGGCGTAGTCACGGCAACCTCAGGAAATTATGGTGCCGCAGTAGCCTCTCAAGCCGCAAAGCTAGGCCTCAAGTGTATTGTGGTTCAAGAGTGTTATGACTCCCAAGGCATCGGCCAGCCGGAAATCCTGGAGAAAAGAAGAAAATGTGAAGCTTTGGGTGCAGAGGTCATCTCACTCACCGTAGGACCGGAACTTTTCTACACCTTCCTCTCCATTCTGGAGGAGACAGGGTATTTCAATGCCTCTTTATACTCCTCCTTCGGGATCCGTGGGGTGGAGACCCTGGGCTATGAGATTGCAGAAGAGGTCTACGAAAAGTACGGAAAATATCCGGAAGTGGTTCTGGCCACCCATGCCGGCGGAGGAAACCTTACGGGAACTGCAAGAGGTCTTAAAGCAAGAGGTGCGAAGGATACAAAGGTTGTTGGCGTCAGTGTGGACCTTACCGGTCTTCATATGGCTTCGGATGTGGATTTCAATAAAAAGTCCTTCACCACGGGGCATACAGGATTTGGCATGCCTTTCACCACCTTCCCGGACCGGTCCGATGTGCCAAGAAGCGCTGCAAGACCCCTCCGATATATGGATGAATACTACCTGGTAAAGCAGGGAGAAGTGTTTTATATGACGGAAGCGCTGGCCCAGCTGGAAGGGATGGAACGCGGACCTGCAGGAAATACCTCTTTAACAGCAGCCTTTGCAATGGCAAGAGATATGAAGGAGACGGATATTCTGGTGGTGCAGGAGACAGAGTACACTGGAGCTGGAAAGCATCCTCTTTCTCAGCTTTCCTTTGCCAAGGAGCGGGGCATAGACCTCTTTTTCGGAGATCCGGAAGAAGAGGTGCCTGGAAAGAATATCATCTTGCCTAGAGGACCAGAAGACATTCATCTTCGTCCAGTGAGTATGGAAAAACTGAAAAAATCCCTCATTAAAAACTATGTGGCCGCTAAGAAAATTGAGCGGGTCACTGAACTGGACATTTTTTATCTCATGGAGGAGACCAGGACTTCCTATGAGTTTGTGAAGCTGGAGCTTCAGCTGCTTGGATGCACCCTGGTAATTTAGCGTAAAGATAGGAGAAAAATATATGGCGATGAAAAGAACCGATGACTATATGGAGAGGAGAAAGCATCTGGAAGGACTCAGTGATGAGGAGCTGAAAAGAAGGTTTTTCTCACTGGCGGAGCAGATTGTGGACCCCATGATCGAGCTTTCCAAGAAAAGCACCACCCCTTCCGTGGAGCGGTCTGTGCTTCTTAGAATGGGGTTCTCCAGCCTGGAGGCCATGGATCTTGTGAACCACGTACTGGACCTCGGACTCATGGGAAAAGGTGCAGGAAATGTGGTGCTGAAGGTGTCGGAGAGACTGAAGAGAGACTATCTTTCTGTTGGCAGAGAGATGGCAGAAGGAAAGCATCTGGATATTGCGAAAGAAGTGTTTAAGGGGGACAGAAGATGAAGCTTGTGAAGAATGAGAAACTCCATGTGGAAGAAATTCTGAAGGATCTTCAGCACTATGTGCCCAAAAGACGGGGATGGCACTGGAGAGAGCCTGTGGAAAACCTGAAGATGGGTGAGTTCACCTATCAGGAGATGAGTAAACCTCTTGCGCAAAGTGAGAGCCTGCCCTCTGCAAAGTATTTCGGAAACATCGACCCACAGCCAAGACCTGTAATCACAACAGAAATCGCCTCCGGGCGTTTTGAGGATGACATCCGAAGAATGAGAATGGCCGCCTGGCATGGCGCAGATCATATTATGGTCATCCGTACTGCCGGCCAGAGCCACTATGATGGCCTCATCGAAGGAACCCCCCAGGGCATCGGCGGCATTCCCATCACTAGAAAGCAGGTAAGAGCCCAGAGAAAAGCTTTGGATCTTATTGAAGAGGAAGTGGGAAGAGAAATCAACTACCATTCCTATGTGTCTGGTGTGGCAGGTCCTGAAATTGCGGTGATGTTTGCAGAAGAAGGAGTCAACGGTGCCCATCAGGATCCTCAGTACAATGTGCTCTATAGAAACATCAATATGATCCGCTCCTTTGTGGATGCGGGATATGCAAAATCCATCATGGCCTTTGCTGATATGGCTCAGATTGATGGTGCCCATAATGCCAACGCCACGGCAAGAGAAGCCTATAAGGTGCTTCCAGAGCTCATGGTGCAGCATGGCCTGAATTCCGTATTTTCAGTGAAATCTGGAATGAAGAAAGAGAACATCTGCCTCAGTACGGTACCGCCCACGGCGCCGCCTGCTCCCTCACTGACACTGGATCTGCCCTATGCGGTAGCGCTTCGGGAATTTTTTTCCGAGTACCGCATGAGAGCGCAGCAGAATACAAAATATATGGAGTCTGACACCAGAGAAGCCACGGTGACCCATGTGCTGAATCTTCTCATTTCAGAGCTGACCGGTGCAGACATCCAGTCCACCATCACACCGGATGAGGGAAGAAATGTGCCTTGGAACTACAACAACATCGCCGCCATCTCTACAGCCAAGCAGGCGTTCCAGGGAATGGATGGGCTTCTAGCCATGGTGGAGCTGAAAAAAGAAGGCTTCCTTCCAGAAAAGGTCCGGGAAATCAAAGAAAGAGCGGTGCTCTTTATGGAAGAGATTCTGGAGGCCGGCGGATATTTCAAAGCCGTAGAAGATGGATTCTTCGTGGATTCCGGATACTATCCGGAGAGAAATGGAGACGGCATTGTGAGAAAAATGGATGGAGGCCTAGCGGCAGACACCGTCTTTGAGAAAGAGGAAGACTATTTTGCACCAGTCAGCGCCTTCTTCGGATACAACAACGTACCGGAAGGCCTTGAAAAAGCCTCCGATGCCATTGGTGGAGACACCTTGGAGATCCGGGAGAAGATTGTTTATATTGATGAGCTGGACCCAGAGGATAATGTAGAGAAGAGACTGGAAGAAAACAGAAAGTACTTCACAAGAGAACATATAAAACCCGAAGTGGAATGGGCTGGAGATGGCGTAATCTTGCAGACCATGATGCTTCCTGTGGATGAAATGACCGCAGAGGCCGCTGCGGTTGAAATCGGCAAGAAAATGGGGCTTCTGGATGTGGAAGTGGTCCATAAGGAAGTGCTTCAGGAAGCAGAGGGCACTTTAGTGGAGATCAAAGGAAGAGTTCCCTTCTCTTTAAATGCCAAAGACCTGACCATTCAGAAGAAACCAGAGATGTTAAGTGATGAGGAGATCCGAAAGGACATTGAGTCGTATCCAATGAAGATTGTAGCCGGAACCTTAGGAAACGACGAGCACTCTGTAGGGCTGCGAGAAATCATTGACATCAAGCATGGCGGTATCGAGAAGTACGGCATTGAAAGCATCTATCTCGGCACCTCCGTACCAGTGGAAAAGCTTGTGGATGCGGCCATAGAGTCCAATGCGGAAGCAATCCTTGCAAGCACCATCATCAGCCATGACAACATACATTATAAAAACCTGAAGAAACTCTGTGATACGGCCATTGAAAAGGGTGTCCGGGACAAGCTCATCATTCTGGGAGGAGGCACCCAGATCATTCAGGAGCTGGCAGTGGAGTCTGGCCTTGATATGGGCTTTGGCCGAGGCACCAAGGGTGCCCATGTGGCTACCTTCCTGGTCAAAAAGAGAAGAGAGATGCGTGGAGAAGAGTAAGGCAAAAGGAGGAGGAAGTAGATGCATGTAGATGTACTGGTGGCAGAAATCGGCAGCACCACTACGGTGGTGAATGCCTTTCAAGGCATCCATACAGAAGAACCTTCTTTCCTTGGGCAGGGTCAGGGCGTCACGACAGTAGAGGAAGGAGATGTCACTGTAGGCCTCCTTTCTGCCATGGAGGACCTGAAAAAGAACCTGGGCTTGGGCACGGATGAACTGACCTATGAAAAATTTCTCGCCACCTCCAGTGCGGCGGGAGGCCTGAAGATGAGTGTCCATGGACTGGTCCACGATATGACCGTGAAGGCTTCCAAAGAAGCTGCCCTGGGTGCAGGAGCCATTGTGAGGCTCGTCACATCAGGAAGGCTGAAGCCATCAGATCTTCGCAGGATTGAGGAGCTTGAGCCCAGCATTCTCATGATTGCAGGAGGTCTGGACCATGGAGAGCGGGACACAGCACTTTATAACGCGGAAAAGATTGCGCAGCTGCCGCTCTCCATGCCCATTGTTTATGCAGGCAATGTGGACAACCAAGAGGACATCATGGAGCTGTTCCAAGGATATCCAGGGAAAGTCTATATCACCGATAATGTATATCCTCAAGTGGATGTGCTGTCTGTGGAGCCTGCAAGAAAGGTCATCCAGGAGGTGTTCGAGGAGCATATCATCCATGCAAAAGGCATGGACAAAGTTCACGAGCTGGTCTCTGGGAGAATCCTGCCAACCCCAGGAGCGGTGATGGAAAGCGCCAAGGTCCTCAAAGAGGTGTTGGGCGATGTGATGATCATTGATGTGGGCGGAGCCACCACGGATGTGCATTCGGTGACCCAGGGCTCGGAAGAGATTTCAAGAATCCTCCTGGCACCAGAACCTGAGGCCAAAAGAACCGTGGAAGGGGATTTGGGTGTCTATGTGAACCGGAAAAATCTTATGGAGAGAATCGGTATGGAAAAGCTTAAGATGGAGCTTTCTGTGGAAGAGGAGGACCTTCTGAATCTTCCCCCCATCCCCAAGACAGAGAAAGAGAAGCGCATCATTCTCCGCCTCACTGAAGAGGCGGTATACATTTCTGTGGATCGGCATGCAGGTGCTGTGAGAAATCTTTTTGGTGAATCCTCCGGAAGAAAATCTGTGGCGGAAGGAAAAGATCTCACGGAGATCAAGTATATCATTGGAACTGGCGGTGCACTGACAAGACTTCAGGGAACAGAAAAAATCCTGGCTGGAATTCATGAACAGGGAAGAGGGCAGAAACTCTTTCCAAAGAAGGAAGCGGAAGTGCTTCTGGATCGAGACTATCTTCTGGCATCACTGGGCGTCCTTTCACTGGAATACAAAGAAAGTGCGAAAAAACTCATGCTGAAGAGTCTTGGTCTTTATGGAAGGGAGAATGCATAACATGTATCCATGTATGGAAATACACTTAAAGAAGATAGAAAGCAATGCAAGAAAAGTCCATGAGATTTTCAAGCCCCATGGGATCAGCATCATGGCTGTGACCAAAGGATTCACCGCAGAGCCCAGAATAGCGGAGGCTATGCTTCGCGGGGGACTGGAGTACATCGCCGATGCCAGAATCAAGAACCTGAAGAAGCTGAAGGATCTTCCCAGACAGAAAGTGCTTCTCCGGCTGCCTATGATGAGTGAGGCGGAAGATGTGGTACGTTACAGTGACTACAGTCTGAACTCCGAAATAGAGACATTGAAAGCCTTGGGAGATGCAGCGAAAAAACTGGGCACCATCCATAAAGTCATCATCATGGTGGATCTTGGAGATTACAGAGAAGGCATCCGCTCCCAGAAAGTAGGGCTTTTTGTGAAGGAAGCCGTAGAGATTGAGGGCGTGGAGATTCGGGGATTTGGTGTGAACCTCACCTGTTTTGGCGGCGTTATTCCGGAACAGACCACCCTGCAGAGACTGGTGGACATTTCAGAAGAGATGCGCATGAAGTATGAGCTGACGCTGGACATCATATCCGGAGGAAGTTCTTCCAGCGTGTATCTGGTGGAAGAGGAAAATGGATTCCCGGATGGCATCAACAATCTAAGGCTGGGAGAAGTGATTCTTTTAGGAAAAGAAACGGCATTTGGCAGAAGGTTTGATGGTCTCTGCGAGGATGCCTTCATCCTGAAGACCCAAATCATTGAGCTGAAGGATAAACCTTCCGTACCCAAAGGAAAAATCGGCAGAGACGCGTTTGGCAATGTGCCAAAGCATGAGGACCGGGGCATTATCAGAAGAGCCATCGTGGCTCTTGGGAAACAGGATGTGGATCCTTCCGGCCTGATCCCAATGAATGAGAATCTCAGCATTCTCGGGGCAAGCTCAGATCATCTGATTCTGGATCTTTCCAAAGATCCTACGGGCTATCAGGTGGGAGACATCGTGAAGTTTTATGTGAAATATGGCGGTATGCTGAACGCCATGACCTCCCCTTATGTGGACAAAGTATATATAGAGGATGATTTATTGGGTGAAGACGAGGAACTTCTTCTGGTGGAAGACATTTGAGCTTCGAGAAAGAATGAGATCCCCATGGGTTCCAATGTGAATCTCGAAAAAATAAAAGAACCAATTCAGTAGAGTGAAAATGATTACAACGTTATATTCAGAGTTTTTTTTCATAGGATTCCCTTTTCTGTGAAATTAAAAATGTACTGTTTTTGGACAACAAAATTTGGTTTACCAATATTTTTTTAGATGACATAATGAAAGTAGAAAGCCATGAACAAAGTATGAAAATAAAAGGAGCGATCACATTGTCAAGAATTTTCAATTTCTCCGCAGGTCCATCCATGCTGCCCGTTTCGGTACTGGAAAAAGCAGCCAGTGAGATGCTTGATTACAACAACTCCGGTATGTCTGTCATGGAAATGAGCCATAGAAGCAAAGTCTATGACAAAATCATCAAGGACACAGAAAGAAAGCTTAGAGAGGTTATGGGCATTCCAGACAACTATAAGGTGCTCTTCCTTCAAGGAGGCGCGACGCTCCAGTTCTCCATGATTCCTATGAATCTTATGACCAAGAACAGGAAAGCAGATTACATCGTATCTGGAAGTTTCTCAGGAAAAGCCTACAAGGAAGCACAGAAATATGGCGAGGCCCATCTGGCAGCCACAAGTAAGGCAGATAACTTCAGCCATATTCCAGTTCAGGAAGAACTGAATCTGTCTCCAGATGCGGATTATCTCCACATCTGTGAGAACAATACAATTTTTGGCACCACCTACAACTATCTCCCAGAGACCAATGGAGTGCCAATTGTTTCCGATATGTCTTCCTGTATTCTGTCAAAACCTGTAGATGTGGAAAAGTATGGTGTCATCTATGCGGGCGCTCAGAAAAACATGGGACCAGCTGGTCTTACAGTGGTCATCATCCGTGAGGATCTTGTGGGAGAACCTCTGGACAAGACCCCAGTAATGATGAGATTTGACGAAATGGTAGCCAATGACTCCATGTACAACACACCACCTACCTATGCCATCTATATTCTCGGACTTGTTTTGGATTGGGTGGAATCCATGGGTGGACTTACCGGTATGGAAGCACACAATACAAAGAAAGCAGCACTTCTTTATGACTACCTGGATCAGAGTAAACTCTTCAAGACCAATGTGGTGAAGGAGAACCGTTCGCTGATGAACGTTACCTTTATGACAGGAAATGAGGAGCTGGATGCGAAGTTCGTGAAGGAAAGCGCAGAAAGAGGATTCTCAAATCTTAAAGGTCACCGCTCTGTTGGCGGCATGAGAGCCTCTATTTACAATGCGATGCCAATGGAAGGTGTAGAAGCTCTGGTTGCTTTCATGAAGGAGTTTGAAGAAAAGAACGCTTAAAAAGATTATATATTAGGGGGGATATCATTATGATAAGAATACTAGCAGCAGACGGTATGGAAGCCAGTGCCATCAAAAATTTGGAAGAATCCGGTTTTGAAGTGGTCAATGAACACTATGAACTGCCTGAGCTCATGGAGAAAATCAAGGAATTTGATGTGGTTGTGGTCAGATCCGCAACAAAGATCAGAGAACCACTCATCGATGAAGCGCTGAAGAGCGGAAGACTGAAGCTTGTCATCCGTGGTGGGGTAGGCGTGGACAACATTGATGTGAAATACGCGGAGGAAAAGGGTATTTCTGTGAGAAACACACCCAACGCTTCCAGTGCATCTGTGGCAGAACTTGCCATAGGACATATGTTCAATATTGCTAGACATATCCACAGTGCCAATGTGACCATGAGAGAAGGAAAGTGGAACAAGAAGCACTATGAAGGCATTGAACTTTCTGGAAAAACTCTAGGGCTCATTGGCTTTGGCAGAATCGCCAAAGAAGTGGCCAAAAGAGCAGATGCCCTTGGTATGAAGGTCATCTACACCAACAGAAGCGGACATAAGCCTGAGAATGACCCATTCCGCTATGTGACCATGGAAGAGCTTTATAAAGAAGCAGACTTTATTTCCCTCCATATGCCAAAGCTTGCGGACAGACCTTATCTCATCGGCAAGGAAGAAATCGAAAAGATGAAGGACGGCGTGTATCTTGTGAATACAGCCAGAGGCGGACTCATTGATGAGGAAGCCCTTTGTGATGCCCTAGACAGCGGGAAGGTCACAGCAGCAGCTGTAGATGTGTTCAAGGAAGAACCTACAAAGAACGAGAGAATCTATACCCATGAAAAGATTTCTCTGACGCCGCATACAGGAGCATCCACCGTAGAAGCACAGCTGCGTATTGGTGAGGAAATCATCTCCATCATCAAGTCATTCTTTGCATAGAGAAGGAGAGAAAAAATGGCGATAGTAAGACCTTTTCGTGCAGTAAGACCCCATGAGACTTTAGCAGACAAGGTAGCTGCACTGCCCTATGATGTAATGAACTCTGAAGAAGCGAGAGAAATGGTGAAAGACAATCCTTACAGCTTTCTCCATGTGGACAAGTCAGAAGTGGATCTTTCACCTTCCATTGACTTATATGACCAGAGAGTCTATGACAAGGCTAGAGAGAACATTGTGAAGTTCATGGAAGAGGGAACTTTGGTGCAGGAGAAAGAAAAAGCCCTGTACATCTATACCCTGGTCATGGATGGACATCCACAGACGGGACTGGTATCTCTGGCATCCATTGATGACTACCAGAATAATGTGATTAAAAAGCATGAGTTCACCAGAGCAGAAAAAGAAGCTGACAGAATCCGTCACGTGGACGTGACCAACTTCCATACAGGACCCATCTTCCTCACTTATGTGTATCAGGAAGAGATTACAAGAATCATTGAAGAGTATAAAAAAAGCCATACACCGCTCTATGATTTCGTTGCAGAAGACGGCGTTCAGCATACGGCCTGGGCTATTCTTGATGAAGAGATCATTGAAGAGCTGAAAAAGAGATTTGAAAAAGTAGAATCACTTTATATCGCAGATGGCCATCACCGTGCAGCTTCTGCTGTCCGGGTGGGCATGATGCGAAGAGAGAAGAATAAAGATTTTACAGGAGATGAGGAGTTCAACTACTTCCTGTCTGTGATTTTTCCAAGCAACGAGCTTCGGATCATGGACTACAACCGTGTGGTGAAGGATCTCAATGGCTGCGACAGTGAGCAGTTCATGGACGCTATCCGTAAAGACTTCACCGTCACAGCATATGAAGGAGAAGGACCTTACAGACCAGAGATGAAGCACACCTTCGGTATGTATCTGGACGGCAGATGGTACAAGCTGGAAGCCAAGAAGCATATTGTGTTTGATGAGGATCCTTTAAAAAGACTGGACTGTAAAATCCTGCAGGATCACCTGCTTCATCCAGTTTTAGGGATCGAAGATCCAAGAGTAGACAAGAGAATTGATTTTGTGGGTGGGATCCGAGGACTGAAAGAACTGGAAAGAAGAGTGGAGAAAGATATGAAAGTAGCCTTCTCCATGTATCCAACCACCATCATGGACCTCATATCCATCTCCGATGCGGGGATGGTTATGCCACCAAAATCCACCTGGTTTGAGCCTAAACTGAGAAGTGGTCTGTTCCTTCATGATCTGGAGTAGGTAAAATAAAAGCTGAAGTTCAGGGCTGTGTTCTCATAGCCCTGAGACTTTTGGCCATATCTTGTTTCAGAACAGTTCTTCGGTGTGGGATGAAGTTCCTATGAAAAAATCCATTTTTAACTATTGACTTCAGTAGTCTTTTCCTTTAGAATTAACTTTGTTGCTTATGGAATACGTGAGCAATTGATATGTGGAGAGGTGGCCGAGTGGTCGAAGGCGCACGCCTGGAAAGTGTGTATCGGGGAAACTCGATCATGGGTTCAAATCCCATCCTCTCCGCCATTACCGTGCTAGACGGGGAGTTAGCGGTGCCCTGTAACCT
>RCMY010000140.1_pt1 | contig 67325 bp, 55 predicted proteins | sample 2041341 | NCBI WGS metagenome assembly RCMY01 (sample SAMN09708234, study PRJNA481090) | Marine sediment metagenome, whole genome shotgun sequencing project. | reverse complement strand
CCAAAAGATGCTAATTACGCTCCTGTCATAATAGGCGTTTGGGACACAGGTGTTGATATGCCCGTATTCTCAGAAAATGCACGATGGATAAACGAAAAGGAAAAAGTTGATGGTATTCTTGACTTTGATGAGCTTCTTCGTGATCCTGAAGATCACAGCCGAATGCAAAAGAATTTGCAAAGTGACTGGTTGCATCCTAATGCGGAAGGATATAAGCTGATGGGCGAATATGCTGCAAGTATAATTAAATGAAAGATTTAATACTCGTATAATTTTATGTGTAGAATCTTCCATTCTCCTACAGATATTCTAGCGTGTCGTCCCTGATGATCTTCATCACCGTTCAGTCTGCGAAGATATTCAATTTTGCCGTCTGTTTTTATTGTAACTTCGTCCACATATCCAATCCCCGAGCGTTTTCCGTTAAATTGTGATGAGTTCTTTCTACTTGAATCATCGCGTCCGTTAATGATGAACCCATCTTCGCCAAGTCTTTCTTCTTTGTTTTGTAGAATCTCGTCGTTGTTTTGAAAAGACACGACAATTCCATTCCCTGCGATCAGATAATCATTTTTAGCCAGTTTAATTATTATTCCGCCGCCTTCTAGCCATTCTTGACCATTTGTTGCACGTTTATCCCAAGGTAAAGTGAAATAGTGTCTGCATGTTATTGTGATGTTGTCATCTTTAATTATTCGCTGATTGTCAGTCTTATCAAAAAGAACGCCGTGGATATCTTTTTTGTTTTTATGCGTCATAATAGGATAAAGCTGACGAAGTAGCGAATAACTACCTTGTAAGTTTTCTATTGCTTCTTTTTCAGCAGTGTCAATAGAGAAAGTGCTATATCCCAAAGCATGGTGTTCACCAAAAACATATAAAGCTCTTACTCCGCTATTTGCGCAACATTTACTTTCTGGAATAAATAGACGGTTGTTATTGAAATCGTATTTTTTAGCCCACTCTTTGAAGCCTTCATCGTAGATGTCTGGTGACATCATGTCTATACTTGGTGCATAAGTCTTCCATATCTTACTGAGGTGGGCTAATGGTCCAGCTGATGGATATTCTCCAGGCTTTCGTCCACGACTATTCATGGCTGCATTTACATATAAAGGTATGTTGTGGATTTGTTTTGCATTTTGGGCTAGTCTTTCTACATATTTTGCATAATAGATAGCTTGAAATGCTTCGTCCTCATAAAGTTTGCCTTCTGTATGAAATCCGATTTGATTTAACTCTTTCCGCCATATACCTTTGCTGTATTCCTTGTTTGCTATTTCTGAATAGTCTCTAGCACTTTCAAGCATACCGATCTCATTTTCCACTTGGATCATTATGACAGTCTCCTTCTGTGGATCTATTTTTTTAATATGCCTTATGAGAGAAGTAAATGCTGTGTTATCAGCTTGGAATACATTCTCAGAAAATGCTGATGCAATTTCCATCTTTCTGCCCTTCTCTGTAATTGCCCTCGGAAAACGTTTTGTGTCTTCCTTAAACCACATCGGTGCATAGCAACTCATAGAATTCTTCCATGCTCCAAACCATAAAAATATAACCTTAATATTGTTTTTTCGTGCAATATTAATGGTTTCATCGATTAGTGAAAAATAAAATGTCCCCTCTGTAGGCTCAATTAAGTCCCATTGTGCAGGTACTAGTACAGTATTAATACCTGTCTTGGCAGCCTTAGAAATTGAACTATCAATGTCTGCAATATTCGTTGCTGCAGAATTACTTAGTTCACCACCTAAAATCATTTCCTGCCCAATGCATTGTGCTGTAAAACACGTTAGCATTGTAACCATAATAAATATTATTCTTTTCATAATGGTATTATTGTCTTAACTTGCTGCTAACTGATATTGGCATAAAACTAACACCGGTGAAATCGTATTTTATTGGTTGTTTCGAGAAAGTTTGAAAGTATTTTAGCGTATAGTTACGCCATTCTTTAGCATTGTCTAATTGCACTTGGAGCAGCAAGTTTACTTTTGACCAACGTTCTTCATCAACATAAGGTTGAGCGTCTTGCCAAATCTTTTGAAAAGATACAACTTGCTCTATGCCTCTATAATATAGTCCACATAGTTCATCCCACAACGTGTCTCCATTTCTTAATTTGTAATCCCATGGCACATGATGAAACCATAGTAAGTAATCATCTGGACAAGTTTGTAGATTGTCGAACATACTACGATATGGTTCTCTGTATTGTGATACAGCATTCGTGCCTTTTGAAGATCTGTCAAATCCTACACCATTTTTGTCGGCCTTATGATAATATACAGGGCACCATTCTATTGGATATTCTGCTTTGTATCCGTCTGGCTGTGGCCCGTAATGGTGGTCGAATGCAAATATATGGTGGAGACCTAGAGGCATCATGTAGTCAACGCATGCTTCACGACTTGTTAGCATCATGTCACCTATAGCGTACTCATTAATGTTCTGTCCAAATGTTTGTTGAACCCATTCATGAGCGATTAAATCGGCAGAAAGAGATGGATCCCATGCAAGTCTACCAAATGCATACCAGTTAGCTTGTGAAAAAGGATGTCCACACCAATTAGTATCATCTCCTATATTGCTCACACCTGCTATACCAACAAGGCAGTCTGGAGATACAAAGCTGAAAAATTCTTTCCACATTGTTGCAAGATATACTAGATGTTTGCTTTGTCCTGTATATTCTTGTGTAATTTGGAACTCTGCCATTTGTTTAGTTTCCTTCATGTTGTCGAAGATCGGAGCATAGGGTTCACGTGGTTGAAAATCAAGTGGTCCGTTCTTACTCTGAAGTATTACATTGTTACGGAATTTGCCATCAAGATCTTTGAATTCATTAAGAGCTTGTTTCACTCTGTCTTCACCTTTGTGCTTTGCGCCATATACAAAACTTCGCCACATGACGATTCCTTTATGAGGGGCTAGTGCATCAGCCAGCATATTGGCACCATCGGCATGAGTGCGTCCGTAATCAAATGGTCCAGGTTGCCCTTCTGAATTTGCTTTTACAAGAAATCCACCGAAGTCAGGAATTAAAGAATATATTTCGTTTACTTTATTAATCCACCAATTTTTAACGTTTACATCGAGTGGATCTGCAGTTTTTGTATATCCCAAAGCCATTGGTGAGCCGAAATTCACAGATAGATAAACTTTTATTCCGTAAGGTCTTATTATATCAGCGATATTTTTTATGCTATCAAGATATTCTTTAGTTAAAATCTTTGGAGAGGCATTCACGTTGTTTAGTACACTGCCGTTTATTCCAATAGATGCATTTGCTCGTGCATATTCAATAATACGTTTTTCCCAGTCATTGCCTTTTAGTCTAGAAGAGAAGAAAATACTTTTTCCGGCATAACCACGTTCTATGCTTCCGTCGATGTTATCCCAATGATTAAGAATTCGTCGTGAATATTTTGGAGCAGAATACCCTCCTGTATTACTATTTGTACTAAGTTGTTGTATTCTTAGCGCGTCATAAACACCATATAGTAAGCCGATTTCTGAATGAGAGCAAATCGAATCTGCATCATAAATAAATCCGTCATCATTTTTTAAACTTTTGTCAATTACGAGTTTTATGTCTTTGCCATTCCAATATTTCTTTAATTCATCAATGGCAATCTGCATCGTCTTTCCACCTTTCGGTGCAATTACATGAGCTTTGTTTAGCGTCTCATATCTCAACCACAGATTATGCCCGTCTTCCGCCGTTATAGTGGAGCAAATAGCAAAGAATATAAATAACAGTATTGTTTTCTTCATGTTGCAAAATTAATCAATAATTTTATATTATACTTAGTTTATAATATCCTATTCTTTATGTTTCGTCTCAAAATATTCAGATGGGGCTACTCCAAAGTGCTTTTTGAATACAGTTGAAAAATGGGTCTGATTATTAAAGCCTACGGCATAAGCTACCTGAGATATATTGATTTCTCCTTGAATGATCAATTGTGCAGCTTGCTCTAATCGTAGATTTCTTATGAATTCTCCGGTGCTTACACCTGTAATTTCTTTCAGCTTACGATGTAGTTGCGCTCTGCTCATACCCACACTTTCGACGAGTTTTTCTACATTAAAGTCTGGATCGCTGATATTTTCGTTTATGCATTTCATCACTTTGTCCATAAGCATAGCGTTGTTACCTTTAACTTCTATTTTTGCCATTTTATCTTCTTGCTCCAATGCACCAGAGAATTTACCCTTAAGTCTTCTGACGTTATCTACCAGATTGTCAATTAGAATATGTAGTTCTTCCATGCTGAATGGTTTAGCAAGAAAAGCATCAGCGCCACGTTTTAATCCTTCAAGACGATTATCAACATCACTCTTTGAGGTAAGAAGTATTACAGGGATATCACTAATCTTACAGTTTCCTTTTATCTTTTTAAGCATAGTTATACCATCCATTTCAGGCATCATTACATCACTTATAACCAAATTGAATTCTGAAGAAAGTAGTTTGCTTAATCCCTCTCTTCCATTTGACGCATAATCGAACTTATACCATCCGCCAAGTTCGTTCATAATATATGTCGCAATTTCGTGGTCGTCGTCAACGATTAAGATTCTAAAATCTTTATTTGCGCTTTTCTTATGTGTTTGCGATGCAATTTCATTTACGTAGTCGTTATCAGTTGGTTCTATTTCTTCTGGTTTAAGATGGGCATTTCCAAGTGGAATATTTATTTCCATACATGTGCCCTTTTGCCCATCACATCTATTATATGCCTTTATGTTTCCTCCGTGCATGTTTACCAACGCTTTGCATAAGTTCAAACCTATCCCGGTCCCTGCAAAATGGAAGCCAGTTGTGTTCTTTCCTTGATAGAAGCGATCAAATAATTTTCCTGCATCTTCGTTCTTTATTCCAATCCCAGAATCTGTTACTTTAAGTGTCGCCTTTGAGTTGTCACAAGTTATTAAAACATTTATGGTCCCATTGTCGAAAGTATATTTCATCGCATTTGACATTATATTATTAATAATCTTGTCAAAATTAATTCGATCAATCCATACATTTATTTTCTTCTCAGAAGATTCCAGTGTAATCGTTATATTTCTTTCTTTTGCATTATATGCATATAATGCGATGATACCACGTGTAAATTCCACGAGATTCGTTTCAGTGCAGTGTAACTGCATTTGTTTCTTGTCTATTTTTCGCTCGTCAAGAATTTGGTTTACCAACAGTAAAAGCCTTTGAGCGTTGCGGTCAATGATATTTATTTCTGCTAAACTTTCGATATCAGTTATTTTGTGCTTCAGTTTCTCCAATGGACTCATTATCAATGTTAACGGTGAACGTATGTCATGAGTAGCATTAATGAGAAATCTCATTTTCTGCTCTTCAAAATCAGCAACTCTGCGTCTTTCATAATATCTGAAAATGAAATAAACAAGTATACTAATCAGTGCTGCATAGATAAGATACGCCCACGATGTTGCATACCATGGTGACTCAATCGTAATGTTTATTATTCTTGTATCTTTTGAAACAATACCGTTGCAACATGCTCTTACTTCAATTTGATAGTTCCCTGGATTGAGTTTGTTAAATGGGATTGAGTTTATTCCTTCATCAGTAGAATTCCATTCACCTCTGTTTATTCGGTACTGGTAGCTAATATCTTCTGCGTTTTTATAGTTTAATAATGAGAATTCAAGGGTAAAACTGTTTTCGGAGTATGGAATCTCATATTCACTCTTGGTGCAATCAATGTGTTTGCCGTAGATAATAAAATTCGTGAGGTGAACGTTGCCCATCTCTGTAATGTCATTAACAACGTTGTATGGATAAAAAGTAGTGATTCCATCGGTATTTCCGAAGCCAATACGCCCGTCTGCAGAGTGTAATACTGCACCAAGCATATATTCATGAGAGCTTAGTCCGTTACCATTAATATGTGCGATGAATTTTTCTGCATGATGATCGTATTCCCATATACCCATCGTTGTGCTAACCCATATATTGTTATGTGAGTCTCTTACAATGCCACATATTTGTTTGTTTCTAAGTACATATGAATTTGGAAAAGGTGCTAATTTCTTTAAACCGCGATAATATATGTATAGTCCCTTATCTGTTCCGATTATCATATTTCCCCATTCGTCTTCACATAAATAGTTAGCTTGAAAATTACGTAATAGGCAAGTCCAACCATAATTGTCAAAGGTATATGATTGGGTGTTAAGGCATGCAACTCCATTAGAAGTTCCAATCCATAAAAGTCCCTGACGATCAAAACTCAATGATCTTATCCAGTCATTGCATAACATTCCATGTGGAGATGTCATACTCATATCAAGCACCTTTACTTTATGTGTCTTACTATCATAAATATATAGTCCCTTACTGTAGACGGATATGTATAATTTGCCCATTCCATCGTCGGTAATACAATATATTCCGGCGCTTGCAAACTTCATTTCCTGTTTGTAATTTCCATTTTCAGGATTATAGCTATATAGTGCGTTTCCTGTGCCAACCCAGTATCGTCCCCATTTATCTTGATAAATAATACTAGTGCCAGCAGGCGACTTTGGATGACTGACTATTTTTCCAGCGTTATTAAACTTGTATACTCCGCTGTTTTGAACTGTGCACAAAATACTTCCTTGGCTTCCTTGAGCAAGTGAAGAAACACTACTGCCAATAGAATAGTTCTGATCAGAGAAACTCCAACTGTTGAAAGCCATTTTCTGGTTGTTAAGAAGAAACAATCCTTTTTTGTAACAGCCAATCCATATATTTTGGTTTTTATCTTCGTATATATCGTTAACCCATGAGGTGCTAAGATCAAATTTACTGCTGTTGCTATTCTCAAAAGGTTTAAAGGTTTTGCTTCCGGCTGGAGCCATTAGTACTCCGCATTCTGATGTACCTATATATAAATTGCCGTTTTTATCGTATTTTGAACAGTTGATTGTGATATTTCCCTTGTATGGTCCGAAATTATATCCTGCATCAGTTATCTTGCCAGTTGTATAGTCATAGTTCACAATTCCGAACATGCATACTATCATCATTGAGTTTTTCCAATCTTGATAAAAATTAACTGGTGCACCACATGGAGAATCATAATACGTAATTTTCACCTTATTTTTATATTTGCTGAAACGGGTAAATCTGTTTAAATGGCTTCCTTGCCAGAGATACCCGTGACTATCTTCAAATATGTGCGTGTAAAACATGTTGGAATCTCTTGTTGAATATTGCTTCTCATATTTTATTTTGTCTGTACATCTTTTAATAGAGTATAGTCCAAATCCCGCTGTTCCCATAAGAATATCTCCATTTCTACTTTCTATGATGTCGTATATTCTCGGTTTTCTACCATCAGGAAAATGATATTGAATAAAGTTATCATTAGTTGCATTATAACGCATAAGTCCTTTTGCACAACCAATCCACAATCTACCTTCTTTATCTACAAGAAAAGAAGATATAATATTATCTGCAATTGAAGTTGTATCTTTATTGTTATGTAAATAGTTTGTGAACTTGTAGCCGTCAAATTTGCTTAGTCCATATTCCGTGCCAATCCACATAAAGCCGTATTTGTCTTGCGTGACACAATTTATCAGACTACTTGACAACTTATCTGATGTGTATAGTCTGCTGCTGTCTGCCATAACTATTATCGTTATCAACAGGCCCAAAAATGTCATGATGTAGTGTATGCGTTTCATGTATTTAAATTGTTAGTGTTATGTTGCAAATTTAGTGAAAACCAGTTAAAATTGGAAATGTTTCATTATTAAATTGTCTTTATTTTGTAAAAATGATACAAATCAAAATGTTCTCGTTACATTAAACGACTTTGTTTATTAATGTATTTATTAATTTTGCAAAAATAAAAGTTATAATGGCATGAAAAAAATATTTGGTTTAATATTATTGATGTTTTTCCTTGTGAATATCGAAAATTCTAGTGCACAAGAAAACAGATGGACTGGTTCTTGGGCTACAGCACCTGAGTTCACAGGGAAAGGAGATGTGCCGGCAAGCAGTCTTTCTAATCGCTCTGTTAGAAATATTGTACACATATCTTTTGCAGGTTCGCCGATGAGATTGAAATTATCTAATGAATTCAGTTCGCAACCTGTTGAAATAAATGCTGTTTATATTGCTGATGCTTTAGGAGATAGTTGGCAGACCAATGTTAAAACTTCACGTTGCCTAAACTTTGATGGAAAGAAAAAAGTTACGATTCCTGCTGGAAAAACAGTATGGTCTGATCCTTTAAAATACAATTTAAAGTCTGGACAGCGTTTAGCAATAACCGTTTGCTATGGCGCTCAAACACCGATAAATGCTACTTCGCATCGTGGTTCACGCACAACATCTTATATTATTGATGGCACGGCTAAAGCAGAGTCTAGCTTTGATAATTCAGAAAAAGTTGAACATTGGTATAACATTTCTGCAATTGATGTCATGTCATCAAATATTCCTGTTGTTGCTGTATTGGGTAATTCTATTACCGATGGTCGTGGAACGACAACAAATAAGCAGAATAGATGGACTGATTTTATGTCTGATGCCTTAAATAAAGAAAATCAATATGGTGTTTTGAATCTTGGTATCGGTGGAAATTGTGTATTGCGCGGCGGAATAAGTCAACCTGCTTTACAGCGATTTGATCGCGATATTCTGTCGCAGAATGGTGTCACCAAACTTATTATTTTTGAGGGAACGAATGATATTGGTTGCAGTAAAGGAAACAGTGAACAGATAGCTAATGAACTTATCGAGGCTTATCAGACGCTTGCTGCTAAAGCAAAGGCAAAAGGGATAAAAGTATATGGTGCAACTATCACACCGTTTAAGGGAAATGGATGGTATAGCATTTTCCATGAAGCAGCAAGACAAACAGTTAATGAATGGATAAGAAATAGTAAATGCTTCGATGGAATCGTTGATTTTGATGCGTTGGTACGTGATCCGTCAGATGTAGAAAAGCTGCGTTCTGAGTATTCTTCAGACTGGTTGCATCTCAATCCTGCTGGATATGAGGTGATGGGACGTTATGCAGCCAATATAATAAAGGAGAAATAAAAAATAAATATAATAATGGATACAAATTTGACAAAGCAGGAATCGAAAGGATTTTATAAATTAAGCTGGTTACAGCGTATCGGTTTTGGTTCCGGAGATTTGGCTCAGAATCTTATTTACCAGACTATTGGTATGTATTTATTGCTGTTCTATACCAATGTCTTTGGAATAGATCCAGCAACGGTTGCGGTAATGTTCTTGATAGTAAGGCTTGTAGATGTTCTTTGGGACCCTTTGGTTGGAACATTTGTTGATAAGCATAGTCCTAAATTAGGTAAATATCGTTCTTATCTTGTTTTAGGAGGAATACCACTCTCTGGTTTTGCCATCTTATGTTTCTGGAATGGTTTTTCTGGTTCATTGCTATATGCATATATAACATATGTAGGAATGTCAATGTGCTATACATTGGTTAATGTGCCTTATGGTGCACTCAATGCAAGTCTCACTCGTGATACTGACGAGATAACAATACTTACTTCTGTAAGAATGTTTATGGCAAATCTTGGTGGATTAGCTGTGTCTCTAGGTATTCCAATTATTGTGGCTATACTATCTCCAGATGGACTTACTAATACGAAGCAAGATGGTAGCGCATGGTTTATTACCATGGCCATTTATGCATTAATAGGTATGGTACTCCTCGTTTTCTGTTTTACTCAGTCTCGAGAACGAGTAGTAATGGATAAAAAAGAAACGGCAAGCGTGAAGGTTAGTGATCTTTGGGTTGAGTTTGTGCGTAATCGTCCATTAAGAATTTTAGCATTTTTCTATATCACAGCATTTGCGATGATGGCTATTGGTAACTCTGCCGGCAGTTATTATATGATATACAATGTCCAAGGCACACCTACAGAAATGGCTATTTTTATGGGATTGGGCTCAGCTCCAGCATTTATTTTTATGCCGTTGGTTCCAGCAATAAAGAGGGCTATTGGAAAAAGACAGATGTTTTATGTCTTCTTGTGTATCGCAATATTCGGTATGGCAATATTGTATGTCGTATCTGTTATTCCTGCTTTACGTAGTCAAATGTGGATTGTATATGTAGCACAGTTCATTAAGTCTACTGGTGTTATTGTTGCAACAGGTTATATGTGGGCTCTAGTTCCCGAGGTTATCTCTTATGGCGAGTATACTACTGGCCGTCGCATCAGTGGAATAGTGAATGCACTTACAGGAATTTTCTATAAGGCAGGTATGGCTCTTGGTGGAGTTGTTCCAGGACTTATTTTGAGCTTTGTAGGCTTTGATAAGTCAAATGCTGCTTGTCAGAGTTCTTTTGCACAGCAGGGAATATTGTGGCTTGTATGTGTTATACCAGCGGTTCTTTTGCTGCTTGCTATTTTTATCATCTCAAAATATGAACTTACTGATGAGGTTATAGACAAGATTAATATTGAAATTGAAAAACGAAATAACAAAGACTAAACATTATGAACAAGATTATTCTGGGAGTAGCATGTCTTGCCTTAACAGTTAATGTTTCGGCACAGACCATGAGGGAGACAATAGGAAAGCATTTCCTAATTGGTGCTGCTGTTAGCACTAGAAACATTTATAGCCAAGACCCAAAGGTGAAGAGTGCTATAGTTGACAACTTTAATGCCATAGTTCCTGAAAATTGCATGAAGGGTGAAGCGATTCATCCAGAAGAAAACCGCTATTCATGGGATGATGCCGATGCTACTGTGAAGTATGCAGAGGACAATCATATGACTGTTACTGGTCATTGCCTTGTTTGGCATTCACAAGCTCCAAGATGGATGTTTAAGGATAGTGAAGGTAAAACTGTAACTCGTGAAGTCTTGATTGATAGACTTTATCATCACATTACCAATGTCGTTGGCCGTTATAAGGGTCGCATAAAGGGATGGGATGTTGTTAACGAGGCTTTTGAGGATGATGGTAGTTATCGCAAGACTCAATATTATAATATAATAGGTCCTGAGTATTTTGAGTTGGCGTTTAAGTTTGCTCATGAGGCTGATCCAAATGCAGAGCTTTACTATAATGATTATTCTATGTCAAAGCCAGCTAAGCGTGATGCAGTTTGTAGACTCGTACGCGATTTAAAGGCTAAAGGTTGCCGCATTGATGCTGTCGGAATGCAGAGCCATAACGGAACTGATTATCCAAATCTAAATGATTATGAGGCTTCAATAGATTCATTTGCTGCTTGTGGAGTTAAGGTGATGATGACAGAACTTGACATCAATATGCTTCCTAGTCCACAACATTTCGGCGGTGCTGATATCAGCCAGAGATTTAAATACGATAAGACTCTTAACCCTTATGTTAATGGATTGACTAAGAGTGCTCAAAAACTTTTCAATGAGCGTTATCTCGCATTTTTCAAGATTTACGCTAAGCATAAAGATCAGATAAGCCGCGTTACTCTATGGGGAGTTAGCGATGCTGATAGCTGGCTCAATGGTTGGCCTGTTCCAGGACGCACAAACTATAGTCTACTTATAGACAGACAATATAATGTGAAGCCTGTAGTAAAAGACATCATAAAACTATTTAAATAATGAAATCAAGATATTTATTTCCTAAGGATTATATGGCAGATCCTTCTGCCAATGTTTTCAATGGTCGTTTATATATCTATCCGTCTCATGACTGGGACAGTGGAGAAAGCTTTGATGATGACGGCGGACACTTTCAGATGCAGGATTATCATGTGCTATCTCTAGGTGATGACCCGATGACGGCCCCTGTTACTGATCATGGTGTTATACTTGATGTAAAAGACGTGCCTTGGGCAGAGAAGCAAATGTGGGATAATGATGTTGTCGAGAAGAATGGCAAGTATTATCTTATATTTTCAGCTAAGGACTATAATGGAGTTTTTCATCTTGGCGTTGCTGTTTCAGATACCCCCGAAGGCCCATTTATACCTAAAGCTGATCCTATACGTAAATCATATAGTATAGATCCTTGTGTCTTCAAAGATGATGACGGTAGTGTGTATTGTTATTTTGGTGGTATATGGGGCGGACAGCTTCAGTGGTACAAGGATAACAAGGCTTTGAAGTGTGAATATCTTCCTGAGGGTAAAGAAAATCCATTGCCAAGCCGTGTCGCAAAGATGACTGACGATGTATTGCAGTTTGCTGAGGATTCAAAACCAGTGCTTGTTGTTGATGAAAATGGTAAGCCGCTTACAGCCGATGATCCTCATCGTTTCTTTGAGGCTAGTTGGATGCATAAGTATAACGGAAAGTATTATTTCAGCTACAGTACTGGTGATACTCATTATCTATGCTATGCTGTAGGAGATAATCCTTATGGTCCATTTACATACAAGGGTGTGATACTCGAACCTGTTGTTGGTTGGACAACTCATCATAGTATAGCAGAATTCAAAGGTCAGTGGTATCTATTCCATCACGACTGTGTTCCAAGTAAGGATACTACATGGTTGAGAAGTTTGAAAGTTATTCCGCTCAGTTATGATGAAGATGGAAATATTATCAAAATGGAAAGTGAATGATCAAAATAATAGAAAAATCGGCAATGTTCTTGCCGATTTTTTTTATATTTGCAACTAAATATTATTTGTGGCAAAACTAAAAGTCACTAAAACGGTACACATTTATGTTGAAAACGCTATTAAATCTTTGGTGGATACAAAAAATACGTACATTCGATTGGAAACGAATGGGATGGTTTTTGTATATCTTGTTAATTATCGCTTCTGGTATTATCGGGGGTTACGTGCAAATGCGTAAGGATGGTAATTTAGATATGCACAATGAAGTAACTCAGAAACTTGCAATTCCGATGGTAATGACTTTCTCTTTTTTGGGTATTCTGATGAAGCTACTCATGAAACAGGAAGCTGCTGGAATGGATGATTATATTAAGTCTCGTCCGATTTTAGAAAGTTCTTGGAATAAGTTCCTCATAATTATGAATCTTGCCGATTATTGGAACTGGGTTATTCCTGTATTGCTATTTGGTATATCATGCTTCATGATGCCTATTGGATATGCATTTCTTACGTTTCTGCTCGCTTCTTGCGTCAGCATCACTGATGGTTTAATGCTTACGTGTCTTCGTAAGGCTCAGGGATGGGAGTATAAGCTACCTTTATTTGTGGGGCTTCTCATTTTTTATATTGTAGCAGCAGTATTCTATGTTGTGACTGTGGTAATCAATTTAGAGACTATCGCAATTATCGGTATGATGATAATCACATTGTTGTTTTTGTTAGTTCTCTACAAGTATATGTGCAGCATAAAACATTACAATGAGCAGAAAAGTCATACATCTAAAGTGCGCAGCCTTGGTGATATATCGTTGTTTAGTATGGAATATATAAGTGTGTTCCGTTCTAAGCGTCTTCGTCAGGCTATGATCTTCATTCCTATAATATTCCTATTTCAGGTCTATACTCAAGCATTAACACTAAAAAGTAATGACGGCATCGGAGCTGGTGGAGTGTCTATATTTGTCATGTTTGCGATGGCATTTCCATCCATGTTGCTTGGACAATGGGTATTTGGCGTTGAAGGTAATTTCTTTCATGGAATAATGACAAAGCCGTTGTCAATTTATGATTTGTTATGTAAGAAGTATTATTTCCTGATGCTTATAAATCTTGTCATGATTATACCTTATATTCCTGGACTATTTTTAGGATATTGGGGATTTGATTTGCTCGTCGCAACATTCTTTTTCTGCGCGAGTGTTAACATTATAATGATGCCAACATGTCTTTTCTCAAAGCGAATAGATCTATTCTCTTCTGCATTTTTCAATTATCAGGGTGCCAATATGGCTATAAATCTATATGGTTTCGTGATATTGATACCTATGGGTATTTATGGTGCGCTTATGCTTTGTCTAAACAATACATATATTGCCGAAGCTATTGTTGCTTCATTGGGAATAATTGCCTTGCTATTGCATAGAGTTGTTCTCAAGTCGCTAGCCAAACGCTTCATGAGTATAAGATATAAGAGAATGGAAACTTTCTGTGAATAAATAATATTAAATAAAACGAATATGGAAATAAAGATTGAAAATCTTAAAAAGATATATGGTGATAAAACTGTTGTAGATATACCTCAACTAACGCTTGGTTCAGGCGAACTAATTGGATTAGTTGGTAATAACGGTGCAGGAAAAACTACTCTCATGCGTCTTATCCTTGATTTAATAAAGGCTGATGACGGTTGTGTATTTAGTAATGGGCTGAAGGTTAATGAAACAGAAGAATGGAAACAATATACAGGTTCGTTTATTGATGGACGCTTTCTGATAGATTTCTATACACCTGAGGAATATTTCACATTCATAGGAAAGGTTTACAATATTCCAACAGAGACGGTCAATCAGCGACTTGAAAATTATTCTTCACTGATGCATGATGAAATCTTAGGTACAAAGAAGTATATTCGTGACTTCTCTGAAGGTAATCGTCAGAAGATAGGTATTATTGGTGCTATGATAATTAATCCAGAAGTGCTTCTTCTTGATGAACCGTTTAATTATCTAGACCCTTCTTCACAGATCAATATAGCAAAGATGATACAAACTGCATGTCATGAGTTTGGTATGACTGTTATTTTGTCTAGCCACAACCTTAATTTTGTGTCTGATATCTCAACAAGAATATTGTTGCTTGAAAAAGGACAGGTAATTAAGGACCTTAAAAATGAAGAGGGTAGTGCAATGAAAGAATTAGAAGAGTATTTCGGAGCATAATGTGCCCCGAAATACTTTCCCAAATTTATTGATGAAGTAAGTTGAGCTTGTATTGAGGTTTCAATACATCGCTTACTTTCTCTGTGTATTCTTTGATGTTTAGTTTGGCTTGTCCTTTGATGTCTTCAACGTTTGCACCAACTTTAAACGTATAAACTCCTGCGTCTACCTTCCATTGGCTTTCTGCCTCGTCAAAACTAGCAAGGTCTCGCTTGTTAATAGTCATTTTTAGAGTTTGGCTTTGTCCAGCTTTAAGCAAATCTGTTTTGGCAAAAGCTTTTAACTCTTTTGATGGTTTTTCATAGCTGCCTTTTGCTGCTGTTACATAAACCTGAGCAACTTCCTTGCCGGCAATCTTGCCAGTGTTCTTAATGGTTACAGATACTTCTATCTTGTCACCATGTTCCTTTACAGTCGGTTTGCCATATTCAAAAGTTGTATAGCTAAGTCCGTAACCGAACGGATATGCCACTTTCTTTCCAAATGTGTCAAAATATCTGTAACCTACGTATATATCCTCTTCATGATTAGTGTAGTCTACACCTTGCATTCTTCCGCTTGCAATCTTGTCTGTAAGATTATAATAATCCGGAGTCTGTGGAAAGTTCTTTGTTGAAGGAACGTCAGTTGCGCTTATCGGCCATGTCATTGTTAAGTGGCCAGAAGGATTAGCCTTACCAGTTAAAACATCAACTACACTGTTGCCACCTTCCTCTCCAGGCTGCCATGCTACAAGAATTGCATCAGCACGGTCACGCCAAGAAGTAGTTTCCATCACGCTTCCCGAGTTAATGATAACGATGACAGGTTTCCCTGCTGCGTGGAAAGCATCACTTACTCTAGAAATCATACTTTTTTCGTTATCCGTAAGATTGAATTCGCCTTCAATCTGTCTGTCAATTCCTTCGCCAGCTTGTCTGGCAATGGTAATAATTGCTGCGTCTGCGCCTTTTATTTCGTGTTCAATGCATCGTTTCGTAATCTCAATCTCGTCAAGTTTAGGCTGTCCCTGATCAAGGAACCACATCTCTGGGTTTTTGTCAGCTTTCAGTTTTGCTGTCGCATATTTCACGTAGTTCTTATAAATCTCTGTGAGTTGTGGCGTTGTTCCAACTCCAGCATTTTTAAGTCCGTTAAGCATATCAACAACATAAGGAACGTTGACACAGCCAGAACCAAGACCACCGCTGAAAAAGTCGTAAGAATTTACACCGAAAAGAGCAACATTCTTTATATTTTTAAGTGGCAATGTGTTGTAATCATTCTTCAGCAAAACCATACCTTCTGTTGAGGCTTGGCGAGTAATCTGTGCATGAGCTTCAAGATCGGGCTTGTTTGAATATTTATAACCATTGAATCGAGGAGTCTTAACAATATATTCCAGCATGTTTTTCACGCATTTGTCAACGTCATTAATGTCAAGATTACCAGTTTTTACCGCATTTACGATATCCTCTACCTGTGCAGGATAGCCAGGCATCATAAGGTCGTTGCCAGCAGCTACTTCGCTTTCTATTGGTAGGTCTTTACGCTTCCCAATCCAGTCTGTCATCACAATTCCTTTAAATCCCCAGTCATTACGCAGAACATTGGTAAGCAATCCCTTATTGCCTTGTGCGTATAAACCATTAATCTTGTTATATGAAGACATCACAGTCCATGGATTACTGTTGCGTACCATCATTTCAAAGCCTTTTAGATATAGTTCACGCAGCGCACGTTGAGAAACTCTTTCGTCAACACGTGTACGGTCACTCTCTTGGGAGTTGACAGCAAAATGCTTCGCACTTACGCCTACACCTTGACTCTGTATACCATTAACCATAGCTGTACCAATAGTACCGGTCACGATAGGATCTTCGCTATAGTATTCAAAGTTACGTCCACATAGTGGACTTCTGTGTAAGTTCATTCCTGGTCCAAGAATAACGTCAACGCCATATTCAAGAGCCTCGTTACCCATAGCTTTACCAACATTATATACAAGTGATGTATTCCATGTTGAAGCTAGGCAAGTTCCAATAGGAAATCCTGTTGCATAAAAAGTTTCATTAGTGCCTTCACGGTGTGAGTCAATGTGAACTCCGGCAGGTCCGTCAGCAACTACAGTTGCAGGAATGCCAAGCCGAGGGATGGCAACGGTAATACCAGCAGCTCCTGCGACAATTTTTTTCTGATGACCAAGCATAGAGCCAGATCCTACGAAGCCGTCGTTGCCTCCACCAACAAGCAGTTGGGCTTTCTCTTCAAGAGTCATCGCCTTAATCACACTGTCAATATTCTTGGCATTGAGCTGTGGTGCATTTTGTGCAATCATTGTTGTTGATAATAATAAGGCTGTGCAGCCTATAATGATTTTTTTCATTTTAAGGTATTTTGTTGTTTAGCAGTGCAAATATAGCATTATTTATTTCATATTCCAAATTTGAATATGTGATTTGTGAGCATTATAACCAATGATACATATATTGTTAACAGATGCGGCATTAATGATAAAATTCAAGTTAACATATGAACAAACAATAAAAGATAATATAGTATTATTTTTTACGCTTGTATTACAAATAGTATTACTTTTTTCTACTTTATATGTGTTTTGTTAAATATTTACGATATTATTATTGGTCGTGTTAATTAATTTATTTATATTTGCAACTACTTAATATTTAATATGTAGTAATAATAGTATACTTATTCTTTAACTACTAAATAATTAATAATATGGAACAAAATTTTGAATTACACGAACAGGTAGTCAATCAGGCTACAGAAAAGACCACTGAACATGAAAATGCACAGAAAACTGTAATGATGAAACCTAATGATAATATGCTGTTGGCTATTTTAACAACTGTGTGTTGTTGTCTGCCTTTTGGTATTGTTGCTATAATTAAGGCAAGTCAGGTAAATAGTCTTTTTGCAATGAAACAGTATGCCGCAGCACAGGTATCTGCAGAAGAAGCGAAAAAATGGAGCTATATTGGCATAGGATTAGGATTGGCTATTGGTATCATATACCTTTTTATTGGCTTTGTTGGCGTATTTTCCCACAATTTATAATACGTTCATAAGTTGAGGCGTTTTTGTATAATAATAATCATTCTTGCTGTCGTTGCGTTGAGTCTATATTTTCTCAATCCTTGTAGCTATTGGTTTATGCCTAAATGTCCTTTTAAGTTGATTACTGGGCTTAGTTGTCCTGGTTGTGGAATACAGCGTTTTATATATGCCTTGCTACATGGATATTGGCATGAAGCGATAGCTTATAATTACTATTTAGCCTATTCGTTGCCTTATGCCTCTCTGTTTGTCATAGCATGGATAATGCCACAAGGAAATGCTAAAGAAAGATTGTCTAATATCATCGAGAATAAATTCTTAGTGTGGTTTTATATCATAACTTTCTTTCTATGGCTCATCATTAGAAATATTTTGAAAATATAATAATATATGGAAAAATACCAAAAAGAACAGTTAATGGCAATTTATGGTCATAAACTCCCTGTTGCTAACTTGTGTGAAGTGAATGAAAAATTTGATGCATTAGATTATAATGCCGCTTGTATATATCTAGCCCAGATGAAAGATCCAACTCTGGCTTTGATATTGTCAATTCTTGTCGGTGCCTATGGCATAGACAGAATATATCTTGGCGATGTTGGCCTTGGAATTTTAAAACTCTTGACATGTGGTGGTTTGGGTATCTGGTGGATTATCGACTTGTTTTTTATTAGCGATCTTATCAGGCAAAAGAATTATCAAACGCTGATGATGATGTAATCCTTTTTCTCAATATTCGTTACTCTTTCGTTGGGCAGGAACTTCTTTAAAAAGGGGGCAAAGTAAGGAGTAACGAATGTTTTTTAAACTTTGGTTTTTCGACAATTTTGTGGGCTCAATGAATACAACACTTCGTTAAATATTGACTTCCTATTTATCAATAATTGGCTGCCTATAGTAGGTAAATGCAGTAAGGGTAAAACAAAGTTTAGAATGTAAGTGTATTTTTTATTACATGTATGTAACTTGAAAATGCAATTACTACAGAAGTATTGAAAACATACTAATATCCTCCACGCATAACATAAGCGTTTGATATATAAATAATTAGAGGTGGAGGATATCCTCCATTATCCTCCACTGTCCTCCACGTTTTTGTAAACTATTAAGAAATATGAAGCTGCTATCATGTATAAATCAGAATTATAAAGGATAATGCGTGTTTGAAATATGTTTATATTTATGATATATTATACATGATAGCATATTAAACAATTCAATTACACAACGTGTGTAATTGAATTACTCACGCTATGTAACACTGTTACACACGTTGTGTAATCGTGTTACATACGTTGTGTAATCGTGTTACATACGTTGTGTAATAGGATTGCACACATGCTGATGTAATCTAATTACACGCATACCGATGTAATTTGATTGCACACGTGTTGATGTAATCTTGTTACTTAAAAGGTTTTGAAATTTAGGTAAACGTTTGTGCATGCATCTTCAAAAGCTATTTTCATACTTTCAAATTGATTCTATCATATTTGTTATTTGTATGGAGCAGCTTTTTGAATTACTTATGCTATTTAGGCAGTCTATCTTTATGTTTGATAAAACTCAATCCGTGTAAAAAATACGTATGGTGTAAATAGCATTTTTGGTGAAAAATCGCCAAAAACAGGTATGATTTTTAATTTAATGTCACTTTTGGGCCTATAATGTCACTTAATGTCACTCGCTAAACCCTTATAAACAAAGGGCTAGTGACATTATGACATTAGTGGCATTGAAAAAACTTTTTCTTGTAGATCAAATGTTAGCTGTTAACTTTCTGACTAATAATAAAGTTCATTTTGTTTCTGCGGTCAAACGAAAATGTACCGCTATTGTGCTCAAGATAGTCAAATAATTGATAAGCTTTATCCAGAAGCATATCAGATTCAGGCTTAGAAAACATGCGTGCCTCGTTGTAGCATAGTTCGGCGAGCATCTCAATTTTGCCAATTCTGTGCTCTTCGTCAACTCCTGCAAGTGCTTCGAGAGCCTCTTCAACAGTTGCCGTGTGATAAAAAGAATACGGGCCAACGTATTTATCGTACAAGGTTTGTATCTCCTTGCGTCTTTCTTCAATCTCAGGCTTTTCCAACATTCTTTCAAGTGCAGCCATAAACTCTTGAATAAGGCGCATGATGTAATCTCTTTCTAACATAGATAATATTAATTATAATTTTGTTTTCGGCTGCAAATATATGAAATATATTTTTGGTAATTCACACCTTATTCGTATTTTTGCATTTGGAATTCGAATTTTAAGATTATTATATTTTATGGCAAAGAAAGCTTTATTGATGATTCTCGATGGATGGGGAATCGGCAAACATGGTAAGGGAGATGTTATTTATAATACTCCAACTCCTTATCTTGATTATCTTACAGCAGTATCTGCACACTCTGAATTGCAGACTTCAGGTGAAGATGTTGGTCTGCCAGAGGGACAGATGGGTAACTCAGAAGTAGGTCACCTTAACATTGGCGCAGGCCGTGTAGTTTATCAGGATCTTGTTAAGATTAACAAGGCTTGCCAGACAGGTGATATTCTAAAGAATCAGGAAATTATCAATGCATATAGTTACGCACAGAAGACAGGTAAGAAGCTTCATTTGATGGGCCTTACTAGCTCTGGTGGTGTACATTCTTCTCTTGATCATCTTTATAAGTTGATAGAGATAGGCAAAGAATACAATCTGAAAGATGTATATGTTCACTGTTTTATGGACGGTCGTGATACTGATCCAAAGAGCGGTAAAGGATTTATCGAGCAGGTTGATAATTGCTGCAAAAATAACGGTGCTCACATAGCTAGTATTATCGGTCGTTTCTATGCAATGGATCGTGACAAGCGTTGGAACCGCGTAAAAGAGGCTTATGACTTGCTAGTAAAAGGCGAGGGTAAGCAGTGTGATGATATGGTTAAGGCCATGCAGGAAAGCTATGACGAAGGCGTAACAGACGAATTTATCAAGGCAATAAATAATTCTAAGGTAGACGGTACTATCAGTGAGGGTGATGTTGTTATATTTATCAACTACCGTAACGACCGTGCTAAGGAATTAACACAGATACTTACTCAGCAAGATATGCCTGAGGAGGGTATGCAGACAGTTAAGGATTTGCAGTATTATTGCATGACTCCTTATGATGCCAGTTTCAAGAATGTTCACATTTTATTCCCTAAGGAAAATGTTGAGGATACTCTTGGAGAATATCTTTCAAAGAGTGGTAAGAAGCAACTTCACACTGCCGAGACAGAGAAGTATGCTCACGTAACATTCTTCTTCAATGGTGGTCGCGAAACTCCATATGAGGGCGAGGATAGAATCTTGGTTCCTTCACCAAAGGTTGCAACTTATGACTTGAAGCCAGAGATGAGCGCCTTTGAAGTTAAAGATAAATTGGTAGCAGCTATCAACGAGAGCAAGTATGACTTTATCGTAGTTAACTTTGCAAACGGTGATATGGTAGGCCACACTGGTATATATAATGCAATTGCTAAGGCTGTATGGGCTGTTGATAACTGTGTTAAAGAGGTTATTGAGGCTGCTAAGGCTAATGACTATGAGGCTGTAATTATTGCAGACCATGGTAATGCCGATAATGCAATTAACGAGGATGGTACTCCTAATACAGCTCACTCACTGAACCCTGTTCCTTTTATCTATGTTACAGACAATAATTCTGCAACTGTAAAGGATGGTCGTCTTGCTGACGTAGCTCCTTCTATTCTGCACATAATGGGAATGGAACAGCCTTCAGATATGACAGGTGAGAATCTTATCTCAGACAATAAGTAATATGATGGACGTAAAGATTGAAGATAGTTGGAGAAAGTATCTTGGTGCAGAGTTTGACAAGCAATATTTTGTGAATCTCACATCATTGGTACGTGATGAATATCTGCATGGGGAATGTTATCCTCCAGGACATCTTATATTCAATGCATTCAATCTTTGTCCATTCGATAAAGTGAAGGTGGTAATAATAGGTCAGGATCCTTATCATGAACCTGGACAAGCTATGGGGCTGAGTTTCTCTGTTCCGGAAAACATTGTTATGCCACCTTCACTTATTAATATTTTCAAGGAAATCCAGATGGATCTTGGAAAGCCAATGCCAAAAAGTGGTGATTTGACAAGGTGGACAGATCAAGGGGTGTTGTTACTTAATGCAACGCTAACAGTAAGAGCTCACATGGCAAATAGTCATCAGCGATTAGGTTGGACAGAATTTACGGATGCTGCTATAAAGGCTTTGAGTGACAATCGTGAAGGATTGGTGTTTATGCTTTGGGGTGGTTTTGCGCGCGGTAAGAAATATCTTATAGATAGTAGCAAGCATCTTGTGCTTGAATGTGTGCACCCTTCTCCTTTATCAGCTAATCGTGGTGGATGGTTTGGTAACCATCAATTTTCAAAATGCAATGAATATCTAGTAGGTAGGGGAGAGAATCCCGTGGAATGGTGATATTCGCAAATATTAGGATAACAGTTTAAATCGATGGATGATTTACATATAATTCAGGTGGGAAACGTGTTGGTTTCTCCAGATATTTTCACAGAAAAATTTTGTTGTGATCTTGACAAATGTAAAGGTCAATGCTGCGTTGAAGGAGATGCTGGTGCTCCAGTGACTCTTGATGAAATAGGTGGTATTGAGGATTCTTTAGATACTGTTTGGACAGACATGAGTGCGTCTGCACAGGCTATCGTAGATAAACAGGGCGTTGCTTATGTTGATCAGGAAGGAGACTTGGTGACAAGTATTGTCAATGGAAAGGACTGTGTTTTTACATGCTACGAGAATGGATGCTGTTTATGTGCTTTGGAAAGAGCTTATCGTGCTAAAAAAACAGATTTTGTGAAGCCTATATCATGTGCGCTTTATCCGATAAGAGTGAAAGCATTTAATAATGATACATTCGGAATTAATTATAACCGTTGGGATGTTTGCAAGGATGCTGTGATAAAAGGTAAAGAGTTGAATCTTCCTGTATATAAGTTTCTTGAAGGCCCATTAACACGTCGTTTTGGTGTTGAGTGGTATAAGGAACTATGTGAAGTTGCAGAACAGTTAGAAAAAATGTAGCTGATTAATTAATCAGCTACGTCTGTATTGTGTAGGAGACATACCAACATGTTCCTTAAAATATTTACCAAGAAAACTTTGGTTGGGGAAGTTCAAAATTAATGATATCTCTTTAATACTTTTTGATGTGTTCTTAAGAAGAACTCGTATTTCTAATGTTACATAATAATCTATCCACTCGTTTGGCGTGCGATGACTGATAGATTTAACAGTTTCTGAAAGATATTTAGCCGTTATATTCAGTTTAGCAGCATACCAGCTAACACGTCGTTCGCTTCTGAAATTATTTTCTACGAGGTTTATATATTCAAAGAAAATGTTTTCTCCTCGTGAAAGTTTTCGTCCATCGTTATTCTGTATGCGATAAATAGTGTTGCTGACATCATATATCATTGTTTGTAGCAAAGACTTAACAGTCTCGGTGCGGAAATGATGGTCAAGGCGATCTACCTTTTCCTTCAACAGACGATAGTATTTCTGAATCATATTTGATTCATCGTTATGAAGTTCGCAAACTGGGTGATTCTTTGAAAAAAGAAAGAGTGAAGAAAGTTCATGGATATTAGAAATAATCTCTTTGAAGAATTTATCAGACACTAGTATTCCTATACCGTCACATTCTGGATTAAGTTCATAATTGCTGGCTACTTGTCCAGGGCTGACAATCATCATGTCATTTGGATGAACAACGTATTCTACAGTATCTACGGTGTATTTGCCTTTGCCTTTAGTGCACAATGCGATTAACAGACATCCCATTCTTTTGGGCTCGTCTGGGAAAGGTAAATCTGCTAAGGAATCAATTAATAGTAAGTCTTCATCAATATGACTACTTGCATGCAATTCCAAAGTTGACGCTATTGTTATTTCTTTAGCAATTGAACTCATTTTACAAAGGTAATGTAAAAAATAGAATTTAAAGCAATCTTTTATTTAAAATTAATGCATCAGTACAACCAATTAGAGTGAAAATAAGTGTTTATTTCTATTCCTTCTACATTCTGTATTTGACTTTGTCTGAATTTTCTGTCACCGCATATTATAATATTATTGCAGTATTTGTCGGTGAATTTTCTGTAAGCTTGTTCGTCAATATCTCCGTTGCACGTGTATTTCAACCCATCGATATCTATTTTTTCGCTTTTTTTTGCTCCACGTAGCGTTATGCGCACGTAACCCTGAAAGGCAGAACCAAATTTATATTGAATTGAATCTTGGCTAATCCTGTGATATTTAGGATGTATTATTCTTGTGATGCGACGAGATTTGTAAAATGATGCGTAATCAAGAATAGATGTAGTTGCCTCATTGTTTTGTTGCTTTGCTCTAATCCAACAGGCTGGCTCATATTCTGATGAATTCCAAACAGCATCATTAGACGGTGAAGTAAATTCTTCTTCACCGTCAGTTGTTAAGGATATGTTGGCTTTTCTGCAAATCCATTCGTCATTGGCATTATAAGAAAACTTTTCTCCGTCGGGCATAGTTCCACTATAGTTGAGAGAAATTTGTCGTGAATCTATGTGAGGATATGAAGGACTGTACCAAACTGCAATTGTATTGCTGTCGTTACGGAGAAATCGAGTCACATTAAATGATATACAGATTGGTTTGTCTCTGTCGTTGTATTCTCGGTATGGCAAACGTGTATCTGTAGATACATTATATCCGTTAACATAGAGTTCTATTTGGCCAGTCGTAGTAATATTAATGTTGGCTAGTGTAGGCCGTAGATCAGTAATATACGTCTGTCTAAACCAAATCTGAGATGTAGAGTCTACTTCTGGATATGATATCCATTTGGGCATAAAACTTTGCGCGTTTATGTTATAGAATATCATAGAAAGTAGACCGATCATTATTTCTCTCATTACTTTATATCCTCTTTTTCGTGCCTTTGCTTAATGTTATAGTCTTGACTTTGTTATTGTATATAACTTTAACTGTACCGCCAACAGCGCTGAATATTTCTGCATTGACAACTTTTCCGTTTTTCCATTCCATGTTGACCGTATAGCCACCTCTAGCTTTAAGTCCGTTTATTGAGCCTGATTTCCATGTTGCAGGGCAAGCCGGAAGAAGTTGTATCGTGTTACCGTCACTCTGCATAAGCATTTCACAAACACCAGCTGTTCCACCGAAGTTACCGTCAATCTGGAAAGGTGGATGTGCATCAAAGAGGTTTGGATATGTACCTCCGCTATGTCTACGGTCAGCACCCTTGTAGTTATCAGGAGTTACATAAGTTAAGAGTTTCTGGAATAGGTGATAAGCCATGTCTGGACGATGCAGGCGGGCCCACAAGTTTATTCTCCATCCTGTACTCCAACCTGTGGTCTTGTCTCCCTTTATTTCCAATGTACGTGTTGCTGCTTTTGCAAGTTCTGGCGTATTGGCAACTGTAATTTGATGTCCTGGATATAGACCAATAAGATGACTTTGGTGGCGATGTTGGAAATCATAATCGTCCCAATCGTAATACCACTCGTTAATGTCACCCATGTGTCCTATTGTGTATGGGTGTAGACGCTTGATTGTTGATGTTAGCGTGTCTTGGTATGTTTTGTCAATATTAAGGGCTTGTGCAGCCTTTAATGTGTTTGTTAGGAGCTCGCGTATAATAGCTAGGTCGGCAGTTCCTCCATAGCAAGTTGTGCCATGATATCCTTTGTCGTTTACATATTCATTTTCAGGACTTGTGCTTGGTGCGGTAATCAATTCTCCTTTCTTTTTTGGATTTTCTATTAGCCATTTCAGCATAAAGTCACTTGCCCCTTTCATAAGTGGGTAGGCAGTGTCATGAAGATATTTCTTATCTCGGTTGAAGTCATAGTGTTCCCAGAGTGTATTGACAAGCCATGCTCCACCCATATTCCAGTTACTCCATTCAGGACTTTCCTGTTTCTCGCCAACAGGGTTTGACATTGCCCAGATATCTGAGTTGTGACTTGAACACCAGCCTTGGTTTATTCCATAGTAGTGCTCTGCTGTATATTTGCCAGTTTTAGCCAACGATGAAATGAAACCGTCTAAAGGCATCACCATTTCTGATAGATTTGCTTCTTCTGCATGCCAATAGTTTTCTTCAAGGTTTATGTTTACAGTATAGTTTCCACGCCAAGGAGAGAACTTATGTGGAGTCCAAAGTCCTTGCAAGTTTGCTGGAACTGAAGGCGTACGCGAACTGCTGATTAGCAGATAACGACCATATTGAAAATACAATGTCTCCAGATATTTGTTGTTACCCCCCTTATCGGTATAGTCTTTTAGCTGTTGCTCTGTGGTTTTATTATTGTCGTATTTTGCTCCTGCAAGATTGAGAGTGAGTCTATCATAAAGCTTTCTGTAATCAGAAATATGGCGTTCGCGGAACTGCTGATATGTGTAGTTTACTGTATGCCAGATATCGTTAGTTGCGTTCTCGATATAGTTTGCACCATCATTTACAGGGTGTTTATCGAATCCGTTAAAACTGGTCTCGTTTACGAAATATAAAGTAGCTTCGTCTGCATTTACAATCTGTAATGTAGAGTCTGTCACTTCCAAGCTTCCGCCTTGATTGTTCACTTTGAGTATTGAGCAAAAATGTATGCTTTCTTTTGGATCACCAATAGCATTACCAAGCATCGTTATCTGTTTGTCAGAAGCCTTAACCTTGTGTGGTGTCTGTCCGGTAAGAAGAATTTCACAATTTATTGATGCCTTTTTGCTTGCACTTAGGTGTATCGCTATTAAGTTGTCGGGGTTACTTGCAAAGTATTCACGATAAAAATTTACGTCGCCACGAGTGTATCTTACCTTAGTTATAGCACTGTCTATATCTAGTTCACGATAATACTTTGACACGCTTCCCTTGGCATAGTCATTTATCTTTAACGTAGAAAGTGGCTGATAATTCTCTGAATTATGTCCCTGTACAAGGTGTTGCAGTATATCTGCTTCTTTATAGTTTTCTTTGAATAATTCTTGGCGTATTAGTGGGATATACTTGTAGGCGTCATCGCCTTCATTATAATTAACAGGCTTGCCTGTCCACAAGGTAATATCGTTCAAATACAAAATGTCTTGGTCAGGATTGCCATATACCAATGCACCTAGTTTTCCGTTACCAATTGGCAACGACTCTTCGAAATATTGTGCCGGAGAGTTATACCATAATCTCATTGGCAATTGACCGGCATACACTGTTAGTGTTAGTGCCATTGCCAAAAACGTGAGTAAATACTTTTTCATATCGTGATTATTAATAAAAATCCCCCTCCTGCAGGAGGAGAGGGATTCAAATATGTAATTTTTTGCTTTTATGCGTCAATATTTGCGTATGTAGCATTCTGCTCAATAAATTCGCGTCGTGGTTCAACATCGTCACCCATCAACATTGAGAAAATTTCGTCAGCTTCAGCAGCATTCTGGATTGTAACCTGTTTGAGAAGGCGTGATGTAGGATTCATTGTAGTTTCCCAAAGCTGATCAGGATTCATTTCACCCAAACCTTTGTAACGCTGTGTGTGCAAAGCCTTGTCATCTTCTTTTCCTTCAACATACTTGTCAATGAATGCCTGACGCTGCTGCTCTGTATAGCAATATTCGCTGACTTTCTTGTAAGTACATTTGTAGAGTGGAGGAGTAGCAATGTAAAGATGTCCATCCTCGATAACTTTAGGCATGAAACGATAGAACAGTGTCATGATAAGAGTGTCGATGTGAGAACCATCGACATCGGCATCGGTCATGATTATTATCTTGTCGTAACGAAGTTTATCTATATTAGCTTCACGGTCGTCTTCACCTTCAACTCCAAAACGAACTCCAATACTTTGGATAATGTTCATAACAGACTCGGCTTCGAAAACTCTGTGCCATTGAACTTTCTCAACATTAAGAATTTTACCACGAAGAGGAAGAATTGCTTGAGTGTAGCGGTCACGGCCTTGTTTTGCAGAACCACCGGCAGAATCACCCTCGACAAGGAATATTTCACATTCGTGTGGATCCTTATTAGAACAGTCGGCTAACTTACCTGGAAGTCCACCGCCACCCATAACGCTCTTACGCTGTACGCTTTCACGAGCTTTGCGAGCTGCAATACGTGCTGTGGCTGCAAGAACTACCTTCTCGCATATTTTCTTAGCCTCTACAGGGTGTTCTTCTAGATAGTTGGATAATGCTTCTCCTACTGCTTGTTGAACAGCACCAGCAACTTCACTGTTTCCAAGTTTAGTCTTGGTCTGACCTTCGAATTGAGGTTCTGCAACTTTGATTGAAATAACAGCAGTAAGACCTTCACGGAAGTCTTCTCCTGCAATCTCTATCTTTGCTTTTTCTATCTGTTTTGATATAGCAGGATCTGAATCAGCATAATTTTTCAAAGTACGAGTGAGAGCTGCACGGAAACCTGTAAGGTGAGTACCGCCTTCAATCGTGTTGATATTATTTACGTAGCTATGTATATTCTCAGAGTAATCTGTGTTATACATTACAGCGACTTCGATTGGAACGCCTTGTTTTTCGGTCTTTAGGAAGATAACATCATCAAAAAGATGCTGACGATGACGGTCTACATAACGAACGAATTCTTTTAATCCATCTTTTGCGTGGAATACTTCCTGACGAATCTTTCCTTCTTCGTCTTTGCGAAGATCGGTGAGTGTAATTCTGATACCAGCATTAAGATATGAAAGTTCACGCATACGGCTCGCAACAAGATCCCACTTGAAAGTTGTTGTTGTGAATATTGTTGGGTCTGGCCAAAACTGTTGACGTGTACCACGCTTGTCGGTTTCGCCAACAACTTTAACAGGATAGAGAGGCTTTCCTTTTTCGTATTCCTGTTGATATATCTTTCCGTCACGGTAAACTTGTGAAAGCATGTGGTTTGAAAGTGCATTAACGCAACTTACACCAACTCCATGCAGACCACCGCTGACTTTATATGATCCTTTGTCAAATTTACCACCAGCATGCAGTACTGTCATAACGACTTCAAGTGCAGACTTGTGGAGCTTCTTGTGTTCATCAACTGGTATACCACGACCATTATCTTCAACGGAAACTGAACCGTCTTCGTTGATAGTAATCTCAACGTCTGTGCAATATCCAGCCATTGCCTCATCAATAGAGTTGTCAACCGTCTCATTAATGAGGTGGTGAAGACCTTTTTCACTGATATCGCCAATATACATTGCCGGGCGCTTGCGCACAGCTTCAAGACCCTCGAGAACCTGAATATTCGAGGCTGAATAACTTGCCTCGTTGTTTTGATTTTCTGCCATTTCTTTGATTAGTAATATTTAGTTGCAAAGATACTAAAAAATAGACATAATACGAAACTTTTATAGACTAAAATACTTAAAAAACAAGGACGTTTGTCGCAAAAAATGTGTATAGAAAATCTTTTTTGGCAAAGTTGATATGTGTAAACAAAATAAAGGTCGTAATTTCTTGTGAAATTACGACCTTTACTGAAAAACAAACTTAGTTATAATTAACCAAGCTTGCTAATATGCAGTGCTAAACCAGATTTGATGTTAGCAGCTTTATTTGCGTGAATAATGTTAGCCTTAGCCAACTTGTCCAACATCTTCTGTACAGTTGGGTACAGTTTCATTGCTTCATCCTTGTCAGAGAGTGCGCGAAGTTTACGAACTGCGTTACGCATAGTCTTTGCAAAATATTTATTGTGCAGAGTCTTTGTCTTTGTCTGACGGATTCTCTTTACTGATGATTTGTGATTTGCCATCTTAAATTATACTTTTTATTTTTACTTGTAGTCCCTAGCAGAGTCGAACTGCTCTTTAGAGAATGAAAATCTCTCGTCCTAACCGATAGACGAAGGGACCATGGCTTAAATTGCGGGTGCAAAGTTAGGCTTTTTTTTCTATTCCTCCAAATTTTTATAGGATTATTTTAAGATAAAGTGATTTTTTTTTCATTTTCCTGTTTTCTTTTTGTCTTTTCAGTCTTTTATATTAACTTTGAATACTAATGATCATCAAGAGTAGAGCTATAGTATTGCATTCGTTTAAATTCGGTGAAGACAAAATTATTGTAGATTTGTTCACCGAAGAGCAAGGTCGTGTGTCTTTTGTTGCTCCAATTTCAACATCACCTAAAGCTAAAATAAAGAAGTTATACTTTCAACCCTTTTCCATTCTTGATATAGAATATGATTATAGACAGAATAAAAGTTTACAGCGATTTAAATATGTCGCTATAGCTTTTATGTATGATTCTTTACAGTATGATTCGTATAAATTGGCCATTTCTCTATTTCTTGCAGAGTTTACATATTATGCAATTAGAGACGAACAGAAGAATATACCTTTATTTGCTTATGTGATGAATAGTCTTCAATGGCTTGATGGCAGTAATGGTAGTTTTTCTAATTTTCATTTGGTTTATATGATTCATCTATTAAAGTTTATCGGCTTTTATCCTAATCTAGATGATTACGAAAATGGTTTTTGTTTTGATTTGAGAAATGGATGCTATATAAGTATGCCGCCTTTCCATAGAGATTACCTTTCGGCAGAAGATACTACTTTGCTAGCGACATTTTGTAGAATGGACTATTCTAATATGCATGTTTTTAAAATGTCGCATATTGACAGAAATAGATTAGTAGATGTAGTACTTTCATATTATCGTTTGCATGTACCAAAGTTCCCAGAACTTAAATCATATAATGTGCTAAAAGATTTATATAGATAAGCATACTTTTTTAAATGAAAAAAGCAGTTTTAATACTAAGATATTAAAACTGCTTTTTCTATTTATTAAGTTCCTTATGCGAAACTAATTATTCCTTGAGTAGGTTCTTGATTGCTTTTCTCATCATTGTTGTTTGATGGAACTCCTGATGCCTGATTGCGTATTTCGTCAAGCATTTGTCTTGTGCGTTTATATGTAGGAGTATTTTCAACAGCAAGTATGACATCTTCGTTGTCAAGATCTTCTGGACGGAAAAGAAAAATATGTGGGCGGCGTTTATATTGATTGTTCTTACCGAAGCTACCATAATAATGTCCACGTCTTTCTTCTTTCTCCGCTCTACGTTCTTCCTCTTGTGCTATTCTGTCGGCTTCTTCTTGAGTATGCTTTTTAAGATGACCGTTCATTCCATCAACATCTTCAATGCCGAATCCTGTAGCAAGGATAGTCACTTTGACCTTCTTACCAAGTTCTGGATCAATAGCAAGTCCCCATTTTATTTCAAAATCACTTCCGAATTTTGACATGAAGTCGTTGACATCATTCATTTCCTCCATCATTAAACCGGAATTGTCATTCTTTTCATTACAGAAGTTGATGCTAAGCAGAATCTTTTTCGAGTTGAAAATATCATTATCATTAAGCAGTGGTGAGTTGAGCGCATCTTCGATAGCTTTCTTAACTCGACCTTCTCCTTCGCCATAACCTGTGCTCATGATTGCTACTCCGCCTTCTTTAAGTACAGTCTTTACATCATTGAAGTCAAGGTTAATTAAACCATGGTTTGTTATGATTTCAGCAATACTCTTTGCTGCAATACTCAATGTATCATCGGCTTTTCCGAATGCATCAAGGACTGTTAAATCAGGATATATTTCTCTAAGTCGTTCATTATTGATAACAAGGAGTGCATCAACATGTTTTGACATTTCTTCAACACCATCCAAAGCTTGGTCTATCTTTCTGTCACCTTCAAAACGGAAAGGAATCGTAACAATGCCGACTGTAAGTATGCCTAGTTCCTTTGAAACTCTTGCTATTACTGGAGCAGCACCTGTACCTGTACCACCACCCATTCCGGCAGTAATAAAAGCCATCTTCGTGCCATCGCTTAACATGTATTTCAGCTCTTCGATAGTTTCTTCAGCAGCCTGACGAGCTTTAGCAGGCTTGTTTCCTGCACCAAGTCCTTCTTTACCTAATTGTAAATGGACAGGTACAGGAGAGTCATTCAGTGCTTGATTATCTGTATTACAAAGCACAAACGAAACATCATGAATACCTTCGCGATACATGTGGTTTACTGCGTTGCCGCCACCGCCACCAACACCAATAACTTTGATGATACTGTTTTCTTTCGGTTCTCCGAAATCCAATATTGTAGGTTTGTTATTATTATCAGCCATGTTGTCTAATTTTGAATGTTAAACTTAAATATTAAAGAAGATAATTATTCTTCGTCAGCTATCATCTTTTGGAAAAATCCTTTTAATCCTTTTATAGTCTTGTGAAGGGCACTAGGATTCTTCGGAATGTCATCTCCTTTTTTTATCTGTGCCGCAATTTCAGCTTCTTTCTTTTTCTTTTCTTCTTCCTCAGCTTTAATCTTCTCAGCTTCAGTCCTCACAACTCCGCTGCCAATAGTTTCCGTAAGTGTTCTAGGCTTCTGGTGTATGTCAGCAGTTGTTACTGTAGGCTTGCTTTCTGTGGTGCTGCTGAAAAGGTCCGCTTTTATTTCTGATCCCGCACAGTTCATATCACCTTTGGCAAGGATGCCAAGAATGGTATTCATTTTGCCGTCGTGAGCATTTATATCTTCGTTTGTTGAATTGATAGTTTGAGATACAAATTTGGCGATTCTGATTTTGTCTATATGTGTGTGGTTACGGAAAGCCGTTTCGATATTCTTCATATTAGAACCACCACCTGTTAATATCAATCCACCTAATAGGTTATTGGCATATTCGGCAGGAACCTGAAACCATACATTTTCAATAATTTCTTCAAGACGTGCTTCTACGATCTCAATGAATTTACGATTTTCAATCTGTCGGTCTAAGTCAATCGGCAACATCAAGTTGTTATCGATATCGCCGTTTTCGGTATATGCGCTGGCATATTTTATTTTCATTTTCTCTGCATCTGATTCTTCAATCTGCAGAGAAGCGATATCCTTTGTTATATTGTTTCCACCAATAGGAATGATGGCCAAATGACGAAGTATGTTCTTATAGTAAACGGAAACAGTAGTGCTTTCTGCTCCAAGGTCTACTAGGACACAACCTGATCTTTTTTCAGCCTCACTAAGTACGCTATCAGCAAGTACCATAGGAGCAAGATACATCTCAGCAATGGCAATGCCTGCAAGATCAAAACATTTATTCAGATTGCGGTAGAATGTTTTATGCCAAAGAATATTCAGGTAATTACCTTCTAGTCTGTTGCATTGTATTCCAATTGGGTCAAGTTGATATTGTTGATCAACTTTATATTCCTGAGTTGCAGCCTCAAGTATTTCTTGGTCAGGATAGCTCATGCCACGGTTGGCATCCATAAGCTCGTTTACCATTTCTTGAGAAACGATAGTGTCTGCTGGTAGGTCTTTTACTATAACGTTTTTAACACTGCGTATTGATTGTCCACCCACCCCAACATAAACATGTGCTATATCACTCTTAAGAATAGTCTTAAGTCTTGTTATGATATTGGTGAGACACTGTACGGTCTTATCAATGTTATAAACCACACCTTTGCGAATGCATTGTGTGGAATCTTCCTTGACAACAGCTAGCACCGTAATGCTGCCGTCAAGATTCTTTTTTCCAGCGATACCGGTAATCTTTGTTGATCCCAGTTCAATAGCAACGATAAATTCTGCCATGCTTTATATCTTTATCAATTCAAATTCTTGTTTTGTTATTACCCTTCTTACTTGTAGTGTTTCCACTTGAAGGCTTCTTTACTGAAAGTGTCTTTTCGTTTTCTGGCTTGTTGCCTTTTTCTTTTGATTGACTTCCTTGTTTGTCTGTTTCGGCAGGCTTAACAGGTAATCCCCCAATATTGTCGCTCACAGCCAAAGCACTTTCGATACTCTTATCGTCTTTTTGTTCTTTAAAGACCTTCTTGCATATTATCTGATTGTCAAATTCCAGATTGATGTAGCTGTATTTGTTCCACCCAGCCTGTGAAAGTCCATATTTATAGAATTTCTCCAAGCGGTCCATCTTCTTGTTAATAAAATCAGCAACGAGTTTATCTCTATTCTGTTTATATTTACAGAAAGGAAGTTGACCAATATATACAATGTGATTACCGACTCTAGGTACAAGCTCTATTCCCAAATCTGGCATTACGTTAATTTGTTCAATCTGGTTTTTCCATAAATCATTTTCCATTAGTGTTTTACTTAATGCTGAAATGTAATTAGTTGCAAACCATTTTGTAATGTGTCCCGTCGCAATGATTAAGTCTGATGTGTAATGTGAATTAGGCATTATACAATCGTTGTCATCAAGGTAATAGTCATCACCTTTGTCAGATTTTATCCTTACTACAGGCATTCTTTGTGTGAGAGAAATACACACTTGACCGTCTTGTGTCTTGTAACACTCAACAGTTTTTACGAATGGACTTGATTTTAGAGTTTCTTCTATTTTACGTGAGTTTACATCATCCAATGACATTTTGAGTGGATAAATATGGCTTTTTTCTAAACGATTTTTTATTTCATGTGTGTCAATAAAACCGTTTGTTGCCTTATCCTGAATATCAATGTTCACTTTAGTGCACAACTTGGTCTTTTCATCCGGCTTGTTGAAGGCGGTGAAAGCAAACATCAGATATATTGCCAAAGCAGAGTCTAATGTTATGATGACTATTTTTTTCCAGTTGATGCGCATTTGTGCTGATACTATTATTTACTCTCGATAATTTTTGCAATTTGAGGAACATAATTGTCTAGATTGCCTGCACCTAAAACAACGAGTACGTCAAAATCACGACTATTCACGTAGTTCAGTACATCATCTTTTTTTATCATGTCCTTTTCAACACCTTCTTTTAGATTGTTGTATATAATATCACTTGTGACACCAGGAATAGGTTGTTCACGTGCAGGATATATTTCGGTTAAAATCACTTCGTCAAAGTTGCTCAATGCATCGGCGAAATCTTTATAAAAATCGCGTGTACGAGTATATAGGTGAGGCTGGAATATTGCTGTAATCTTTCTGCCTTTGAAAAGCTCTTTTAAACTCTTTGCACTTTGTAGAATTTCCTTTGGGTGGTGACCGTAGTCTGACAGGAATACGTGTTTCGAATTCTTTATTTTAAAGTCAAAGCGGCGGTCTACACCATCGTATGTCTGCATGCCGTATTTTATTTCTTCTGCATTGCAGCCGTTCAATTGTGCCATAGCCATGGCAGCAATACCGTTTTCTATATTAATAGGAATAGGTTGCCCTAGTATTACATTCTTTATATTTTCTATAGGAGAAATAAAATCGAAAGAAATTTCTCCGTTTTCGATTTTGATATTCTCTGCATGGAAGTCACCTTCTTCGCGACTATATTCATAGATCTTAACGCCAGCACCTACGTTTGGTTTCATTTCAAGATTCTTATGAATGATTAGTGCACCACCTTCGCGTATAAGTTCTGTGTAATGGCGGAAACTTTCAAGATAAGCCTCTTTTGTTCCATAGATATCCAAATGATCTGGATCTGTGGCTGTAATAACACTCATCCATGGACTAAGCCAATGAAAACTGCGATCAAACTCGTCAGCTTCAATAACCACATATTCGCTGTTGTCAGATAGAATATAGTTTGTACCATAGTTCTTTGATATTCCACCAAGGAAAGCATTACAATCTACATGACTTTGGTGCATGATATGTGCGCACATTGTAGATGTTGTTGTCTTTCCATGAGTACCTGCAAAGCAAAGTCCCTTATGGCTACGTGTTAATGTTCCAAGAACCTGTGCACGTTTCTGTATTTCAAATCCACCTTCTCTAAAGAATACCAACTCTTTGTGATCAGCAGGTATAGCTGGTGTATAGATAATCAAAGTAGACTTTGCATCTTTACATGCATGCGGAATGTCTTCAATACTTTCATTATAATGAATTAGCATACCTTCTCTTTCCAACTGATTTGTAAGTTCAGATGGAGTCTTATCATAACCTGCTACTACCAGCCCTCTGTTTATAAAATATCTTGCTATGGCACTCATTCCAATGCCACCTGCTCCAATAAAATAAACAGCTTTAATATCTTTTAATTCCATTATCTTGTTGCTAATTTTATAATCTCGTCGGCAATTACGTCTGCAGAATTTGTAAATCCAAGTCCCTTGATGTTCTCGCTAAGAGAATTTAATTTCTCTTCGTCTTTTACTGTATCTACAGCCATTTGAAGAAGTTTGTCTGATGCTTCTGAGTCTTTAATAAACATCGCAGCATCTTTATTTACTAATGCCATAGCATTCTTTGTCTGGTGATCTTCTGCAACATTTGGTGATGGCACTAGTATCACTGGCTTGCCAATCAGGCAGAATTCACTTATACTGCTAGCCCCGGCACGGCTTATTACTAAGTCTGCAGCTTTGTAGGCTGCGCCCATGTCGCTAATGAAATCTGTAACTTTCAGCATTGGCATATCTTTGTCTTTCAACTGCTCCATGATTGAAGCATTGTAAAACTTACCTGTTTGCCAAATGAATTGTACATCGCTATTTTCTACAATATCAAGATGTTGCAGAATACTTTCATTGACAGTGCGAGCTCCAAGACTACCACCAACAATAAGTATCGTCTTCTTTTCTGGATCCAATCCAAACTGTTTGCGAGCTTCTTCTTTCGAAATTGTAGTTTCCAGAACATTCTGTCTAACAGGATTTCCTGTCATAATGATCTTTTCAGCAGGGAAAAAACGTTCCATGCCATCATATGCAACGCATATCTTATCTGCTTTCTTAGAGAGTAGCTTATTTGTTACTCCTGCATAAGAATTTTGTTCTTGAATTAGACAAGGAATTCCTTTACTTGCGCATACGTTTAGTGTTGGACCACTTGCATATCCACCAACGCCGACAGCAGCCATAGGCTTGAAATCCTTAATGATTTTCTTTGCCTTACGCTGGCTCTCCCATATTTTTAGGAGCACTACGAAGTTCTTTAATAAGTGCTTGCGATCAAAACCACATATTGGTAATCCTTTAATTTCATATCCAGCCGCAGGGACGCGCTGCATTTCCATTCTACCAAGAGCACCTACAAATAGTATCTTAGCATCTGGACGTTTAGCTTTGATAGCATTTGCTATTGATATTGCAGGAAAGATGTGCCCTCCTGTTCCTCCGCCACTGATTATGATTCTTAAATCCTTGTCCATTTCTTATAAATTTCTATTATATTGCAAAATTAATCAAAATTTTTATTTTTTGGCCATTTTGCAGTCTATTTATTGTTAAACAGTTCTTTTTACGTTTTTATACAGTTGTATTATCTGTTGTTTCTGCAGTTTCAGGTTTTGTCTTAGCCGATCGGCTTACACTTAGAATAACACCTACATAGATACAGTTTATCATCGTTGATGTTCCTCCTTTGCTGATAAGTGGTAGCGGTTGACCTGTTACTGGCGCAAGGCCTACAGCTACACACATGTTGAATAGTGCTTGTGTGACAAGAAGAAGTGCCAATCCCATTGCCAATAATGCAGGGAAGTTGTTCTCACACCTATTTGCTATTCGCCCAGTCCTGAATAATAGCATTATATATAGGAATGCTACGAATGTAGCACCTTCTATTCCCAATTCTTCTATTATGATGGCATAGATGAAGTCAGAAAAAGCCTGGGAAAGGAAATCTCTTTCAACACTGTTTCCAGGACCTTTTCCAATGACGTTTGATGAGGCTATTGCTATATTTGCATGTGCTACTTGGGCATCTTTGTTTAAGTCAACTTCATCTGGCGAAAGCTCTTTGTTAGACATAAACTTATCAATACGTGATTTCCATGTGTCGGCACGGTGGAAAACCCTAGCAATAAAACCTTCTTCCTCTTTAGGCTTTTTTTCTAGTTGCTCTGTAAGACTTACTTTTGTATTTCCTTCTGGCTTATCCTGCCCAATCATCATTACTAGTGCAAATATAACTACTATTATCAAAGTTGTTATACCCATCAGTTTGCCAATCTGTTTTCCAGGAACGCGTCCTATAATCATCATCAATAGAATTACCAGACTTAATAATGCTGCCGTTGATAGGTTTTCTAGTCCAATTAATGGTATGATTATACCACAAACACATAATATATATTTAAATGCATTTTTATCAGCTCCATGATCGGTTTGTAAAGCACTAAGAATCTGTGCTGTAGCAAGTACCATTGTGCCTTTTGCGATTTCTGATGGCTGGAATTGAATACCAATAAAGCTAATCCATCTTTGTGCGCCGTTTGTAGATTGTCCGGCTACAAACACCCATATCAGTGTAAAGAATGAAATAATAAGCATGAAAGGTGTCAATATCTTAAAATACTTACATTTCACGTTTAATGTGACAACCATACAGAATACACCCATTACGAGAATTCCTATATGCTTGATTAGTGGTGAAAGATAACTTCCTCCCTTGTAAGTAAGCTCAGATGATGCCGAAAAAACTTCAACGACACTCACTAGACAAAGGAAGAAAAAAATCATCCATATCACCTTGTCACCTTTAAATATGTTGCCAAGAGTCTTATTATTCATTTTTCTTTATTGATAGAATCGTATTCTATAGAGTCTTATTATTATAAATTTGTTACCAAATTTTTGAATTGTTCCCCGCGATCTTCCATATTCTTGAACAAATCAAAGCTTGCACAGCATGGACTTAAAAGAACAGTATCGCCAGGTTTAGCCATCTCGTAACATGCTGCAACGCAATCTTTCATGTTGTGAGTATCTTTCACTGGTATTCCTAATGCATCAAAATTATCATGTAATTTCTTATTATCAGCACCAAGATATACTAGTCCTACACATTTTTCTTTTACCAAATTCTTTATTTGGTTGTAGTCGTTACCTTTGTCCTTTCCTCCAAGAATAAGAATGGTTGGAGTTTTCATACTTTCAAGAGCATACCAACATGCGTCTACATTTGTTGCTTTAGAATCATTGATATACATCACGCCTCTAACTTTGCAAACCTTTTCTAGACGATGTTCCACACCTTGAAAGTTTCCTAAACTCTTGCGGATTACATCTTTCTTAATACCTGCAATGTTGGTTGCCAATCCCGCAGCAAGACTGTTGTATATATTGTGCTTGCCTGTAAGAGATAGCTCTTCTTGTTCCATGTTAAATGGGACAGGGTATTCCAATTTGTATTCACCATCTTCGATATAACCGATAGAACCTTTTTCTTTGATTTCAGAAAAAGGACATGCTACAGACTTAATTTTGAACTTTTCAAGTTCTTTTTTAATTGTAGGGTCATCATTCCAATAGATGAAACTATCTTCAGCTGTTTGGTTCTGGATGATGCGCATTTTGGCATCTGCATAGTTTTCAAACTTATTGTCGTATCTGTCCAAATGGTCTGGAGTTATGTTAAGAAGAATAGCAATATTGGCATGGAAATCATACATATTGTCAAGTTGAAAACTACTTAACTCTATGATATAATAATCGTGTGGGTCTTCTGCAACTTGGAGTGCTAAACTCTTACCAATGTTTCCTGCCAGCCCAACATCATATCCTGCTTCTTTGAATATGTGATATATGAGTGATGTTGTGGTTGTTTTCCCATTACTCCCTGTGATACATACCATTTTGGATGTGGTGTATCTTCCGGCAAACTCAATTTCGCTTATGATATGAATACCTTTTGCTATGACCTTTTTAATCATAGGAGCCTCATTAGGAATGCCCGGACTTTTTATGATTTCGTCAGCATTAAGAATCTTTTCCTGGGTATGTTGACCTTCTTCCCAATCAATGCCGTGAGCATCAAGTAAATCTTTATATTTATCCTTGATGGCAGACATATCAGAAACAAATACGTCAAAACCTTGTTTCTTTGCCAAAACGGCAGCTCCGGCACCACTTTCGCCGGCTCCAAGTACTACAATTCTACTCATTTTGCTTATCTAATCTTAAGTGTTATTATTGTAAGCGCTGCGAGGATGATCGTAATTATCCAGAAGCGTATGGTTATCTTTGATTCATGTTTAGCACCATGAGGTACCTTGATAAGATATTTGCAATCGGCATCTAGTTGGTCGTCGGTGACTCTGAAGTTGTCATGTATAGGCGTTCGCTTAAATACACGCTGTTTAATGCCTCTGCGTTTGCCTAACTTATAATAATATACCTGAATAATCACACTGAGACTTTCAACGAAGAATATACCGCAAAGTATAGGAAGAAGTAATTCTTTGTGAATGATGATAGCACTTACTGCAATGATTCCACCAATTGTTAGCGAGCCTGTATCTCCCATAAATACTTGCGCAGGGTATGCATTGTACCAAAGAAATCCGATTAAGGCTCCAATGAATGCACACATAAATACAACAAGTTCCTCCGACCCCGGAATATACATGATATTTAAGTATGCCGCAAATTGTATATGGCTGCTAACGTATGCCAGAATTCCAATCGCGACACCTATAATCGCAGAGTTTCCCGCACACATACCGTCCATTCCATCGTTGAGATTTGCACCATTGCTCACTGCTGTTACGACTATAATTGTCATGATAACAAAAAGAATCCAACCCGCTGCAACCTTGTGTTTTCCACAGAAACTCATAATCTCACTATAGCTTAGATTATGTCCCTTCACAAATGGAATTGTTGTTTTGAGTGATTTATGAGCTTGCGCAAGATGCTTTACTACAGTTTCTTGTCCTTGACGTTCAATGGCTATGTTTTCATTCATTTTTACATCTGGTGACATCCATAGTACAAGTCCTACGATAAGTCCAATACCTACTTGCCCAACAATTTTATATTTACCCTTTAGTCCCTCTTTGTCACGACGAAATATCTTGATATAGTCATCCATGCCACCAAGGAAGCCCAACCATAAGGTTGTTATGACCATAAGAATAAGATATATATTGCGCAAGCGACCTAAGAGCAATACAGGAATAAGAATTGAAAGAATTATGATGATACCTCCCATAGAAGGTACTCCAATTTTCTTTACTCCAAACGGATCAATTGTTGAATCACGTTGAGTTTCTGTAATCTGTTTGCTTTTTAGATATTTGATAAATTTCTCTCCGAACCATGCTGATATGGCCAGTGAAAGGATAAGAGCTAGTAGTGCGCGGAATGAAATATATCCCCACATGTGTGAACCGCTTATTCCATATTGTTCTAAGAATCTGAAAAGATAGTATAACATGTTGTTATGTTAATTATTTGTAGTATATATTTTATTTCTCAGCATCGAAAATGTCATGTAGCACTTCCTTGTCATCAAAATGATGCTTTATGCCTTTAATCTCTTGATAGTCTTCATGTCCCTTACCAGCGACAAGAATTACGTCACCCTTATTAGCAAGCATACATGCTGTGCGTATAGCTTCCTTACGGTCAACGATAGTCAACACCTTTTTCATTTGTGTTGCATTTAAGCCAGCAAGCATATCATTTATAATGTCTTGTGGTTCCTCAAAACGAGGGTTATCGCTTGTGATAATAACTTTATCGCTCTGTTTAATAGCTTCTTGTGCCATTAAAGGACGCTTGCCCTTATCACGATTTCCTCCAGCACCGCAAACGGTAATTACATTACCCTTTCCGTTAAGCACTTCGTGTATAGCATTGAGTACATTCTCAAGTGCGTCTGGTGTGTGGGCATAATCAACAACAGCAGTGTAACCTTCTGGTGAATGAATAGGTTCAAGACGTCCGCTTACACTGTTTAACGTACTAAGTATCAATAGTATATCTTCAGGCTTTTTACCTAACATAACTGCTGCGCCATATACTGCAAGTAAATTACTTACGTTAAATTTGCCAATGAATTGTACGCCAACTTCATGATTATCAATGTCAAGGTACATTCCCTCAAAATGACATTCAATTATTCTTGCACGGAAATCAGCCATTGAGCGAATAGAATATGTCTTAACAGTAGCTTTGGTGTTCTGAACCATTATCATGCCGTTCTTGTCATCAGCATTTGTGATGGCAAAGGCATCTTTTGATAGACCATCGAAGAAAGCTTTTTTAGCATCGCGATAGTTTTCAAAAGTCTTGTGATAGTCAAGATGATCACGAGTTAGATTTGTGAAAAGTCCACCAGCAAACTTCAGTCCACCAATACGCTTTTGATGTATGGCGTGGCTTGAACATTCCATAAATGCATACTCACATCCAGCTTCAACCATTTTTGAAAGAAGTTGGTTTAATTCAATAGGATCAGGAGTTGTATGGTCTGCAGCAATTGCTTCGCCGTCGATATAGTTGCACACAGTAGACAAAAGTCCTACTTTGTGTCCAAATTTCCTGAACATATTATATAATAAGGTGGCGATTGTCGTCTTACCATTAGTACCTGTTACACCGACAAGTTTAAGTTTTTTCGAAGGATCACCATAAAAAATAGTCGCAGCTTTACCCACAGCATCTTCTGTAGATTCAACTTGTACGTATGTTACGTCGTTAGCAATTTCTTTAGGTAAATCTTCGCAGAGTATAGATTTTGCTCCGAGTTCTATTGCCTTTGAAATAAATTTGTGTCCGTCAACTTGTGTACCTTTAATGGCGATAAACAAGTGACCGTTTTGAATACTGCGTGAATCGATGTTCACACCTGTAACCTCTACTTCGGCATCCCCGATGACTTTCACCGGTTGGATGTTTTTGAGAACTTCGTTTAATTTCATATTTGTTATGTATCTGTTTTTTCTTATTTTAATGAGATCTGGCACCTTTCACCTCTTTTTATAAAGTGTCCCGGTTCCAAACTCTGCTTTATAACTTTTCCACGTCCGATGACAGTTACTTTAACGCCTCGGCTTTCCAAAAGATATACAGCGTCTCTAGCACCCATACCTGTTACGTCTGGTACGTATTTGCTTCCTTGTATTTGCTTACGTTCAAGAGAAACATATTTTCCTCCCTTTTTCTCAGCACAACCCCATATTGGATTTCCTTCAGTATAGCTACCTCCCCAATTTTTGTTAGTGCTGATGCCTAGGTGTGATAGTACATAGTCTGCTGCAAGAATATTACCGTTCTTTACATCAGGAACTAAAACTGATGTTGAGTCACGTGCATCTGTAACATCAAGTTTAAGACTCTGGGCCATTATTCCTTCAGCAATATCATGGAATACAACACCGCTCATACCGCCACCGCTTGCAGGAAGTCCAGATTTTTGAATGCAGACGATACAACTGTAGCGAGGTGCGTCTGCAGGAAAATATCCAGCAAAACTTAGTAGATAGTTTGTTCCACCGTTTTTGTAACCGGCAGTACCTTTCGACATTTGAGCAGTACCTGTCTTTCCTGCAACTTTAAACGATTTAGAACCAGCTTTCTTGCCAAGTCCTTGGCTGACAACATGCTCAAGTATCGTTTGTAATTCATGTAGCGTTTTCTCTTTGCAAATGCTTTCCCTCATTACTTCAGGTGGAAAGTCCATTATAACTTCACCATTTTTAACGACCTGTTTAACAAAGCGAGGACGCATCATCTTACCATTGTTTGCTATCGCATTATAAAATGTTAGTGTTGAAATAGGGGGTACCTGACTCTCATAGCCGATACTCATCCATGGAAGAGCAGTGTGGCTCCAGTTTACCCATTCTCCACGAGCATTCTTTCTTGGCATACGTATACGTGCAGGGCATGATCCCACAAGTGGTATCTGCAGATTGTCTGCAATTCCTGTGCGATATAAACCACGAACGAATTTTCCAGGATCATTACGATAGTGGTCGTCAATGATACGGCTTACACCAATATTTGAACTCATCATCAGAGTTTTTGGTAGGGTGAGAAGTCCGTAACCACCGCCACGCCAGTTATGGTCTTTCATTTCTTTACCATACATAGGCCAAACACCGCATCCTGTTTCTACTTGATATGAAGTGTCAACTACACCATCGTCAAGAGCAACCATAATAGACGCAGTTTTGAACACAGAACCTGGTTCCAAAAGGTCACTTACAGCATGGTTATGTATTTCTCTATATTGATCGTCTACACATTTTTCCATGTTAACTATTGCCTTGACATCTCCTGTTGTGACATCCATTACAATAGCTACACCAACATTTCCATTAATGAGTTTTAGCTCGTTAATCAATGAACGCTCTGCAAGATCCTGCATGCCCACGTCGATAGTAGTTACGATATCTGCTCCGTCAATAGGAGGAGTGTCCATAATGTCAAGGAACTTATTCAAAACCTTTCGGCGATGAATAATACCGTTTTTACCGCGTAGGATAGAGTCGTAAGAAAGTTCCAATCCAAAGCGAGCAGTATCTTTCGCTCCAAACATTGCTCCAATTGTACGACCTGCAAGTGAACCGTAACTACGTTTTCTTGCATTGTATTCTTCTACATGGAAACCACTTTTAAATGATGGTAATTTAAATATAGGTAAAGACTTTACCTCCGTGTATGTGTTATAGTCTACGCGGCAATTCCAAATAGGCCAATTCCTACTTTGTTTTTTGCGCCCTGCAGACAAATCTCTTTTGAATTCAGCAGCAGACTTTTCAGGAAAGATTCTGTTTAGTCCACGACAAACAGAATCTACTTTTATGTCCCAAAGAGAATCATTCTTTGCTTCACGTATAGCCTTAAAGTCAACGAATAGTTTGAACTCAGGAAGCGAACTAGCCATGAGCTGACCATCACAACTGAGAATATTACCTCGTATTGGTTTAACGCTGACGCTATCTTTCTTTACACGATCAGCCACTTGCATCCAATAATCGCGCTTAGCGGTCATGGTATATATTGTTTTGCCGAGAACAAACACTGCTACCATCGTCATTAATATGGCGATGGCACTATATCTAGGCATTACTTTGTTACTATCAAATTTGCTCATTCCTCTGGTACATTGATAATATATGGTGGCTGGCTTGCAATTTTCAGCACGCTGTCTTTGTTGTTATTTAGCATTTCAAGCACATGGCTCTCTCTGCTCTTTTCTGTTAATTGGCTGCTGCTTGACAGAGCCTTATATTTTGCATCTTGCAATTCATCTTGCAGTTTGTCAATCTCAATAAGGTCCTTCTGAACGCTATATCTGTTGGCGACATATATAATGAGAAAGCCCGTTATTAAAAGAAACACTCCGATTTGTCGACGTATAGTCTGTGTAGTGAGTATATCGCCACCAAGAATCTTTCTTAGTGTGAAATTCGAAGCTAAAGGTTCCTCGTCTTCGATAGCCTGCGTCTTAATTACGTCTTTCAGAGAAGGTGCCTCTTCTGCAGGTTCTGAACTAACTTCGCTCTTTGTCTCGTTCTGTGAGATTTTTACGTTTTCGTTAGCTGCCTGTTCTGTATTTTCTTTATCTTTCATCTCTTTTCTGCTATTCTAAGTTTGGCACTTCTACTTCTTGGGTTTTTTTGTAGTTCTTCTTCGTCGGGTATTATAACCTTGTTGTTGACCAACTTAAACGGCGTTTCAATACGTCCGAAGAAATCTTGTTTCATTTTACCCTCTGCATTACCCGTCTTCATGATGTTTTTCACGATACGGTCTTCAAGAGAATGATATGTTATAACGCTGAGTCTTCCACCTTCGTTAAGAAGTTCTGTTGCCGAAAGAAGCATCTCTTTAAGAGCATCCATCTCGTGGTTTACTTCGATTCTTAGCGCTTGGAATAACTTAGCCATATCCTTTTTTTCACGTTCTCGCTTAAAAAATGGTTCTACGGCTTTTATAAAGTCTTGTGTTGTCTCAATTTTCTTTGCATCTCTTGCTTTTACAACAGCTGCAGCTATGCGACGTGAGGTTTTAAGTTCACCATACAGGTAAAAGATATCAGCCAAAGCCTCTTCCTCATATTCATTCACGATGTCGGCCGCTGTCATGCCTGCTCGTGTGTTCATTCTCATATCAAGAGGAGCGTCAAATCTAAATGAAAATCCACGAGTCTCATCGTCGAAATGATGACTAGAAACTCCAAGGTCAGCCAGCAATCCGTCTATATGGTCAATGCCGTAATAACGCATCCAATTCTTTAAATAGCGGAAATTACTCCTTACAAATGTAAGTCCGCAATTGCCGTCTGTAGATGTAGCACCATCATTGCTCAACTCAGCAATAATATTGTTTACATTCTTTTCTGCATCTTCATCTTGGTCAAAACTGTAGAGTTGTCCGTTGCCGTTAATTCTTTTAAGTATCTCGCGAGAGTGACCTCCACCACCAAAAGTGACGTCTATATAGATTCCTCCCGGCTTGATATTCAAACCGTCAATACTTTGTTTAAGAAGTACGGGTACATGATATGTATCTGCTGTTTTTACCATATTGGTGATGTGTCTTTACTGTAATTTTTAAATATCTTTATTGCTCATAATACCCTGCAAAGTTTTGCCAAAATCTTCAGGCAAAAGATCAGGTTCGTCACAGTTTCTCTTACTCCATATTTCAATAGTGTCGTCAACGCCTTTAAACATGATGTCTTGTTCAATGTCAACCATTTTTAAATATCTTTTTGGAATAAGAAAGCGCCCGTTGCTGTCTAAAACTATAGATTCTGCATCTGAGACGAATTGACGAAATACTTGCCATTCTTGTCGGTTCCACCTACTAAGGCGGTTGCGTAAAGAATCAAGCTGCTCATTCCATACAGATTCAGGATATAGCACTAGGCATTTTTCAAATACGTCTTTTCTAAGTATAAGCTTTTCCTCGCCAGATGCTTGTAGCACCTTGCGAAAAATCACCGGCAAAAAGGCTCTGCCTTTTGCATCGGTTTTTGCTTCTATATTACCTAGAAAACGCATACGTACATATTATATAAAGATTTCCGTCGTCAAAGATACATAAAATTCCCCACACTTCGCCACTTTTCGCCACAAAAATTATTTTTTATATAAAAATAGCTAAATAACAATATTTAGTGTATTTAAATAAATGATGCATTTTGTTTCATATGCGTCAAGTCAAATGTTTCAAAAACGTGAAAAAATGAATTTTTTTAAGTCAAAAAGTAACGTTTTAGAAAAACTTATGCTATTTTTGCAATGTGTAAGCATTTTAACAACATGGATAAAGCTATAGAGAAAACAATTGATATTGATAAAATTCTAAAAAGCAAGATGGGGAGTAAGGCGAAATATGTACCTCGTTTTGCTGTATCTTGGCTTAAAAGCGTTATTCATGAGGATGAAGTTAATCGCTTTTTGTGGGAAAGTCGTAATCTCAGTGGGACAGAATGGCTGACAGCGTGTGTGCATTATCTTGACATGACGTTAGAAATTGTAGGTCTGGAAAACCTTCCTGACAAGTCTGACGGTAAATTATACACATTTGTTTCTAATCATCCTCTTGGTGGTGCAGACGGAGTCGCTTTAGGTTCTATAATTGGTCAGCATTATGACGGTAATTTTAGATACTTGATTAACGATTTGTTAATGAATTTGCCGGGTATTCGTCCTGTTAGTATTGGTATTAATAAGACTGGTAGTCAGAGTCGAAATTTTCCGCAGATGGTTGAAGCTGGATTTCAAAGTGACAATCACATGCTGATGTTCCCTGCCGGAATCTGTAGTCGCAAGATAAATGGAAAAATACATGATTTGGCATGGACAAAGACTTTTGTGTCAAAGAGTGTTCAGTACAAGAGAGATGTGGTGCCAATTCATTTCGGCGGACAGAATTCAGACAAGTTCTATCGTATCGCAAATATTTGCAAGGCACTTCATTTGAAATTCAATATAGCAATGCTGTTTCTTGTAGATGAAATGTACAAGAATGTTCATAAGACGTTTCGTGTTTCAATAGGGAAACCTATTCCTTGGCAGACATTCGATAAAAGCAAGACTAGTAGAGAATGGGCACGTATAGTTGAAGAAGAAGTCTATAAATTATAAGAATATACATAAAAGGATATATGGAAGAAGAGATAATCCAACCTATTGATAAAGGTTTGCTGAAAAGTGAACTAACGCCGGAGCGACAACTTCGAATGACCAATAAAAGTAATAATGAAATTTATGTTATTACGGCTCATAACGCCCCTAATGTTATGAAAGAAATTGGTCGATTGCGTGAAATCGCTTTTCGTACAGCAGGTGGTGGCACCGGAAAGTCAATGGACATAGACGATTTCGATACGATGGATAACTGTTGCAAACAGCTTGTTGTTTGGAATCCTGAGGCAGAGGAAATAATTGGTGGTTATCGTTATCTTTTTGGATCTGATTGGGAAATCGATGAGAAAGGGCAGCCAATACTTGCTACAAGTCACATGTTCCATTTCTCGGATAAGTTCATGGAAAAATATGCACCTTATACGGTAGAACTTGGACGTAGCTTCGTTTCTCTGGAATATCAAAATATAAGAAAAAATTCAAAGAGTATTTTTGCTCTCGACAATCTTTGGGACGGTCTTGGTGCTCTTACGGTTATTAATCCAAATTGTAGATATTTCTTTGGAAAAATGACAATGTATCCTTCTTATATACGTAAAGGACGTGATATGATTCTGTATTTTCTTAAGAAGCATTTTGATGATAAGGATAGGCTGATAATTCCGATTAAACCGTTGAAAATCGAAACAGAAGAGTCTGAATTAGCAAGTATTTTCAACAAAGATACTTTTAAAGAAGATTACCGTATTCTTAATAAGGAAATACGTGAATTAGGATATAATATTCCACCTCTTGTAAATGCATATATGAGTTTGAGCCCAACGATGAAACTCTTTGGAACAGCAATCAACTATGGTTTTGGAGATGTTGAGGAAACTGGTATTCTTATTGCAGTGGATGAGATATTAGAAGAAAAGCGAGTTCGCCATATAGATAGTTTTATTAAAGAGCATCCAGAGGCACTTCAAATCACAAGTGGCGCAAATAATCTTATCTATAAAGAGGAAGATAAATAAAAACGTAGATTACTTTTTATTGAAGAATTGTCGTCATTGAATGATAGTAATATCATGGAGCCTCTTGGTATTTCGTAATCATCTTCCTACATATACTTGTAAGCTTCGACGTAGAAAGAGGGGGGGGCTATGGAGTAATTTTAATATCCCCATAATATCTTTTTGTATATTTTTCTATATAATGTACGCGTACATGCGCGCGCACCAAAGAGTTTTCTAAAATACTAGTGTCGTAGTGGCAATGGCCTGATTATCATTGCGTTATATGTAATTTTTGATAAAATTAACTGTCGCTTTTTGTGTTGTAAAATTTAGAAAAACAAAATCAGCTTTTCTTTCATTAGCATCAAATTACCATGTAAAATCAGGCGTTTTTGCACAGTAAAAATCGCCTTTTGATTATGTCCTATTTTGCATTTCATCGATGAAACGCATAAAATGACGTCTCTTGGCTGATGCTTTGTTATGTTAAGAAACGTTCTAACTAGCTGATACACAACCGTTAGACACTTAGACACTATTTATTTTGAAAAACCTTAGGGGGGAGATTGCCCTAATCAGCCATGGATGTAAATGGACAAAGTAGTATAAATCACATCAGAATTCAAACAAAACAATGCTTTTTATCACATTATTTGCTGTTGACAAAAGCGTTTGAGGGTTCAGAAATTCGTTTCTACGATCAAACGTTTGCGTTACTACGACATAAAGTTTCCGTTTCTACGATAAAACGTTTTCATTTCTACGATGTAAAGTTTCCGTTTCTATATAGAAAAGTTTATGCTGCGAATTAAACCAGTTGAGTAATGGCTGTTTCCAGTTTCTCCGATTAAAACCATGCTAATTCTTATAACATTTACAAGTGATACATACCCTTTTAAATGTAAATTAATAATGCGGTATTTTTGCTGCGTTCTTATTCAAAAATATGTATGTGGTGTTATCTGCAATATAGTCTTTAGCCATATACCAAACACCTTTATAGTCGCCAGCGTTGCCCCATGAATTTTTTACTAAATAGTATTCTACGCCATTTTCGTCTTTCGCGGTGCCATAAATCAGCATCACGTGATCGTAGGTAGCATCCCAATTGTCAAATCGCATTTGACGACTTTCCTGTGTAGGCTTTTCTTTTGGAGCTTCAGCGATACCTGTGCGTTCAAAACCATTGCCAGAAACATCGCCTCCCCATGCAACATTGTAACCGTTCTTTAAAGCGGTGTCAATAATACTCATCATCTCGTTGAGCGGCACATTGTAGCTCATTCGTGGACGCCATTTGTATGGAGCTTCAATGATGAAACTCTGATAAAAAGGATGATGTGTGAAACTTGTTATGCTAATGTAATCGTCTAAATTAAGTTTAAGACTTGTTGCGAATGATTGTGGAGTATATTCCTTTCCTTCATACATAAACGTTTCTGGACATTTTCCAAGATATGCGTCAAGAATATTCTGAAAGCCCTGAAGCCATGCTGGCGATAGCTTTTGGGAATTGCTTCGTGCTATAGCTTTGACATAAGGTTCCAAAACCATGAAAAATTCATTAAAGTTTGCTAGCGTGTCACCAATCATGCTGCCGGGTTTAGCCATTGCAGATTCTGGACAGATGCCATGATTGCGTATTACGTCAAGTACGTCATCGCATGATCCACCTTGAGAAAATCTACTGTCGCCATGTTCGCGGACATTGTATATAGCACAGTCAACATAATCTTTACTAGCGACAAACATTTCGCTCAAGTCAACTGTCTTACCAGTAGCTCGTAGAATTTCTCCCTCAAAGAAGCCACATGTTGCATAATCCCAACATGTCCCACTGCGGTTTTGGTTCTTAATGCTAGTAATCTTGTTTTCTAAAGTAGTAGTAAACGTATGCTTTTTTATATCGTCTTTCTTTTCTTGGGCAGATGCCAAAATGACGATAAAAAACAACAAGATAGTTAATAATCTTTTGGTAGTTCCCATACTGAAATGCGTTATATTATAGGCAATGACATGCCGTTTATTTTTTGATATATATCTAATGCGTATATGTCTGTCATTCCGCTGATATAGTCAATCACGGCCATTATTCTTGTTTCAAGATTGTCGCTATGAATATCGTATTGACTACTAACCCTTCGTATTAATTGTTGCGAATAAAATCTATTAGGATTAATTGCTGCACCAATAAATACATCCATAAGAGTTTCCATAATCTTATAACCGGATAACTCAATGTCAAGGACAGGTTTGCTGTGGTAAATTTTCTTATAAGAAACTTTCTCGCAAACTTTATATGCCTCTCGTTGAATAGGAGAGATGTTATCAATAAGACTCCCATTGAAAGTCCCATTTAAAATTTCTTCTTCATGTAGAACAAATGTCTTAACACATTCGTTCTCTAGTTTGCCGATAACGCAAGCTCGTAAATATACAACTTTTTCATTATCATCAGTGACGCCATCTTCTTCCATTCTTTTCTGTATACTAGCTTTGGTGTCTTCATCGAAAAAGCCGATTAGAAGCTCGAAAGTTTCTTGGAAAGAAAGAATCTTAAGCTTGTGAGAATCCTCAATGTCCATAATCTCGTAGCAAATATCATCTGCAGCTTCAACAAGATAAACCAGAGGGTGGCGTGCGTATTTCAATGGCTCGCCATTATTCGATTTGCAAATAAGGCCCAATTCATCGGCGATTTTCATATAATCATTGGCCTCAGTTTGGAAAAAACCAAATTTACCATGACTTCCAGCTAAACTACTTGCAAAAGGATATTTTACAATACTTGCCAGCATAGAATATGTCATAACAAATCCTCCTTGTCTTCTGCCCAAGAATCTATGTGTAAGCAAACGGAAAGCATTAGCGTTACCTTCAAAATGTGTTATGTCATCCCAGAACTCCGATGAAACCGATTCTTTTATAGTCTTTCCTTTGCCTTCAGTGAAGAAAGTCTGTATAGCCTTTTCTCCAGAATGGCCAAATGGAGGATTGCCCATGTCGTGGGCTAAGCATGCTGCACTGACAATCGTGCCAATTTCCTCAAAAAGAGAATTAGCTAATTCTGGGTGCAAACTCTTTAATTGTCGGCATACATCATTGCCCAAAGATTGCCCTAAGCTTGATACTTCAAGGCTATGAGTAAGTCGGTTGTGTACGAAGATACTTCCTGGAAGAGGAAAAACCTGCGTTTTGTTTTGGAGTCTACGAAACGGAGCTGAGTATATCAACCTGTCGTAGTCTCTTTTAAATTCCGATCTGTCATCATGTCTTTCTGCATGTCGATGTTCCTGCCCAAGACGCTTGTTTGATATAAGTTGTTGCCATTTCATGTGGCAAATATAGTGTAATTTAATCTAAATAGTTTCTTTTTCTGTTGAAAAATTAAGATATCTGCATATAATTCATTATTTTTGCACATGATAGACAGACTATATTATGTTTTTATTTTCTGTTTATTCATGTTTTTAACATTATAGAATAAACTTATGCTAAAGATTAAAGTCGTTAACACTGGGCATCAGCAATTACCTGCTTATGCTACATCACAGAGCGCAGGTATGGATTTGCGTGCCAATATAGACGAACAGATAGTTTTGAAACCATTTGAACGTCGTCTCATTCCTACAGGTTTGCACATTGCTTTGCCAGTTGGCTATGAGGCTCAGATTCGCCCACGTAGCGGCTTGGCATTAAAACATGGAATCACGGTTTTGAATTCTCCTGGTACAGTTGATGCAGACTATCGTGGCGAGGTAATGGTACTTTTGGTGAATTTATCACAAGAAGAATTTATTATTAATGACGGAGAACGTATTGCGCAGATGGTTATCGCAAAGCACGAGCAAGGAATATTGGAACTTGTAGAAGAATTAGACGAGACAGAACGCGGTGCTGGTGGATATGGACATACTGGCGTGAAATAGAAACAATTAATACAATAAAAATTGAAATATATATATAGACATATCGCCTTAATGTCGGTTGCAGGTCTTATGACCATTTCTTTTGCGCTACCTTCATTAGCTAAGAATAATAAACGCAAGAAAGCGGAACTTTCTAATATAGTTGCGCCTCTGTCTTATGCTGATAGTATGCGTTATAATTCTTTCTTTATGGAGTCGGTTGTCGCTGCTGGAGCAGGAAGATATGCTTCTGCTTATGACTTATTGAGGCATTGCTTAGAAATAAATCCAAATGCAGCCGAAGCATATTATTTTCTTTCAACTTATCAGTCTGAATTGAAACAAGATACTTTGGCAATGCAGTCTATGGAAAAAGCAGCTAAGCTTTCACCAGACAATGATACTTATCAAGAGCGATTAGCACAGTATTGCATCGATTTCAAACAGTATGATAAGGCTATAAATGTATATGAAAATCTTGCAGCAAATCGTACTGACCGTACAGATGTACTTCAGGTGTTGATGCAATTATACAATCAGCAAAAGGACTATCCTCAAATGCTCAAGACGATAGATCGTATTGAGAAAGCTGAAGGAGTAGGAGAAGAAATAACTTTAGCTAAGGTTCGAGTTTATGAACTACTTGGCGAGAAGAAAAATGCCTACAAGGCTTTGAAAAATCTTTCAGACTCTTATCCTAACGATAATAGTTATAGAGTGATGCTTGCTAATTGGCTAATGCAGAATGATAAGCAAAAAGATGCTTATGATATTTATACTTCAGTTTTGAAGGATGAACCATCAAATGCTTATGCACTCTCGTCTCTTTATGATTACTATAAGGCTGTTGGTGATAATGATAAAGCAAAGGACGTTATGAGCCGTGTTCTTACTAACAGTAAAACGGATTCTAATAGTAAGCAAGCAATGATTAGACAGTTTATTGAGGAAAATGAACATGCGGGAGCCGACAGCACTGTTGTTCTAGATATGCTTGATAAAGTTACAAAGCAAAATCCTCAAGATGCCGATATTGCTGAATTGAAGGTCGCTTACATGTCTTTGAAGAAGATGCCAAAAGAAGTTCTTGATAGTGCAATTATTTCTTTGTTGAATGTTGCACCTGATAATGCTGGTGCACGTCTACAGCTCATTCAGAACATCTGGGACAAGAAAAACTGGGATCAAATCATAACTTACTGCAAACCAGCTTTGGAATATAATCCTGATGAAATGGCATTCTATTATTTCTTAGGCTTAGCTTATTTGCAGAAAGGAGAAGAAAATCTGACCATACAAACTGTTAAGACTGGTATATCTAAGGTCTCTGATAAGAGTAACAAGGACATGGTATCTGAATTGTATGCTATCTTGGGCGATATGCTTCAGAAACAGGGTAAAAATCAACAAGCTTTTGCTGCTTATGATAGTTGTCTACAATGGAAGGATGACAACATTGGTTGCTTGAATAACTATGCATATTATCTAAGTGAAGATGGACATAATCTTCAAAAGGCTGAACAGATGAGTTATAAGACAATAAAGGCTGAGCCTAAGAACTCAACGTTCCTCGATACTTATGCATGGATACTCTTTATGCAGGATAGATTTGCCGAGGCTAAGATTTATGCAGACCAAGCTGTAGCTAATGATACGGATTCTGTGCAAAGTCCTGTCATCTTAGAGCATGCTGGTGATATTTATGCTTGTTTGGGAAAAGTTAATGATGCCGTTGATTTTTGGAATAAAGCCATTAAGGCAGGAGGAGATAATGCTTTATTGAAGCGAAAAATAGAACTTAAAAAATATATAAAGAAATAACTGAAGCTTTATAAAATAGAATTATGAATAGAATATATATAAAACTGATTGCTTTAGGATTACCATTGGTTTTTGCATCTTGTGGTGCAAAGAAAATATTGGTAAAAGAAACTCCTGTAATGCAGAAAACGACGGAAAGATCTGAAAAGAATGCAGATGCTTTGGAATTAAAGAAACTGTCTTTTGTACAAAAGGTATCAGATAATTCCGTGTATGCTTCTAATATCGTTGGTGACTTAAGATTCAATATAAAAGCTGGAGGAAGAGACATTACAGTTCCGGGATCTTTGCATATGCGTAAGAATCAGGTTATACGTATTCAATTGTTTATTCCTATTTTAGGATCTGAAGTTGGACGATTAGAGTTCACACCTGATTACGTACTTGTAATAGATCGTATGCATAAGGAATATATAAAAGCTACTTATGATCAGTTAGATTTTCTGAAAGATAATGGCTTGACTTTCTATAGTTTGCAGTCGCTATTTTGGAATCAGTTGTTTCTTCCAGGAACAGATAAACTATCTGAAGCTTCATTGCACAAGTTTAGTGTGAAAATAGATGAAGTCGGAGAGAATAATCCTGTTTCATTAAAGAATAACAATATGAGTTTTGTTTGGAATGCAAATAAACAATCAGGATTGATAGCAGAAACAGACGTAACATATAAAAGTGCTCAGCATGGCATATCTACACTTAACTGGAAGTATTCCAATTTTACAAATGTTGGTGTGAAAATGTTCCCTGCTAAGCAGAATTTTAAGTTCACAACTACTGCAACAAAGCAAAAACAAGCTGCCGAAGTTACACTTGATATGGATGAAGTGACAACTAAAGACAACTGGGATGTAAATACTACGATTTCAAATAAATATAAAAAGGTAGAAGCCGCGGATATCCTCGGCAAAATCATGAGTTTGTAAATGAAAAGATCATTGGTTATACTACTTGCCACTGTTATGGCGTTGAACGTTTCTGCACAGAAAAATAAACCTGTACAGAAAAACAAGCAAAGTACTGCAGTAAAAGCGAAAAGAAGAAAAACTTCTTCAAATAATAAAACTGCAGTTTATACTAATGCCTCAATACGAGGTTTGCAAGGACAGCGTTCTAAGATTCAAAAGAAGATAAAAGAGCAGGAGCAAGCATTGCGACAAAATCAAACAGATGTAAAATTACGTCTGCAAAACCTTATCACTCTCAATACACAGATAGACGAGCGCCAAAAGAATATTGATGGTATTCAGCAGGATATCCATCATATAGAGGGAAATATTGATATTCTTAAGGCTCAGTTGAAGACTCTTGAAGGTCAACTTGCTGATCGTAAGGCTAAATATATAAAGTCAATGCGCTATATGGCGCGACATAATACAGTTCAGGACAAGTTGATGTTTATCTTTTCAGCTAAAAATCTTGCACAGATGTATCGTCGTCTGAGATTTATAAGGGAATATGCTGACTATCAAAAAGCCCAGGGCGAAATGGTAAAGGTAAAACAAGCTCAGGTACTTGGTAAGCATAAGCAATTGGAAAGTGTTAAGGGACAAAAGAATAACCTATTATATAAAGGCAAAAAGGAAAAGACTGCACTTGTTGGGCAACAAGATGAACAAAAGCAGGTAGTTGCCTCTTTGCAGAATCAACAGAAAACGATCCAAAAGGTTATTGCTGAGCAACGTCAGAAAGATGCAGCTATGAATGCGCAGATAGATAGATTGGTTGCTCAGGAAGTTGCTAAAGCTCGTGCAAGGGCTGCTGCCGAAGCTCAAAAACGTGCTGCAGCTGAAGCTGCTTCAAAGCGCCGTTCTGCAGAACTTGCACGTAAAAAAGCTGCTGCTGAGGCTGCTGCTCGTGAAAATGCACGTAGGATAGCCGAAGCAAAAGCAAAAGAAGAGAGATTAAAGGCTGAAGCAGAAGCTGCCGCAAGAGCTGCTGAGGCTGCGCGTCAGGCACAAGCAAATGCTGATCAGACTCGTAAGAAAGCGGCTGCCGATAATGCAGCTAGAGTTGCAGCAGAAGAACGTGCTCGAGCTGAGCAGGCTGCACGTGAAGCTCAGGCTCAACGTGTTGCAGCAGAACGTAAAGCTGCTGTAGATGATGCGCGCCAGAAGAAGATCATTGCCGATGCAACGAAAGAGGCTGATGATGTTCAGAGGTTCTCTACTGTGGATCGTATGATGAATGGCGGATTTGAGGCTAATCGTGGCCGTTTGCCAATGCCTATCACCGGAGGATATAAAGTAGTGAGTCATTTCGGACAGTATAATGTTGAAGGCTTAAGGGGAGTAACTCTTGATAATAAAGGTATTAATATCAAAGGTGCCCCAGGTTGTATGGCCAGATCAATCTATGATGGTGAAGTTAGTGCCGTGTTTGGATATTCTGGTAGTATGGTTGTTATGGTTCGTCACGGAGCATATATATCGGTATATTGCAATCTTAAGTCTGTATGCGTAAGTCGTGGTCAGAAAGTTAGCACACGTCAGGCACTTGGTAGTGTTGGAACAGATAATATACTTCAGTTCCAGCTTAGAAGGGAAACTTCTAAACTAAATCCTGAAGCATGGTTAGGTAGATAAATTTTTAAGAATAAATCTTAGATAGTGGCGCCGTCAAGTAATTCAATATATTGCTTGATGGCGTTTTCTATTTCTCCGATTTTAATGAATTCATCGGCAGAATGAGATCGTGAAGATTCACCAGGACCAAGTTTGAATGATTGGAAATTCATCAGAGCTTGGTCACTTAATGTAGGACTTCCAAAAGGTTTCATTCCCATTTCTTTGCATTTCTTAATTAAAGAATGCTCTGATGATATATGTGAGGAATTCAAACGGTATGAGTGAGCTTTTATTTCGGATTTACAGTTTTGTTGAATAAACTTGCAAACATCCTCATTTTTGTAAAATTCATTTGTCCTTATATCGATCAGTGCTGTAAGTTTGTCGGGAATTACGTTGTGCTGAGTTCCTGAGTTTATTACAGTTACAGTCATTTTTGTCGGACCAAGTAAATCACTTACTTTTTTGAACTTGTAATCTCTTATCCATATCAAGTCGTCTAAAGCCTCATAGATAGCGTTTAAACCTTCGTTACGTGCAGCATGTCCACTTTTTCCATGTGCTATCAGGTCTACAACCATGAGTCCTTTCTCGGCTATGGCAGGTTGCATACCAGTAGGCTCTCCAACAATAGCAATATCTATTTTGGGAAGTAAGGGGAGTGCTATGCTAATTCCTTGTTTGCCAGAAATTTCTTCTTCAGCCGAAGCAAGATATATGACATTATACATTTGAGGTTTTTCAGATAGATATCTGAATATCTGTAGCAGTGAGACTAATCCCCCTCCGCAATCATTGCTTCCCAATCCATATAACTTGTCACCCTCTATTGTCGGCATAAAAGGATTACGTTTCCATGAGTCAACAGGTTTCACGGTGTCGATATGTGCATTCAATAGCAACGTTGGTTTATTCTCGTCAAAAAGCTTGTCTATTATCCATACGTTGTTCGCTTCACGTTGGTATTCGAACCCATATTTTACAATGGTTTCAGCAATAATGTCAGCAGCTTCTTTTTCGTTGCGACTAACCGAAGGTGTTGCGATAAGATATTTAAGCAAGTCTATCGCTTCATAGGTATATTCTTTTTGCGTCATATCGATGACAAAGATAGCAAAATATTTTGTATTTTTCTTAATTTGCACTATCTTTGCATAAATTAAAATAAGCAATTATGCAAACAAGATGTCATCTATCGGTTTTGATTCATGAACAGGCAAAAAAGTATGGAAATCGTGAGGCTATTACATTCCGTAACTTTGGAAGTCTTAAATGGGAAAATATTTCGTGGAATCAGTTTTCTCTGAATGTTAAGCAGGTCAGTAATGCTCTACTTAATTTAGGAGCTAAGCCGCAAGAAAATATAGCTGTTTTTTCACAGAATTGCATACAGTATTTGTATACTAATTTTGGTGCTTATGGAGTGCGTGCGGTAACTATACCATTTTATGCGACAACAAGCGAACAGCAAATCCAGTATATGATCAATGATGCTCAGGTTCGCTTTATTTTTGTTGGAGAGCAGGAACAATATGACAAGGCGCATAGAATTTTTGCCCTATGCCCTTCACTTGAAAGAATAATAGTTTTTGATTCAAGCGTTAGAATTAGTACACATGACCCTAATGCTCTTTATTTTGATGATTTTTCGGCTTTAGGAGCAGATCTTCCACGCCAGACAGAAGTTGAAAAATTATGGAAAGAAGCTAGTGATGATGATATCTGTGATATACTTTATACGAGTGGAACTACAGGAGAAAGCAAGGGTGTAGTTCTTACTTATGGACAATATATGGCAGCCTTGCTTGCGAACGACCGCTGTGTTCCTATAGGTGAAAAAGACAGAGTTATTGATTTCCTTCCTTTTACGCATATATTTGAACGTGCATGGGCATATCTTTCTCTGTCAGAAGGGGCGCAGCTGATAATCAACACTTACCCTACTGAAATACAGCAGAGTATGAGAGAAACTAATCCGACTTGTATGAGCTCTGTTCCTCGTTTCTGGGAAAAAGTATATATAGCCGTAAAATCTAAAATAGATGATGCCAGTCCATTCCAGCGCAAATTGTTTAAGCATGCTCTTGAAATCGGCAGAAAACGCAATGTTGAGTATCTGAGTCGTGGACGTCGTGTTCCATTGACTTTGGAATTAAGATATCAGTTTGTCAATAAAACTATATTGGGTCTTGTTCGCAAGCAAATTGGTTTGGAAAATTCAAATATCTTCCCAACAGCCGGAGCTTATGTTTCACCTGAAGTTGAAGAATTTGTACATTCTATAGGTATACACATGCTGGTAGGATATGGACTTACAGAAAGTCTTGCTACTGTTTCATGTAATCATAAGGGAAAACCTTTCACGATAGGTTCTGTAGGTTATCCTATTGATAGTATTGAAATAAAGATTGGCGCAAATGATGAAGTCTTATTAAAGGGTCCAACAATTACTCGTGGCTATTATCATCGTGATTCAGTAAATGCTGAGGCTTTTGATAAAGATGGATTTTTCCATACTGGTGATGCCGGTTATTTGAAAAATGGTGAGTTGTTCTTGAAAGAACGTATTAAAGACCTTTTCAAGACATCAAACGGAAAATACATTGCTCCACAGATGATAGAGTCTCTTTTGCTTGTAGATAAGTATATTGATCAAGTAGCTATTATTGCAGATCAACGTAAATTTGTGTCTGCACTTATTGTTCCTGAATTCAGAATGATAGAGGAGTGGGCACGTGAACATCATATAAATTTTGAAAGTCGTGAAGATTTATGTGCTAGCAAAGAGGTAAACGATATGATGAAGGAACGTATTGATACCTTGCAACAGCAACTTGCTCATTACGAGCAAATAAAGCGCTTCACATTGTTGGCTCACCATTTCTCAATGGAAAGCGGTGAACTTACAAATACTTTGAAGTTAAGACGACCTATTATTTGCAAAAACTACAAGGACGTAATAGATAAAATGTTCGAGGAATAATATATATGATTACAGCAGATCAGTTGAAAGATGTCTTGGAACGTACAGACGCACTAAATAGATATCTAAATATAGACCAGAAAAAAATAGAATTTGAAGAAGAACAGCTGCGTACTCAGGCACCTGATTTTTGGGAAGATCCCAAGCGTGCCGAGGAACAGATGAAACTGGTCAAAAGCATAGAAAAATGGATTAAAGGCTATAACGAATGTAAGCAGTTTGCTGATGAATTGCAGTTGGCTTTTGATTTCTATAAAGATGAGATGGTGACAGAGGAAGAGGTTGATGAAGACTATGCGAAGGCAATTAGCGCTATTGAAGACCTTGAACTCAAGAACATGCTTCGTCAGGAAGAGGACTCTCTGGATGCTGTGTTGAAAATAAACTCTGGTGCAGGTGGTACTGAAAGTCAAGATTGGGCAGCAATGCTCATGCGTATGTATCAGCGTTGGGCTGAAGCACATGGATACGCTGTCAAGATTACTGATATTCAGGAAGGTGATGAAGCTGGTATTAAAAGTGTAACGATGACCATAGAGGGAAAAGAGTTTGCTTATGGTTATTTAAAATGCGAGAATGGAGTTCATCGTCTAGTTAGAGTATCACCATATAATGCTCAGGGAAAGCGAATGACAAGTTTTGCCAGTGTTTTCGTTACTCCACTTGTTGACGATTCTATAGAAGTTTATGTAGACCCTGCAAAAGTAAGTTGGGATACATTCCGTTCAAGTGGTGCTGGTGGACAGAACGTGAATAAAGTAGAATCAGGTGTTCGTATCCGTTATCAATATGAAGATCCTGATACCGGTGAGCACGAAGAGATACTTATTGAAAATACCGAAACCCGAGATCAGCCAAAGAACCGTGCAAAGGCTATGCTTCTTTTGAAATCACAATTATATGATCGTGCATTAAAAAAGAAACAGGCTGAACAGGCAAAGGTTGAGGCCGGAAAGAAAAAAATAGAGTGGGGCAGCCAGATACGAAGTTATGTATTTGATGACCGTCGTGTGAAAGATCACCGTACAGGTTTCCAGACATCTGATGTTGATGCTGTTATGGACGGTAAACTGGATGGATTCATCAAAGCATATCTAATGGAATTTGCCGCACGCGAAGCTGAAAATGAATAAAACAACATACAATAATCTAAATTTATAAGACTATGAGCAGCAATAAAGCATTAAGGAAGGCAAAGCATTCTGCTTTTCAGAAGAAACAAGAAGAAAAAGGTAGAGAAATCATCGTTTGGATTTTTGGTGGACTTATTGTCCTTGCCATAATCTATATGATATTTACAGCTATTATGGCATAATGAGTGGACTAGAAATAGAACGTAAATTTTTGGTTAAGAAAGGCGACGCATATAAGAACGCCGCCTTTTCAAGTAGTCACATCAAACAGGGATATATTCCAACTGATGGTGCCACAGTACGAATTCGTATGCGTGATGATAAAAGTTATCTCACGATAAAGGCTAAATCTGTGAATGGTGGAATGACGCGCTATGAATTTGAAAAGGAAATTACGAATGACGAGGCCGAGCATTTAATGCAACTTTGTAAAGGGGGAGTCATTGATAAACGCAGATACCTTGTAAAAAGTGGAAATCATACGTTTGAGGTTGATGAGTTCTATGGTGATAATGCAGGACTAGTAATGGCTGAAGTTGAATTGACTAATGAGTCAGAATCTTACGAAAAGCCTGATTTCATTGGTGTGGAGGTTACAGGTGATAAACGTTTTTATAACTCTCACATGCTAGCTTTTCCATTTAAACTTTGGAAAGACACTTTGCCAGAAGACTACCGATGATAAATGCCAGCACAACACCAATTGTGTCGGCTAAAAAATCAGACCATTCTCCGCTTCTCATACCTCCAGTACAATACTTTTGAAGAATTTCTATCAAACCGCCCATGAATATCGGGGCCGCTAATGTCCATATAATCATTTTATTCCACTTAACCTTTTTGTGTTTAACAATACATTCTAGCCATATAACCCCGCATGTTCCACCATACATAACTAGATGAGTCCATTTGTCAATCATTGATATATTGTCAAGTGGGGTTTCTGGTATGGGGATAAAGCATAATATCCATATAATGAGTATGCATAGAGTTGAAAACGGATATTTTGTTACTGAATGGAATAATTTATTCATATTTGCTTTCTAATTTTCCGCAAAATTAGATATTTTTTTATAATTTTGCAATCGTTTTAGATAAATATATTAATAATGCCTGAAGAAAGAGCTAGTTTTGGAAGTAAGATAGGTATCATCATGGCTACCGCAGGTTCGGCGGTAGGTCTCGGTAATATATGGAGATTTCCATATATGACAGGTGAAAATGGCGGTGCAGCGTTTATTCTTATATATATAGCCTGTGTTATCATTTTGGGAATACCATGTATGATCAGTGAGTTTATTATCGGAAGGCATGGCGCCTCAAATACTGCGCGTGCATATACTCGTTTGTCAAACGGTACTGCTTGGAAACTAGTGGGCTATCTAGAAGTACTTACAGGCTTTCTGATAACTGGATATTATGCAGTTATTTCAGGTTGGTGTCTTAATTATGTATATGCTTCTGTGATGGGACAGCTCAATGGTGATCCTGCTTTTGTGAAGCATTATTTTATAGAGTTTTCTCAGGATCCAATACGACCAGTTTTCTGGACAATACTTATATTTGCGATTACACATTTTATTATAATTCATGGTGTTAGAAATGGTATAGAGAAGGCTTCAAAATTAATGATGCCAACCCTCTTTGTGCTTCTTTTAGTTATTGTTGTTGCTTCATGGATGCTTCCAGGTGCATCAAAGGGCATTGATTTTTTGTTGAAACCGGATTTCTCAAAAGTTAATAGCGATGTTTTTCTTGGAGCGTTGGGACAGTGCTTTTATTCATTAAGTATAGGTATGGGATGTCTTTGCACATACGCTAGTTATTTCAGCCGTCACACCAATATTACAACATCTGCAATACAGATAGGACTAATAGACCTTATGGTAGCGATACTTGCAGGATTGATGATTTTTCCAGCCGCATTTTCTGTAGGAATAAGTCCGGATAGTGGTCCATCGTTAATATTTATCACTTTGCCGAATGTCTTTAATCAGGCATTTTCTTCAGTGCCTATCATTGGATGGTTTGTATCTTTGATATTCTATTTCTTATTATTTCTAGCAGCTCTCACCTCATTGATATCTCTTCATGAAGTAAACACTGCATTTTTCTATGAAGAACTTCATATATCAAGAAAATCAGGTGCTTGGATAGTTACAATATTTTGCTGCATTATCGGTGCTCTATGTTCTATATCTGTAGGACAGAAACATACAATGTCTCTTTTTGGTTTGAATCTACTTGATTTGTTTGATTTTGTAACAGGTCAATTAATGCTTCCTGTTGTAGGAATGTTTATGAGCCTTTTTGTAGGTTGGTATATTCCTAAGCAGATTGTTATAGATGAATTGTCAAATTGGGGCACGCTAAAGTGTGGTTTTTATAATTTGTTTATTTTTGCAATGCGTTTTGTATGTCCATTGTGCATACTTGCTATAATGCTTCATCAGTTTGGAGTGATTTAATTTTATATTTATGTCAGAAAGAGGTAATTTTGGAACTAAGATAGGTGTTATCTTGGCGACTGCAGGGTCAGCCGTTGGTTTAGGAAATATATGGCGTTTCCCATATATGACAGGTCAGGATGGTGGAGCTGCCTTCATTATAGTTTATCTTGTATGTGTTTTTATTTTGGGTATTCCTGGAATGGTAGCTGAGTTTGTTGTTGGCCGCCATTCTGCTGCAAATGCTGCACGTGCATATTATAATCTTGGTGGCCGCAAGTGGTCATTGATAGGTTATGGAGGAGCAATCACTTCAATGATTATATTTGGTTTTTATGCCGTTGTTGCTGGTTGGTGCTTGCAATACTTATTTGCTTCAACGATGGGACAGCTTAATGGTGACGTTAATTATGTGCAGAATTATTTCAAGACATTCTCTTCTGATCCGTTTAAGCCTTTATTTTGGACTGTTGCATTTATTATAATCACTCATCTTGTGGTTGTAAAGGGAGTTCGAAAAGGAATAGAACGTGCATCAAATATACTTATGCCAACACTCTTTATCTTGTTGTTCATCATTGTTGGTGCATCTTGCATGTTGCCTGGAACTAGAAGCGGATTAGAATTTCTTTTCAAACCAGACTTTTCAAAGGTGACACGAGGTGTCTTTTTGGATGCCTTGGGACAGGCTTTCTTCTCTTTATCTTTGGGAACGGCATGTCTTTGTACCTATGCAAGTTATTTTAGTAGACAGACAAATCTATTGAAATCGGCAGTACAGATAGCAGGCATAGATACCCTTGTTGCTATCCTAGCAGGATTAATGATATTTCCTGCTGCGTTTTCTGTAGGAGTACGTCCTGATAGTGGTCCTTCGTTGATATTTATTACCCTTCCATCTGTATTTCAGCAAGCTTTTGCAGGTATGCCTTTGCTTGGATACATAATAGGAGTGTTCTTTTATGGACTTCTAGTCTTAGCAGCGTTAACTTCAACAATATCAATGCATGAGATAGGAACTGCTTTGTTTTATGAGGAACTGCATATCAGTCGTTCAAAAGGTGCTTGGATCGAGACTACTGTCTGCATTATTATAGGTATATTTTGTTCTTTGTCATGTGGAGCAGTAGATATTACAGTATTTGGAAAGTCGTTTCTTAATTTCTGTGATTTCCTCACTTCTGATATTTTATTACCTTTGGGAGCTTTTTTAACTTGTATTTTTGTTGGATGGCTTGTTCCTAAGAATATCGTTAAGGACGAAATAACCAATTGGGGTACTTTATCTTCACGTTTTTATAGCATATGGCTTTTTGTCGTACGTATCATCTGCCCTATATGTATAGGCTCCGTTTTTTTGCATCAATTTGGACTAATTTAATATGTTTTTGAGAGAGTTTCTTTACTTTAATAAATCTGATCGTCGTGTAATACTATTTCTGCTTACCATAGCGGTATCTGCATTAGTGGCTTTTTTCTTTTTGGGTGGTGATGAAATGTCAAACTCTGGGTATGGATATCAATCAAAACGCAGAGAATATGAGAATGGTAAATACTATCGCCATTATCCAAATAAGTATTATTATGTAGCTGGACAGAAAGCAGAATTGTTTCCGTTTGATCCTAACACTGCAGATAGTACAGAACTGCTACGTTTAGGCTTGCGTCCTTGGCAGGTACGTAATATCTATAAATACAGGTCGCATGGTGGTATTTATCGCACCTCTACTGATTTTGCAAGATTATATGGACTCACTCAAAAGCAATTCCGAGAAATGCAGCCATACATTCGTATAAGTTCTGATTATAGTCCTGCATCTCTCTTACCTGAAGTGGCAGCAAGACAAGCACACCATGATAGTATTGTTGCTAAATATTCAATAAAGATTAAGGCTGGTGAACATATTCAGCTTAATTCTGCCGATACAGCTATGCTACAACGCGTTCCTGGTGTAGGTTCCTATTATGCCCACGAAATAGAAATATATCGACGTCGTTTAGGAGGTTTTTCTAATGTTGAACAATTGAAGGAGATTGATGGCTTTCCCGAATCCTCGCTAAAGTATTTTACGGCTAGTTCTATGAGTATAGCTAAACTAAACGTAAACAAGCTTTCTTTAAATCAACTTAAACGCCATCCCTACATATCTTTTTATCAAGCTCGTGATATTGTTGATTATCGTCGTTTGCGTGGTCCAATAAAAAGTCTGGATGACCTACGACTTCTTAAAGATTTCCCTCCTGAAGAAATCGAACGACTACGTCCTTATGTAGAGTTTTGAATTATTAAAGAATTAATTTCTTATTAGAATATAATCAAGTATGCTTTCGTATTAAAATCAACTCGTAAGGATTATGAAGTTAATAGCTATATATACTACATGAAGTTTTTTAACATGGATTTCTGCTGAAATATTATATATATTTAGGAGATAAATATTCTTCGATCTAATAAATATTTTTTTATCATTTCGTAGCGCTCTAAAAATATGATCTGCTCTAAAAATAATAAAGTGGTCGGCGAATTATCACTGACCACTTTATTCACGACAACAGCTAAGTGATTGATTGTCAATTCCGAAGCTTTAAATTTGTCGGGATGAGGCGATTCGAACGCCCGACCCCTACGTCCCGAACGTAGTACGCTACCAACTGCGCTACATCCCGATTATTTAAATCGTTGCGGATGCAAAGATAATCAAATTTCTTGAAAGCAGATATTTTTTTAAATAAAAATTTGCCAGTGTGGGATAAAAAGCCTATCTTTGCACTCGCAAAACAAAAAGCATGGTGCCATAGCTCAGTTGGTAGAGCAAAGGACTGAAAATCCTTGTGTCCCCGGTTCGATTCCTGGTGGTACCACTTCCTCCTTTCATTAAGCCGTTTAGTCTCATTCGTGAGACTGGCGGCTTTCTTCGTTTACGCCCATTTTGTGCGTATTTCCATTGTTATAAATTCCATTATGCCCTAAAGAATGTATAGTCCAAAACACTCCTATCTATAGTAATGTCAAATCTAAAGCAAAATGGTTATTACCATATAGTCTGACGATTAATAATAGATACAAGGGAAAATTTTGAGGGTTGGTTTGCATGACAAGACGCTATATTTTATTTTTTTTGTCTGTTCTTTGTCAATTTAGGGGGGTAGAACTATTTCTGCTAAAGCTATATTGGATTGAATGACAACCAATCAGGTAAGATTAGACAACTTATTTAATAACAAATGGAAACCAATTCCAACTAACGCTACGCTACCAGAAAAAGTTTTTTCAATGCCACTAATGTCATAATGTCACTAGCCCCTTGTTTATAAGGGTTTGACGAGTGACATTAAGTGACATTATCGGCCTAAAAGTGACATTAAATTGCAAAACACACTTATTTTTGGCGATTTTTCACAAAATATGCAACACATATATAGACACTTTTTTGTTTATGATGGTCTGTTCTCGTCATTATGTGCGCTATACTTTGCAGTGTGCCTAGGCGTTACCTCAAAATCTAACTATAAATATAGTGGCAATTATCTGCTATCTTATTCTTGCAATATTTCAGATTATGATATGTTTATCAGTCCTAAGTAATATCCTTTTTGATTTTCAACAATTCTATTACCCAACGTGTGTAATAGCATTACTCACGTTATGTAACACGGTTACACACGTTGTGTAATCAAGTTACATACGTTGTGTAATCGGGTTACACACATGCTGATGTAATCTAATTACACAC
>RCMY010000138.1_pt1 | contig 67407 bp, 56 predicted proteins | sample 2041341 | NCBI WGS metagenome assembly RCMY01 (sample SAMN09708234, study PRJNA481090) | Marine sediment metagenome, whole genome shotgun sequencing project. | reverse complement strand
GAAGGTCTTTAAACCTCAACTCGACGGAAAAATCCATAACGAGACCATCAAAAACCCGGTGGGTTGAAGGAGAGCACATTAAATCCAGGGGCGCGATGGGGAGCCGTACGTCAAAATTCAATGGCTTGCGCGTAAAAGCTGTTCTGTGGTTTATGGGCATCCACCGGGTTTTTGATGCACTCTTATTGACGAGCAGTAGTGAAATTTCGTGCAAAAACCTACGGTTTCAACCTGGCCGCCGCGCCTAAACCGTAGGTTTTTACAACTTCGCTCCCGTAATGCCGTCATCTTGATTATGTCAATGTACACTCCCTATACCGCACAAATTCTGAAAACGCTCCGAACACTACAGGCATAATGTTCTTTTGTGTTAGTGCACGTGCTGCGTGCGTAAATGGTCGTTCCATTTGCCCGATTAGGAGCGATGACATGTCCACAAAACCTCACCCAGACCGCCATTTTAGTGAAGCATTGTTGGACATCTACCCTCTTGATTATCGCGCACCCATTATATGGAAAAAGATAACTTGCTAATGGCAGTTGATTCAATCGGTTATAGGTGACCTATTGGAAATCAACCCTTTAGATCGTCACTCACCCGAGATCAGTGTATCCTGGGTATAGCGGCACAGGTTTAGAGATAGCCATACAGCCTCTGGCCTTTTCGTAGTTTACACACTAAAACTGTAGTGTAGCCCGCCCAATCAACAATGTCTAATACTAGAGAGTATTGGACATAGCAAAGGTTTGACTTGGATTGAGCAAATTTAGCACGCCCTTGTCTGTATATACAGTCTTACTTGTTGGCGTTGGAAGCCTAGACGAACTTACCCGCAACCGAAATGGATACTCGCCGATTAACATTTGCCGCTCTGGTATGACTCGCGACTGTTGGATACTGTGAAGGCATACCCTTAACTGAAAAGAACGCCGTTTTACTCTTTCAATCGACGCCAAAGCGTTGTTGTGCTTATACCCAAATCCTTGGCCGCCTTACTTTTGTCGCCACCAAAACTCTGTAGCGTGTCCTGAATCAAACGCAGTTCCTGTTCTTTAATTGACCCAATCATTGAGCCATCGTCAACAGACACGGAGGCAGCGCGACTAAACCATTCAGGCACTATAAACGGCAATCCATTAAGGAATTCTTTTGACGATTGAAATGATGAATAAGCGACAACCAGTCGCTCAATGATATTTTCTAACTCCCGGACGTTGCCGGGCCAGAAATAACCAAGCAGATGTTTTTCCAGCAGTTTAATAAAATCAGGGATGTTAAGATTATCTTGATAGAATGCAGACAGCTTTTTTGCAAAATATTCTGCTAGTGCAAGGATGTCATTACCACGGGATGACAGCGTTGGCAGGTTGATAGAAAATACATTGATTCGATAGTATAAATCCTCACGAAACTTACCTTCTTTTACACACGCCAACAAATCCCTGTTCGATGCGGCTACAAACTTAACATCAATATGAATCTCTTTGTTCGATCCCAGCGGGCGCAAGGATTTTTCTTGCATGACACGCAATAATTTTGCTTGCTGACTGAGCGGCATCTCACTCACTTCATCCAGTAAAAACACGCCGTTGTGCGCTGTTTCTAACAGTCCCTTACGACCACCCCGCCGAGAACTGGTAAAAGCACCGTCCACATAACCAAACATCTCGCTCTCAAACAACTCCTCGGGAATTGCGCCACAGTTAATCGCTACAAATTCACCGTCTGCGTAGCGACTATGGTGATGTATTTGCCTGGCAACCAACTCTTTACCCGTGCCTGTTGCACCATTGATTAATACCGTACCTTGGGTTTTTGCGTAGGTTTCAATAAGCCTCTGAACCGCATCCATTAACGGAGAAACATAAATAAACTCATTGTTTTTGCTAGCAGTGGCCGCCCCATCGTTAGGCGCACTACTTTTAACTGAATTCAATTCGGCTCGGAACCGGAAAAGACGAACCACAACAAAGTCCCTCAGGCAAACCCTGCTACAGCTGACCATCCAATCGATGCCATTGAAATTCAGTGCTTTTTCGTTACATTCCTGCAAGGCACCAAAATCGCGTTCAAGAAACTGCACAAATCGCGGCGTGGTTTCGTCGGTAAGTGCCAGACAGCTTTTAGCTGATTGACTGATCTGTAGCAACTGACCCTGGTGATTCACCACTATCACTGGACTGTCTGGCACTTCGAACAGTGCCGAATAAAAACTCTCTGCTAGCGCGGCCTGCTGCCATGCCCTGGCTGATTGCAGTGCTTGTTGCATCAGTTGCCTGCAGGCGCGGGGCGAGTACAGAAAGATGGATTTGAGACTGTGACGTTCGGCAAGTTCACAGATAAAACTACCGCCGATTACAAGCTCAAAACCTTCGTTAACAGCAAGATAAAAAGTTTCCCTGGCTTCGACCGGCGTTAAATAGTGTTTTTCACAAATCTCAATATCTAACGCAGCAGCCAGTAAACTCCAGATCGAATTTGACTGTTGCTGGCCGAAGGTAATTGAGACAATCTTCCTGGAAAGCAACTTTGCTTTTAGCACCGCTGCAATGATATCGGCTTCCAGTATCTCTATACTAATCACTGGAATCGACAGCGTAGCTTGCAAATAGGCGGCATTAGCCCCGGCGCTGACGACGAGGTCGGCATTGTTACGTGCAACTACCGCCTCAATATCAACGTCTTGCTCAAACACATAATCTACGATTTTTATTTGTGCTTGTGATTCAAATTCAGGGATCACCGAGTGAATCAGCTGGCTAAATTTTCGATAACCGACAATTAGAATATTCGGCTTGGAGGGAATATTGATGGGCAACATAAAGTGTTGCTCTCTTCAGTTTAATGTACAAGTCGTTGCACAAGCGATGACAACAGCGTCTCCATGATAATCGTGGAGACGCTGTTGTCCAACTTATAACTATATTCTCAATTCAATTCTCAATTCAAATCTGACGCCGAATCGAGCAGCCATAGCGCGCTTTCCAATACACGCTACAGTCTAAAAGCTGTACCCGAGTTCAACTCCAATGGTACGTCCAGCCCCAGGTGCTACAAAAGTGCCGCCGAATTCGGCCGATGGAATGACCTCTGCCACAACGTCTTCATCAAACACATTTGAACCGTAAAGCGCGACGTGCCATGAATCCTGGCCGGTAAGTTGCAGCCGTAGATCTAGCGTGTCGTAAGCGTCGCGTCGGGTATCGGAGTAGTCGGCAGTACCGAGTCCCGGGAAGAATAGATCAAATGACGTGCGAACTGTCTGATTCTGTACGGTGTGGAACCATGTCGGTCCCGTCAGACGCCAGTCCGCTCGCACCGACAGCTCCATGCTCTCGGCTACTGGCGTCACATATTGAGCACCCAGGTTGAATGTGTAGTCGGCCGTGTAGGGTGACTTATTACCTTCAGTATCGCGACGAGCACCATTTTTCTTGATCTCGCTTTCGTTGATCGCGGCACTACCGAAAACCCGCCATGCATCGGACAAGCTGGCATCAAAGGTTGTTTCCAAACCATAAATGACCACTTCATCAATGTTTGACACCACGCGCAATAGACCAAAACCTCCGGTGTAAAATTCAAAGAACTGCATATCGGTGACTTCAGTGTAGAAAGCGGCTACTTCGACATTGATCATGCCGTCGGCCAGTGAGCCCTTGCTGCCTAACTCGAAAGCGCTGGAAACTTCTTTGTCATACTGGTCATCTATATTCAGCCCGGAGCCAAGTGGGATATTGAGGTTCTCTTCCAGCACGGCGGCGCTACCCTGGCTGTTGAAACCGCCTGCTTTGAAACCCACACCCCAGTTTCCATACACATTCCAGCTATCATCAAGCGCATAGGCGAGGCTGATTCTGGGCTGCCATTGATCATAATTTGCGGAGGCATCCGGTATAGTGCCCACGGCGGGTAAACCGGGGTTGATTGGCGCGCCCGTTGCCGGGTCCAAAGCATTGGGGATTCGGCTGCTCACTTCACGCTCCTCACGGTCAAATCGGAGTGCGGCAGACAGCGTCAGGGCTTCAGAGAGATCGTAATCGATAGAGCCAAATAGCGCATAAACATCGGTAACAAAATTGTCGGCAAACATTAAAGAGGTTGGGTTAATACTGCCAGGTGGGTTGTAAGGGCTAAGTATTTCTCCCAGCCCCTGGTCTTCGGCAGTAGACACTGAGGTGTCTCGATCGAGACGTAAGTAGTAGACACCCACTGACCAGTTCAACAACGCGTCGGCACTGGAGGCCAGGCGAATCTCGGCACTAAAATCTTCCTGTGAACGGGCCTGGAACTGCGTGCCATCACAGGTAGTGGGACCAAACGGACCAAACACTGAATCAAACGGTGTTGGTAACAATACCTGTGGATTGGGTAGTTGGTAACCGGAATTGAATAAACCTGTGGCGGTTGCTCGACACGATGGCTGTAACTCAAAACGGTAGAAAGTTGCGGCTGTGCCGTCGGCGATCCATTCCTGCTCCAGGTCGGAATACAAGGCCCAGGAGGTCAGCGTGAAATCATCAAAGTCCCAGCTGCCTTTAATCGAAAACTCTGTGGTCTCCTGAGTATTTTTGGGCTCAATATTATTTATAAACTCAAAATCATGGTCGTTGACATCTTCATGGAACAGCGGGTCACCCAGGGCGGCTGCAAACCCCGGTAAATTGAATACCGGATTAAAACTCAATGCAGAGCCTTCGAATTCGGCGTAACGCGCTTTGATGTCTATTTCTGAACTCTCGCTTGGGCGAATAATAAATCGGGTTCCGATAGTGTTATTCTCCATCGCATCGACAGTTGAGCCGCGGGCGGTTGCAACGGGGCTGGTATTTTTATAGTGGCCATCGGTTTCGAAGTGATCACCATAAAGAACAAAACCCGCATTGTCGGAGATCGGTCCATCGATAACACCGGTGAAGCCCATGCTGCTTTGCTCACCAGCCTTAATGCTGGCATCGCCGGAAACTTCATCGCCCGGCTTTTTGGTAGAAAGGATAAACGCGCCCGCCGTTGCATTACGCCCGTAGTAGGCACCTTGTGGGCCTTTTAGCACTTCAACCTGAATTAACTTACCGTGATTCTGCGCGATCTGTGCGGAATTGGTTTTCAGGATGCCATCGACGACTAATGCAACATTACTCTCAGCATCACGAGCGCCATTAACACCTCGAATATTGACCTGCGTATCGCCCACTTCTGTGGTGTTGGTAACAATCGATACGCCGGGAGTCAGATTGACGACACCTTCCAGGGAGTTAATGCCTGATTTTTGCAAAGCATCTTCAGTCAATACCGAGACGCTGGCAGGAACCTCTTGCAAATTCTCTTCAGCACGGCGCGCTGTGACAATCACCTCTTCAAGTACTGGTTTTTCGTTCGCTCTGCCAACCGTCTCGGCAAGCGTGGTCTGCTGCACGCCAAAACCTGTCAACATAGCTAACGCCGACAGATAACAGGCAGTTAAAAATCGATTATTATTTTTGCTATTTTTCATAATGATACTCAGCCTTTGTTATTTACTTAGAATTTTTCTGTAAACCGACCTGACAAGCCTTCTACCTAAAGGGCACCTCTATTAAACTAACTTAGGAACGGTCACGAAATAAACTGACCTTCGGCTCATTTGCCAGCTGACGCTGGCTGGTAAAACAACCAGGGCGAAAGCTCTCTCTGCCGGGCTTCATACTGACGAATTAAATCAGCCTTTTGCAAACTGATAGTAATATCATCCCAACCATTAAGCAGTAGTTCACGCCGTTCCGGGTCGACCTGAAAATTATACAACAATTCTTCACCAGCACTAATTTGCTGACGCTCCAGATCAATCGTCAAACTGCAACCCGGGTTTTTGTCTATCCGCTGAAATAACGCATCGACCTGATCCGCTTCCAGTTGCAACGGCAGCACGCCATTCTTAAAACAATTATTGTAAAAAATATCCGCAAAACTCGGCGCAATAACTGTCCGGATACCGTAATCGCGCAATGCCCACACTGCATGTTCGCGACTGGAGCCGCAACCAAAATTTTCCCGCGCCAGCACTATCGACGATAGCTTGTAAGCGCTTTGGTTCAGCACAAAATCGGGATTGATACGCCGCGTGGCAGTTACCGTTTCGACATTGCCGCTATCGAGATAGCGCATATTATCAAACAGCCAGTCACCATAACCAAATTTACTAATCGCTTTAAGGTATTGTTTCGGCAGCAATGCATCGGTATCGATATTGGCTCGATCCAATGGCAGCACTACGCCAGTATGGGTGGTAAAAACGTCCATCGTTAAACTCCTTGCACGCTGACATCGACAAAATGCCCGGCGATACCGGCAGCTGCCGCCATGGCCGGACTCACCAGGTGGGTACGCCCTCCCGACCCCTGTCGACCTTCAAAATTACGATTGGAGGTTGACGCGCAATGCTCGCCGGATTCCAGCCGATCCGCATTCATCGCCAGGCACATGGAACAGCCTGGATCACGCCATTCAAAACCGGCCGCACGTATAATAACGTCAAGCCCCTCGGCTTCTGCCTGGCGTTTCACCAGGCCAGAGCCCGGTACCACCAGCGCCTGTTTCACCGATTCGGCCAGCTGCTTGCCTTTCACCACAGCAGCGACGGCGCGAATATCTTCAATTCGTGAATTGGTACAGGAACCGATAAAGATCCGGTCTAATTTTATGTCCGTCATGGCCTGTCCGGCAGTCAGCCCCATATAGTCGAGGGCGGCCTGATAGGCCGAACTTTTCACGGCATTCTGCTGTGCAGCCGGGTCCGGCACACAGTCATCAATGGTCACGACCATCTCTGGAGAGGTACCCCAGCTAACTTGAGGCTTGATAGCCGAGGCATTAAAACGGTATACAGTATCGAAGTGGGCACCGGCATCGCTATGCAGATTCTGCCAGGCCGCCAGCGCCTGCTGCCACAGTTCGCCGGTTGGCGTATAGGGTCGACCTTTTACATAGTTGGCGGTCACCTCGTCGAAGGCGATCATGCCCGCACGAGCGCCCATCTCAATCGCCATATTACACACCGTCATGCGCCCTTCCATCGACAGCGCGCGTATTGCCGAGCCGGCAAATTCCACGCTATGACCGGTGCCGGCAGCGGTACCTATCTGGCCGATTACATAAAGCACCAGGTCCTTGGCAGTCACGCCGGTACCCAGCTCTCCTTTTATTTCGATCAACATATTTTTGGTTTTGCGCTGCACCAAACACTGGGTAGCCATCACATGCTCAACGTCAGACGTACCGATGCCCTGCGCGAGGGTGGCCAGCGCTCCATGGGTGGCAGTATGGGAGTCACCGCAAACGATTGTCATTCCCGGCAACGTTACCCCCTGCTCGGGACCGACCACATGCACAATGCCCTGCCGTGGGTCGGTTAATGAAAACTGATTGAGCTTAAACTTATCGCAGTTATCCTCCAGTGTCTGCACCTGCAAGCGTGATATTGGATCTTCTATACCGGCTATACCCAGCTCTCGATTGGTAGTTGGCACATTGTGATCGGGGGTCACCAAAATTGAATCGGTTCGCCATAACTTACGGCCGGCCTGTTGTAGCCCTTCAAATGCCTGCGGCGACGTGACCTCATGCACCAAATGGCGGTTGATATAAAGAAGTGACACTCCTTTATCACTGGTGGTGACACAGTGAGAATCCCACAATTTATCGTACAAGGTCCGGGCCAAACCACTATCAGTCATTAGTCGTCAGTCTCCTGGCTAGCATGCAATTCTTGAATGGATGAAAGCTGTTCTAATACCTGGTTGAGGCTCGTTACCTCAACATACTTAGCCTTCAGGTCATAGAGATTGGCCTCGTGGACCTGGGTGGTGCGATCGCCTACTGCCTCGCGAGGAATCACCACCGGGTAGTTGTATTGCAAGCCATCAACCGCGGTGGCGCGTACACAGCCACTGGTCGTCAATCCTGTGACTACCAGCGAATCGGCACCACAGGCTGTCAACTGCTCAGCCAGCTCGGTGCCAAAAAAAGCGCTGGCCCATTGTTTTTCGATTAACGGCTCGCTGTCTATTCGCGCTAACGCTGGGTCGACCTCGACCCAGTGCGAGTTAGCTTGCAAGCAGTTTAGTGCTGGCAATTTCCGACGGAACACGCTGGCCTGGGACTCGTTATGGTAGACCACAGTGCTGAAAAATACCGGCCAGCTCCGCTGCCGAAATACGGCCAACAACGCTTGATTTGCGCTAATAACCTCAGCACAGGCACTACCCAATTCACAAGCCGGATCGGTAAAGCCATTGATCATATCCACCAGGATCAGGGCCGGCTTCGACCCCAGGCTAAGGTTTTCTGACACCAGTGCCACTACCAGCCTCCTGTTGCTTTATGCTTTTGCTTGCTGAAACGTTGGTGTCACCGGCGGCTGCAGGTGAGTCTCTTCAAGACAACGCGCCTTAATCTCGTCGATGGTTCCGCCGTGGTTAAACAGTGGAATATCGCCACCACGCGCGTCGATCAGCTTGCTTCTTAACTCCACTGTGGCATCAGTATCAACCGTGCCATTCTCAGCCATCACTACGCCATAACGTTGGGCACCCTCAGCAGAGACCAGGCCTCGGTCGATATCAGCACGCACTGTTTCAGGGTCACGCAGGTAGGGATCGCCCCAACCGCCGCCGCCCCAGGTGTTGAAATACAGCAGGTCACCTACCTTCACCTTAATACCCTCGCATTTGGCCGGTAACCACTCTTCGCTACCATCGGCGCGCACCAATAATTTATTCGAGCGCCGGCCGGGTTCGCCGCCATTGACGCCCCAGGGATATACTAACCAGCGCTCGTCATGTATACCGATACTGCCATCGCAGAGGAACCGATACGCCACACTTAAGCCATTGCCGCCACGGTGCAAACCAGCGCCACCGGAATCGACGATAGTTTCATACTGCTCGATACGCAGCGGAAAATACGACTCTATAAATTCGTTAGGCACATTGGTAAAACCTGGCCACAGCGAATGCCCGTCGGGACCATCACCCACCGGCCGGCCAGGAATACCGCCAAAACCAATCTGGAACAACTGGAACCACTCGTTCTTATCGTCGTAACCGGAGTAGAACAGGTGCGGCGAATCCGAAAAGCCCGCTGCATTCAGCATTTGTTCGGGTGCGCCCATTCCCAGCAACGCGCCCAAAACATCAAAGATACGACCTAAAGCGTGAGTACGCCCGGAAAGTGCTGCGGGGTAATTAGGCTTGAGCAATGTTCCCTGGGGAATGCGCACATCGACCAAATCATAGAAGCCGTCATTAAAAATGATCTGTGGATCGACCACGTTAATGGTGAAGGAGCCGAAGAACATCTTGAACATATCTTCGTTGAGATAGAAGTTAACCGAGCTCTGTGCCTGCGGGTCGGTGCCATCAAAATCGAAAATCGCGGTGGAGCCTTCACGCCACATTTTGCACTTAATTTTATAGGGCCCCATACCCATACCATCGTCACATAGGTAATCAGTAAACTCACGCGGCTCCTCAGGGATAAACATCTCGATGATATGCTTCATCGCCGAGCGGTTTCTTTCTAACATAATGTCCATGGTGGAATGAAAAATATCATCACCAAAGCGCTCGGCCAATTCCACGCAACGCTTGGCCGCCGTATTGCAGGCTGCAACCAGGGCATTGAGGTCAAAGCGGTTCCATTGGGGCGTGCGTACATTGTGCAAGATCAGCTCGAGTATATCGCTCTGCAGCTTGCCTTTTTTGTATAACTTGATCGGCGGGATACGCACGCCTTCCTGAAAGATAGTGGTCGCTTCAATGGGAATTGAGCCCGGCACCATGCCGCCGTTATCCGACATATGGCCAAACATGGCCGACCAGGCTATCTGCCGCCCCGCCTTAAACACCGGCACCAGCACCAGCCAGTCGGGCAAGTGAGACACAGCGCCTTTACACATATAGGGATCGTTAGTAAGGATGATGTCGCCCTCTTCGATTTCCTCATCGTAGGCCTCCATAAAGCCATTGATAAAAGAACCGAATTGGCCAACCACCATTTTGCCTTCTTTGTTGGCAATCATTGGAAAGCAGTCGCCCTGCTCGCGAATGCCTGGCGACATCGCGGTGCGAATCAACACCGCGTCCATTTCTTCCCGCGCGTTACGCAGCGCGTTTTCAATAATATCAACAGTGACCCCGTCAACGTCCAAACGCTGTAAGGGGGTGGAGTTAGTTTCAATAATTGTGGCAGTCATAAGTTTCCCCTCTTAAATTTGTTCTGTTTGGGCAGGATTAATCAGCAGGTTACCGACGTGGTCAACCTTGGCCTCGTAACCCGGTAGCACCACCGTGGTTGAATCCATTTCGTTGACAATCGCCGGCCCCGCAACCACCAGACCTTCGTGCAGTAAACCACGGTCGTAGATCACGGCGTCGTGCCAGGCGCTGTCGTAGTAAAAACGCGTATCGTGTAGTTTACAGTCTGCCAGAGTAGCCTCTGTACTGCCTGTGCTACGTTCGGCAATCGCCTTGGCGCGGGCCTTAACCACGGCGCGGATCATTTGAATTTCATGGTCATCACCCAGCTTGAAGGTAAACAATTGCTCGTGTTCCTTATCAAACTGTTCGGTTAACAACGCCACTCCCTGCGCGCGAAGATCGGCTTCGCTAAAGTCGAGGCTGATCTGGAAAGCCTGGCCAGAGTAGCGCAGGTCAGCCTGGAAGCTAACCTCGTGCTCGGACTCGGGAATGCCATCGGCGAGCAGTGATTCTGCAGCGCGTGCCCGTAACTCTTTTAAGTCCGCCAGTAATTGTTCGGCGTTGGTTTCGCTGGCCATGGTCAGGTAAGTCCGGGTCGCCTCGTCTTGTACCTGGGTGGTGGCATCGCCGTAGGCACAAAGAACACCGGGGCCCGGTGGTACAATCACCGGCCAGGCGTCGGTGAGAATACCCAGCGCATTGGCATGCAACGGACCGGCACCACCAAAGCCGACCAGGGCAAAGTCACGCGGATCATAACCCTGCTCTACCGATACCAGTCGTAGGGCGCCAAACATTGCCTCGTTGGCGATTTTGACAATACCTTCGGCTGCGGCCATCATCTCGATACCCATGGCATCAGCCACCCTGGTCACTGCCTGTTCTGCTGCAGCTTTATCAATGGCCATAGCACCACCTAACTGTACATCCGAAGGCAGGTAGCCCAGCACCACATTGGCATCGCAGACGGTTGGCTCGACACCGCCTTTCATATAAGCAGCTGGACCCGGGACCGCACCAGCAGACTCCGGACCCACGCGCAGCGCCTTGGTCAGCTCCGGTACGAACGCAATCGAGCCGCCACCGGCACCGATGGTGCGAACATCTACAGACGGCGCGCGCACTCGCACGTCGGCTACCAGGGTTTCACGACGCACCCGCGCCTTGGCGTTTTGTATCAAGGCGACATCGGTGGACGTGCCGCCCATATCGAAAGTAAGAATATTGTCGTAACCGGCACGGCTACAGAAATAAATGGCGCCCGCCACACCACCGGCCGGCCCAGACATCAATAAGTTGACCGGTGATTCCGCCGAGGCGCGACCAGAGGCCAAACCGCCGTCGGAACGCAGTATCGACAGCAGAACATTGTCTCCTAAGCGGTCTTTTAATGCCGACTGTAGATTATTAACGTATTTGGCTACTTCCGGGCGCACATATGAGTTGACCACTGTAGTTTCGGTTCGCTCATACTCCTGCATTTCAGGAATGACCTCACTAGAGATTGAAACCGGGATGTCATCAAAAATTTCTTCGGCGATAGCCAGTGCGCGGCGTTCGTGTTCACCATTAAGGTAAGCATTCACAAAACAGATGGTTAAGGCTTCCACCTCACCCCTGGCTCTCAATTTCACCAAATCGTTTCGCAACTTATCTTCATCCAGATCTCTGATCACGTCTCCTTTGGCCCCGATACGTTCATCGGCACCAATGGTTAATTCCAGTGGCGCCAGCAAGGGTTTTTTGACAAAACTCACCCAGCCGCCCAAACCACCCGGACAAAAAGAGCGCGCGACCTGCAAGGTTTGTTCATATCCGCGGGTAGTGACCAACCCCACTTTGGCCCCTTTACCAGTCAATACAGCGTTGGTAGCGACTGTTGTGCCATGCATGACACGGGCAATATTTTTTGGATCAATCCCTGACTCGTCACAAATACGAGCCACCCCGTTCAATACTCCAATCGAGGAGTCTTCAGGCGTTGATGGCACTTTGGCAGTATGGGTTTCACCCGTCTCTTCATTAATTAACAGAAAATCGGTAAACGTACCACCGACATCGACACCTAGACGATAACTCATAGTCATTTCCTTTTCGGATTGGCAGTGGACAGCCCCTACGGTCAAACCCATTGCAATGATTCAAGATTTATTAATACAGACGCATTCGACCATCTGATTCCCCTACAACACACCGGCTTCCTGCTGGCCCTTCAACCAATTTAAAGAGCGACCACCAATACAACTGCCTGTTAATTCGGCTGCCAAAGCAACGGCCTCCAATAAACCTGCCAGATTAATTCCAGTGTGATAGCCCATTTTCTCAAGCATTAACACCACATCTTCGGTAGCGATGTTGCCCGACGCTCCGGGCGAAAAAGGACACCCACCCAAGCCGCCAATCGAAGCGTCAAACTTACGAATTCCGGCTTCAACGGCAGCATACACATTTGCCAGGCCCATTCCCCGGGTATCATGGAAATGACATGACAGACGATCAGCACCGATTTTTGCAACCAACTTATCCATCAGCGACTTAACAGACGCGGGGTTTGCAGCGCCGATGCTGTCGGCTATAACAATTTCTGCCGCCCCGGCTTCATCCAGCTGGGATACCAGGTCAAGCACCAGGCTTTCGTCAACAATCCCTTCAAACGGGCATTCCCAGGCTGTAGCGACGTAGGCTTGCATGTGAATCTGCTCGCTTCGTCCTCGCGCTATAACATCCCGGCAAACGGCCATGGTCTGTGCCGTAGACATGCCGATATTTTTCTCATTCATTGTATCGGATGCAGCAATCACCAGGGCCATGGACGTTATACCCGCGGCGCGCGCGTGATCATAGCCTTTGCTATTAGGAATCAAGGCACTGTAGCTGGCTTTATCCTTTGGTAGGGCCGCCGCTACTTTATCGGTTCCTGCCATCGCCGGCACTGCTTTTGGCGAAACAAAACTGCCAATTTCTATGCTGGGGATGCCCGCGTTAATCAATTGTTTAATGAGCTGAACGCGCTGCTCAGTGCTTAACAATCGCTGTTGGTTTTGCAATCCATCTCGCGGTCCAACTTCGTTAATAGTTATGTAATTAGTCATCGTTGTTTCATCGGCACTAGCCGATTACACCCTCCTTTTTTAACGCGGCTATATCAGCCTTACTGTACTTAAGAACCCCTGTCAAAACCTCATCGGTATTCTCGCCAAGAACGGGTGCCGGAGAAAAACTCTCCTCACTGGTCCGTGAAAATTTAATTGGATTGCCCGGCCCTTTGGTGCTCTCGCCATTGGGGTGTTTGAGCTCTATGACCATATTTCTGTGCAGTACTTGTTCATCATTGAGCGCCTGGCTGAATTTGTTCACAGGGGCGCAGGGAATACGTTTTTCTTCGAGTTTTTTCAGCCAGTATTGCGTTGTATTGGTGCCAAAAATTTTATTTAGATTACCGTCGATAAAATCCTTGTCAGCCAATCGTCCTGGTTGAGTGTCATATTTCTCCAGATCAAAACCCGGGAAGTTCACCACCTCTTTCAGGTTATGCCAAAAATTATCGGTGATCACTGAAATAACGAGAAAACCATCGGACGCTCTGTAGCTGCTATAGGGGACATGCACAAAATGATCATTACCGATGGGCGTAGGATCTTCACCCGATAGAAAATGCATGGTGGCCATATAGTTAAGCATTGAAATCTGGCAATCCAGCATAGAGATATCGACATCCTGCCCCTCACCACTAACGTCCCGTTCACGGAGTGCAGCGAGTATCCCCATCACGGCAAACATACCGCCCCCCAGATCGCCAATAGGAATGCCCGCCCTTACCGGGCTTTCAACATTCTCACCGGTAATTGACATACCACCACCTGTGGCCTGCGTTACCTGGTCGAAAGCCGGCCGTTTATGGCTGGGCCCCGACGATCCATAGCCGGTTATTGAACAGGTAATAATCGCGGGATTGACCTGGCTAAGATGTTCAAAATCAATCTTGAGACGCTCCGGTACTCCCGCACCAAAATTATTGATGACGACATCAGCCTCTTTCACAAGCTCGTAAAATACGCCCAGACCGCGCTCGCTTTTCAGGTCAATGCAAACACTTTTTTTGTTGCGATTGAGGGTCAGGTAATAAGCACCCATACCACCGAGCGAATGCTTCGGATCCGTGGCCAGCAACTTTCGCGTCCCCTCGCCGTGCAGGGGTTCAACCTTGACCGTTTCCGCACCGAGGTCGGCTATGATCATTGCCGCGTAGGGCCCAGACAACATATGTGTTAAATCGAGAACTCGAACGCCCTGCAGTGGTTTCGCCATTATTTACGATACTCCATACGCTTAGTTTTGAGATTTGGAAGAGACAGCATTATTCGCGCTGTTGGAATAACCGTGTTGACTAAAACGTAGTCTCTTTGCATAAATACCTTGCTACCTTGTATTTTTATTAACCTTTGCATTAGCCGTGCCATAGCGAACCCACATTTGCTATTCATTAAGTATGTTCATTATTTCAACCACTTAAGTCAGTCGGCGGAATTTTTTTAGCCAAATCAAAAAAGCATCAAGCCATTCTAATTTCGATATTATTTCAATATGAAAAAATTATTTCAAATTGAAATATCGATCCGATGTACCCGCCGCAAACAATGCTAGTTACTGCCCCTTAAATTCAGCACGCCGTTTTTCCAGAAATGCGCTGATACCTTCACTGCCATCAACACCTTTGGCACAAGCCGCGATGCCGCGCGCCTCTAACACCATCTGGCTTTCGAAAGACTCGGAACATCCTGACAGCGCCAATGCCTTAACCACACCAAATGCCTGGGTCGCCCCTTGTGCCAATTGTGCCGCCAGCGCCTGCGCCGTTGCCTGTAAGTCGTCTGCCGCTACCACCTGACTCACAATTCCCCAATCCAGGGCTTCTGCGGCACTCAAGCGGCGATTGGTAATCATTAATTCTTTAGCGCGCTTTAAGCCAACAACTTTTGGCAGCAGGAATGTCGAACCACCGTCAGGGCTAAGACCTGCAGCAGTGTAGGCCATGCTAAACGCCGCTTTTTCGGAAGCAATAGTGATATCGCCCAGCAAAGCCAAACTCATTCCAATGCCCGCCGCCGCACCGTTGACCGCCACAATTAGCGGCTGATTCATCCGCATCAGGGTCGAGTAGGCGGCGTGACATTGTGCGGTTAACGCTTTTAGCGCTATGTCGACACCATCGCCAGCCTCAGCCATACAACCCAAATCGCCACCTGCACAAAACAACTTGCCATTGGCTGTTAATACCACGGCGCGAATATCCGGATTGCCGTCACACAAACTGGCGACCTGATTTAATTCAGTGCCCAACTGCAAGTTAAATGCATTCGCTGCAGCGGGACGATTTAAAGTAATTGTCGCGACGGCGTTGTCGATTTGAAATTCCAGGGTTTCATAATTAGCCATAATTAACTCATATCATTTGTAATATTCAAGCCACCCTTCGGCGACTCAGTTTGAAAACCAAAAAAATTATTCTGGCTTCTCGATAAAACCGTCTACAGATACCACGTTGTATTGATTGCCATAAACTCGATACATCTTAGAGTTAAGGGTACCTCTATTAATTGCTTGCCCTTAAGCATCAACGACCCGCTTCACTCTGTTTTTGATAATTCTCCAACCAAAAGCGCATGCGCCGCTGCAGCAAATTTTTTTCAGGCCGACTTTGAGCTCCAATAATCATCCATGTATTACTGCCGGTTTTCAGCGCTGGCCATTTTGGCAACCCGTCACCGTTGGGGTCACCCGTGGCTGAGAAATTCAGCCAGTAGGCCTGGGCTCTGTCAGAAACCTGCCGATCGAGCTCGGTCTCTGGCGGCGAACCCTCTTTATACCTTTGCTGCAAATTGCCGAAAATATAGGGGACTTCACCGCTGTGCGCTACGCCAGGCGCTGCCTCGGCGGCATTCGGTAGATAGTCAAACCAATAGAGGTAGCTATGCAGACCGTGACGCGCGGCAGACTGGGCCAGGTACAGAGTACTGGCATGAAAACTGTCGGCAAAAATGTCATCCTGCATGGAAGTGCTGCCTTCATACTCGGATTGCAGCTGCTGAGGGGTAAAATTATAGGTTGACGCTATCATGTCGAGAAAAGCAGGCACCGGCATGCCCTTCATTGGCTGAATCAGGCTTGCCTCCCAGCTAACCACACCGGCCATATAATCCACCGCATGAATGCGCCCGGTGCTAAAGCTGGTGGCAAGATCCTCCACCACAAAAACTCCATCGACTACCGGGTTGCTTGAATTCCTGGGAATTTTTAAGGCTAACAACTGCTCTACCGTTAGCTGGCGAAGCTTGCTGACGGCCTTGTCATCATTGGTAATACCAAGTTGCTCAGCCACATCCAGGCCTTCACTCTCCAACGCTAATTGAGCCCCGACCTGCCGGCTTATATGCCGGGAACGAGGTATTAAAACGGCGCTGCTCTGGGCAATCGCATGCTGAAACAGGCCCGCACTGGCCGGGCTCGCCAGCAGAAAATTGACCGACACCGCGCCAGCAGAATTACCAAATATAGTGACATTATCCGGGTCGCCGCCAAAGCGACTGATATTTTCCTGTATCCATTTCAGCGCCAGCACCTGATCCATCAAGCCGTAATTGGCGCGGGGCTGACCAGTCTGCTCGCGACTCAGCGCGGGGTGGGCGAAACGCCCCAATAGCCCCAGGCGGTAATTCAAGGTAACCACGACAACGCCGTTAGCGGCCAATTGGCTAGCCTCCGTACGCGGATCCCTGCTGGAGCCAAACTGAAAAGAGCCGCCATGAATCCACACCATGACCGGTTGCTTTTTCTGCGGGGTTAGATCCGGGCTCCAGATATTCAAACTTAAACAATCTTCGGATTGGGCTAAGTCTGCACTTCCCGCTCGACTGCTGGGCTGCGGGCAAATAGCGCCATAATTATCCGCTTGAAAAACAGATTCCATTCGGGGCCGGGGTTCGGGGGCTTGCCAGCGGCGCTCACCAACGGGTGGCCTGGCATACGGAATGCCGCGAAAATAGTGCATGCCATTTTTCTCAAGGCCCGCGATTTTACCTGCCGGGGCGTCAATGGTTACCGCCCCGGTAAAACTGCTGGCCAATACAGAAACACAAAGTAACCACTGCCGAACAGTTTTAACCATCAAAATTACTCTCCCTCCGAATGAGCAGCAAGATAGTCCACTAGCTGGTTTATCTCATCATCGGTTAGCTGACTGCGATAGATCATTTTATTACCGGGAACCACTGTCTCGGGTGCTTTTAACCACTGCGCCAGGGTGTTTTTGTCCCAGCGAATCTTTGATTTTTGTAACGCTTCGGAATAGTCATAACCCTCTCTGCTAGCCGCTGCTTGGCCAAAAAAGCCATGCAAATTAGGCCCAAGCTTATGCGGCTGGCCCGCCGCAAGCGAATGACAGGCACTGCAGACAACAAATAAATGCTCCGCGCTAGCATTTGCATTGCCGCGCAGCATTTCTGTTACCACACGCTCACTCGACTCCATCGCTGCCTCCATACCCGTATTGGTCACCGCGGTATGTTCACCAGCGAAATACAAGCGACCAGCCGGCTTACTGAGATGCTGTGCAAAAGCAGTCATCTGCCCAGGCTTGAAGGCTGGCCAGGTGCCTTTAATTAAAGGGTCACTATTCCAGTCGACCACCTTTTCGAGTTTCACTTTACCCTTCGCTTGTGGATATATCTGATAAAACGCGGCGAGCAACGCGGCGTCCCGCTGAGCGGGATCCATTTTGCTAAACTGCATGGAATTGTCACCGGTTAACCACAACGTCACATTGCTCACTTCAGCACTGCCTCCCAGGGAGGTCGCGAAGATGCGCTCTATCGGCGTGTCGGTCCAAAGACTGGGCCCCTGCTCGCCCCAGTAGTTACCCGCTACCGTCAATTGAGCAACCAGGGTTTTACTGTAATCTATCTCGTCTATCGCCTGCTGTTGCAAAGCCGGTAGTGGCGGGCTGATGGCGATATTCCGCATTGCGGTAAGCGGAATGGTCGAAACTGCATAGTCCGCTTTATAAACAGAACCGTCGGCTGTCTTCACTTCTACCGCTGTATCCGTTTGACTGATCTGAGTGACCACCTTGCCAGTCAGCACCTTGCCTTTAACGGCTTTCGCCATCGCTTCGGGTAGCCGCTGATTGCCCCCTGACACGGCCATCATACGACCCTTAATACTGCTCGCCTTTGCATACGTTGCCAGAATGCGATACATCTGCAACAGTGAAGTACTCTGCAGCGAGTCGCCATAGCTATTGGTCTGGTTAACCAAATCTTTCGATCGGGCATTCAGGCCCATCCGGTCAAACACGGTCACGAGAGGAACATCGAATTTAGCATTCTCAGCCAGCATCCAATCTGCCGGCTCCTGTAATGGGTTTTCGCGTAGCGCACCAAATATCATCCCCTCCGGAGAGAACTGCTTTAGCCGTGCTGGAAATGGATTCGCCTTCGACGCTGCCCAATCCGACGCCTGGATAAACTCACCGTCGATATACATCAGCATGGAACGCATGCCGCCGATAATTTCCGGCGCGGGTACTAGTTCCAAACCCAATCCAGCAGCGCGATCAATCACCCGCGCGTAATTCGGTCCTATGGTATTGCCACCCGCTTCCGGACGACCCGGCACGTCGTCCAGGGTGTAAAGACGCCCCCCTATACGCTGACGAGCCTCCAGCATCGTTACCGAAAAACCATTCTGCTCTAATAATAATGCCGTATTAAGACCCGCCAACCCCGCACCAATGACGATGACTTTTTCCTGACTATCATCCACAGCGCTATCAGCAGGCTTATCAACACAGGCGGTAGCTGCCAACAAATACGCAATAAGAAGTACTCGAACACCTATTCGTTTATTTTTATTCAACATTAAAAAAACCTCATTCAGACATGACATCAACATTAAAATGACTAGCTAGCAGTTCTCTGCACATCGCCAACTTCCTCAGCCTCATCCTGCTGAATTTCTTTAACCTGGCTTACGCAAACTATGGCGAAGACAATCAGACCTACAAATACCTGATAAGCCAAAGCGTAAGATCCGGTCTGCTCATAAAGCACACCGGTTAACCAGATACCCAAGCCGCCACCCAGCGCATCAAGAACTGTGATAGTACCCAATATTTTTCCTGCAGACTTTAATCCAAAACAGTTAATCGCTGAAAGTTGAATCATGGTGTAGGTGCCACCCCAGCCCAAACCGAAGGTGATTACTGCTACCCACAACAACTCCACTTTCATTAAGGCGAGACAAAAACCACCGATGACCATCACCAGGAGATTGCTGTAAAAGACCAGCTTTCTATTCAGATAGTCCGCGAGAAAACCGAATACAAACTTGCCAATTAGTGCGCACGTAAAGAACAGCGAAATGGCATTTGTCGCCACCTGAGGCGTAAATTCCAAATCACGCATATACAAAAACAGGTGTGCCTGCACTCCAAGCACGGTATAAAAGGTGGTCATTGCAATCAGCGCCAGCGCCCAGAAGCTGCGGCTTTTTAACGCGTCAGTAAATTCGACTCCTGCCACTTGACCATTTTTGCTTGAAAGTCTTCCCCCCAGGGGCTCTTGACCTATATCTTCAGGGCGATTCTTCACGATAAAGAACACCAGCAGGAACATGGCTACAGGGATAGCAACCTCAGCTTGCAGCGCGCTGCGCCAACCAAACTGCTCTATTGCATAGGTACCGTACTGCGGCATCACTACCCCACCCAGGCTGGTACCAACCAGGGTCAGCCCCAGGGCCGTACCCCGCCTGGCAGTAAACCAGTGGGAAACCAGTATCACGGCCACATTCAAGCCACAAAGAACCAGTACGAAGCCCAGCATTGCATGCACACTATACAAACCCGTTAGCGATTGTATTTGGCCATAAAAAAAGTAGGCGACTGCTAAAACAACCCAGCCCACCAACATGCAAATACGCACGCCAAAACGATCAATCAGCACTCCAAAAAACGGCGCCGCTATTGCGGCGACCATAAAAGTTACCATGTCCCGAAACTTTAATTGCCCCCTATCCCAACCAAATTCTCCCAGCAAGGACTCATCAAAGACAGGTAGGCCGGTGATACTCATGCCATTGCTAAACATCAAACAAAGCGCCGCCACGGCAACCATCAGCCAGGGGTAATAACGTTTCATAGACCACACTCCAACAATTGCCAATAGGCTACTGACTTCAACTTGAAACCAGCGCAAAGCATTAAATTACGCGACGTTTTTCCAATGACGCGATGGCACCACTAAGGGTTTCCACAAAATGACTGCGGTCAGGAACTTTACCTTCGGCAATATTGTTCGCCGGATAAACGGGATCGCCAGCATAAATACCGGCAAATAACTCCAATCTTTGCCGGGCCAAAACATTAGTCATTCCGGGCAGGCGCCGACAACGCCGAAGGTTTTCAATGTCGATTTCACCATTGCCACACATTGATTCACCGGCACCGGCCTCTCCCAATATGTGACCGTGAAAATCAACGACTTTCGAATGCGCATTCGTGGATGAGGCAGGAAAGGGAATATCTTCAACTCCAGCACTGTTTGCCGACACCACATAGACCATGTTTTCATAGGCTCTCGCCAGCTTGGCTATGTTTTTTGGGGTTGTCTGGGGGCTACCTACTTCACTGGATGAGTGGCAGATAATTTCAGCGCCACGCAATGTTAAGGCGCGAGTTATTTCGGGGTAGAGAATTTCCTCCGAGGCAACACAGGCGAGTCGGCCCAACACCGTATCCGCCACGGGAAACAAACCCTCCAGCCCATAGATATCGAGATAGCGATCCAGCACATCATGCGGCGTTGGAGCAAACATCGATACCAACCGACGATAACGCAAGATCACGTCACCCGATGGGTCAATAATAAAGCTGGTTTGAAAATACAGATCGCTGAAATGCTCATCGAGCTCATAGGCATTGCCGGACAAGAAGATATTGTTGTCCTGGGCAATTTTCCCTAATGCGGCGTACTCTGGCCCATCTTTTTTGATACAGGCTTTGAGCGACCACGATTCTATACTCTCTCCCAGCGGAAAACCCGTTAGAAAGTACTCTGGCAAAACCACCAGTCGGGTATCGGTGCCATTGAAAGAACTGATAAAACCTTTACTGCCGCGAATCAGTCCTGCCAGATGAGCAATGGTCTGCATCATTCTCGCCCGGGCCGCATCGGCGTCCAGTAAGTTTACTGCCGGACAGGTCGCTTGCAATGCCAGCGCCGTATAGTGTTCTACTGTCATGGATGTTCCTCAAATAAATCGTTAAATTATTTTACTTTGAATCCACTTAAACCCTTGCTTTTGCTCCCGGCCCGGCAAACCGAAAATCACAGGCCAGCGCCAGGTTGCGACCCCTACCTGCGGTAAACGCCTGGTCTCTCGCACCATGAATAACCACAAATCGCACACTTGCGTCACCCTTTACCTCAGCCACAACTTATTTCAGCCATAACTTATCTTAACCATAACGTCGACTCATTATTCCCGCAGGGATTGGCAGATAGCGTTGCGCCGATCAGGGTTTTTGATCACCACAGTAGCAATGGAGGCTTCTCGAAGGAACTCGATACCCGGTGAGGTTTTTGTCATAGTTTTTTCAATTTACTCAAGATGACGTTATTATTGCTACCGACTCGCGCTAAGCGGGCTAATTAAAATGCGCCTGTTCGCAAGTAATTTAGAGAAAAACAGCGATTAACATCGGTCCTATGATATATACATATATCAATAATATCAAGAACTGGTAACAGCACCGGCTACGAAAACTGTTCGAGCTACTCATCACTGTTAGCGACAGGATTTTTTCTCGCTGGCATCCGGATGCTGGTCAAGCTGCGGGCCTACTCGGAATTCAGCATGCATCGGCGTGGCAACGGTACGGATATGCTGTGCACCGCATAACCTTACCAATGGAGCTCAGACCCCTAAGGCGTATTTATTATGCATTCGAGGTACGCGTGTTGAGCAGTCAAAATTTTGTTCCAATACAATAACAATAGAACAACTGTGTTATCATATTGCGTAACTGTAAGGTTTGTATTACATACAGATTACTATATCATTATAGCAAATGGATTTGAGAACGTTTTGATGGCCAACTCGCTTGCTTCGTTATTTACCAAACCACAACGCAACGCACTGAGCAAAGATTCCCCGACACCGCTCTACCACCAACTTTACAGCTTGTTGAAGGGCTTTATTCTCGACGGCACGCTACCCCTTGGCGAGCAAATGCCCACCGAGGAACAGCTTGCGGGGACCTTCAGCGTGTCCAGAATCACTGCCAAGCGGGCTATGGACGAACTGGCCAACGATAAACTGGTGGAGCGCCGCCGCGGCAAGGGCTCCCACGTTATCTATAAATACATCCTACCGGTGCACGCTCCTCTGATCGGCATGCTGGAGGAAATCGAGAGCATGGCGCGTAATTCCCGCGCCATTATTCTGGAATGCAGTATGATGCAGCCGCCGCTCGATATTCGCACAGACCTCGAACTGGAGCCTGACGAAACGGCGCTACATCTAATTCGCGTGCGTGAACGCAAAGGACTAAAGTTCGGCTATTACGTCAGCTGGACTGCTGGTGTCGAAATGCCCGCCAGGAAAAAAGTGTTTGAGAATACCCCACGGCTCACCTACTTCCGTGAAAATGGGCTCGATATTACCCACGTGACCCAGACCTTAAGCGCCGTCGCCGCCACGGCTGAGGTCGCCGATGCATTGGAGATTGACCCGGGCAGCCCGTTGCTGAGCCTCACACGACGCTCGTACAATACGGTGAGAAAACGTGAGCACATGCGCGACTACTTGCAGATTCTCTATCGTCCCGACCGCTTTCAATATCAGATGGATCTGAAAATCTAATAGTGGCCTTGCAAACCCGATGAATAAAGTCACGATTACGGGTTCCGGATTAATTGCAGAGTCACTCCAGCTTTTCTTTAACCAGACCATCGACCAGCATGACCCTAAACTCACCGGTGCCCTCGCGCAGGCGCTTAGCGGCCTGGTATTCGTCCGAGTGCCAAAAGCGTCGCGCGGCTTGCAGATCCGGCCAGCGATGTAGCACGATTTTGGTGGCACCCCAATCGCCTTCCAAGGCTTCCGATTCACCACCCATGACCAGATACTCGCCACCATACCGGGCTACCAGCGGCGGCACCGCCCTGGTGTAAGCTACAAAGCCCTTAGGGTCTGTTATCACGGCTTCTACTACAAGATATGCTGGCATCTTCATCTCCACGGTTAAATATTATATTGCCATATCTATATATCATATTATATAGTATGTTGAAGTGCCACATTATGCGATTTCATTGTTCTGGACGAGGAAAATTTGACACAGTCAGTATTAGGCCCCACGTTAACCGCGACCCTGACCACCAACAGCGGTGCTGCTTGTGTTAACGCCTGGTGTGATCACCTGCAGCAGCGTGTTCACTGCGAATACCCGCTCAGCGCGGAACAGGCACAACAATGGAAAAAACCGGCTCTGGAGGGTGCCAGCGTCACCTGGCTGGAAAACCAGCTCGGCGAGCCATGGCTGCGCATTATCGAAGTAGCTGAGGCGCAGCCGCTAGCGCCCTTTCAACACAGCGGCTGGCTGGCACTGGAAATTTGTGTTGCCGATGTTGACGCGCTGCATCTGGCCATCATGGAGTCCCCTTTCAGTATACTGGGCGAACCTGCCGAGCTGGATGTCAGCCCCTCTATTCGCGCCATGCAGGTTGTTGGGCCGGCCGGAGAGGTTTTATATCTCACGCAGATCAAGGCACCGGTACCGGGCTTTGACCTCCCCACTGCTCGCTGCCCGGTCGATAAGTTATTTATTCCGGTGTTGTTGGTGGCCGACCGTGATTCGGCACTGCGTACCTATGAACAGTTTCCAGGCACAAGCGGCACCCGGTTTGAAACCAAGATCACCGTTATTAACCGCGCACACGGATTGCCGATAGAACACCGCCACCCGGTCGCGACGCTACAACTACACGGCAACAATCTGATTGAGATCGATCAGCTCGCGGGATTACAGCCACCTGCCACAAATGATGCTCACCTGCCGCCAGGCATCAGCATGCTCAGTTTCGCCATCAGTAATCTCGATACACTGCCGGAGGGCAGTGACGTGTACCGCATCGACGCAGGACCATTCAGCGGCAGGCAGGCAAGCTTGCTGCGCGGCAACGGCGGTGAACTCATCGAACTTATCGAAAACACATGAGGGCACCTCTATTAATTGCTTGCGACCTCTGGATTACAGGCGAGTTCAGAATCAAGGCATCATTTCGAAGGCATGCTGGTTGCACGTCTAGAAATGATAACGCAGAGTCTGGACTTGCCTGTAAGCCCCGAAGGGCGCGACCTGAAGCGCACATCTGCGGCGTCCCCTAAAGGGCCTACTGTTGGTGCAAACCTCGCCAGGGACACCAACAGTAGGCCCTTTAGGGGACCAGCCCTGGCCTTCGGCTTGCGCCTTGCAGCTGCACGCTTCAGGTCACGCAGAGGCCGTAAGCAATTAATAGAGGTGCCCTTAACATTAAACTAACGTGAGAGAGGTCATCATGACTAAAAGTACTAACCTGACAAACATTGCATTAATAAGCCTGTTTTCGTTACTTGCCGCTGTCTGTAACGCCGAGCAGATCGACCCTGCCAGCGCCGACGGCAACGTCAAACTCAATCGAAAAATTCAGTGCTCACTGAACGATAAGGAAGAGGTGGTGTATCGCTGGTTTGGCCGCGCCTACGCCCGCGTTCCGGGCCAGGCCGACACGCACATCTTTAATCTCGAGGGCATGAACATCCGCCAGTGCGCCAGCTTAAAAGACCCGGTGCGCGGTGAAGGGTATAGGTTGGTATCTAAAGAAATTATGCTGTACCTCGATCCGAAAACGAATAAGCTATTGGACACTTGGCAAAACCCATGGACCAACGCCAACAATGAAGTTATCCATGTCGCCAATGACCCGGTTAACTTCGGACCGGGTAGCTTCGGTAAAACCGAAGATGGGAAAATCATTCCTTTCGACCTGCAAGACATTAATGGCACCTTTATGCTGAACGTGGAAATGCCGCTGTTCTACACCAACCCGATGGCCGGCGACTACCAAAAGTATGTGGGTGGCGCTTATCACGCAACGGAAATATTTGACTTTAGCGGCCCCACCGCCGAACTGCTGGATGCAAGCAAGACAACGGTTTACCCGACAGTCGCCTGGGTCAGAATAGCAAAATGGCTGCCCTGGATGGAAATGGGCGACCGCGCCGGGCTATTGTATTTCAATGCCATGGGTAAAAAACTGGAAAATTTTGACCAGTTGCCGGAAGTTATGAAAACTACGATAGCCAAGCGCTACCCGGAATACCGCCATGCTCCGCCGGTTGATGACCAACGACGCAACGAAACCTCGTGGAGTTATATGAAGAAAATCATCGACGAGCGCACTAGCAAAGGTCAGCAGGAGAAGGCTGAGAGTAATTAGCCTTGCAAATGGAGATGTCCTTAAGGCTAATGCTGCGTGGTTAAGCATTTGGCCTGGCCTGCACAGGCAGAGATAGCGCGCACCCTTAGGGCAGTCAGTCCAATTCGGTTGAGGTGCGCGTGGTTTTTTCACGAAACGAAAGCATAACCGCCAGAGCAACACAGAAGGGTGCCAGTCGCAAAAAAACTACTGGTCCAAAAGCCGAACCCAGCGCTATCCAGGTAAACAGCACCCTGCTGAAGATTTTCTCCGGCAGATAAATAGCGACCAGCACTGAGAGTATCACCAGCCCAATTCGCCCTTGGAGCACATAGACACGAATGGAATGCCGGAGGCTGTGTGAACACAACAATAAGCAATCGTAAAGAGTTCTCCCGCGGCTGGACAGTGCTGCTCGCTGCCGTACTTGGTGTGGCCTGCGGTGCCTCACCGCTACCTTACAATATCATCGGCTTCACCGTGGCGCCGCTCACCCAGGAGTTCGACTGGAGCAAGACGCAGATCATGGTGCCCATCACCATCTACGGTATCGTCGCCTCGCTGTTGGCACCCGTGTTCGGTTGGATGGCGGATACCTATGGCGTGCGCCGTGTGGCTCTGGGTTCGCTGTTCGCGTTTGCCCTGGCCTTTGCGGCCATCTCCCTGACGCCCTCGTCTCTGGCAGTGTATTACGCTCTTTGGTTCGTGGTGGGTCTTGTGGGAATTGGTTCAACCCCGGTTACGTGGAGTCGCGCTGTCAATATGTGGTTCTTCCGGCAGCGTGGTCTGGCTCTGGGTATTCTCCTGATGGGCACCAGCCTGACGGCTCTGGTGGTGCCGCATTTAGCAGTGTGGAGCATAGACACGTTCGGCTGGCGCCAGATGTTTTTGGTCACGGCGGGTTTGCCGCTGCTGGTGGCATTGCCGGTGGGACTCTGGCTGTTCCGGGAACCTCGCCCGGAAGAGCAGCCCCCCGAAATTCACGACGAGAGTGGCAAGCTGCTGGGGGTCACCCTGGCCGTGGCGCTGCGAGATCACCGTTTCTGGCTGATATGGCTGTCGATCATGTTTATTGCACTGGCTTTCGGCGGCGCCTTCGTCAATATGGTGCCGATACTGGCCGACCGCGGTATTTCCACGGCCGGGGGCGCTACGGTAATGACCCTGTTCGGCGCCGGGGTATTGTCGGGCCGCGTGGCCACTGGCTTGTTACTGGATCGCTTCTGGGCCGGTTTCGTCGGCTTTCCGTTGTTATGTCTGCCAGCTATCTCCAGCTTTTTGTTGCTGGACAATTCGATCGCCCTTTCAATGGCGGCGCTGGCGGGTTTTCTGCTGGGTTTTGCCGCCGGTGCCGAAAGTGATCTCGTCGCGTACCTGGCCAGTCGTTACTTCGGCATGGCGAACTACGGCAAGATCTACGGGATGTTGTACATGCCCTTTGGTATCTTTTCCGCTATCTCTCCCTTGCTGTACGCCTACGTGCGCGATACGGCGGGCAGCTACGATCCAATCCTCACGGTGGCCATAGGCATGTACCTTATAGGGGGCAGCTTGCTGCTGTTGCTGGGCAAGTATCCGCAAGCTTTCGTGAATGAATACACGGCGGAAACGGTGACCGTGGGTCCTTCCCGAGAGCCATGATTAACTCCGCTGCTCAAATATTTCATCCCGGAAAATCGCGAAAAGCCTGATCTGGTTAGCGTGGAACGTATGGTATAATGATATATTATACGTACAATAAAGATATGCACTGTGAGTTATACGTTTTATATTTTGTTGCCCTTAACTACGAGTAGATGAACTTATGGACGTTGATATTATTCTCGGACCAAATCTCACACCCGCTCAACTTACCGAAATAGGCCAGGCTGCCGAAGGCTACGGTATCCGGGCTCTTTGGGCTTCTAATTATCATACGAATTGGGACTCGTTCCTCAGTTTAGTACCGGTAGCTCTGGCTACAAAACGCCTGTTGCTGGCCCCACTGGCGATCAGCCCTATCGAGATGCACCCCCTTAAGATTGCCAACTCCATACTGACGCTCAATGAATTGAGTGCTGGCCGCGCACTTATTTCTATCGGTGCTGGTGAGGGTATAACTGACGCTGTTGCCGCAGTAAAACCTAAGCGTATTGTGCGCGCCGTTTGCGAAGCCCTGGAGATCGTACAAGGAGCAGCAGCAAACACTCTGACGACAGGTTATGAGGGCGAAATCTTCAAGGTGGTGTTTCCCTGTAACCACACTTGGGCGAGCGCACCAGGACCGCGGGTATACGCGGCGGCCATGGGAAGCCAGATGATTGCCATGGCCGGCCGGGTCGCTGATAGCGTGCTGTTGGGCGATATGCCAATTGAAAGAATGCCTGAGGTTCAGGAGACTCTTGCTAAGGGAATGAGCAAACGCGAAGTGCCAGCCGAAGATTTCCGCCTGAGTAATTTCTTTGGCTGGCATATCAAGCAGGACAAGGCAGCAGCCTATCGGGAAGCCAAACGGGAGATAGCTATCCGGGGGAGATATCTTCACAATGAATTCATCTCCCACTTGCTGGAACCAGAACAGTGCCAGGTGGTAAGGGACAACTTTGGCGCTTTCCTGCAGGCCTTCCGGGATGGCTCAGGCAATATCCAGGGCGTTCCAGACGAAGTCGTCCTGCCCCTTATTCATGGTATGACCGCCACCGGTGATTTAAATGACTTGGACCGGGAAATCGAGAGGTTTCGGCAGTTCAAATCCATGGGGCTAACCGAGATTTCACTGCGCTTGCACGATGATCCCATGGATGCGCTGAAGATTATCGGCGAGCAGGTTGTGCCAGCTCTGCGTTAGAAACGCGCTGCACATCTATGCTTGAGCAATCGCATCTACTGCGCCACGCTGTGATGCCCAGAAGAGCCGTCAACTCGCTTCAGGCCTTTCTCTCGCGCGCGTATCGCCATTAGTCTCGCCACGGCATCACCGTACTCCTTGACGGAGAAGGACAGGCTCGCACCCCTACCCTGTTCATCTGGCCAGTTCGCTTCCCAGTACCAGTATTTTCTGACCTCGCCGTCGCGCAGCTGATATTGCTTCGCGTATTTGCAGACGCCGGTAATGCCGGAATTATTGTTGGAGCGGCGAATCAAGCAGAATTCCTTCCGGGTAATAGGTGGCAATTTGACTAGCAATTCATCTCGATGCCGCTTGGCGAGTACTAATGCTTTGCGCTTGCCACCGTATTTCTTGTCGGGGAAATTTTTAACATAGCGTTTGCCATGCCGACACAGACTGACTCGCCACGCATGCGAATGGTGAATGTCGTCATCAATGCGTGATACGCCATACATGGCCCTGGATTTACCGTTGTTACGTCGCATCTCTCACACTCATGCATAAGCTGTTCACTTTACGATATCCAATCGTTCAGCGATTGCAGCGTTAATGTTGCGATTGCTTGCGCGCCAGCATCCATGACAGGCACTTTGATCTATTGGAGTTTTCCGAACATGTCACGTTGCTGCTAAAGTGAGGTAATGCCGATGAGCCTGGCCGCAGCCGTAATCAAAATAGACTTTTCTCAAACCACTACTCCTGGCCGATAGCTTCGTAGTGTGCTGCCGCGATCAGATACTGGCGGCGAATAAGCCCGGCCATAAGCAACACGGGCACGCCGAATAGGGCCGGCAGCAAGGCCATGGAGTAGCGAATGTTTTCCGCACCGAAGACGTTGTCGTTCAATAAGGCAATGCTGGTCGGACCTAGCAGTAAACCGGCCAGGCTGATGCACATATAATAAAAGGCGACGATTTGCGCGCGCATGGCGGCGGGTGCAATATTCAACAGGCCTGTCACTCCCACGGCAGACGCTAAAGCAATGCCGATATTATTGATAGCGAAAACGCCAATGGCAATCCATGGCGAAGGCATCAGCGGCGCTGCCACGCCGCTTACGATCATAATCGCCACGCCGATCAGGGCGATACGCACCGGTGCGTCCTTAATGCCTTGCGAGGTCCAGTGGTCCGACAACCAACCGGCAAAATTCACTGTGACGGGACCCACGCTCAGCAGTACGATGGCACTAGCGATAGCGTATTGGCTGGCCTCCCACCCCCAGGTGCGCTGGAACATTGGCGCGCCCCAGCCCTGGCTGTAAGCAAGTATCGTCATGTAAGAGAAAATCGAAATAAAGGGAAGGAACAGTTTCCAGTGCTGCGCCACGTGGCGCAGCATATCGCTCAGATTATTATCTGCGCCGCCCACCCGGTTAGGGTCATCGATAACTAGCTGCCGCTTGGGCTCGCGCAGGGTAAACATCAATAATGCCAGCAACATACCCGGCAGACCCACTACGATAAAAGTAAATTGCCAAGGTTCAACCACGCCCACCAACGGCAGCTCAATATTCGGCACGGTTTTGGCCCAGTGCAGAATCCCGGCGCTCAGCAAAGACGCGATGCCGGCTCCAAGCGAAAGTGCCATAGTGTAGCAAGCGATAGGCTTGGCGCGCCGCTCCTTGGGGAAGCTGTCGGAAATCATCGACATGGCGCAGGGGCTAAGAGTAGCCTCGCCCACGCCGACACTCATGCGTGCAATAAATAGCTGAAAAAAATTACTTGTCAACCCGGAAGCAGCCGTTGCGGCTGACCATAGCGCGACACCAACGCCCACGATCCAGGTACGGCGCTTACGATCAGCCAGCCAACCCAGCGGCAGGCCTATGGTGGCGTAGAAAATAGCAAAGGCCGGCCCCAGCAGCAGGCCGATCTGGGTGTCGCTAAGCTGCAGATCAGTCTTGATTGGCTCGATTAGCAGACCAAGAATATAACGATCAACGAACGAGAAAATATAGGCGATAGTCAGCAGACTGACCATATACCAGGCATAACGCGAACTGGGATAGTCTCTCTCTGGCATAGTTGCCTGGGCTGCGGTGGTAGTCATCTATGAGCTTTCCTCAATTCGAGCGATAAAAAACCGTTGCAGGATCACTCGACATACTGGTTTAATTCAATAAAATAACCATTGGGATCGAAGAAACTAATTCCTAACACTTTAGTTATGCCGCCACCTTCCTTAGGATACTCGGAAGTTACCGGATCACAGACCAGTTCCACCCCGGCGGTTTCGCGCAGTTTTTCATAAACCGCTTTGACGTTCTCGTGATGCATCACAAACACTATTTCGCCCTGCCTGACCCGGTTTGGCACCGGGCGTGGCAGCGGCGCGGGCAATGGCGGGTCGAGATACTGCAAAATGCCCAACATACCAATGTAGGGGTCGTTGCATTGCAGAATCACCAGCCGTGTTTTCGAATCGGGCTCGCCCGCCGGCAGCCCCTGCCCCGACACGACTATTTGATTGTCGTAATAAACAGTCATTCCCAGGATATCGCGGTAAATGCCAAGCGCCTGGTCTATCTCGTTGACCATCATCGTGACGCGGCGGAAGTCAGTGGGTACTTTGCTCATTTTCCTTGCCTCGGTGGAAACGCTAACGGTATCGGGACGTATAGATCTTATTATGATATATTGACATAGCTTTATGCATTTTGCAAAATGACTTCGTAGACATATTCTTGCAATGACTGGATTGGTCTCGAACTTTGTTGTCAATGCCCAGCCAGTGACCAACGAAATCGGGACGCGGATGCGCACGCAGAAAGTGCAGATTACGCTGGTTATTTGAGGTGGCATAAGGCAACCTTTTCTCGCTGGACTGAGAAGCCAGGTTTCGTATCTTAAGGAATTCATTATGAGCAACAAAATCAATCGTCGCCATTTGTTAACCCCTGCTGCGGTCGTAGGTGCCGGGGGTGCAATGGCAGCTGGGACCACCGGTGAAGGCACGAACAAGACCCGGGCAGAACAAAATAAATATGCGTTACGCACAGGCCCGCTCCCGGCTCCGTATGTGCCCCGGCGCGGTTATGCCGATGGTCCCTTTGGTCAGGTGCATTTTCGTGACACGGGGGAAGGTATTCCTCTGGTACTGTGCCATCAGTCACCGCAGACATCTAAGCATTTCACCAACGTGTATGAGCCGCTGCAGCGTCTAGGCATCCGCGCGATTGGTATTGACACCCCCGGTTTCGGCGAATCAGATCCCACTCCTTTTGTGCCTACTATTGAGGATTGGGCCGCTGCGATCCCCGCTGTGCTCGATCATCTTGGAATCAAGCAAGCGCATGTGCTGGGTCATCACACCGGCGGCATGGTTGCCACTGAGGTCGCGCTGCAGTTCCCAGAGCGGGTAAGCAAGCTGATTATCAATGGTCCGATGCCAGTGAATGAGGAGGAACGGAAAGGATTTTTGGAGAACACCAAGGAGCGCGAGATCAATTTTGTGTTCGAAGGCGATGGCAGTCATCTGCAGAATTCTTTTCAAGTACGACACACTATGTACGGCGAGGGGGCAGACGCAAAGACCATCACCCGTTACGCTGTGGAGAAATTTCAGGGCTACGCGCCATTCTGGGTAGGCCACCACGCTGCATTTATTTATGACCATCGTGCGGCTCTACTAAAAATCGAACATCCCACCCTGATACTTACCAACACGGGTGATCTCATTTACGAGAACGTCCAAATAGCACGTAAGCTGCGCCCGGATTTTGACTATGCTGAACTTGAGGGCGGTGGCGTCGACATCGTCGATCAGATGCCCGAGCAATGGTCGGAAGCTGTAGTGGCTTTCTTGAATAGTTGACAAAAGCATCCAAAAGTCGGGGGCCCTTTTCAACAAAGGGCTTTGCAGACGTTTTATCAGATCACGTTCCCTTCAAAAACTCTATGGCAATCTGGAGCAATTAAGTTAGTTCCCAAATTTCCCCCGTCAGGGTGTGTTTGGAACGATTACTCATATTGTTCTGAGACCTAAACCCTCGACTGCGCTAAAGATATCGAGCTTCCGCTAAAACCGGATAGATCGAGCCACGCAAACCTGAAGTTATCCATTATCGAGGACGCCTACGGCGATTGACGAATAAGCATCATGCGGCAGCAATTGTTAGATATTCCGGGAGCCGATGGCCTATCAATGGAAGCTGCGCAACACAAACTCTGCAGCGAGGATGTGTTCCGGCAAGGTGAAGTCCCTAACGTTTGTTGCGCGTACCGGTTCGATAGAACACTATGAGTACTGATGAAGGTGGCGCAGACCCGAAAGGGCCTGCGCTGCAGGGGTTTAGAAGTTATAGCTGGCCGTTACACCCCATTCTGTGCCGGGACGAGGAGTAACAGCGAAGGCGCGGCCTCCAAAGAAGAAGCTGTCGGCCTCGACGTAACGCAGAACGGACACAGGGCTGTCTTCATCAGTAAGGTTCTTGCCCCACAGAGCGACGCGCCAGGATTCACCTGACAGGGCTACACTAAGGCTCACCATCGTCTCGGTGCCGGTTTCGGCAATGTTGATTACACGCACATAACGACTGTCCTGGTAGCTCGCATCCAGCCTAGTAGTCAGCTGCAGACCGTTGTCAAAAGCCGCTATATGCGTGCCGCTTACGTGGCCTTCCCACTCCGGGGAGAGAGGCATCTGATTGCCCGAAACATCGCCGTCGCCGGTGATGTCGACGTCGGAGGCGTCATTGGAGATAAAGTCTTTCACCTGAGTGTCGTTGTAGCTGAAACCGGCGGTCAGCAGCAGGCTGTCCAGCGCATTCCAGTTCAGATCCATTTCTACGCCGTTGATATCGGAGGAACCCTGGTTGTCCTGGTAGCCGGCTGCGGGAGAAACGCCGTCAAAGAACTCACTGCGAACCTGGTCTGTCCATTCCATGGTGTAAATAGCGGCAGTCAGGCTCACAGTATCGCTCAGGGTAGATTTCACACCAATTTCGAATTGTTCCAGTGTCTGCTCGTCTACGGAGCGAAGATTTTCCGGCAGCACGGGGTCGGTGTTGAAGCTACCAGGCAGCACGCCGGTAGACCAGTTGCCATAGAGCATGGTGTTATCTGTCACGTTCCAACCAGCTGTCACACGATAGGTGATGCTATCCCAGCTGTCATTGTATTCCACGCCGTTTTCAGCCTGGGTGATCTCGTCTTCAGCGTAGCGCAGTTCCAGCCCTAAATTAAAGTTGTCGGTAAACTCGTATTCAACCGCGCCCATGACAGCGGTGTTGGTCACTGCACCTTCCCTGGTGCTATCGAGTTGGTAATTGCCGATCGTGTTCGTCCCGTCCGACTCCTCGTCGTAGTAGTAAGCTCCCGCACTCCAGGAGAGTTTGTCACTCATGGCGAGACCGCGCAGCCACGCCTCGTGACTCACATCTTCTACCTTATCTGCGACGATAATATGCCATTCGTTGGCGGGTAGGAATGGAGGACCGCCAGCGAGGAAACCAAAGTCAAAGGCGATATCAGCGCCTTTCCAGGACTGGTCCGTACCCGCCGTGTTGTCGTAGCTATTGTAGGCGCTGGTCCAGGTAAAATCAGCGAAATGAAAATCATGTTCCAGCCGCAGGGATGTACGCACATCTTCAGCTTCAACTCCGTAGTCACTGGCCTTTAGGAAGCCACCGAGGGAAATTGGGGTATCCGCAGGGACATCACCGCAGTAATAGTCTCTGCCGCCGGGGCTGCAGTTGTTGCGCGAGGCAGGATGCAGCTGCATGGCAAAATGATCGTCGTCTGTTTTTGCATACATGGCGTTGAATGTGATCGCCGTGTCTTCACCAAGATCCCAGCGGAATTGGCCATTGATACTATCAGAGCTTTGGCCGCCTACATTTTTTGGACCGCCTACCTTGGTGTTTTCGAAATCACCGTCATATTCGTGCATGCGGGCGTTAATGCGATAGCCGAAAGCGCCGACGGTGTCGGAGATTGCACCGGACAACACCTGGTAGCCATTTTCGCCGGCGCTTAGTTCAATCTTGCCGCTCAAGTCCTCTGTGGGGCGAGCAGTAACGTAGTTGATGGCGCCGCTGAATGTACGCCGACCAAACACGGATGACTGCGGGCCCTTCAATACTTCGACGCGCTCCATGGCGGATAAGTCAAAGGTCTGCAGGCTGCCTGCAACGTAGATGCCGTCAACGAAAAAACCCGCCAACTCGGTGGCGGTGAATATTGACGAAAGACCGCGGATCACCGGGCGGTCGGCCTGGCGTCCGAAGGCGCTATTGTACTTGAGTCCCGGGGTAATATTTGCCAGGTCGTTGATATCGCTGAGATTGGCATTCTGGATGACGGTGTTATCGATTACCGCTACGGAAACGGGGATTTCCATCAGACTCTCTTCCCGTTTACGAGCCGTAACTACGACCTCCTCCAGTGTGAGGCTTTCTGCGGCGTATACCGATATAGCAGGCCCCATGAGGGTTGTGCCTAATACCACGGCCAGCTCGCTGGCCAATATTTTGCGTTTCATCGTTAATTCCCATTTTTCCAGCAATTTACGTTATGTTATAATCATATATCTTTAGTATATTACAGCATTTAATCATCGTTCATAAAAGAATGCAAGTGGCTGGAATATTAACTTTAGGGCTTAAGCCAGCGACTCACATTGTCCAGCAGCGTTTTCATGTCGGCTCGGGTCTGGGGCAGCTTATCAGCGGGGAGATCAAGGTGATTGAGCGGACTCTCTTGCTGGTATTGGTTGAATACGGGGGCTACCACCTCCATTGGGTAGCGGGGTATCCGGCGATCCTTGCGAAATTCGGCGATCGGAATTGTGGCCTCGATGATGGCTTCGTTATTTCCCACTGCTTCCGCCATCACCTCTCCGTTCGGATTCACTATCAATGAGCCGCCACCCATGCTGGCGAATTCGGCATCCTTGGGAAAGGTGATATTGGACATGGCCGAATACATATTGTGGAAACGCGCGGTCGCCTTCACATCATCCGGCGAGAATAACGTGGCTGTGCGAAACATGATTTCGGTGCCGCGCATGGCGAAAGCGGCGAACACAAACGGATCCAACTGGACGGTACTGACCGCGAAGTTGCCGTATTCAGACCGAATGACCGGGAATTCCTTTTCTATGCCGTACATAGCGCGATAGCGATCCCGAACGTTTTCAATCGTGGTGGTGGGAATTTCTCCGTCAGCTTCAAAGCGTTTTACATTGCGGGTTTTCCAGAATTTTTCCACGACTTTGCCGTCGCGGCCAATGACCGTGTTAATAGAGAGAATATGGTCGGGCCAGTCGGCATCACGAGCGTAGCTGCCGAAGATGATGTAGGTATCGCAGTCTTTAGCCACCTTTCCCAATGCGTCGGTTTCGGGGCCGGGGATCTCGATCATGAATTTGAGTTTTTCACTGCGCGGGCCGAAGGAATAGCCCGTGAGTGGGAACTCGTTGTAGAGCAGGAAGTCGGGTTTCTTGCCTTCACTGCAGGCGCGCTTGGCAAAGCTGATCATGCTCGCCAGATTTTTTTTCAGGCCTGCTTCCACGGTAGCGGCCTGCTGCAGGTTGCTGGCACCTGCCTGCACCACTTTTACGACAACCTCATCCTTTTCCAGCTTGGCTGTGGCGTAACTGCCGTCGGCGTTGACTAATTTGGTATCATTTTTGGTATCGTTCGTTTCTGCAAAAACAGTAGCTGTCAGTGCGATAGTGCTGATGGCGATAAGTGACTTTGTGTTTTTTAGTAGTGTCATTGTGTTATCTCTCTCAAGAAGTTATTCGATAAACCATTCGTTTTCAGCTTATGTTGCACCGCTTGCTAAAGGCCCAGCACACCGGGATTGATCAGATGATTAGGGTCGAGTGTGTTTTTCAGGCTGGTCAGGATGCTATATACAGCGGGATCGATACTTTCTCGATAGGGGTAGCTTTTGCCGATCTGCAGGTTAACTGCACCGCTATCTTGCAGGGCTTGCGCTACTTCTTTACGGATGTTCACCACAGCTTCTCGCGCCTCGACGTTAGCGGGAAATCCCTTCAGGTTTTTCAGATGGCCGGGTTCGAGGCTGCGTTTGTGAATCTCCTCCAGCTCGTCGGGCCAGAAAAATACCGGCTCAAGTACAGTGCAAGTAGTGGATACGGTAGCTACCAGATAACCGATACCAATGCCGTGTTTATCCAGCGTGGCCTGATGTCGGCTGAACAGGTCATTCAGCGTCGTCATCGCCGCAGTTGCCTGCGAATGGGGCAACAGGCCATGCACCGGTACCCAGCGTTCACCTTCAGGTCCGACCATATTATTGACCGGACCAAAGGGGTTTGAGCGGACCAGCTTGGGTATGCTGTCGGGCAAGGCCCGGCCATTGGCCGAGGTAATGAATTGGCTAATTTTATCCAGCCGCTTATTCACGCCGGCTTGAGTGCTGTCTTCAACAATGACATTAAATGACCAGCTCACATCTTTCATGAATCGGCGACCGGAAACAGCAATGCCGACGCCATCCTTGACTGCCTGGCGGATACCGCCGGACGATTTCATAACGCCCATGAACTGGGAAACATCCCGACCGATACTTTCGCGTTTCATTCGCTGGCTCTGCAGGTAGGGATCAAAGCCAAAGCACTCCGTCGCCAGATTATTGCGCGCGATAGCTGCCATCGCGGTGAGCATATCGGCGGAATTCGAGAAGGCGTAAGAACCATAACCGCGATGTTCGAATTCGGGAATTAGCCGCAGAGTGACAGTCGCTTTGAAACCTAGGGCCCCGCAGTCTGCAGTAAAAATGCCGGTGAGATCAGGGCCAAAATGCCGGAAGAAGGGTTTGGCGCCAGGTTTGGCGGCCGAGCCGGTGTGAATAATGCGGCCGTCGGCGAGCACCATGCTCAGGCTCAACACAGAATCCGCCGCAGACCCGTATTCGCCGGAGCCCCAGAAAATACTGTTTTGCGAAACGCTGCCACCGACGGTCGCTTTTATCCCGGAAAGGGTGCCCCAATAGGGTGTACGCAGGCCGGCAGGTTGCAGCGCCTCGTGCAACGCTTTCCAGCTGATACCCGCTTCTACCGTTACGTACATGTCTTCCTTGTTGACTTCCAGTACCCGGTTCATGCGCGTCATATCGATCATCAGGCTGTCATCCTGCGCGGGTGTATACCCGCCCGAATAAGACATGCCGCCGCCACGAGCCACCATCGGCAACTTGTGCTGATTGGCAAGCTTCACTACTGCAGCAAGCTGCTCGGTATTATCTGGCGAGACTATTAAACCGACCTGACCACACCGACTGAAGACATCGTGTGAATAGTAATCCTGTTCCCGGGCGTCATCGGTTACGTGCTCAACACCAAGCAGTTCGACGAGGTGTTGTTTGATCGTTTCAGCTGTGGTCATTGGTTTCCCCTGAGTCTCCGGCTTGACGTTTACCGATTTCGCTTGGGCGAACAGGACCGGAGGGCCTGTTTTTCTCGGCTTGGCTATTTTTTTTGCTGAACAGATAGCGAACCAGCAGTTTGATAATACGTGGCTTGATGACCAGTTTGATCATCTGGAACACTTCAGCCGGTGCCATAATGGTTTCGCATTGCATTACACCACTCATGCCAGACATCACGATATTGCCATCTTTGACATCAGAGTCGTTTAATTTTACTTCGAGCTTCATTGCCGGCGTTATTACACGCATGATTATCTCCCTTGGAATTGGCGTAGTCGCTGAGCCTTACCTTGTTGGTTAGCACCAGGGCTTACGCCCGACACTATTTTTTCCAGCGGCGCGGCCACTGATCATCGCTTCAGTAAGATACGAGCCGTTCTGGTAGAGCTGTGAAAACATTGAGCCCAGTTCGCCGGCTTCATACAGTCGCGGGATTGGCTTGTCATGGTGATCGATAACTTCCGACTCGATATTCCGCCGTGCGCCACCCCCGGTGCAAACAATCGCATTAACAACCTGTATTGCGTAGAAAGGTGCCTGACGGATCGGCTGCAAGGTCTCATGACGACGACTAAACAGTCCATCCTCACCCGTGTCGCAGCTGTTGTTGTATTCATTCACTGTCGCCACAACTTCATCGACCGGACGTCCCATTTTTTCTGCCAACGCGGCAATCGTATCGGCCTTGAGGATTACGCCCGACTCAACTTCCGCTGCATTGTCTTCGCTCCACTCATAGTCGCGAACCACGCCATTCCAGCCCATAAACTGAGTTACCAGGCAGTTATTCTGGCGAGTGAACTCGTCAAAAATCATATGCACAGGCTGCGCTGCGGAGTGCGGGGTATCGACGAAATGCCCGTGCTTTTTCTCTTTGTAATGGGTCAGCTGCAGTTCCTCTGTTTCATTGTAGAAACGTTTGTGATCAGCGGCGATTTCAATCCAGCTGAACGTCTGGAAAAAAAGCTGACGCAGATACACGGTATCGAACTGGGGCAGCTTAAAGCCCGGCCAGATTCCACCGGGTTGCCCCTGGCTGCGCAGATGCCACATATCGGCACCGGCTTTTTGCAGAATCTTCAAACCATCGCCGGTATTTCCCGGCGTACCCAGCGCATAGGCGTCACCTAAACCGAAATAGTCGCGCTGCATTTGCTTGTTATTTTCAAATCCGCCCGTCGCCATGGTTACTCCGCGGCGTGCTTTAATCGCTTTTCGTTCACCACGATGCTTTACGATTACACCGAACACCTCCAGGGTATCGGGATCCTGAACCAGATCCACCACAGGCGCTTCAAACAAGCTGCGAATACTGCGCTGGTCAACATTCTCTTTGAATGCGAGCCAGACGCCGCTGGGTATTGGCAGAATAGTGGCAGTATGGGCAATCGCCTCTTCCGCACCGAACTCCGGAAATTCAAGCACCGCTGCACGATCGCTAAAACCGGTGCCGAGAACAAATTGCGCACCGGCTTGTTCGGCTCGCGATTCGATCCACGGACGCAGTGCAACCATACGCTCGGCCCAGGCACGCAACATATCCGCTGGAATCGGGTTGGCGTAACTCATTTTTTCGTAGTACGCGCACAATGCCTCGGCGTTTTCTGACATCAATAACGATTGACCAGAAACCCTGGTATTACCCCCAACGTTCGCCTCATCCATCTTCTCGACAATCAGTATGTCAGCCTCGGGATCGAGATCGCGTGCTTCGATCGCAGTACAGGCACCCGCCAGACCGAAGCCCAGAATTAATACATCGGTTTCATCATGCCATTCTTTGACGCTTTGCAAGCTCGCCATGGGGTTATCTCCTCTGTTTTATGATAATCAAATTTGTGCAACCAGGGCGCGATTACAGCAGTGCATAAGTTCCTTTGCAAACAACAAATTTTGGCTGCTACAATTAAAATTTGTCGGCTCGGGAGAATGCCATGGAGTTACGCCAGCTTCGTTATTTCAAGGCGGTAGTCAATGCAGGCAGTTTCTCCGAAGCAGCCCACCAGCTCGGCCGCACACAGCAGGCGGTCAGCAAAAGTATTTCCCTTCTTGAAGAAAAGTTGGGTGCCCCAATTCTTGAGCGCGGTAGTCGCGCAGTAACGCCGACACTGATCGGCAAGCTGTTGTTGCAACATGCCGACACCATAGAGCGGCAAGTACAATCTTTTTCTGAGCAATTGGATTTGATCCGCCATTCGGCAGAAGGAAAAGTCAGGATCGGAGCTGGTCCGGGTGCAGCTCAGTCCTTGCTGCCGCAGGTCGCCGCTTTTCTGTTTGAGAATCATCCGAAGGTATCGCTGGAAGTTTTTGCCGGGATCATGCCGCATATGTTGCCGGAGGTGTTGACCGGTGAACTCGACCTGATCGTCAGTATTGAGACCGAAGCAGTGCGCCACCCGGAAATTGACAAGGAAGTGTTGTGCCACGACGATTTTTGTATTGTGGTAAGCAAAGATCATCCCATTCATGATAACAATCCAGCCCTATTCGAGCCTAAGCGGCTGCTCGATTTTCCCTGGATTGTCGGGCGCAATCTGGGTAATTTAATACCCGAGGTCTCCAGTACCTTATCGTTGGACGGCATTACCATCCCGGCAAATATCACGTACACCAATTCCATCGAATTTTCAGTTTATGCATTGAAGTCCATACCGGCGATTACCATCCTTCCGAAACGCTTGATCCAGTTATATCTCGATATCGGTCAGTTAGTTACTGTCGCCGAGACCCGATATTGCTGGCAACGTCCTTTACTGCTGGTGTATTCGAAAAAGCTCGAGAAATCCCCCGCAGTTTTATCGGCGATTGATTGTTTGCGCCGACTTACCCGGTAGACACCAGGATAGCGTAAGTAATTGTCAAACTTTGCATGTCTCCCTAACAGAGCTGGTCTGTATCGGTAGCGTAATCCCCCCTGTTGGTCTTACGAATGAAGGATCAGCGCCATTACCAGTCATCGACTATGTTCTGTTGACCCCTATTTCAGCCCTCTTTCCCCAAGCCTGTACAGGCTGGCAATATTGTCACGCATGAATTTTTTGCGCACCTCGGGTTTGAGCCCAAAAGCATTAATCTCATCGACGGTTCTGCCAAAGCGCAGTACCGGGAAATCAGTGCCAAAAATGACTTTGTCCTGACCATAGGAATTAATATAGCGGACAACACTCTCAGGCCAATATTTTGGACTGTGTGCATCAGTACAGATGAATACATTGGGATGCTTCCAGGACATCGCAATCATCTCATCGTGCCACGGAATACCGACATGCGTGCCAATCAGTTTGAGTTCTGGCAAATCGCAGGCAACATCGTCGAGGTAAATGGGCCGGCCGACTGAGCGACAGGGCTGCTCTTTTGAATAGATAAGAGACTGCCCTACCTGCATCTGAATCGGGATATCCAATTCAATGCATTTTGCATAGAACGGATAATATTTGGCATGATTGGGCGGTAATTCGAACCAGTGAGGATAAAGGTGAGCGCCGACGAAACCGAGATTTTTGACTGCATCTTCCAGCTGACGCACACCGTTCATGCCCTGGTACGGGTCAATGCCTGCCAAACCAAAGAAGCGACCGGGATATTGCTCACAAGCACGTGCCACAACCTCATGCGGCATATGGTAGCAACCTGGCAGCCCGACGCGCCCGGATTTAGCCGCTACCAGAAAGCCTGCTTCAATACCGGCCTCATCCATCTGCCTGATCGTTTCTTCCAGCGAGATACCGCCGCTGTCATGTTTGCCTTTTACTTTGCCGACAAAGAACTCATCGGTCCAGTCTGGTCGATGCGACAAGGCCTCAGCAGTCCAAATGTTGACGACGCCATCGATTGCCCGGTACTCGTAATCTTCCACTATCTCCTCCTACCCCAAATGCACGCAGTCAAACCAGCTGCAAATTGCCCGTAATCGTGTGCATTCAATTATTGCTAATGTTATATTCTATTAACTATAATACATTTGAATCAAATTATGCTAGTGTTAGCCACGCAAGGCAAGCCAATTCGTCGTTGTATTTTTATGGAATTCACCGAATTTATGCAATTAACGTTCTGCTAACTCACATATGGCCAAAACACTGTTCGAGAAACTATGGTCGGCACATACTGTCACCGAACTTAATGACGGCGCATCACTGCTATATATCGACCGTATTTTTCTGCATGAAAGAACCGGTAGTATTGCGCTGAGTAGTCTCGCCGACGATGGTCGTACCGTACTATTCCCCGAGCATGTGTTCTGCACAATGGATCATATCGTCGATACGTTCCCGGGACGCGGCGACAAGACATTAATGCCGGGGGGAGAAGTTTTTATTACCAGCACGCGCCAATCGACGCGGCAAGCCGGTATTACCCTGTTCGACATAAAGGATCCTCGCCAGGGCATCGTCCACGTGGTGTCACCCGAGCAAGGCATTGCTCTGCCGGGTTGCACCCTGGTCTGTCCAGATAGCCACACCTGCACACTCGGCGCGCTGGGCGCGCTGGCCTGGGGCATTGGTTCCAGTGATGCCGAGCACGCCATGGCAACCAAGACCCTGCGTGTGCAAAAGCCGAAAACCATGCGCATCAACTTCGTCGGGAATGTGAACAGTGATGTGACCGCGAAGGACATGATTCTGCATGTCATCAGCACTTTTAGCGCGGCCGGAGGATCAGGTTATGCAGTAGAATTTGCCGGTGCGGCAGTCGATGCATTGGAAATGGAGGCACGGATGACTTTGTGCAATATGGCTGTGGAGTTTTCTGCTTTTACCGGCCTTATTGCGCCGGACGCGAAAACCATCGAGTACGTCAAGGGCAGGCCCTACGCGCCCACCGGTGAAAAATGGGAAGTTGCGGTCCGTGCCTGGCAGGACCTGCACAGCGATGGCGGAGCGCAATTTGATCAGGAGTTAACAATCCGCAGCCAGGACATCAAACCGACTGTGACCTGGGGCACTAGCCCGGAGCACGCAATTGCGATTGACGACACGATACCGGATCCTGCCTTGGTAGATGATGTACACCGAAAAAAATCAATGCAGCGGGCGCTGGAATACATGGGTCTTGCCGCCGGCCAGCGTATCAGCGAAATTCCGATAGATGCAGCCTTTATCGGCTCCTGCACCAACAGTCGGCTTAGCGATCTGCGTGCTGCCGCACAAGTACTTAAGGGCCGACGAGTTGCGAAGGGCGTCGCCGCTGTCTGTGTACCGGGATCAACGCAGGTTAAGGCCGCCGCGGAGAAGGAAGGTCTGGACAAGATCTTCCTGGACGCCGGTTTTGAGTGGCGCGAATCCGGCTGTTCCATGTGCTTTTACTCGGGTGGCGAAACGTTTGGCGCCGGGAAAAGAGTCATCACCAGCACCAATCGAAACTTTGAAGGGCGCCAGGGTCCGAATACCCGCTCCCATCTGGCCAGTCCGACAAGCATAGCCGCATCCGCCTGTACTGGCTACATTACCAGTAGCTCCGCTTTGTGAGGTTGTAAATGGATAATTTCACGACCCATACCGGCGTCGCCGCACCTTTGTTACGACTCAATGTCGATACCGATGCCATCATCCCATCACGCGAGATGAAAGCGGTCTCCAAGAAAGGGCTGGGTGGAGGGCTGTTTGCCGGTTGGCGCTACCTTACAGCGGCAAGCCGCGAGCCTGATCCGACATTTGTGCTCAACAAGCCGCAATACCGAAACGCCAGCATACTTCTGGCGGGTAAGAACTTTGGTTGTGGCTCGTCCAGAGAACACGCAGTGTGGGCCTTGGCGGAATACGGCATTCGGTCCATCATTGCGCCCAGTTTTGGCAGTATTTTCTTTAGTAACTGCGTACGCAATGGTCTACTACCGGTCGTGCTGAATGAAGATATCATCAACGAACTTGCCGCTATGGTCGAACCTGACCCACAGCAACGCCGGATCAAGATTGATCTTGTCAATAAGCAGCTGATCGCACCGAACGGGCAAGCATACCCTTTCGATATCGCCGATGGTCACTATGAAATGCTGACTCAAGGTTTGGACCCGATTGCGATGACAATGCAACTTGACCAGCAAATACTTGCCTTTCAAGCTAAAGACCGAATCGATCGGCCCTGGATCTATTTCGAAGAGGGTCGCGGCGGGGAGTAATGATTACCCCCTGCCAGCGCTTTATTCGCCCTCACCGGCTACGAGGGAAATTCAATCGCGCACCAGTTCCACGAGCTCATAGTAGGTTTGCATATAGCCTCCCGCACCCGCTTTCAACAGTATAAAATCATCATCCGCAGTACACCAAACATCGTACGGAGGATGTTCCTCCGGTAGATTGCCGGCCGTGTCTGCGAGTTGAAAATGCCGTGCCGGGAACGTACCAGCCGCAACACTAACCTCTTCCTCGCCAACATAAATTATACTGAATCCCGTTTTGAACAGCATGGGGCCAGTGGCGCCGCGATGGTCTGGCGAGGTCAGATAAATGTCTTCGAAAGCCTGTTTGCCCGGCCCCTTGGATAAATCAAACAGACGCATTAGTAAGGCATCGCCGACAATCGGGTGGGCTTGCAACCATTTTACCGGTGTCGCTGTTTCTATTCTTTGTGTAATACGGCCGTCACGCTGGTTGTAGGTCTCACATTCGGCATGGTTATCCGCAAAACGCATCCAACCGGTTCCTTCAAATTTATCGCCCACGGTAATGCGATAACTGCAGTCGAGCGGGCTTGAGTCCTCATGACGTAGTGCGAGTACGGTATCGCGTATAACATTAGGCGCGTCATCAATTTCACAGTGGGCGTACAACACATCAATGCCGTCAGCCTGGCGGGTAAGCGTAAAAGACTCCCTGCCGCGTTCCTGCTGAAAACGTTCCGGTTTTGTGCTTGTGTAGCGTATGAGTCCTCGAATCGATGTGTGAGTCATGCGTTCTGCCTTAAAAAGTGAGTAAATGTAAACCTAGCGCGGCATTAAAAAGCAGGCCGAGCCAGATTACGTAAACAAATGGTTTGCTACGAGCAATGCTGCTGCTAATCGACTGGTTCACTGCGTCGCTGGGACCCTCTCGTAGCAGTGTTTCGAAGGCCGGCCCAAAGGGCTTGAATTGGACACGAATTAGCAGGCCGCATACCATCAGGCCGGCAAATACCAGCAGCTTGATCGCCGCCCAATCGGCGCTAAAAATGCTGTTGAACAGCAATGCGTAGCTGCCAATGACGGTCAGCGCCACAATCATCACCAGTCTGAACCAAAAGTCCAGGCGGATGAGCGCAGGGATAAAAGCGCTGCTATGGTCAACATGCTGTACCACGACCATGGCGAACCAGCCGATGCTGATAATCCAGATTGCAACGATTAGCGAGAAATTGACGTCGAAGATACCCATGTTGTATGCCAGATGCAGACCAAAGGGCAGTATCAACGTCATGCAAATACGCGGTGCCTGATCTACAGCCATCATGATTTTAGCGGCTGTACCCCTGGCCTCCACCGAAAGCTCAGCATTGGCGACGAATTTGCTCGAGTAAAAGGTGCCTAAATCACCACCCAGCCAGTAGACAAATAACAGCAGATGGCCAAATTTAAGCAGAAAATATTCACTCATGCACCTCGAACCTCCGTGCGTGTTCACTAGTCTGCTAACGACGCTGGTAGCTCGCCGCCAGCGCCGTGTAGGTCCTCGCTTGCAGATCAGTCTACGCGCTAGTCATGGTGATGATCATGATCACTCGAATGAAAATGACTGTGGGTGTGCCCGTCCGATACACTTTCCGAACCGCCCGACTCTCCGGCGCGTTCCATCGTGTCTTCAAAATCTTCAGGCCCATGCGGATGATTGTGCGCGTAATTCACAGACCATTTGTAAAGCAGAGGATCACGCTTCGCCAACCGTGCCGCCGATCGTTCCTGATTTTCAGTCGGCGTTGTCCAGGGGTTGTAGTGAAAATGATTGAATAATTTTGAGTCCGTACGTCCCAGAGCAATACAGCCCAGGTTACTAGCAAACGCACCGTGGTTAATGTAGGCCGGGCGCCAAAAATAGCCGCCGGTCGGCACGTCGCCAAACTGCATCATCCAGGAGGTGCCCCAAAGATGGTAGGACTCCTCCGCGCAGTCGTGATATGAAATATTATCCTGATAGAATGCCGGCGTCATGCAATATAAAAAGGTAAATGCATGCGTATCGGGGTTAAAGTTAAGCAGCTTAACCAGGCAACCGACTGCTACCGACGGTTTGGCCACGTTGCCCATCGCCCACGGAATATCCATATACGAGTCGACATCATGGTAAAGTTCGACCCTGCTTAACGCATGGTGGTCTGTCGATTCTACGTGACTGGGCTCGCCGGTGTTATACATGAGTAGCACCAAAGCACCCTGCTCCGTGCTGATGGCGGGCATAGCGTAGCCGGCGGGAACATAAAAATAGTGGCCCTTGCGCACCGTTCGATCGCCAACCTGCATCTCACCTTCTATGATGATCATCTCGAATTCGGACCAGGAAAATCCGGCCGGTCGTTGATAACCATTATCAAACTGCACCGTCATCGAACAGGCGCCGTTGTCGCCATCAAGGCTGAGCATCTTGTAGCGCATGGCGCTGCCAAAGCCCGGTAAGCTCATGTTCTTAAAATGAACGTCGCGATCGCAAAATGGTTCAATATGTGGTCGTGCCATGACTGTTCTCCATCAAGTATTATTAAGCTAAACTCGTTCGTTAACTAGCAAAGCAGTGCTAGCGTTAGTCTTCATCAACGCCGTATTTCCACACGACCTGGTCTATCCTTCCCTCGGAAAAAACAGGCAAGTCTTCACGTTTAATCACGACTCTGTCGTCACCGTCGACGTTAAAACCTTTAGTGGTAATACGGTCAAAAAACTCCTGATACCACTGTTCCCGGCTTGGCGCGAGATCTTGCATTTCCTTGACAATTTTCTGATAGCGCGCCTCCTGCTCCGCCATTTCCTCTTGCAACCAGGCTTTAACTTTCGGGTCGACTTCGTGTTCGATAAACTGGCTCATAAATGTCATAATGCACCTCTTTGTGTAATAGTATGAGTATCAAATCTTTCTTTCCTGATCTTTCCAGTAGCTGTCGCGCAACTCACGACGCAGGATCTTACCCGTCGGATTTCTCGGCAAACTGGCGACAAAGTTAACCGATTTCGGTTTTTTAAACCCCGCGATTTTTGCATCACAGAACGCGATCAGATCCTGTTCCGAGACATCCTGTTCCGGCTTTAACACAACGACGGCTTTGACGGCTTCTCCCCACTCTTCCGACGGCACGCCGATAACAGCCACTTCATAGATGGCTGGATGCTGATGTATCACACGCTCAACTTCCGAAGGATATACATTGAGCGCACCGGTTACGATCAGGTCTTTTTTTCGATCGACCAAATAGAGATAACCGTCTTCATCTATTTTCGCCATGTCGCCGGTATACACCCAACCCTCACGAATGGCCTCTTGTGTCGCTTCGGGATTATTCCAGAAACCCTTAATATTAGCCTCGGTTCGAACCGCGATTTCACCCACTTCCCCTGGCGGTGCTAGCTGGCCCTCCTCTGTCATGACCACGACGTCTACATTGATCTGAGGCTTTCCACAGGAAAGAAGACGATGCGAGAATTTTTCATCGCTAAGCGCCAGCGCGTGATCCAGCGGCTCCAGCACCGTTCCAGCGCAACCGGTTTCGGTTGATGCAAAAGTCTGTCGAAAGCGGCAACCCGGAATTGTCTTACTGGCCTGGTGTAACACGGGTACGGGAATTGGCGAGCCGCCGTATAGTATGACTTCGAGAAATGAGAGGTCGTAGTCGCCAATATCGTCACGCGCCAGCAGGCGCTGGATAGTAGTGGGTACCAAATTGGTAAAAGTGACGGCTTCCTGCTGCAGGGTTCGCAGCGCTTTTTCCGGCTCGAAGTTAATGACGATACTGGTGGAACCGACATATACAGAGCAGTATATTCCCGCCATACCCGCTGCGGAATACAGTGGGGACGGCAACATGACCCGGTGTGTGCTGCGGCTGTCAATGGCGTGTACGTGTACAAACATACCCACCAGTGTACTGCCATGCGTATAAATAGCGCCTTTGGGGAAACCGGTAGTGCCGCTGGTGTAAAGCAGCATCAGGCTATCATCGTATTGCAAGGGCTGCACCAGGCGGGGCTCTGCAGAACTACCTTTTTGCACCAGGGTTTCGTAATCTTCGACTGTCGAATCGCCCGTTTCGATGCCGATAACCAGGCTTAGCTCGCTGACATTGTGTGCGGCGCGCTTGGCGATTTCCAGTTCTTTTGCACCCGAGATAACGGCGCTGCTACCGGAATCGGTGAGAATATATTCGACCTCCGGCGCGGAGAGGCGGTTATTAACCGTTACCAGTACCGCGCCAATTTTCGCCAGCGCGAACATGGCTTCTACCCACTGATGGCAATTCGAGGAAAAAATAGCTACCCGGTCGCCGCGTTGAACCCCCATTGCAAGCAGCTCATTGGCAAAGCAGTTACAGCGGATATTCACCTCTCGCCAGCTCAAGCGCACATCTTCATACACCAGCCCGGTTTTGTTGCCCGCCACGCGTGCATTTCGCGTCAGCAGATCACCCGCGCCACTTAGGCCGCCGAATATGGTGTGATCAGTAGCAGTTGGTTCGAGAACACTGTTCATGGTTGGTAACACCCCTCCCCTCTTTAAAGCCCAAGAAACGTGATAGAACAACCACACATCAGGATTGTAAAACCCGCGATGGCATGATCAAAGCGCGCCAGCCGCGGCAAGTTAACGAAACTCATTCCCCAGGCTGACAAACACACCATACCCAGCATGGTTAGCATGGTGACCAGCCCGAATACAAACGTAACCATGATTAAACCCACCGTGCTGGCTTGGGCCGCCGGATACATCAGCAATGGTATCAACGGTTCACACGGGCCGAGTACAAAAACTATCAAAATAGCCCAGGGTGCGATGCTGTTTTTGGAGCGGCCGCGGTGCAAGTGCACATGCTCATCGTGATGCACATGGGTATGCGAATGAATAGCACCACCATGCGCGTGCGAATGACTATGGGGTCGATTACGCATTGCTTTATGCACCCCCCAAACGGTGAAAGTCAAACCCACTGCGATCAGTGCCCAGGCTGCCATTTCACCGCGAAACGACTCGAACATCTCTAATGAGCTCACTTGAATACTCAGCGCTATGCCGATGAATCCAAGCACGATGGAACCGAAAATATGGCCAACGCCACAGGCTAGTGTCACGGTCACGATTTTTTTTAAGCGCCAATTGTTCGCCTTCGCCATTGCCACAAAGGGCAGGTAATGGTCCGGCCCGAGCAGCGTATGGACAAAAGCGATCATAGCGGCGCTCGCAACCAGTAGATTAATGTCTGTTTCCATAACTTAGAATACCTGCATAGTCGTATGCCACCGTTGCGGCGTGACTATCGGCCACTGAAAAGAAGCTCTCACCTCCGCTGCTTTCAACGCTGAGTTATTTCTCAGTGACATTGGATTCATTGAAGACATCTAACGAGACAGCAGGGACAGTCTGCACGAATAGCGCCTTTTTCCGGTAAAACCGCAGCAGGCCGGCTTCACCCATACGCGAGCCGCCAATACCGGATAGCCGGAACGAGTTCTTTTCCACATCGTGTACAAAGGCAGTCAGACTGGCATCGTTGATACCGACTGCCCCGACTTCGATGCGCCGCGCGATCGCCAGCGCTTCTTCTACATCCTGTGAAAAAACCGAGGCCGAAAGTCCAAAGACGCTGTCATTGGCAAGATTGACTGCCGCATCGGTAGTGTCGAAGGCCATAACGGGAATGACAGGACCGAAGGTTTCCTCTGTCATCAGTTTCATGTCGTGGGTTACATCGCTGACTACCGTGGGCGAACACCATTTGCCGCCACCAGACGATTCAATCGTGCCACCGCAGTGAATGGTCGCGCCACCCGCGACGGCGTCTTCGAGCTGCTCCTGTATCGTATCGGCCTGTTTGGCAAATATCATCGGCCCGATGTGACCCTGATGGATATCCGGGTAATTTGTCTGGATCGCTTCAGCCTTGCTGACCAACATAGCAAGAAATTTCTCGAATACTTGCTGATCCACGTACACGCGCTCCGTGGACTGGCAGGCTTGTCCCGTCGAGCCCACCGCGCTGCGCAGGATTGCGTTGCTTGCATTGTCCAGGTCGGCAGAAGCCATGACGATCGCAGGATCCTTACCGCCCAGTTCCAAAAAGGCCGGAATTAATCGCTGGGCGGCCTGCACGGCAACCTTTTTACCCGTGGCAACACTACCGGTGAAACAGATAGCATCTACTTGTTCAATCAATGCCGCTCCGGTTTTACCATCGCCACTGACAAGGCCAAATACCGCCGCCAACTCTGGCACTTCTTGCAGGCTCTGTTCCAGCGGCTTGGCAAATCTAGGTGTGACTTCGCTTGGCTTAAGCATGACCGCACAGCCGGCTAGTAGTGCGGGAATAGCATCAATGACGCCCAGCGTCAGGGGAAAATTCCAGGGGCTGATAATGCCCACCAGGGAGTACGGCACAAACTGGTACTGATATTTAACAGTCGGCACGATGCTGGACTGGCCGCCTGCTTCTCGCGCCATAATACGCTTGGCAAAATCACACCAATAATCGATTCTACTCAACACTCCATCGACTTCACCTTTGGCAAGCAGATACCTGCCGGTATCGGCGCTGAGCGCATCGGTAATCGTAGCGGCGTTGGCAGCCAAACGCTGCTTCCAGCGCTGTAAGGCATCGCAGCGGTAATCCAGACCGGCTTGCTGCCATGCACATTGATGCTGGCGCAGATTGCTGGCTGCTACAGCAACCCTGGCCGCGTCGAAACATGGAATCGAATAATCGACTTCTCCGGTTCTGGGGTTGCTTACGCTAAGGGTATTCATAAATTTTTTATTCTCTTCTAATGGCGAGCATAATTAGCGCTGCCATGATATAGCTCGCTTTTGACATATGAATATAACAATAGTACCATTTTTAAAATCGAATGCAAGCCTGTTATGAGGCAAAAATCTGCCAGCGACGCTCGGGTGGCGGTTGCTCAAAATCGATACGGATCATGATGACTGAAGAACTATTACAGACCTTGTCTCAGCAGTCAGGCCACGACTGAAACAAACCCACAATCAAGAGAAAATACTCAATGAGTGACAATATCCAGATTCAGCTAGCCAGCTATCCGCCTTCAACTCCGCAACCAGAGCATTTTGCCGTGGTCACCGGTGAACGCCCTGTGCCGGCGGCGGACCAGGTCTTGTGTGAGACACGCTACCTCTCGCTGGACCCGTATATGCGCAGCCAAATCGCCGGTCGCCATTTGTCGGGCTCCATCAGGCCTGGTGATGTGATGCGCGGGGAAACCATAAGTCGCGTGGTCGAATCAAACCACGCCGATTTTAATGCCGGCGACACGGTTCGTTGTATGGGTGGTTGGCAACAATATTCGGTACACGACGCCAGCGCGTTGACGCAGGTCTCCAGCGATATCGAACCCGCATCCTATGCGTTGTCGTTATTAGGCATGCCCGGCTTAACCGCATACGCCGGCCTGGTCTGGCAGGCGAAACCCAGAGAGGGCGATACAGTAGTCATTCCCGCTGCGATCGGTGGCGTGGGGGCAACGGCCGGACAGCTGGCAAAAATTCACGGCTGCAAGGTGGTCGGTATCGCCGGTTCCGATGAAAAGTGCCGCTATGCGGTAAAGGAACTGGGCTACGATGCCTGCATCAATCGCAAGAATGAAGACATCGCCCAGCGACTGGATGAGCTTTGCCCCGACGGTATCGATATCTTTTTCGATCTGGTCGGCGGAGAAATGTTACAGATCGTATCTGCAAGGCTCGCGGTTGGCGGCCGTGTCATTCTTTGCGGGTCAATGGCTGAATACAACAGTGAAACGCGGGCAGCAGGTCCACCACCCGGCCTGTGGATCAAAGCCCGCGCCATCGTTTATGGCCTGGTGGTATACGATTTTGAGCCACGCCGCAACGAATTTATCGCCGCCTGCCTGCCCTATGTACGAGATGGCCGCATGAAGATGCGCGAGGATATTACTGTAGGGCTGGCCGCCGCGCCGCAAGCATTTTGCCGCCTGATGAGAGGAGAAAACGTGGGTAAAGCACTGGTTGAGGTCACACCGGAGTGATTGACAGCTGAGCACATGGTAGACCAGCACACCGGGCACATGGCGGCTGCTGGTCGCAACTTCACTCATGCCCATCCATGGCAGCCAGGGCCCAATTCTGGACCAGGGCACGGTTCCCCTGGGAGCCCAGTCCAGCCACTTTCCCTTGCCGCCCGGGCACAGCCACCGCCACACTCTTGCGTGTTTGGGTTGGTGGAAAGGAATCCTTTATGCAACAACATTCCCAACACGGCGTTTGTCGAGGCCAATATGGCCCGTTTACATCCTGGGTGGACCTCCAACTGCTCACCCACACGGTGAACGGCAGGCCGAAATTTCGGAGCAAACACGGCTATTCGCGGAACACATACTGCCGCCGATAGCATGCGAACGGCGATGACGATATAGCATTCTCTGTTCAGCACAGTAGTGCCGCCGGATAAAAATTTACGATTTTTCTCAATCTATTTACAATCATAATTCATAATGTTATATTTTTATACCATTATAGTAATAGCGTTAATTAGTGGCGCGCTGCCGGCTATTTTTGCAGCTCGTCTTTGTCACTGGCATTGTTAGAGAGCACAATTGAAATGAGCAATAAACCTACCAAATATGCTGTTACCTTGTTGATCGCCACAGGCACCTCTGCCGTTATGATGCCGGCATACTCTCAACTTGAAGAAGTAATAGTGACCGCCCAGCGGCGCGCCGAAAGCGTGCAGGACATACCGGTTGCCGTCTCTGCCATCTCAGGTGACCAGCTGAGTCAATTTCAGATCACTGAAACGCTCGATGTGGCAAAGATGGTACCCAACATGATTGCCAACAATAACACCGGTACGGGTTCTGCGAATAACTATTCGATGCGCGGGCTCAGTAATGCAGAGTCGATTGCCACCTTCGACCCACCGGTTGGGAGCTATATTGGCGACACCTTCATCCAGCGTCAGAATGCCAACAATTTTTCACTTTTCGACATCGAGCGTATTGAGGTGTTGCGTGGTCCACAGGGTACTCTCTTCGGCCGTAATACCACCGGCGGCGCTGTTCGCGTTATCCTCAAGGCACCAGCAGAGGAATTGGGCGGATTTATGGAAGCGGGCTACGGAGAGTTTAACAAGCGTCTGCTGAGAGGCTCCATCGATTTGCCCATCAGCGACAAGGTATTAACCAAATTTTCCGCTTATGGGTTAGAAGACGACGGCTACGTCGACAATGTGTCGGGCAGCGGTCCAGATGAACTTAACAATGAAAAAAGCATCGGTATGCGTGCGGCAGTGCGCGTCGACATCACCGACACCGTGGCGTGGAATGGCGCAGTTTCGTACAGCAACTCTGAGAACGCCAACGTGTACAATGTCGCCGTTGGTGGTGATCGCGAGTCAAACAGCGGATTAGCCAAAGGCGCATTGGTAGGCTTATTACGCGGCGGAAAAGCCAACCTGCCTGGTAACAGCAATGAAGTCGAGTCAACACTGTTCGAGTCTAATTTGGAGTTGGAGACTTCTTTCGGGAGCTTGAGCTTTATTACCAGTTACTTGACCTTAGATCAGGATTTCGCCCTTGACTTTGCTAATGGGCCGGTTCCCACCGGCGGTTTTACTGTCGCTAACCAAAGCGAACACGATCAATTTTCGCAAGAAATCAAACTGACCGGTAGCGTATTGGATGACGATCTTAGATACGTCGTTGGCTTTTATTATTTCGACGAAGATAACCACACGGATTTAGGCGACGTGTTATATACGCCAGGCGCAACGCTGGTACTGGCCGATCGTATTCTGGATAACACTACTCAAGCCTGGGCGGTGTACTCGCAATTTGATTATCTGTTTGCTGAAAAATGGACAGCCACTCTGGGCGTACGCTACACGGACGAAGATAAGGATATCGCCTTCACTGACAATCTCGGGGGCGACTTGACCTCGGCAGGAATGGATGCGCTGGGTATTCCGCGCGATCAAAACACAACGGAGACTACGCCCAGATTCGCTTTACAGTACCAATATAATGATGACATACAAGCCTATGCCTCTGTAACGAAAGGCTTCAAATCGGGTGGCTGGAATGCCCGTGGTACAACGCCTGACCAGCTTATTCCGTTTGGACCCGAGATAGTAACCAACTACGAGACGGGCCTCAAGTCCGATTGGCTGAACAGCCATTTGCGCATAAATCTAACGGCCTTTTATACCGATGTTGAAGGCTTTCAAATACCCTCCGGTATTCGCCGACCCAGTGGGGCCATCGCTTTCATTACTCGAAACTCCTCCGATCTTGAAGTCACCGGGTTTGAAGCCGAGATTGTCGCCACACCCGTTTCAAATTTGACTCTGTTCGTTTCTATTGGCATACAGGACGGCGAATTCCGAAACCTCGACCCGAGCATTATTGCGCAGCAAAGCGACTGCCAACAGACCGGCGAGCAATGCGGAGTGGGTATTGTCACACTGACAGGCAGTATCGCCGATCCGGTTCGCATGCCGGACTACACCTTCACCGCTGGCGGGAATTATCTTTGGTCGCTGGGTGATAGCTTGACCCTTATTCCGAGCATTATATATACCGACACGGGCGATCATACGATTGGCTCGAGTAATTTGCCAGGACAAGTCGATATCTCCTATTCTAACTTGAATACCGGCCTGACTTTGGAGAATGAAGCGGGTGGCTGGAGCCTTTCGCTGGACTGCAAAAACTGCACTGATGAAGAGCAAGAGGCCACGGGGCTCGCAGGTTTGATTTATCTTAACGAACCCAGACGTTGGGAATTACGCGCTCGCTATAATTTCTGACCTTTCACACACGGCCGCAGGCTGCCCGCAGCGCGAGCCACAAGGACGTGGCGAGCGTAAGGAGCACTTACATAATCAGGTGGTCATCCTACAGCTTTTCAATTTATGTACTCGCCATCGATGCCCTCAATATACAGCTGGACTCGCTTTAGCTGACAATGCCATAATATTATATTATTAATCCATATAAATCTGGAGCAAACGGTATTACCGTAAGGTCGCAAGATAGACACCAAAGACTCCTGGTCGATACCCGGCGAATGAAAGAGCCTGCTTAAGTCTAGCAAGCCTTGAGTAAATCCCCTGCCGGTGATCTGGCCACCGCCCGTGATCGGTATTTTATTTTTTAGATGCACAGCAAATACTTGCCTGCCTCTAGCGGAGAAAATAATGATACGAAGAACCCTGACTGTCCTGTTGCTATCAATCTTACAAGCCTATTCAGCTGCCTCTCTTGCTGCGAATGATCCAGCCACTACAGCCGATCTCGACGAGCTTTTTGCAATGCTAAGTGGTGACTTCGACAATTACCTGCAAATGCAATTTAAGGCAAGTGACGAGCAAGCCGTCAGCAAGACAAACCACTACGAACGTATGTCAATCACCACAAAACCGGTGTTATCCGACCAGCTTCCTGGCCACTGGCTATTCGCCCAAACCAATAAAACCGATGACAACAATCAAGTTTATCGTCAAACAGTGCTGGAATTTTTCGTCAATGACGATGGCGCTATCCGCTCCAGAGTGTGGCGCATAGCAGACCCAGCCGCTAAAAAGTCCAAGACGCCAGGTGAGGCGTTTTTAAACCAATTGTCCAGGGATGATCTTGCCCAGGTATTGCCCGATAGTTGCCTGACGCAGTGGGTAAAACAAGGGGATCATTTCGTTGGCACCATTGCCGCCGAAAGCTGCGTCATACAATCAAAATATAAAGATGAAAAGCGCAAGCTTTTTTCCGAAGAGATAGTGTTCGACGCTGGCTACTGGACTCGCGAGGGTGCCTATGACGCGGATGGCAAATTAATTTTTGGACTGGACGAGGGCCACTATTATCGATTCCAGAAAAACGCCAAGGCTGAAGACTAGGGAACGGTCACGAGATAACTTGCCGTTCACATACCTTAGCAGGATCTATCTGCCATTTGACGCAGCTACAAAAAAACCCGCATCTCTCGATGCGGGTTTCTTTAACTTCTGGAGACTAGCACCCCGTCAAGGTGATATTGCATCATCTCCTTGTTGCTAACCAGACCCCGGCACTAAAAATCATAGCTGAGTGTCACACCCCATTCTGCTCCTGTGCGCGGCGTCACCTGAAAGGCGGTGGGGAAAAAGAAACCGTCCGCTTCCAGGAACCGCAGTATCGATACCGCTGAGTCTTCATCGGTAACATTCTTACCCCAAAACGCTACACGCCAGCTATCCCTCTCCAAAGCCAGGCTGAGATTAACCGGCGTAGCATCGCCGGTTTCAGCAAGATTTGTCACGCGCACATACCGGCTATCCTGGTAACTCACATCCACACGACTGGTCAATGTAAAGCCTTCGCCAAACTCGGCAATATAGGTTGCACTAGCATATGCATCCCACTCGGGGGACAGTGGCATCTGATTACCGGATAGATCTCCGTCGCCAGTGATGGCTATGTCGGTCGCATCAGTACTAATAAAGTCATTGACTTCAGTATGGTTGTAGGAAAAGCCAAGGCCTAACGCCAGGCCGTTAGTGGCAGGCCAGCTAATATCAGCCTCCACTCCGTTACTATCACTAGTACCCTGGTTGTCGGAATAACCGATCGGGCTGGGTAAACTGGGGTCGATATAGAAGAGACTTTGTAGTTGATCTTGCCACTCCAGGGTATAAACAGCCGTTGTCAGGCGAAGGCTACCGCTGAGATCAGCCTTAACACCTATTTCGAACTGCGCCAACCGTTGCTCGTCCAGTGATCGAAGATTCTCTGGCAGCAACGATGACGTATTAAACTCTCCAGGCAATACACCTTCAGACCAGCTACCGTACAGCATGGTTGTTTCGTTAATATTCCAAGACGCGGACAAGCGATGGGTTAAGCTTTTATATTCGTCCTCAAAAGTAGCTCTGGCGAAACTTACACACCGGCTCCCAAGGTTAGCGTCAGCATAAATAGCAGCAGTACAGTGCAGCGGAGATTATCATCTATAGTATTATTAGTATATTATTATGTTATTATGCTTTCTTGGCATTTGTCGTAGCCATCGGCGATATTCTCCGAACCCAGCCGTACCGGTCCGCAGAATACTAGCTGGTGAATTTATACCCATTCCCGGCATAGCAACGAGATGGCGCAGCAATCCGGCTTGCAGTTAAAAATTCTCAAATAACGACACAAAGCGTGGCATTATGAGCCCTTCAGGAGACATTAGACCTTTAGGAGACGCTCTCAAAGACCTGGCCATTGATAGCGCCTCCCGGACATCCAATATCAATAAAATGCTGATCACTGCCTTGCCGCAAATGAACCTGAACCGAAAGCTCGCTGACACCGATCTTTGCATCGACCTGAGCGACGAAGATATCCGGCAGTTGGAGAATATGGCTAGCACCATTACGCTGACCAAGGGGGATTGCCTGTTTCAGCAACACTGCCTGGCTAAACAGATGTTTATGATGACCCGCGGCGTGATGTTGCTGGAACGCAGTAACAGCGAAGGCCGGCGACAAGTCATGGCGTTTATTTTTCCCGGTGACTTTCTGGGCTTCACTCCAGGTAGCCACCTTGACTACAGCGCGATTGCGCTCACCGACCCAGTGGAACTCAAAGCCTTCTCGCGGGATGAAATCACCCGTCGCGGCGACCAGCAACCCGAGCTAAGAGCTAATATCGCGCAAATAAACAACAAAGTACTGGCCCGCACACTGGATCAGGTATTTGCCATCGGGCACAAAAAAGCGCATGAAAAAATTTGTTTTTTGCTAGTACAGATTCGCGAGCGCTACGGCCCCTACGACGCGGATTATGTCGACCTGATGATGACGCGCAAGGATATTGGTGATTACCTTGGGCTGACTCTGGAAACTGTCAGCCGCGCCCTCGCCAAGCTCAAAAGCGAAGGAATTATTAGGATCAGCGACAACAGTCGCATTCATATAGTGCAGCCCAACGTGCTCAATGACTTAGCCAGCCTGGAATGAGACATCGAAGCAGAAATACCGATCAGGGATTTTGTAATGCGGTATGGGAACCCGCTTCCAGGAACCACTATTGAAGTAGTAATAGAAGAAAAAGTCGTCCCATTTGATATTTGATAAAGCAAAATAATTCTTTTGCTCGTAGACTAAGCCAATAATCACAGCAAACGATTTGATTAATGACTGTAAAGCTCAATAACTCTAAACCTTGAACTGGAGAAGCACCATGGGAATCACTGAACTCGCCGTCCTTAAATGGGTACACATCGTATCCATGGTTTACTGGTTAGGCGGAGAATGGGGAGTATTCCAGACTTCATACAACGTCGTTAACTTTCGATTGCCGCTGGACGAACGCCGTCGCCACATGGAGACGGCATACCGTATTGACATTCTCGCCCGCACAGGAATACTGCTGCTTTTCCCGCTGGGCTGGCATATGGGCAATATCTGGGGCGTTCAACCTTTTGGCGGCACATGGATTACCGTCGTGTGGGTATTCTTTGCCCTGTGGCTGGGCCTTTGCTGGTTAGCTTTTTATTATCGAGAAACCGACCGCGGTCTTTTACTGACAAAAATGGATGAAGCAATTCGGTTCTTATTCATCCCGGCCATTGTCATCGCTGCTATTACGTCGCTGCTGGGGTACGGCCCTTTCAACGCGGCAACCGGGCAAATGTGGTTCTCAGTCAAGGTGTTAATTTTTGGATTACTGCTGATCATCGGTTTGAAACTACGTTTCGTTATGCGTGAATGGACGGTGCTGTTTCGTCGCCTCGATACTGAAACCGAAACCGATGAAATCGAGCGTACGCTGGAAAAATCGATCGCCTTCTCAAGAAAGCTCGCCTACATCTATTGGATAGGCATCGGTGCCGTGGCTTTTGTTGGCGCAACCAAACCGTTCTAAGTTACTAAGTCCTACTTGCAGGTGCCCCATGGAAACAACTAACAAAACCGCTAAAGAGATTTATCAGGAAGTCAAAGCCAGCCCGGCTCGTAAGCGTTTCGGGTTTGGCAAGAAAGCAATTTTGGTCAATGTGGATCCGCAAAAGGCCTACACTCGTACCGATTTATTCAAGACCGCCTATGAAACCAACCCCAAGCAGCTGCACTACACCAACGAACTGGCCAAGCAATTTCGCAGCCTGAATTGGCCGGTAGTCTGGACCTATGTAGCCTACATGGAATCAGGGGAAGACGCCGGCATTTGGGGTACCCGCACGGATACGCCAGACTCACTGCAAAATATTAAGTTTGATTCCGAACGCAGCGAGTTTGACGATCGAGTAGAAATCGACAGGGTAAAAGACGTTATCTACGAGAAAAAAATGCCCTCCGCCTTTTTTGAAACGCGGCTGCAGTCCTTATGCGTATGGCATCAAGTCGATACCGTGATCATTACCGGAGGCTCTACATCGGGCTGTATCCGTGCTACCGCGGTTGAAAGCCTGTCGCGTGGTTACCGCACTATCGTTCCGGAAGAATGTGTAGCCGATAAGCATGAGAGCTACCACTACGCCAATCTTACCGATCTGTCGCTAAAGTATGCCGATGTGCTCGACGTAGAGGAAATTTTCCAATGGCTGAAACAACAGTAAAACAATCCGATCCTGGCTACTACGATTACTGGGCCTATCAAAACCGCCCAAAAATTGAATGGCCTAACGGCGCCAGAATCGCGTTTTGGGTGGCGCCCAATATAGAATTTTACGAGCTCAATCCACCCGCCAACCCGCAGCGTCAAGCCTGGCCACAACCGGCTCCAGCGGTACCCGGTTATAGCATCCGCGATTATGGCAACCGTGTCGGCCACCTGCGGCAAATGGAATTACTGGACAAATACGGCATTCGTGGCTCGATTTCGTTATCGACAGCGCTTTGCGACCATCATCCGGAAATCATCTCTCTGTGCAAAGAGCGCGACTGGGAATTTTTCAGTCACGGAATTTATAATACCCGCTATACCTATGGCATGTCGGCGCAGCAGGAACGCGACATGATTACAGATTCCATGGAAACCATCTATAAACATAGCGGCCAGAAATGTGCCGGTTATCTGGCACCCGCGCTATCGCACTCAGAATCAACACTGGATCTGTTCGCCGAAGTCGGCACCGAACTTTTCGGTGATGAGGGTGGTATTTACACCTGTGATTTATTTCACGATGACCAGCCCACACCCGTACACCTGCGCAGCGGCAAAAAATTTATCTCTGTGCCCTACTCACTCGAAATGAACGACACCATCGCCTTCGTCGTTAATAAGATAGAACCTCGCCGCTACGGCCAAATGCTGAAAGACAACTTCGACCGCCTGTACGCCGAAGGAGAGGACAGCGGCACGGTAATGTGCATCCCCACCCACAACTATCAGGTGGCCTGCCCGCACCGGATGCGCGTCTTTGAAGAAGCGCTGGAATATATCACCGGCCACGATGACGTATGGGTTACAACCGGCCGCGAGATTGCCGAGTACTACATCGACAATTACTACGATAGCAGTATCGCGGATATAAAAGCCAAACAGGATTCTATCAAGGAGCGTGACTAACCATGGCCCTCGACAACGACCACCTGAACTACCCTCACCGTTCCTATGGCATGGATCACGAACTGTACGACTGGTCAATGCTTGGCCAGCGCAAAGCGGTAAGCTGGCCGGAGGGAAAAATACTCGCTCTCTGGGTTAATGTCAGTCTGCAGTTTTTCCCCTTGAACCAGCAAGGAAAACCCTTTCCAGTCCCCGGCGGCATGACCATGCCCTACCCGGATTTACGCCACTTTTCTCTGCGTGATTATGGCAACAGAGTAGGCATCTATCGCTTTTTAAAGGCCTTCGATCGGTTTGGCATTAACGCCAGTTTTGCCATGAATACCGAGCTGGCCGAGCGAAACCCTTTTCTTCTTAACGCCATAAAAGAACGCGGCGACGAGATTCTTTGCCATGGGTTGCATATGGACGCACTGCACTATGGCGGCCAGGATAAACAGGCAGAGGCCGAGCTGGTCAAAAACTCACTGGAACGCTTACGGCAGGTCAGCGACCGGGCCATAAACGGCTGGATAAGCCCGGCAAAAAACCAGAGTGAAAACACCCTGGAGTTATTAGCTGAGAATGGTATCGAGTACTGCTGCGACTGGGTCAATGACGATATGCCCTACCGCTTTAATACAGGCGCGGGTGATTTGTGGTCTATGCCGCTGTCAACAGAGCTGGATGATCAATTTATTCTAGTCAACAACCTTCATTCCGAAGACGCCTACGTTGAACAGGTTTGCGACGCCTGTGACTTTTTACTCGCAGAAGCTGAGCAGCAAGGCGGGCGAATCCTGGCGCTGAATATTCACCCCTGGCTGTTGGGGCAGCCACACCGTATCGCGAGACTGGAAACGATACTTGAGTATCTCAGCGCACAACACGGCGTTTGGTCTGCTGCACCCGGCGAAATATTGTCCGCCTGCAAGCAGCAAATGTAGCTATTGCTTAAAGGGCACCGCTATTAATTGCTTGCGCTCACTGCGGTGTCGCCATCTCCATTCCCTTCGGCAGCCCGGCTTCCGGTGTAAACCCATAGAGTTCCACCTCGGGCAAGGCGGCAGCCAATAACTTTCTCGCAATCAATAACTTGTAAAAATTGACGCCGGTTTTCAACCCCATCGATTCCAACAAAAAAACCAGGTCTTCGGTTACGATATTACCACTCGCCCCGGGCGCAAAGGGGCAACCACCGACGCCTCCCATTGACGCATCAATTGTCGTTAAACCTACCTCAACGGCGGCCAGCACATTGGCCAACCCTTGACCGCGAGTGTTATGCAAATGAATTCCGGTCAAGTGCTCTTTGCCTACCGCAGCCCACACTTTTTGGGTAATTCGCTTAACCTGAACGGGACTACCAAACCCCGTGGTGTCTGACAGCCCTACTTCATCACAGCCACACTCCATCAGCATTTCCGCGACGCGAACCACCCGCTCTTCCGGCACCTTGCCTTCCAGTGTACAGCCAAAGCAAGTGGACAGGCCGCCTTCAAATTTGGGGCGCTGATGTACCGGTAGCGTATTGATCAACGCTCGAATTTTTCGTACCTCGGCAAACATTTGCTCATGGGTACGATTAACATTTTTCAAACTATGGGTCTCGCTCACAGAGAGCGGAATAGTGAGCTTGTCGACCGATGTTTTTAAAGCGTTCTCGGCACCTTTTAAATTTGGAATTAATGCCGCGACACTAACACCGGCGTGTGTTTTCGCGTGGGCAACCAACTCGGCTGTATCCGCCAGCTGCGGTAATATCCTCGCAGGAACAAAAGATCCCACTTCGATCTCGGGTAACCCGGCTTCAGCCAACGCAGTAATCCAGCGCTTTTTGTCCACTGTAGACATAATCTGCGGGATACTCTGCAGGCCGTCGCGCGGTCCCACCTCGCTAATTTCTATATCGAATATTGTCATCCCATCTACATCCTTTCCATTCAACGGTAGTTTTAAATGACACAATAATATATTATTATATCATAAACAATCTACTGACTTTTCCAGTTTGCCCATAATGACGACTATTTTTCACAACCAGCAATTCAGGTAATGACAGCAATGGTCAAAAACAACGAGCTACCCCTACAGGGTATTAAAGTTATTGAATTCACGCATATGGTTATGGGGCCCGCTACCGGTGTGCTGCTTGCCGATCTCGGCGCGGAAGTCATTAAAGTGGAGCCCCTCAACGGTGACAACACACGTCGCCTCAAAGGCTCTGGCGCTGGCTACTTTCCTATGTATAACCGCAACAAGCAAAGCCTCTGTCTGGACCTGAAATCCGAGCAGGGCTCTGCTATCGCCCGCCGGCTGATTGAACAAGCCGATGTACTTATCGAAAACTTTCGTCCCGGCGCCATGGATAAACTCGGTTTCGGCTACGAAACCCTGTGCGCACTCAATCCACGCTTGATCTACTGCTCACTTAAGGGTTTTCTCAGCGGCCCCTATGAAAACCGCACCGCACTGGACGAAGTGACCCAAATGATGGGCGGCCTGGCGTATATGACAGGTTTACCCGACCGGCCAATGCGAGCAGGCTCGTCGGTAATTGACATCACCGGTGGCATGTTTGGCGTGATTGGCATTCTTGCCGCGATTGAGCAGCGTCATCGTAGCGGCGCAGGGCAGAAAATAACCAGCTCACTGTTTGAAACCACGGCCTACCTGGTAGGCCAGCACATGGCTCAACAAATGGTGTCGGGAGAAGAGCCTCCGCCGATGTCAATTCGTAGTTCCGCATGGTCGGTCTATGATATTTTCCATAGCCAGGGAGGAGAGCGGGTTTTCGTTGGCGTGGTAAGCGATAGCCTCTGGAAACTTTTTTGCAAAGAATTCGAACTCACTGAGTTTGCGGCAGACGAAGCCCTCTCGGCCAACAATGAACGGGTAAAGCAACGCGAGCGAATAATGCCTGTTATTAAAGAGATGTTTGCCACGATGAGCAAACAGGAAATGATGGAGCGCCTTGAAAAAGCCGGCGTTCCATTCGCTCCTATTAACAAACCGTCCGACCTGTTTGAAGACCCACACCTCAATGCCGGCGGGCTGATTGAAGTCACCCTACCCAACAATGGCGGCAAAGCAAAATTACCTGCCACCCCGGTAGAATTCAATGGCAAGCGTCTGGGCCTGCGAAAAGACTTGCCAAGGGAGGGCGAAGATTCTATCAACGTTTTAAAAAATTCTGGCTATGATGACGAGGAAATCAACAAGTTAATTGAACTGGGTATTGTCGGAACCCAATAAGAGAACCAGTTAGGGCAGTGTCAAGTATTCTGTGCAACTGGATTTACTAAGCCTCTTTAGAGGCGCAGTATGGCTTCGTTCTTATCGAGCTCGGCGTGCTGACGTTGCAATGCCTTGAGTTGCACCGGTCGGCCTCGCAAGGAATTTATGTGATAACGACGACAACTAAATCATTATTGAAACGGACCTGTGCCACTGTAATACAATGACTTATGAACCTGAGAACAAAGAAGAATCAGTTGTATGAACACTTCACCTGTTGTTCTGTTGTTCCCTGAAAAACCGTATTCGCCGCACGCACAATTCTCGATACTTGAAGACTGAAACTGGAACCTTTGTTACGAATCGAATAGTAAAAGTCGTTACATGCAAAGCTATTGAACCAACGACTCGCCGCTGATAAAGGTTATGAAAGTTGAGACTTGCTATCAAGTGAATTGACTCTCGACTTTCGCAATAATTGCTTATCGGGTTTCTACTTTTTTTATCAATGGCTTAGTGATTTTGCTCGCTAATGGGTGACCGTTGGGTGCCAACGATGAACGATTTTAATAAAGATCATGACGGTCTTTGGTGGTTTACCACGGTGGGAAATGGCAATAAGGAACGACAGATCGCCGTCAGTGATACGAACCTGGTTGCATTGAAGCGTTGGCGCAAATTCCTGGGGTTGACCGTCCTCCCCTCTCCGGTCGATGACTCAGCACTGATCCCGGTTCATCGGGGCAAAGGGTCATTATCCAATACCACGCACATTCGCTTCATTGTACAAACCTGCTTTGAACATGCCATCCAAAGATTGGCCCAAGATGGCAGTTCAGAAGAGTCCGAGTTGCCAATGGATGCCACCGTACACTGGTTGCGGCACACGGGGATTTCGGATGACGTCAAAATTCGACCCATAGCCCTCTTAAGTTGTTAAGTCCTGAGTGTCCCCTAAAGCGCGTAATGGAAGCGTAATCCCGCAATGGTGATGCGTGGATCGTAATTGACGCCGGTCGGGTCGAAGCTGCTGTTAACCAGATACTGTATCGATGGCGTGATGTGCATGTTGTCACCCAGCGCGATTCGATAGAACACTTCGTACTGGGTCGTATCATCTGCAGCCGGGTCATTAAATTTATTTGACAGGAAACTGCGTGACACTCCCGCACCGAAGGCACTGTTGCCCCGACGATAGCGGTAGGCAACCGACACAAAGCGCGAGGCCTTGGATACTTCATCGTTGGCTATTCCGGCTCGAAAATTGAGCCCATGATTGCCTGCGGTGTACCCGTGCTCAGTACTGCATTGAACTCGGGAAGCCCATTACCTGCGGCGCGCTGAAAAGCAATGCCTACACTGTAATCGGGAAATTCTATGGTTGGATTGTTGACGAAGCCGGCTCCCATAAACTGCACATTTTCATCGTTCGTAATGCGGGTACGATCGAGATAGCCGGAAGGGTCGATCAATCCAGCAGTTAATGTGCTCTGCGTAAACTGGAAGGTGTAATTTAATTCCGAAATCTGGGCCCGCCCCTTGCGATCCTGATCGAGCGAGGAGCCGGCGTCGGCATTGCTTTCTATCAACTGGCTGGCCACGCCATCATCCGCTGGCGAGGGATTGGCTTCCAGATACAGTAGCCAGCTGCCGGTCTCCCGCTCCAGTGTGATAAACAAGTCAGCCGAGGCCGTGATGAGTGAGGCAATGCGCTCGTCGTTGGCCCGCTGGCCTATGGCAGTGACGCCACCACTGAATTCAGGAACATTGGATTGGGCAGTTACAGCAGAAGTGAAGGCGAGAAAGCAGGCGCAAACACCAGAGAATAATCGAATCATAGGGTTTCCTAGCTATCACTATGGCTAAGATAAGCATAGCCTCATTGTGAGTCGCGTAAAGTATTGAAATACTGAACATTAATATCATCACAAAAACGTGCCAGGATATTTAAACACGGAGCATGAGTGTTTTTCACTGATGCCCTTGATGGCGCCACCTTTGGGCAAAGATATACTAAGTGGTTGATTCAAACTATTGTGTAATACAGCGCGGTCTTTTGAAATTGTAACCGCGAATATTTGATCGGTTCTGTGTTTTCCTTGCTGATACTTATGAAAGCGTCCGACTGGTATTCTGCCAGTTGGTAACCTTGACCAAAACAAACGCTCATATATACTCACCAGATTCTCAACAAAAATAAATATTGGTTATTCTGAGGTTATCCTGGATGAAGATTTTTTATACGCTTACGTTGTCTACAATTTTCAGCCTAACCCTATCCTCCTGCGGCGGCTCCGAAAACGACTCGCAAAACTCAGAAGCAAGCCCCGTAAAATCACAGGGGGCCCAGTTTACCAAAGAAATGGACAAAGGCTGCGACCTCCTAACCGCTAAGCTCGTCGCATCCACGTTCGGCGTATCGGCCGAAAGCCTCAAGCAAACCAAGGTACTAGGCTGCATTTACACGGGTGGCGATGACACTGCAAACCTCCAAGCCCACCTTATGAAGCCACGCGTGCACAAAGACACTGCAGCCGCGGTTGAATGGTTCGCCAAAATTACTAAAAACCGTAGCGCTGAAGAAGTGAAAGCAGAAATAGACATGGTCGCGAAGCGCCTGGAGGAACGGGAGGAGCTCAATACGACGGCCAAGAAATTAGTGGGAAAAATGTTTCTGAACTCTGCCGGCAGCAAAGCTGTAACTTACGAAGACGTTGCCAATGTGGGTGACGAGGCCAGGTCTGGCGAGGACGGCAGCCTTTGGGTGCGCGTCTCTAACGTCACATTTAACCTATCCGCTTATCATGGACCAGCAAAGCCAGAGCCTAGTATGGCCGAGCTAACCGGGCTCAACGTTAAGGAAATGATCGAGGCAGGCAACAAACATGAGCAGGAGTGGAATACAAAATCGGCACCTCAACGCACTAAAGACAGTACAAAACTGGCCAGAGCACTGATCGCGGAGTTCTAATTTTAGCTCGTTACGCATGCAGCCCATCGACAGGGATAGAAGTGCAGAAAGATCTGGCGGCTCCAGCTGAGCACGATCACAAACACCATTAATGCGCGTTAGCCTGGCCGACCTGCACGTGTCCAAAGTGATCCCAATCGACCTGGCATTCTTCACCGGGCAAGGGCGATAAGCGAACTCCTCGCCCAGGCCGACCCCGGTAATGCCGGCTGGCAGCGCGATGTCGCGCTGAGCTATGGCCGTTTACTGTTAACAACCGACGGAAAACGCAAATATCTTACCGAAGATGAGCAAGAGCGATTTTCAATGGCCGCAAAGTTCAGCGGGGGAAATTCGATGAGGCTTAGGGGTCATACATGCCAAGAAGCGTCAGCTGTCCAGTTAGATACCCATTCTGGAATATCTACCGAAGGCATGGGCCTGGCAATGCCATAACCTTGCGCCAAATCGCAGCCCAATTGCAAAAGAGCAGTGCCATGTTCAATCGTTTCGACACCTTCAGCAATCACCTCACGTTTGAATGATTTGGC
>RCMY010000151.1_pt1 | contig 67497 bp, 57 predicted proteins | sample 2041341 | NCBI WGS metagenome assembly RCMY01 (sample SAMN09708234, study PRJNA481090) | Marine sediment metagenome, whole genome shotgun sequencing project. | reverse complement strand
TGCTTGCCCGTGTCTTTGGATTCGAGACGAGTGGCTTCGCGCTCGGCGTCACGCTTGCCACCATGCACCGTCCGAGACACCTGTTTCGGCTTGCCGTGCGAGTCGTACCCGATGAATGCGCGGACTTCCCAAACCCCTCGTTTGCGCTGTCGAATCGTCGCCATGGGCATGATCCTAGACGCGCTGAAACACAAAAACTAGGGATACGACTAGGGATGAGCGCTTTACGTGTCCGATTTTCACTCTTCGTAGTCGAGAGGCAAAATCATCAAAGCTTCACATAACAGCAGGTCAAGCTACTCGATTCGCAATCCTGAGATGGCTCGGGAGATGACCAGCTGCTGAATTTGCTCGGTTCCTTCAAAGATGTCGAAGATCTTCGCGTCGCGGTGCCAGCGCTCGACTGGGTACTCGCGGGTGTAGCCGTAGCCACCAAGAATCTGGATGGCTCGCTCGGTGCTGTGCACGGCCACACGACCGGCTTTCAGCTTGGCCATTGAGCCTTCAGCGTTCTTGAAGCCACCGATCTTGCCGAGCCCGGCCGCACGCCACACGAGGAGCCGAGCGGCGTCGATTTCGGTTGCCATGTCGGCCAGCATGAACGCAATGCTCTGGTTCATGATGATCGCGCGGCCGAACGCGTGGCGTTCCTTGGCGTATTCGAGCGAATACTCGTAGGCGGCCCTAGCAACGCCGATCGCCTGAGCACCGACGGCTGGTCGGGTCGACTCAAAGGTCTGCATCGCCGCCTGCGAATTGCCCTTCTTGCCTTCACGCACACGAGCGAGACGCTCATCGAGCTTTTCTTTGCCACCGAGGAGGCACGAACCGGGTATCCGGCAGTTGTCGAGCACGACCTCAGCGGTGTGCGAAGCCCGAATGCCGTGCTTCTTGTATTTCTGGCCTTGGCTCAGCCCTGGCGTGTTTGGCGGCACGATGAATGAGGCGTGACCCTTCGATCCAAGCGCCGGGTCGACGACCGCAACCACAACGTGGATGTCGGCAATGCCACCATTGGTGATCCATGCCTTGGTGCCGTTGAGCACCCATTCGTCTTTGGCCTCATCGTAGATGGCCCGCGTACGATAGGCGTTGACATCGGAGCCGGCGTCTGGCTCGGAGGCAACAAAGGCGCCAAGCTGCACATTGTCGCTCGTGCCATAACACTGAGGAACCCACTCGAGCAGCTGCTCTTGGGTGCCGCTCGCCGCTATGCCAGCGGCAGCAAGACCAGATCCCATGATGCACATTCCCAAGCCGGCGTCGCCCCAGAAGAGCTCTTCGAGCGCAACCATCATGGAGAGACCGGAAGGGTCGTTCATCATCATCTCGGCCATGAACTCCCAGCCATACAGGCCGATGTTCGCCGCTTCTTGCACGAACTCGTATGGAAACTCTTCGCGCTCGTCCCACTCTTCCGCGATTGGACGCATGTTTGTTTCGGCGAAGCCGTGAATCCACTTCTGCAACTGGATCTGGTCGTCGTTGAGAGTAAGCGACAGTTCGGTCATCGGAGCTCCTGAGAGTGACAAAGTTACTAGCGAGTAACTTATGTTACTGAAAGTTACCCGCTGGTAGCAACATCGACACAAATTCGCCAGGGTTGAGGAAGTCGCCTCACGAATGGGCCAACGCCCAGGCGGCTCAGTCTTCGATGAGCAGGGAGCTGATCGCCGCCATAACGAGCGCCGTATTCGCTTCGTGATCGTCACTCTGCAGATCGATCGGAGTGCCAACCCGGACCGTCACCAGTGGTCGCCGGATCCGCGGCTTCGGCTTGCCGCCACGCGGCCAGACCGCAGACGAACCCGAGATGCCAACCGGCAGCACAAGCGCGTTGGCGGCCCTCGCGATCCGAGACACGCCTGGTCGAGCGGGCCCGACCCCGTTGACACGCTCGGTCGGTTTGACCAAGCGACCTTCCGGCATCATGCACACAAGTTCGCGATTGAGCAACGCCTCGATCGCAGCAGCCTCGGCTTCATCCCGAAGTTCTCGTGAGGTAGCGATGCATCCAATACCGCGAAGGAACCGGCCGCCGAGTCCTTTGCCGTTGACGAGGTCAGCCCGCACCATGACACGACAGGTTTCGTCCACAGCCCGGAATGTTGCCAGCGCTGCAACAAGGTCAAACAGGCTCCGATGATTGCCAGCAAGAAGCACGGGTCGATGTTCGTCGAGCGACAGCGTTTCGGGAACGTCGTACAACGCACCAGCCTTACCCAAGTTGGTGAGGAGCGTTGATCCTCGACGGAAGCCACGAGCGTTTTCGATGGGTTGCACGGCACAAGGCTAGAAGCCAACTCCCCACGCACCACACCTAACTGATGACAAACCGCCAACAAAGCTCTAGTTCGCAACCCTCGTATGACGAGATGTGACGTAGTCACCGATAGCGCTTACGGCAGCGACAACAACGCCAAGCACAACACAGAGAGCCATTGCCTGTCCTCGGGGCACCGACCCTGGTTGCCCGAGAAGACGGAAAATCGCTAGCGGAGCCGTAAACGACGTGTCGCTTCTGGCCAAAAACGACGTAGCTCCGAACTCACCCAAGCTGACCGCGAAGGCGAACGATGCGCCAGTGACCAACGCACGAACGACGCGCGGCCCTTCGATCTCGATGAACACACGCCGAGACGACGCACCGAGCGTTGCCGCCGCTTCACGCTGCCGGGAACCGATCGAGCGCCAGACCGGCACAACCCCGGCGAGTACAAAGGGGATCCCGATCGTCGCGTGAGCTAACGGGACGAGTAACGGTGAGCGCCGAAGATCAAAGGTCTCGAACGCAAGCAAGTAGCCAAACCCGATGGTTACCGCCGAGAGCCCGAGCGGGATGAGTACCGCGAGCTCAAATACGGCTCCGGTTCTACCGCCGCGAACGATCACGAAGCTCGCCAACCCGCCTATGAACGCAGCGATCAGTGCGGCGGCCAAACCAATGACCGCCGAACGACCAAGCGCTTCGACGGCCGTGATTGGCAAGAGTCGATTCGGTTCGGCCAGCGCCTCAAAGTTGCCAAGACCAAAGCTGTCGCCGACCCTTATTGATTGCACCATTACCCGGACAATTGGCCAACCGAGCACAGCCGCCGTCACCAAAGCAGCAAGCGAAACGGCACCCAGTCTTCGCGGCGTGTCGACGGCGAGCTTGCTTTGTGTCGGTGCCGACCGCCCCTCGTAGACCCGCCTCAGTTTCGCGCTCGTGACCGAGAGACCTACGACGAACACCAGCTGAATGAGCGCAAGTACCGACGCAACGTCGAGTTCGTTCCTAAAGATCGCGTAGCGACGAATCTCAGTCTCGATTGTCGCAACACTTGGCCCGCCCAGCACAAGAATGACCCCGTAACTCGTGAAGCAGAACAGAAACACAATAAGTGCTGACGAGACGATGGCGGGCCCAAGCTGGCGAAGAGTGACCTGACGCCAGGCCGCCATCGGCGAAAGCCCCAACGTTCTCGCGGCGCCAGTCTGGCTGTGGTCAAGCGAACCCATCATGGTGCCAACAATCCGCACCACGACGGCAAGATTGAAGAAGACATGGGCCCACAGAATGCTCGTCAGGGGTAACCGCTCGATGACGCCAACGTCGTCGGCCACTCCCCTGATCGCGCCAGCCACAACCACTGTCGGCAGCACGAACGGAATTGACACAACGCCACGCCAGAGCCGACCCATCGGCACGTCGAACCGGCTCAGCACATGAGCCAGGGGTAGTCCAATAGCGAGGGCGAGCAGCGTCGACAAGAACGCCTGCCACACGGTGAATCGAACCACTCGCCACAGCGAGGGACGCCCCAGAATCTCTCCCAGACGATCGAAACCGAGATCGGCGAAACCAACCTGCAGAATCTTGATGATCGGGTAGACAACGAGGAGTCCAAAGAACGCAACGACAACCAGCGCTGACGCCGAAACGAGACGCCCCCGAGGGCTCGCTAGCGCTGAAGAACGATCTCGTTCCATCGCTCGGTCCAATCAAGCCGGTTTGCCTCGATCGTCGCCGGGTCAAGGGTGAGTGGTTCTTCGATCACTGTTTGATGCTCGACGAAGACTTCAGGAAGCACTGCTGTTGAGCTGGCGGGAGCCACGAACATATTGAGTGGGATGTCGCTCTGGAACGCGTCGCTCAGCATGAAGTCGATGAGCTGCCTGGCGCCGTCTGGTCGTTCGGTGCCGGCGAGAATTCCGGCAAACTCAATTTGGCGAAAGCACGAGTCAGCGAGCACACCAGTTGGAGCAGTGTCGACCGGCGGATCGGCAAACACGACCTCGGCTACCGGGCTTGTGGCATACGACGTGACAATTTGACGGTCACCGCCACCGGCAGCAAACGAGCCGTAGTAGGCCTCCTCCCATCCGGCAGAGATTTCAACACCGCCCGCAACCAGCTGCTCCCAGTAGTCCTCCCAGCCGTCCTCGCCGAATCGTGCGATGGTGGCCAGCAAGAAGGCGAAGCCAGGGCTCGACGACTCAGGACTCTCGGTCACAAAGGTTGACGCGAATTCCGGCCGGGCAAGGTCGTCGAGCGTCACCGGCGCGGTTTCAAGTCCGTCACGCCAGTAGTTGACACAGACATCGCCGACATCGATTGGCGTGACCCGATGCTCGGCATCAAGTTCAAGACTGTCGTCAACCGAGTCGAGGCCTGCTGACTCATAGGGGACGAAAATGTCGGCGTCGAGCCCACGTTGCAAGAAAGTGTTATCGATTCCGAAGAGGACATCGGCTTCGGGCTGCCCCGCGGTAAGTACGGCGCGGGCAACAAGCTCGCCAGCATCCCCGCCCGAAATCAGCTGCACCTCGATGCCCGTCTCTTCAGTGAACTGTTCAATTAGGCCGTCGCTCACGGCAAACGAATCGTGAGTCATAAGCACAACAGCACCAGCCGCATCAGGGCCATCGCCCGGAGCGATTGTTTCGCCGTCGCTGCCGCAGCTTGCGGCAAGAAGGCCAAGCGTGAGAACAACACTTGGGACAGATCGTCGGTAATGGGTCATTTCCGGTCTCCCTTCGCTGGAATTATCCAGAGCAGGTTGGCGGGTCGACACTGCTGAAGAGTGCCCTCTCAGCCCGGCTGACCCGAGCTCCCCGGTTTTCGGTTGTCTCCGAAAGGTTAGCGTGCGCGACACTATTGCGGTGACTCCGGCAACGAAGCTCCTCGACAAGCTCGCGCTGCGATACGAACTACACACTTACGATCATGACCCCGCCCACACCTCATACGGCGACGAGGCGGCGGAAGCGCTCGGCGTCGAGTCCGAACGTGTCCTAAAAACTCTCCTTGCCACCGTGGACGGAAGGCGCTTGATCGTTGCTGTCCTTCGGGTCGATGCCAAGCTCGATCTCAAGTCCGCCGCAAGGGCAAGCGCAGGCAAGAAAGCAGCCATGGCCGAGCCCGCAGACGCCGAGCGTTCAAGTGGCTACATCGTTGGCGGCATCAGCCCCATCGGTCAGAAGAAACGCCTCGCCACGTTTATCGACGCCGATGCCAAGCGCTTCGACACCGTCTTTGTCAGCGGGGGGCGTCGCGGTCTTGAGATTGAACTCTCCCCCGCCGATCTAGCCGCAGCCACCAATGCCAGCTTCGCTCCGCTTGCGATCAGCCTGAACCACTAGCGCTGCGCAGAACGAGTGCTTACAGGGGCAGCGCCTGCGCACCGTTTGGGCCGTCCTCGATGCGCCAACCTTGTTCGGCGAGCGTGTCGCGAATGGCGTCTGCTCTAGCAAAATCGCGCTCGGCCCTGGCGTCGCCTCGCTCGACCACGAGCGCCTGAATCGCCGCTGGCACTTCGCCTGCAGTGTCATTGAGTTCAAGCCCGAACAATGCAGTGAGTTCGCGGGCGGTTGCAGCCGCGATCGAACCGCCATCGATGTCAGACGCGTCGAGCAACGTGTTTGCCTCTCGGATCTGACGAAACATCAGATCGGTGGCACCAGGCAGGTCAAAGTCGTTTTCGAGCAAGCCCTTGACCTGCGCAAGAACCTTGGCCGAGGGCTCGCCAGAAAGCCCGGCAGTTCGCCTGGCGAAGCTATCGAGGCGCTCCAACGCGGCCTCCGCGTTTCGCAAAGTGACGTCGGTGACTTCAATCGGCGACCGATAGTGCGCCTGCATAACCACCAGGCGATAGGCCCGCGGGTCGTATTCGGCCGCAATATCGAGGAGGTTCATCACGTTGCCGAGTGACTTCGACATCTTCTCGCCACCGAACTCAACGAATCCGTTGTGCATCCAGTGCCTAGCGAATTGGCGATCTTCGGCTATCGCCTGGGCGCGCTCGTTCTCATGATGGGGAAACATGAGGTCCATGCCGCCCGTATGAAGGTCGAAACCTTCTCCAAGAATGTCGAGGCTCATCACGACACACTCGGTATGCCAACCGGGGCGTCCGGCGCCCCATGGCGCGTCCCACTTCGGTTCGCCTGGCTTCGCCAGCTTCCACAACGCGAAGTCGGCCGGATGACGCTTCTCATCAGCAAAAACAGTCCGCTCGCCGCCTCCTTCGAGGAGATCATCGAGGGATTGGTGGGCGAGGAGGCCATAGCCCTCGATGCCTTCGACGGCCAGATACACGCCATCGCTGGTGATGTACGCGTTGTCGGTGTCGATCAAGCGCCCAATGAGCGCCACCATCTCGACCACGTACTCAGTTGCGCGAGGGGTGTGATCAGGGCGGCGAACGTTGATGAGATCCATCCCCTGCCACCAGGTGTCTTCGCATTCGCGAGCGATTTCTGACCAGTCTCGGCCTTCGGTGTTGGCGCGATCAATAATCGAATCATCAATGTCAGTGATGTTCGACACGAACGTGACATCGAGGCCATCCCACTCAAGGAATCGTCGATAGAGGTCGTACACCAACGCCATTCGCCCATGCCCGATGTGAGGTGGCCCATACACCGTTGGCCCGCAGACGTACATCGAGACTTTCCCTGGGTCACGAAGCTCAAGCGGAACGACAGCTTGGCGAGCGGAGTCGTAAAGGCGAATCATGTCGGCCAAGCTACCCGATTGAGCATTGGCCGTAGGGCATTTTCCCTACTGATGTAGCTAAGTCTCGGGCCATCTGAGGCCGATGAACACAGTATGGGCGAGGAAGGTCCGATAAAGGGCGAGTACGGCGAAACGAATAGCTGGTCGAACCGCCCCTTCATCGCGGGCGCGCTACGTCTTGTCGTCACGGCCAGCCCAACGGTCGCATCGTTTCTCAGCACCCACTTTCTGACCAGGGCTTTCCCGCCTAGTTCGGTAGGTATCCACATCCTTTTGTGGTGGGCGATGATCATTGCAGTCGGGCTAGTCGTACTCATCGGGACCGACCGGATCATGCGTCGAGCGCTGCCTTTGGTGGCACTATTTAGGCTCTCGCTCATCTTCCCTGACCAGGCTCCGTCGCGCTTCAGCGTCGCGATGAAGACCGGTACAACCAAGCAACTCAAGCGCCAGGTCCAAGAAATTCGAGACAACGGCATGTCGAGCGATGCCACGATGCACGCCGAGATGATGCTCACGATGGTCGCCACATTAAGCGTGCACGATCGACTCACCCGGGGCCACTGCGAACGTGTTCGGGCCTACACCGACATGATCTCCGAGGAGCTGGGGCTGGCTCCACTCGACGCTGCCAAACTTCGATGGGCGGCACTGCTCCACGACGTCGGGAAGCTCTTCGTCCCCGCCGAGATTCTCAACAAGGACGGACACCCGACGGACGAAGAGTGGGAGATTCTAAAAACCCACACGTGGCAGGGCGACAAGCTCGTCGGTCCACTCAAGCCATGGCTTGGCGAATGGGCAGCGGCGGTTGGCTCCCACCACGAACGCTGGGACGGCGGCGGTTATCCGCAAGGACTCGCCGGCCACGACATTCACCTCGGCGCTCGCATCGTCGCCGTTGCGGACACTTTTGATGTCATCACATCGAAGCGTTCCTACAAGGAGCCGATTACGGCCGACAAGGCCCGCGCCGAGATCGCTCGCTGCGCCGGCACGCAATTTGACCCAAGGGTCGCCCGAGCCTTTCTCAACATCGGGCTCGGCCGGCTTCGTTTCGCGATTGGACCGCTTTCGTGGCTCGCCAACCTCCCTGCGGCTGGCCAGGCCGCCGTTGCCCCGGTCGCGTCGCCTCTCGCCACTGCTGCGATCGCGATCGCATCGGTTGGCGCTGCGGTCGCTTCTGGCAACACCGACATGCTGTTCGCCCACAACAACCAACCGAACACGATCGCCTTCATCGAAGAGACCGAGGAAGCTGTTGTGGTCACGACAACCGCTCCGCCGCCGACTCTGCCGCCGGTCACCACGACGAATGCGCCAACGACGACCGAGGCGCCCACCACAACTGAAGCAGTGACGACCACGACGGCGCCGAGGCAACCAACGACGACGGCTCGTCCGACGACCGCTCCCTTACCGCTTCCGACTGTTGACGACATCTCCGTCACGCTCACCGAGGATGGCACGGCCCTTGTGTCGATCCCGGTCTTCACCAGCACCGGGGATCTGGCCGTAACACTCACGACACCGGCCAGCAAGGGTTATGTCACGATTGCCAACACTGTGTACCAGGCAACGCGCGGCACCGGCAGGACCGGCGTGGTCGAGTTCTCCTACGTCGCCGACCCCAACGAAAACGGGGTCGACAGCTTCGCGTACATGGTGTGCGATGCCGACGGGCAATGTGCCACAGGGACGGCGAGTGTCACCATCGATGCGGCAAACGACGCTCCTGTCCTTGCTCCACTTTCGAACATCAGCTCTACCGCTGGCATGCCTGTTGTTGTCACGCCTAGCGCCACCGACATCGAAGGCGACGCACTCACATTCACTGCCTCGGGCTTGCCATCGGGCCTCAGCATCAACCCTGCAACCGGCAGGATCTCGGGCACGCTTGCTGCAGGGCTAGCGGCAGGTCCACGCACAATTGTTGTCACGGTTGCAGAGTCCGCTTCGCCTTCACAGTCTGCCTCACGATCGATGACGTTGACCATTGTCAATGCCGATCCACCGGTTGCGAATTCGTCAGGGGTGAGTGGCACGGAGGATACGGCAAGATCGCTGACCCTAACCTCCACTAGTTACGACGGAGATCTGACATACACAATCGTTACCCCACCCTCGAATGGCACGCTAGGCCCACTTGGGTCGCCAACTCCGGCGGCCCGATCGGTGGAGACGGCGGTATCGGCCTCGGTGACGTACACGCCCACTCCAGACAGCAACGGCACCGACACGTTTGCGTTCCGAGTATGTGACTTCCTCGCTCGATGCGACACCGCAACAGTGACGCTGACCATCAACCCCGTTAACGACAACCCAGTTGTGACACCAACCGCTGCATCAGTCGACGAAGACAACGTGCTGATCGTCAATGACAGCTTCGTGGTCGCCGCTGCGTCTGACGTCGATAGCCCGAGCCTCTTCGCCACCTGGCTTAGCCCACCAACCGGCAGCTTTGTCGACAGCGGGTCCTCAATCTCCTTCACCCCCGATCTGAATTTCAACGGCACCATTAACCTCAACTACTCGATCTGCGACGGGGCAGGCGGTTGTACGCCAGGCGTTCTGACGGTCACGGTCAACGCGGTCAACGACAATCCGGTGCTGGCCGCCTATACCGATCAGACTGGTCTGATTGGTAGCGTCGTTTCGCTGACTGCGGGCGCGACCGATGTCGATCTCGACACGCTGACGTTCAGCGCAACGAACCTTCCGAATGGCCTGTCGATCAACACGTCGACAGGAGCGATCACCGGCACAATCGGGACATCGCAATCGGAGTCGGCCCATTCCGTTGTCGTCACCGTTTCTGACGGAACGGCATTCGTCAACCAGCCGTTCACCTTCACCGTCGATGCGACCGACCCGATCCTAAACGGGGGCGCACCCACGACCAACGAAGACACCGCGTACGTGGTCACATTCACCGGGCAGACCGAGGTTGGAACTCTTGACTTCACCCTGGTCACTCCACCAACCAACGGCACGATTTCGGAGTTCACGGCCTCGACCGCTCCAATCGCCTGGCTCACACAAACCTCGTTCACTTCAACCCTGAAGTACACGCCCGCTCTGAATTACAACGGACCTGACTCGTTCGTCATCCGTGCCTGCGACAGTTCAACGCTGTATTGCAGTGACGCCACGATCACGATGACGGTGACGGCGGTCAACGATGCGCCGGCCATTGTGCCAATCGCTGATCAGCCAGTGGCAATCGGAGCGTCCTATTCGTTCCCAGTCTCCGCAAGCGACGTCGAGGCACACACCATTACGTTCAGCGCAAGCAGTCTCCCTGCCGGCCTCTCGATCAACCCAACATCTGGCGTCATCAGCGGCACGCCGACAGCGGGGCCCGCCGGCGCGACGAGGACTGCAACCATCACCGCCTCCGACAACGGCACGCCGAACAGGGCATCGTCAGTCTCGGTCAATTTCGTTTTCTCGGCGTATGCACGCTTTACGAGCACCTCCGACATCCAGATATCCGAGGTCAGCTATCGGTCACGCAGCGGTTTGTACCAAGACGAGTTCATCGAGTTGTACAACCCAACAACCTCAATCTTAGGTATCGCCGGTCTCCGCATCACCGACTACAACTACCTCGAAGGGACGACTGACCTCGAGCCAGGGACTGCTACGCCCGACAGCATTAACTACGTGATTCCCGGCACTGACCGCCTCGGCTTCCCCTCGATCTTGCTTCCGGGGGCGTCGGCAACAATCTGGATCGTCGATCCCATAACTGGTGGCGGCGGAAGCCCGTTCCCCTATAGCACGACTGTTTCTGACCTCGAATACACCATGGCAGCACCCGATGACGCGCTGTGGGACTCAGGCGACGACGTATGGCTGTTGGCCAGCAACTACGTGGTCGGCTACGTGGCCTGGGGCACTCCCGATGGCGGCCTCACCAACGAACTCGGTGCACCGCCGCCACCAGAACTCAAAATCTGGGATGCCGCATTCCAGCCCTATCTCGCTACCGCGCCACTCGGGACCTCAATCAGTAATGCCTCCGTGCTCAACCCGCTGAACTCTGCCTGCTGGGAGCTCACGGCCTCAGGAGACGCGGCCGCCAACGGGTGCGCCGGGGCTGGTGTCACCCTCGACGCCGAGGTCGGTGCCCCCGTCCGCTCCCCCGGAACTCGCAACGTTTCTTGATCCAACGTCAGTTGCCAGGCACTTCAGCGCCGGTAGCGTGCGAGAGGTGACACCACCGTCAACTGCTCCAGACACGTTCCTCGTTCACATCTCCGGCGCCGACCATCCTGGCATCACCGCTGGCCTCATGCGACGACTCGACGAGGGTGGCGTAAAAATCCAAGACGTCGAGCAAATCATCATCAGGGGCCAGCTCTCGCTCAGCTTGGTCGTCGAAGTGCCGGGTGGCCACGATCTGCTGAAAGAACTCCTTCTCTTTGGTTGGCACGAGAAGGTAATCATCTCGTTCGAAGTCATCGATCCAGTTCCCGCAGACCGCAAACCGGGGCTCATCGTTACGCTCGTTGGAGCTCAGATCTCACCGGCAGAGTTCGGCGCGGTCGCCGAAGAGATCGCATCGGTCGGCGGCAATATCGATCGCATCATTCGCCTCGCCCGCTACCCCGTTATGGCATTCGAACTGGTCGTTTCTAGCGCCGATCTCGCCGACGTTCGAGATCTGCTCCTGGTGCGAGCCAAGGCACTCGATGTCGATATCGCCGTACAGCGAGAAGGCCTCGGGCGCCACGCCCACCGCCTCATCGTTCTCGATGTCGATTCCACCCTGATCCGAGACGAAGTCATCGAACTCATCGCCGACGAAGTAGGAAAACGAGCCGAAGTCGAGGCCATCACCAAGAGGGCGATGTCGGGTGAGCTTGACTTCGAAGACTCGCTCCACGAGCGAGTCGCTCTCTTGGCCGGGCTCAGTACCGACGTGATGGACCGAGTACGTGATCGGGTCAGGCTCACGCCCGGCGCTCGCACGTTCGTCCGCACACTGAATCGTCTCGGGTATCGCACTGCGATAGTGTCCGGCGGCTTTACCGTCGTGACCGACCATCTGGCGAAAGAGCTCGGCATCAACCACGCCTATGCCAACGAGCTCGAGGTCCACGACGGGGTATTGACCGGCCGGGTAACCGGTCGAATCGTAGATCGAAAGGGAAAGGCCGACCTTCTCTGCACCATCGCCGAACTCGAAGGGGTGCCACTCGATCAGGTAGTTGCCGTTGGAGATGGTGCAAACGATCTCGACATGCTTAATGCTGCGGGTCTAGGAATTGCCTTCAACGCAAAGCCAATCGTGCAGAACGCGGCCGACACCGCGATCAATGTCCCGTACCTCGACGCGATTCTCTTCTTGCTCGGCATCCGCCGAGAAGACATCGACGCAGCCGACAACGAAGCCCTCTAAGTGTTGCCCCTTTAGGTCGACGCGAGGGCCCATGTTGCGGTAAGCCGTGGCTCACCATCACAGGTCACTCGGCCCTCTCGATGTAGCGCAAGAAGATGCGACAGCACTGAGGCGGCGGCGGCTCGCCAGAGGCGTTTGTCGGTCGCCTCATACATCGGTGGTACAAGTTCTTTGATGGTCTCGGCACCACTGCGAAGCCCGGCCAAAATCTGAGCTTCACGACCCTCACGATGAACGATGAACGCACGAACATACGTGTGCGGGTCTTCAATAGCGGGTCCATGGGTTGGCCAATAACGGATGTCTGGCCGGTCAAGCAGCTTCCTCAGACTGGCCATGTAGTCAAACAGGTCACCATCGGGAGGCGAGATGACAGACGTTGCCCACCCCATAACGTGATCGCCGGTAAAGAGCACCGACTCTTCTCGGAGGCCGAAACAGACGTGGTTTGAGGTGTGTCCGGGTGTGTGGACCACATCGACCGACCATCCGGTTCCCTCAATGATGTCGCCATCAACCACCGTGATGTCTGGCACAAATTCAAGATCGGGGCCTTCGCTCTTCAGCTCGTCAGGCAGCTCGGCCCATTCCTTGTCAAACTGCTTCTGCTCGTCGTCGGTGATGTACTCGTCAAACCGGACGGTGTCGCTCGGGTCGGCCTCAGGCACAGGACCGTGTGGCCCGAACCCAACGGTGGGAGCTCCGGTACGACTCACGAGCGTCTTCACTGCGGCGGTGTGATCGGTGTGAGTGTGCGTGACCAGAATGTGCGACACGGTCTCGTCAGGACCAAGCGCGCCAAGGATCGCATCGATGTGCGCTTCGAGCTCGGGCCCAGGGTCGATGACCGCAACATTTCCCTTGCCAATGATGTAGACGCCCGTCCCCTTGAAGGTGAAGGGGTTCGGGTTCTTGGCCACCACCCGTCGAATCAGCGGCGAGAGCTGCTCTACGACATGATACGTGGGCTCAAAGTCTCTGTTGAATGCAGGTCCGGCCACCATAATCTCCTGAGAGTTCCTCCTGATGGCCCGACGGCCGTCAACTTCTAAGGGCCATCATCGTGCGACAACGCTGCCAACACAAACCCGAGGTCAGGGAGCCTCGACGAGAGGGGCGAGTCGCTCGAAGATCCACGGCTCGGGGCGCGTTGGACGACCCGCCCGATCACACACTCCGGCTCGAACCTCGGCCGTCACAAGAACGGTGTCGCCGCAAGTGATTACCTGCTTCCACCGGCTACTCGCTCGACGGGACTCGATCACACTCGTCGCCACCGTTACCGTGTCGCCCATCAACGCGGGCCGCAAGTAACGCAGTGACAAGTCAGTGATGACAAGCTGGAAACCAGCGTCGGTGAGCGACACGAGGTCGAGGCCGACCGAAGCCAACGCTTCAGTTCTTGCCACCTCAAGGTAGACGACGTACACCGCATGGTTTACGTGACCGTATGGATCGATCTCGGCGAACCGAACATCGATCGTGCACTCATGAGCCATGCCGCGACACTACATCGTGAAGGCGAGGTTGCGGCTTGCTCGCTCACCGAGTTCTAGGTCTCCCGCGGTCTGTACTCGTCCCTCTTCAATGATCCCCTGAGGATCGACCCGACCACAGGCGAGCAGCAAAAATGCTTGATGATCAACGGTGAGCGACGCAGTTGGGGCATCGAGTTGGTCGACAACCCCCGCACGGCCATCGACCGCGACGAACATGTCGCGACCGGCGTTTCCGGTGACGTGAAGCGCGATCGACTGCCCATCCGCGAGCCCGACCTTCTTGCCAATGATGTATCCCAAGCTTCGGTGCACCTCATCGAGCGCCATCTCCGCCGCCGGCCCATCGAGGTGCCCAGGAATACCAAGCGGCACGCGCATGTCTTGCTCGTGAACCCAGAGGTCAAAGACTCGGACCGCCATGAAGCGCCCGTAGGTTTGCGCACCGACCGGGGTCCACGACGGGGCGTCGAACACACCGTCATCGAAGCCTGCCAACTGGGCGTTCCTCGCCTCAAAGATTCGCCGAGTCTCGGCCAGAAGGTCGGCCCCCGACCACGTTGCCCACTCAGCCATGTCGGCTCCAATGGTCACGAAGTCGAGCGGCGTATCAACCGAGGGCTCGGTGATCTCGAGCAACGCCTTTTCAATGGCGGCAAGGTGAGCGAAGACGCCGGCGACGGTCCAGGCCGGGCACAACGACTGAGTAGTCCACTGGTCCTCGTCGAGTTGCTCGCCGAGGGCCAAGAGAGAATCGAAGCAGATGGCGGTGTTGTCTCGAAGTAGTTGCGGAGTCATGGTGTCCCTTTCGAAGGACCCGATTGTGACACGCGCCGCGGTGCGAACCGAAACCTAGACGATGTTGATAGTGCCGGTGCCCGCTGCCGTCGACCCAACAATGGCTGCGACGTGGCCTGACTCGAGCAATTGCTGAAGCGTCTCGTTGGCAACATCAGATGGCACACCGAATACCAGGCCGCCAGATGTTTGCGCGTCGGCCAACAACAGCACGACGCTCGGATTGATTCCGTCAGCAACGAGGCGAGCTTCGATCGACTCTAAGTTTCGCACCGAACCGCCTGGCACAAATCCATCTTCAGCGAGCTCGCGAACGCCATCGAGGATCGGCACATCGGCGGCCACCAAGGTCACATCGACTGAGGATTCAAGCGCCGCTCGTCCCAAGTGACCAAGTAAACCAAAGCCAGTTACGTCGGTAGCGCCAGTTGCTCCCGCCGCGAGTGCGATCGTGGCGGCCTTGTCGTTGAGCTTGGTCATCTGGGCGATTGCGGCATCGAGAAGGTCTGGCGGGCAGGCGCCTCGTTTGACCGCAGTCGACACGACACCGATACCGAGCGGCTTGCTGAGCAACAGGGTCTGGCCTGGCCGCAGGCCTGTGTTGGTTAGCAGGCGGTCGGGGTGTGCTTCGCCGACGACGGCGAGACCAAACTTCGGCTCAGGGTCGTCGACGGTGTGGCCGCCGGCAATGAAGAATCCGCCCTCGGCCGCGATCGAGGCAGCTCCGGCGAGCACTTCGCCAAGAAGGTCGGTGCTGAGCTCGTCACGATTCCAGCCGCAGAGGTTGAGGGCAAGGAGTGGTGTGCCACCCATGGCGTACACGTCAGAAACGGCATTGGCCGCAGCAATGCGACCCCATGTATAGGCGTCATCGACGAGAGGGGTAATGAAGTCGGCCGTAACGATGAGCGCGCGGTCATCGGCGAGGAGCCATACGGCGGCATCGTCGCCGGTCGTCGCATCGACCAGAAGTCGAGGATCGTCGTTTGGGGTTAGATGGCCCAACACGTGGGCCAACTCGCTAGGCGAGAACTTGCACGCTCAACCAGCGCCGTGGCTGAATTCGGTCAGTCGTCTCGTCATGTTGCACCCCCGTTCGTCGTCGTGTGTGGTAGCGGCCAACTTTAGCGGACGTCTGGCTCGGGCCACGTGCGCAGAGGCGTTCGTTCAACGACCTCGTCGATCGTAGTGGCAATGGAGATCAGCCCCCAGCCGGGCCTCCGACCTCCGTCGTACGCCGTGAAGGCCTGATCGAGCACCGTCATCACGCCCGCTCGATCCCAGAATCGGTCGTTGCTCGGTTCGAGAAAGACCATTGGGCTCGGTCGTCCAAACGTGCTGTACGCGTTTTGGGCTGCGTCCTGGAACACCTCCTGGATCGTGCCAGGACCACCCTGAACGAAGACAATGCCGGCCTTAGCCGTAGCGAGCAAACCATCTTCTCGCTCGCTGTTGAAGAAGTACTTCGCAATATGCGTCGCGAACGGGTTAGACGGCTCGTGGCCATAGAACCACGTAGGGAGTGAGAGATTCACACCTGGCTTCGTCACCTCGTTGCGAACATCGAGGCTCGCAGAGATGAAGCCGTCGACGTCTTCTTCGAAAGAGGGGGACTCCCCCAAGACGCTGATCAGCACATCAACCGTTTCCTGCGACTCATGGACGCTAAAGGCACCAAAGTTGGCGGCCTCCATGGCACCGGGTCCGCCTCCAGTCACCACACAATGTCCCTCCGAAGCCAGCGCTCGGCCGCAGGCAACCGCCTGCCGATAGCCGTCGGATCCTCGCGGTAACGCATGCCCACCCATAAGGCCGACCAGCGAACGGCCACTACGGAACTCGTCAAGCGCGACCGTGATTCCATGGTCGTGGAGGCGATGAGCGAGTGTCTCGACTGGTCCTAGTGGCGGGCTACCGGCATGGCGAGCCTGACGGTAGATCTCCTGGTCGCGACACCCCGAGAATCCGAGCGTCGCAACGTCGCCATAGAGGTCTTCAGCCACGTACAGACGCATCGGAGTTGGGTCGAACGGAACGTCACCAAGAGGGCCAAGCAGATCTGCGACGAGATCGTCAACATCGTCACGCCAGTCAGAATTAGCATCCATAACCGGCAACGCTAGATCAGTTTGTTGATGTTCGAGCCACGAGGCCACCCGTGTAGGCGGTCGTGAGCCGTGCTAGGGAAGGGGTGCGCCGTCAGAGGCTTGGAACAGCCCATACACATCGTCACGATCGAGCGTGACCCCCAGAGCCGTGCTTGTGTCGGCAAGGCGATCTGGGTTTTGCGAGCCAACAAGAGCGACGGGACGTGACGGATGAGCCAGAACGAACGCGATAGCCAGCGCAGACCGGCTCACCCCTTCGCGCTCGGCCAACTGGTCCATCAAGGCGAGGAGCTTCGGCCGGACACCTTCACCGGTCGCAAGTGATCCACCGGCCAGCGGGCTCCAGGCCAGCGGAACTGTCGCTTCACGCATACAGCGGTCGAGTGTGCCGTCGCGCATTGGGTCAAGGTGGGTTAACGAAAACTGCGGCTGGTCGCTGGCGATAGGGAAGGGAAGAAAGCGAGCGAGCGCATCGGTTTGGAAAGGCTGATAGTTCGAGACACCGACTTCGCGAATCTTTCCCTCCTCAACCAATCCGGCGAGCGTCGCCGCCAGCGCTTCGGGGTGCGTATACATGTCGGGTCGATGGATCTGGTACAAATCGATTGTCTCGACGCCAAGTCGACGAAGACTGTCATCGCAGGCCTTGACGATGTAGTCGGCACCCGAGTTGTATGGCGTCGGAGGAACGATGCCGCCCTTGGTGGCAAGGACAATCTGGTCTCGCAACTGAGGAGCCTTGGCCAGCACTCGACCGAGGACTTCCTCGTTAGAACCGAACCCGGTGCCGCCGTGATCAAGGCCGTACACATCGGCTGTATCAACAAGATTCATGCCAAGCGCGAGCGCGGCCTCGAGGACTGACTGCTGTTCGCTAACGTCGTCGCCGCAGTCGGTGAATCGCCAGCAGCCGAAGCCAATTGGGCCCACCTCGAACCGGCCGAGGGTGCGCGATGCAGCTGACACAAGCGAAGACGAAGAAGTAGCCATTGTGGTTGAGGCTAGCGAACCGCTCGCTCGCTGTTGCGCTCCTCGTGCGCGAGCAACCACGACTTCGTTGGGATCCCACCGGCAAATCCGGTGAGTGACCCGTCGGCCCCAACGACACGATGACAAGGCAACACAATGGATACGGGATTTTTGCCGTTGGCATTTGCCACTGCCCTGAACGAGTTCGGCCGCCCAAGCGCCGCGGCTTGGCCGCCATAGGTTGTCGTCTCGCCGTAGGGGATTGACGCAAGCGAAGCCCAGGTCTGCAACTGCAGCTCGGTGCCGGCGAGATCAAGTGGGATCGAGAACTCCCGGCGCACACCTGAGAAGTACTCCTCAAGCTGTAGCGCCGCAAGTCTGGTGATGTCGTTCTCGCCCTCAGTCGCCACGCTCATCTCCTTCACCCTAGGGGTTCCTTGCCTTTCTTTTTCTTGGTCTGCCGGCCACAACACAGCCCGTAGTCCTCGATCGCTCGCAATGATTGTCAACTCACCAACCGGTGAGTCGAATGTGGTCGCGACGAGCGGTTCATCTGTCGCTTCGCTTGCACTCTTCGGCTTGGCGTTCATCGTTGCTCCTTGGTCGTTGCGCTATTGCTAAATTTGGTGCTGTTGCTGAATTCGGCCCACAGGTGATGCATCGCGTAGCTCCGCCAGGGGCGCCAGCGCTCCGCTGCTTCTTCAATCGCCTCGTCAGAATTGAGACCGACGTCTCGTGCCACCTTTCGCAAGACGGCATCACCGGGGCAGAACACGTCAGGGTCACCGAGCGTCTTGATCGCAATGATCGACGCAGTCCACGGCCCAACACCCTTGATCGCCACAAGCTGGTCGTGAACTCGGCTGCGCTCGGTTGCAAAGGGGCCAAGCTGTAGTTCACCCGTTGCGACCGCGTCGGCCAGACGGACAATCGTGGCGGCCCTCGACCGAGGAAGCGACAACATGTCGGGGTCCAGGATCGCGAGCGCCTCGGCTGAAGGAAAACAATGAGTGACTCCCCCAACTGGCTCGTCGAGCGGCTCGCCAAAATCTCTCACGAGGCGGGCAGCAGAGCCGACAGCACTCGCAAGCGACACTTGCTGATGCAGCACCGTCTTCGTCAATGTCTCATCACTCGCGACTGACCCTGGCACACGAAGTCCAGGACGTTTTCCCACCAGTTGGCCGAGAACGGGATCATCCCGCAACACCGCGTTTATGACAGCAGGATCTGCGTCGAGATCGAGCAGGCGTCGCACGCGATTAATTCCGACAGGAAGATCACGCAGAGAAGCCAACCTGAACCGCGCCCGCACCACTTGTTCATCAGCGATGTCATCTAGCTCGACTACCGCCGCTCCCGAGTGGAGACGAAGTGCTCGGCGATAGGTCGAGCCGTCGATCTCCTCGACACCAGGAACGCCGTGGGCACCAAGCCACTGCCAGAGCACGCCCGAGTCAAACGGTTGGCGATACGGCAAGGAAACCTCGACCCAGTCGCCATCACTCGCTCGCGCCGAGCCGGTGCGCCGAAGCGCCGTCGGAGTGAGCGCAAATATGTCGCGCATGGTCCCGTTGAACTGCCGCACGCTTTCGAAGCCCGACGCGAACGCAATGTCGCCGAACGGCAGGGACGTCGATCGAATGAGATCTCGAGCGATACGGGCCCGCCTGGCTCGGGCCAGTGCGAGAGGCGACGCACCTACCTCGGTTCGCAATACTCGATTGAGGTGACGAGAACTTACATGCAGCATCGTGGCCAGGCCCTCGACCCCAGACTCGTCAACAACACCGTCATCGATCGCACGGATCGTTCGAGCCACAAGATCGTCTCGACGGTTCCACTCCGGCGAGCCAGGAACCGCATCGGGAGCGCATCGCTTGCAGGCTCGAAAGCCATCGGCCTGCGCTGCCGCAGGGGTAAGATAGAACGCCATGTTGGCTGGCTTCGGACGCACCGGAGTCGGGCAGCTCGGGCGACAGTAGATTCCCGTCGAGGTAACGCCAACAATCACCCAGCCGTCGAATCGCGGGTCTCGGCTCGTGACGGCGCGAATCCAGTGGGGGGTCGGTTCGACAGTGAGTGACGATGTCATGTTGACATGGTGGCAGCATTGACGCTGACTTCCTAGCGGAAATCGGACATCTCAGTCGTGGCCCACTTATGCCATACTCAGCCGATGGTCCATCCCGCTCACTCCCTCGCGTCAGTCGACTTTGCAGCTCGTAACACACCGCTTCAGCAATGTGACCGCTTGGCCAAGTCGCTCGGACTCGCGCCAGGTCAGTTCTGGGTCAAGCGAGACGACATGACCGGGCTCGCCGGCGGCGGTAACAAAGCGCGGAAGCTCGAGCTTCTCGTGGCCGAGGCGATTGCCGCTGGAGCAACGACGCTCGTTACTGGCGGCGCCGCCCAGTCGAATCATGTGAGAGCTACTGCGGCTGCGGCTAGAGCGGTAGACCTGGAGTGTGTCGCTGTCCTGGCCGAGCCCACCCCGCCAACCGCAGCAGAAGGAAACCTCATCCTCGATGACCTTCTCGGTGCGACGGTGGTCTGGACGACACGCGAGGAGCGGCACGAGGCGCTTACCTCGACCGTGGCTGCGTTGGCCGCATCAGGAAGGGTTCCATTCTCAATTCCGCTCGGCGGATCATCGACGGTGGGAGCGAGCGCATACGCCCTCTGTGCTGAAGAGATCACCTCCCAACTTGGCAGCGACATGACCACCGTCTGTGCTGTTGGCTCAGGGGGAACAATGGCGGGGCTCGTGAATGGTCTTGGCTCTAACGATCGAGTCCTCGGGTTCGACGTTGTCGCCAGCCCCACGATGGCTGCCGATCTCGTCGACCTGGTCGAAAAAACGGCTGAGTTTCTTGGTCGTGAGCTATCCACCCCCTGGCGGCTCGAACAGCCCTTTGTTGACGTCGCTTATGGCGAGCCAAACGATGCCGTCTTCGATGCAATCCGCCTGGTAGCGGAGACGACTGGCCTTGTGCTCGACCCCGTCTACAGCGGGCGAGCCATGGCAGGCCTCATCGCCCTTCTCTCTGGCGGGTGGCAACCAGAAACCACTCCAATTGTCTTTGTCCATACCGGCGGTATGCCTGCGCTATTCACTAGGCGATACGCCGACCGCTTCTCGGTGCCCAGCCCTATGCAAATCGAGAAATAGTCAGCACTACTGCCACTTGATGAAACTCGATGACCCAACTCAGCTGAGCGGGTATCCTCAGAAGTCATGGCAACCGAGGCGACGGCAGGCAGCGACTTCTTTTCGACGACGAAAGACTTCTCGCTGAGCGACCTAGCGGCACAATGCGGCCACTCAGTTCGTAATCTGCGCGCCTATATGCAGCTAGGAGTGCTGCATCACGGAGTTAGGCGTGGGCGCGAAACGAGATACGACGAGACTCATCTTGAACGTCTCGAACTCGTCAGTACGTACCGGAAGCGGGGCTACTCTCTCGCCGCGATTGCCGACCTACTCACCGCCGACAAACTCCAGCCCGTTAGCGGAGCCCCAGGGGCCAAGGACATCATCGACTCCTGGTTCCAGCCCATGGCGACCTACCGCACGATCGCCGCCCTCGAAGCGGCGTTTCCCCAGATCAGCTCACACCCAAACCTCGTGGCGGCCACAATCGATCGAGATCTGGCTTCGCTTGATGGGACTGATCTCACCGTTCACTGTCCTGCTGCTCTTGAACTCGGAGTCGATCTGCTCAGACAAGGCGTTCCACTAGAGGCAACGCTTGTCGAGATCGACCACCTGAGCGAACTCGTCAAACCGATCATCGCCCACGCGCTTCGTGTCAAAGCACTCATGGGCCATTCGGTTGACACCGAAGACCCCGACGAGGCTGACGCCTCCGAGATCGTGCGTCGCTACATTCTTCGGGTCGCGTCGATGTGCAGCCACCGACTCGAGCAAGAGCAAGTCATCGACCTCACTGACTAACGAGTTAGTCACGGAGCACTGACACATCGTGCGGATGGCTCTCTCGCAAACCGGCACCGGTGATGCGAACCATTCGCGTTTCTTCCTGCAGTTCGCGGAGGTCTCCGGCGCCCGCATAACCCATCCCAGAGCGCAGACCGCCAACAAGCTGGCCGACCAGTTCTGTCAACGGTCCGGCATATCGGACCCGGGCCTCGACCCCTTCGGGTACATGCTTGCCTTGGCGTTGAGCCGACCCATACCGGTCTGACGCTCGGCCTCGCATAGCTCCGGCCGATCCCATACCACGATAGGTCTTCCACATTGCGCCGTCGACAAGCTCAAGATCGCCAGGAGCCTCATCGCAGCCGGCCAGAATATTGCCGACCATCACGGCGTGCGCTCCAGCCACAAATGCTTTAACGATGTCGCCCGATGTCACGATGCCACCGTCAGCGATGACGGGAACCCCGTGGGCTCGGGCGGCGGCGGTGCACTCGAAGATCGCCGACATCTGCGGCATGCCAGCGCCAGCGACGATACGAGTGGTGCAGATGGAGCCTGCGCCAACACCGACCTTCACGATGTCAGCTCCCGCGCCTACAAGCGCATCGACGCCTTCTCGTGTCACTACGTTGCCGCCGACAACGCACAGGTCAGGCCAGCGGTCTTTGATCGCCCGAACGGCGGTAATGACACCACTGGTGTGACCGTGAGCAGTGTCGATAACCACAATGTCGACGCCAGCGTCAACGAGGGCTTCAACCCGCTCGTTGGTATCGGTGACGCCGACCGCCGCACCAACACAGAGCCGGCCGTGCGAGTCAAGAGTTGACTCTGGTTTCTGGATTCGCTTGAAGATATCCTTCACCGTGATGAGACCGCTCAGCCGTCCGTCATCGTCTAACAGTGGCAACTTCTCGATTCGGTGCTTATGCAGAATAAGCACCGCCTCATCGAGCGAGGTTCCCATTGGAGCGGTTACCAGTGGTGCGTGGGTCATGAAGTCAGCGACCGGAAGGAGATATTCGTCGGGAGTACAGAACCGCACATCGCGGTTCGTGAGGATGCCAACAAGGCGGTCCTCGTCATCAACAATAGGTACGCCACTGATCTTGTTGGCCGCCATCAATGCCTCGGCGTCGGAGAGCAACGCATCGGCGTTCAACCTGATGGGTGAAGTGATCATTCCAGCCTGAGCCATCTTCACACGACGGACCTCAGCGGCCTGCTCCTCAACTGAAAGGTTCCGGTGCAGAATGCCGATGCCCCCCTCTCGTGCAAGAGCGATGGCGAGCGGCGCCTCAGAAACAGTGTCCATCGCGGCCGACATGAGGGGCACTCGAAGGGTCAACGGCCCGAGCTTGGTCGAGATGTCGACATCATTCGGCAGCACCTCGCTCCAGCCAGGTACAACCAACACGTCGTCGAAGGTCAACGCCTCGAAGTGGTCAAAAAGTTCTTCGTTCATACTGCTGTCTCCTCAAAGACTTGCCCGAGTGCGCTCACCAGAAGCTGGTGTTCGGCCTCGTGCATTCGCTTCGCAAACGTCTCACACGTGTCGTTGTCTTCAAACGGTACTTCGCACGACTCGATTACTGGTCCAGAATCGACACCAGTGTCAGGGACCCAGTGGACCATTGCGCCTGATGTCGAGATGGTTCCGTCTTGCCAGGCTTCGAACGCTCGCTCAATGGCGTGGAGGCCGGGAAACGTGCCTGGCAATGCCGGATGAAGGTTGAGCACGTCGAAGCGGTCGAGAAACGCAGGCGAGAGCAATCGCATCCAGCCGGCCAAAACCACGATGCTCGGCTCGTAACCGGCCACAATCGTCGCCAGTCGGGTGTCGTACTCTTCACGGGTTTGACCGGCAGTCGGCTCAACAGCAAGCGCATCGACACCGGCTACTGCCGCTCGCTCCATGGCGAAAGCGTCGGCTCGATCGGAGAACACTGCGACTACTTCCGCGTCAAGTGGCCCGGTCGCGCAGGCATCGAGAATTGCCTGGAGGTTCGATCCGTTTCCAGATGCCATCACGACGAGCCGAGGTGTCATGACAACCGCACTCCGCTCCCTTGATTGACCTCGCCGATAACGAAAGTGACTTCATCAATCGCGTTCTGCAGCTCTTCGAGGCGTTCCGGAGCGACCACCACGACCATGCCAATTCCGAGATTCAGTATGCGACAAGCGTCGAGCATCGTCAGACCCGCACGATCAATCAAGAACTGGAACAGAGGCGGAATCGTCCAAGAACCAGGGTTGACTATCGCGCCGCAGCCGTCGGGCAGAATCCGAGGAATATTGTCGATTAGTCCGCCACCGGTGATGTGGGCCAAACCGTCAATGAGACCAGCGTCGAGCGCGACCTCTAGGGGAGGTAGGTAATTGCGGTGAACGGCGAGCAAGGCGTCGGCCAGTGATTCACCGTCGCCGCCTGGCAAGGCCTCGTCGAGCGACATGCCAGCCACGACCTTGCGGGCCAGGCTGTACCCATTGGTGTGCAAGCCACTCGATGTCAATCCAACGAGCAGGTGGCCGGGCGCAATTGCTGGCGTTGGCAGGAGGTTCTTCCGGTCAACGACACCGACCAGCGTGCCGGAGATATCAACAGCACCTTCGGTCAAAACGCCTGGCATCTCTGCGGTTTCGCCACCGATAAGTACGCAGTCAGCGGCCCGGCATGCTTCGGCCATTCCATCGACGACCCGACCAACAATCTCGGGGTCGAGAGCGGCCGATGCCACCGTGTCAAGGAAGAACAAGGGGCGAGCGTTTTGCACCAGGACGTCGTTGACGCCGTGGTTCACGATGTCGGCCCCGACCCCTTCCCAACGGTTGGCTTCAGCCGCGAGCACCGTCTTTGTGCCGACACCATCGGTTGTAGCCACCATCAACGGGCAGTCCATGTCCTTCAACGCGCTGAGATCGAAGACGCCACCGAAGCTACCGAGCCCGGCAACAACCCGATCGTCATGCGTGCTCTTCACCGAAGCGGCAATTCGGGCGGTCGTTGCGGCGCCTGCCTCAAGGGAGACACCGGCTTGGGAGTAGGCGTCAGTCTCGGCGTCGAGGTGTCGCCATCCGATGTCGCTACGAGCGAACAAACCGTTGCCGGTGAGTTGATTGACCACTTCGTAGGCCTTTCCAAGGGCCGCACCAAGATCGGCGGCCTCGCCGGTCACGCTGAGCACGCGACCGCCGGCCGAGACCAGTGCGCCGTCATCGCCCCTCTTCATGGAAGCGTGATAGACGGTTGTCCCGCTCGCGGCGGGAATCTCGGGGATCGCGATGCCAAGCTGCGGAGCATTCGGGTAACCATCGGCCGCGACAACGACAGTTGCCGCTGTCGTGTTGGCCTTCACTCTGACATCGGCCCAGTCTTTGCCTGTGGCGGCAGCAACGAATACCTCGCCGAGGTCGCTCGTGATGAGCGGAACGATGACCTGCGCTTCGGGGTCGCCGAACCGGCAGTTGTATTCGATCAGTCGAGGCCCGTCAGTAGTCAACATGATGCCGGCGTAGAGCACTCCGACATATGGAGTGCCTTCGGCAACCATGCCACGCGCCGCCGGTTGCAGGAACGACTCACAAAGCTGCTCGACGAACGCGCTATTGAGCCCTGGTACCGGAGCGAACGCGCCCATGCCACCTGTGTTTGGCCCGGTATCGCCGTCGCCGACCCGCTTATGGTCCTGGGCGGTTAAACCGCCGATCGGATCGACACGTTCGCCGCTGATGATTCCGAAAAGCGAGAGCTCCTGGCCTTCGAGGCGCTCCTCCAAAACAATGGTTGACCCCGCTTCACCAAGCGAGCCCTCGGCGAGCAGCTCGTAAATCGCTCGCTCCGTTTCTACCCGACTGTTTGGGATGATGACGCCTTTGCCTGCAGCCAGCCCATCGGCTTTTACTACCACCGGTACACCGATCTCATCGAGCCACGCAACGGCGGCCTCAATGTCGGAGAAGGTGCGGTTTCGCGGGCCGGGAATGCCGTGCCGGTCGGCGAAGCCTCGGGCAAACGACTTCGAACCTTCGAGCCGAGCAGCGGCGGCGGTTGGGCCGAAGCAGGCGATGCCAGCGGCCGCCAGCTCGTCGGCCAAACCTCCAACGAGGGGGGCTTCAGGCCCGACAACGACGAGGCCGATGGCGTTTGTTTGGCAGTAGGCGATAAGCGCCCCGGTGTCATCGACATCTACCGCGACATTGATGCCAGCCGTTCCTGTATTACCGGGAGCGACGCTCAAGGCAGTGACGGAAGGTGCGGCAAGTAGCGATTGGGCGAGAGCGTGTTCGCGTCCGCCGGAGCCGATCAAGAGTACATTCATGGGTGAGGTCCTAACCGAGTACGCCGTCGAAACGTTGCTTACTAGAAGACAACGACAGCTGAACGGGAACGGGGTAATTACCGGTGAAACAGGCGTTGCAATAGCCCGAATCGCGATTGAGCGCTTTCATCATTCGGTCGACCGATAGGTAGCCGATGCTGTCGGCGCCGATGTGTTGGCCAATGGATTCGACGTCGAGTTGGTGACCGATCAATTCGTCGTAGGTCCCCATGTCGACACCGAAGAAACAAGGATGGGCGATCGGCGGGCACGTGATTCTGACGTGCACCTCTTTGGCGCCAGCATCGCGCATCATTTTCACAAGCGGACCAGATGTCGTGCCGCGCACTATGGAGTCATCGACCATGACTACCCGCTTGCCGCGGATGTTTTCGTCGAGCGTGTTGAACTTGAGCTTCACGCCCTGGCGTCGAAGCGAGTCAGTTGGCTCGATGAAGGTTCGACCGATGTACCGGTTTTTCACGAAGCCTTCGTTATACGGAATGCCCGAGAAGTTTGCGTAGCCAATGGCGGCGGGCATCGATGAGTCAGGAACAGGGATAACGACGTCGGCGTCGACGGCATGCTCTCTGGCGAGCTCTTCTCCGAGGCGCTGGCGGACTTGGTGAATGCTCAGGTTGTCCCACTCGGCGTCGGGACGGGAGAAGTAGATGTGCTCGAACGTGCAGCGAGCCTGCGTTTCCTTTGGCGGAAGTGCCTGGAAGGTTCGAGCGACCTGGCCCTGCAACACCACGATCTCACCTGGTTTGATCTCGCGTGTTTGTTCACAGCCCATAGTTCGCAGGGCTCCCGTCTCCGAAGCGACTGCGTGGCCGCCGCCAGGCAACTTTCCGAACGACAGCGGTCGGAATCCCCACGGGTCTCGAGTGGCGATGACCTTTGTCGAACAGATGATGACGAGCGAGAAGGCGCCTTCCCACTGAGGCATGACATTGGCCAGACGTTCTTCCCACGTTGCGCCATCGGTGGCGGCCAGCATGAGTGCAAGCACTTCGGAGTCTGAAGACGACTGCAGCCCCGCGCCCCGCTTCAGCAGCTTCGACCTCAACTGATCGGCATTCACCAGGTTCCCGTTGTGCGCAACGCCGAGTGGACCGTGCATTGTCTCGACAAGATAGGGCTGCACGTTTCGCTCGCTGCTCGACCCGGTGGTCGAATACCGGTTGTGGCCAATCGCGAGCGAACCGACGAGCGGATCGAGAGTGCCCGCGTCAAATACTTGGTTCACGAGTCCTTGGTCTTTGTGGACGCGCACGGCGCGACCGTCAGAAGCGGCAATACCAGCTGCCTCTTGCCCGCGGTGCTGGAGCGCGTAGAGTCCAAAAAAGGCCAAACGGGCGGCATCATCGTTCGAGGAGGAGATTCCAACAACGCCACACTCCTCCTTTGGGTGATCAAGGTCGAGGACGTTGTCGCTGGTCACGATGAGGACTCCTGAAGGCTGGCCACTGCAGCCACAATTCGTTGATCGATTGGTGCGTCGCCCGGAACGAATTGCTGTCCGGTTAACCGTTCGAAGAATGACACATAGCGTTCGCTCGTATTGAGCCACACGTCGTCGGGCAAGACCGGCGGCAGACCTTCGCCGTTGTACCCCGCGTCGAGGAGCGCAAGACGAACCGGCTCCTTGTCGAAACTCTCGGGCACGAGGCCGTCGGCCAGCCGTTGATCAAGCGTTGCCGCTTCCCAGAAGCGAGATGAATCTGGTGTGTGCATTTCGTCGATAATCAGCAGCTCGCCGTTCTGGTCGAGTCCGAACTCGTACTTCGTGTCGGCCAACACAAAACCGGCGTCAGCGGCAAGCTGCGTACCCCTTGCGAAAAGGCGGAGCGCAATGTCTTGGATCTGCTTCCAAAGCTCGGGTTCGACTAGGCCCTGGTCGGCGACGGCCGCGACTGAAATCGGTTCGTCGTGCGCTCCGTCTTGCGCCTTTGTGGTTGGCGTGATGATTGGCTCAGGAAGTGGACCGTGCGAGACCAACCCGTCTGGCAACGTATGGCCATACAGCACGCGCTCACCCGCGAGGTAGCGAGGCAGAACAGCCGTGGAAGTGCTGCCGGTAAGCCGGCCGCGAACGACGACCTCGACGGGGAGAGGCGTTGCGTCAATCGCCACCAGTGCATTTGGGTCGGGAAGGCTGACGACATGGTTCGGCACAATGTCGGCCGTCTTTGCAAACCACCACGCCGCAACCTGGTTGAGCACCTGGCCCTTGTGGGGCACGAGGCCGACCACACTGTCGAACGCACTCAGGCGATCGGTGGTGACCAGTAGTCGGTGGCCAGACGGCAGTTGCCACGACTCACGAACCTTGCCGGCCGAGTGGCCGGGCAGGTCCAAAGAAACTCGCGCAAACGTTCCCACAACAACCACGAGAACAGGATGCTGGCGCGCTCCACTCGTACCGCGCTGATCGCGTTGATTCAACAAAAAGTTGATGGCTCGCGTGAGACTGCCACCACTAACAGCGCGTGAATCAGCCGCTTTTGGTCGCGCCAGCGAACAAAGGCGCATAAATGCAGTACGACCGCGTTTGGTCGCGCCAGCGAACAAAGGCGCTTAGTGAGCGAAGCGAACGACGGTGTCACACCCCCTCGTCATACTGAGACGATGATGAAATTCTTGGTTTCGACCAACGATCTACAAGGCAAAGAACGGGGCGACTTCAGCTGGGTGCCCCCCGGCGAGCTCGTGGCGCGCTACGGCATCATTTGCGACGCCGAGAAGTCAGACGGCACGGGGTGCGGGTGCGGCCGCGCGTTCGGTGGCCTTGTCACCAATCGATCAACGACAACGGCCAAGGTTATGGAGCTGCCGATCGACGAGGCCGGATGGCGAGCCGAGGTCCATCGCATGCTGCAAGAGACCGACTGGGCTCGCGGCCTCAACCTGGTCGGGCTCGCCAACTACATCGATTGGATGGCTGGGCGCGACCTCCACGCCATTCAGGACCTCCCTACTGGCACAATTCTCGGTCGAAGAGCATGGAACGAAGAAGGCAAGCCCTGTGTCGATGACCTTCTCTTGCGATACAGGCCCGAGGCAAATTCCTGGCTCGACTAGCCCGGCTCCGGCTGCCAAGATGGCTCCATGTTGAACCGGCTCGACGACTATCCAATCCATCAGACTCCCGAGCCGATTGCTCATCTCGCCACAACCGACCGCAACGCCTATGACCGCACATGGTTCAACGGCTATTCCCAAGACGGATCACAGTTCTTCGGCATTGGTATGGCGATCTATCCGCACCGAGGCGTTATGGATTGTGCGTTCAGCACAGTCGAAGAGGGCGGACGACAGCACTCGTTCTTTGGGTCACGCCGTGCCCCGCTCGAACGAACCGACATGCAGGTTGGCCCGTTTCGCATGGAAATCATCGAGCCGCTGCGACGAACCAGAGTCATTCTCGACGCCAACGAGTCCGGAGTGAGCTGCGATCTCACGTTCTCGGCCCGCACTTCGGCGATCGAAGAGGCGAGACAAACGCTGTGGCACGGTGGTCGCCGCACCATGGATGCAACACGGTTCGATCAGTTCGGGCGCTGGACCGGGACGGTGAGCCATCCCGATGGCGACTTCACCGTCGACGAGTGGCACGGCACCAAAGACCGGTCATGGGGGATCCGTGGGGTCGGTGAACCCGAAACGGGCGGCGCACCTCGAACAGGACGGGGCATCTTCTTCCTCTGGGCCCCGTTGATCTGGGACGACCACGTGTCACATGCAATCTTCTTCGACGGTCCGAACGGCGAAGCCCTAGTCCGTGAGGGCATCGAGGCCCCGCTGTTTGCAGCCGAAAGTGACATTCCCAAGTCACTTGAGTCAACCGACACCCGGATGATGACGGCGGCGCATCGAGTCACATATCGTCCCGGCACCCGCCTCGCCTCGTCAGCTGAAATCGACCTCGTCCGATCTAACGGCGAAGTGCGCACCATCACCCTCGAGCCCGGACTGCGCTTCCACATGAAGGGGCTCGGCTACCTCCACCGCGAATGGGGTCAGGGTTTCTGGAAGGGCGAGCTAGCAATGGGAGGCGAGTCGTTCGAGCCTGATGTGCTCGACCTCCTGGCACCTGATTCGGTCCACGTCCAACAGGTGGTGCGTGCAAGCGACGGAAGCAAGACTGGCATCGGCGTTCTCGAGCAACTCTGCCTCGGGCCATACGCTCCGTCTGGCTTCGTCGGCGCTCTCGACGGTGCCAAATAGTCCCGCGCTCCTTCTCAAACCTCCGAACTGGTCCCGGTGGAACCCTCTGAGAGGGTTCCACCGGGACCAGTTCGGAAGAACTAGGGGCGAAGGCGGGTGGCGTGGCCCATCTTGCGACCGGGACGAGCCTCGGCCTTCCCATACAGATGCACCATCCAGTCGCCGTCGGCCAACATCTCAGCCACCGACTGGGTTGGGTCTCCGATCAGATTGCGCATCTCGGCATCACTATGGCGGGTAGTCGCTCCGAGCGGCAGCCCGGCAACGGCTCTGATGTGCTGCTCAAACTGCGAACAGGCGCACGCCGCTTCGGTCCAGTGACCCGAGTTGTGTACTCGGGGCGCGAACTCGTTGACGATCACGTTGCCGTCGCCAACAACAAAGAACTCAACCCCAATGACACCCACATAGTTCAGCCCCTCGAGCAGGCGCCTCGTACGGTCGAGGGCGGCGGCGACCGTTGCGTCACTCACCAAGGCTGGCACAATCGACTCAGCCAGAATGCCGTCGACGTGTGTGTTCCGAGCCGGGTCGTAGAAGGCGCACTCCCCATCAGCCGATCTCGCACCAATGACCGAGATCTCACAGTCGAAGTCGACAAAGCCCTCTGCGATTGCGGGAACAGAACCCAGTTCAGCAAAGGCTGTGGGGGGCACAGGGCCTGAGATTCGCAGCTGTCCTTTGCCGTCGTAGCCAAAGCGTCGTGTCTTGACGATCGCCGAGCCGCCGAGTTTAGCGACCGCCGCGACAAGCGTTGGCTGTGAGTCAACGTCGATAAAGGACGCCGTCTCGACCCCCAGATCACGAATGAAGTGCTTCTCGACTAGTCGATCTTGAGAGACCAGCAACGCCTCAGGCGTGGGACGGAGCGGCAGGGTGTCGCCAAGCTGGCGAAGGTGCTCAACCGACACGTTCTCGAACTCATAGGTGATGACGTCAGCGATGGACGCAAGGTCGGCGAGCGCACTCTGATCGTCAAAGGCCGCTACGAGATGCCGGTTACTCACCTGAGCGGCAGGGGCGAACGGGTCGGGGTCGAGAATCGCAACTTCGAAACCGAGCCGAGCCGCCGCCATCGCCAGCATGCGTCCGAGTTGGCCGCCGCCGACGATTCCGATCGTGTCGCCAGGCCCAAGTGCGACCATCAGATGAAGTCGATGGGACGTTCGGCAATTGCCAGCGTCTGCGCCGCTCGATAGGCATCGAGCCGGACCTCTAGTGCCTCGTCGCTGAGCGCGAGCACTGCGGCGGCGAGAAGAGCCGCGTTGATGGCACCCGCTCTACCAATAGCAAGCGTGCCGACCGGTATCCCGGCTGGCATTTGCACAATCGAAAGAAGGCTGTCTTGGCCAGACAGCGCCTTCGACTGGATTGGAACACCGAAAACGGGAAGCGAGGTCATCGCTGCCGTCATGCCGGGAAGATGGGCCGCTCCCCCGGCCCCGGCGATGATCACTTTGATTCCGGCCGCCTTCGCACCCCGAGCAAATGCTGTCATCCGGTCAGGGGTTCGGTGGGCCGACACGATTCGAGTGTCGTGGACAACGCCGAGCGCATCAAGCGTGTCAGCAGCGTGCTTCATCGTCGCCCAGTCAGACTGGCTCCCCATGATGATGGCGACCGTTGCGACTGGCGTGTGCTCGTCGCTGCTCATGCGCTTACCAGCGCCGAGATTCCCGCTTTAAAAAGCGGCAGGCAATTGCCAAGGTCGTCACGCCCACGGAGCGGGTTTTGCCTTTCGAGCACGTGGTTCTCGGGGTGAGGCATCAGGCCGAGGATCAAGCCACTTGGATCGCACACCCCGGCGACATCACCAGGCGAACCGTTTGGGTTGGCTGGGTAGCTGAGATCGGCTGGGCTTCCCTCGGCTGTGACATACCGCAGCGCAACTTGGTCATCGGCCACTAGTGCCGCAAGGTCATCGGAGAGGAAACGGCCTTCACCATGGGCCACAGGGCACCGCAGCGGCTCCGAGAGATCTTTTGTCCAGATTGATCGGCTCGAGCTGGGGTCGAGTGTCACCCATCGGCACTCGAACTGGTGACGCTCGTTTTGGGTGAGCACAGCAGCCGCTCCATCGCCCGGAAGCAGCCCCGCCCTCACGAGCGCCTGGAATCCGTTACAAACGCCGAACATTGGAATGCCCCGGTCGCGGGCCTCGAGCAACTGATCGCCGAACCAGCTCGCAAGATCGAGTCCGAAGAGTCGTCCGGCACCAAGCGCGTCGCCGTACGAGAAACCACCAGGCAGGGCGAGCACGTCATACGAGCTCAATGAACACTCGCCCGATCGGAGCGCCGTGAGCGGAACAGACTCAGCGTCGGCGCCAGCCAGGTTGAACGCGAGCGCGAGGTCGGCGTCTCGATTGGTGCCAAGGGCGACGGGAATGAGCACGCGAGGTTTCACTGTGCGCCTCCTACGTAGGCGTTTCGTATTTGATCAAGACGTATTCGAAGATCGCCAACATCGACCTCGGGTCCTTCGGTGACCGAACCACAGCGACGACTCATCGACACCGTCGACTCAAACGCAGCTGCATCTTCTGGCGTTACTTCAACCAGGTAGCGACCCGATCCCTCACCAAACAGGGTGGCGAGGTCGGAGGCGCACTCGATGTTGAGACCGAGCCGACCGGCAAACGCCCACTCGGCGGCGGCAACTGCGAGCCCTCCTTCGGAGAGATCGTGCGCGCTACGCACGAGCCCAGCGGCGATGGCCGCGGCCAATTGATGGTGTCGCTCGATTGCGCTCGGGTCAGCCGCGGGGACAGCGCCACCGTTGTCGGCCCCGAGCACCGCATCGAGATGTGAGCCACCAAGGGCGCCCGTTTCGGGGCCAATGAGGTACACGGCGTTTCCTGGCGACACGACGCCGGTGAGCGGAATCGTGTCGAGATTCTTGGCCAGTCCCATCACCGTGATCACGAGCGTCGGGGCGACCGGATCGGCAACGCCGTCTTCGTGCACGTACACGTTGTAGAGCGAGTCTTTGCCCGAAACGAACGGAGCGCCAAAAGCGACAGCCGCATCATGGCAACCACGACACGCCGCCACGAGGCCAGCAAGTGTGTCTGGATCGGTTGGATTGCCCCATGCGAAGTTGTCGAGGAGCGAGAGCTCGTGTGGATCGGCACCGGCGACGACCGCGTTTCGGACTGCTTCGTCGATGACATGCCAAGCCATCGCCTCAGGGTCGAGCCTGCCGAGAAGTGCGTTGACACCGATACCGAGCACAACGGCGCGCTCACCGCTTGTTCCTGGTGGGATCACGGCAGTGCCGTCGGCGGGGCCGTCTCCGGCCACTCCGGCGTATGGCCGGACAATCGTGCCTCCGAGGACCTCATGGTCGTAGGTCCTGATGACGTGTTCGTTTGACCGAATCGACGGGTGAGCCAGCAGTTGCAACAGCGCTTCGACCGGATCGACCACAAGGTCAGTGCGGCGCTCTGGCCGGCTGAGGTCGAGCGCTGCGGCTTGCATGACTCGCTGTGGCCGGCCGTCGTGAAGGAATTCACAGTCGATATCGATGACGACCTCGTCGCCGTTCCGCACGATCATTCGGCCTTCGCCAGTGAAACGCCCGATTACCTGTGCTCCGACTGACCATCGTTCGGCGAGCGCAAGGATGGGCGCAGGGTCGGAGGTGGCAAGCACCATTCGCTCTTGAGCCTCGCTCAGCCAGACTTCCCACGGCGCAAGCCCAGGGTATTTGCGCTCAACCAATTGAAGATCGACATCGGCACCGAGCACCGCAGCCATCTCACCAACCGACGACGACAGACCGCCGGCCCCGCAGTCAGTGATTGCGTTATAGAGCTTGGCGTCGCGAGCCGCTACGACAACGTCGATCAGCCCCTTCTCTACGATCGGGTCGCCGATCTGCACCGATGATCCTGCGACGTCGGCGGTTTCGACACCCATGGTCTGGGAAGAGAACGTTGCGCCTCCGACTCCGTCACGGCCAACGGCACCGCCGAGTACGACAATCGCGTCGCCAGGCTGGCTAGCGGTCGGGTTGCTGTCAGCCGGTAGCACGCCAAGGCACCCGGCAAAGACCAGTGGGGTGGTCGTGTACGCGGGGTCGTGGATGATTGCTCCGGCGATGTTGGGAACACCAATCTTGTTGCCGTAGTCGCCAACACCAGCGATGACGCCGGAGCGGATCTGGCGCGGGTGCAACACACCATCGGGAAGGTCGGCGGGATCGACATCATCTGGCCCAAAGCACAGGATGTCGGTGATGGCAATCGGCTTAGCTGACACGCCAAGGATGTCTCGAACCACACCGCCAACACCGGTGTTGGCCCCACCAAACGGCTCGAGCGCAGATGGGTGATTGTGTGTCTCGGCCTTAATGGCGACATCAAAGTCGTCGTCGAAGCGGATGATGCCCGCGTTGTCGACGAACGCGCTCTTCACCCATGAGGCATCGACTGTGTCGGTCGCGGCACGCAGGAAGGTCTTGAGTAAGCCGTCTATCTCGCCATCTGGCGTCTGGATAAGGCCGCCGAAGGTCTTGTGGGCGCAATGCTCAGACCAGGTCTGGGCCAGCATCTCCATCTCGCCGTCAGTCGGCTCACGCCCAACGGTTTCGAAGTGGTCGCGAATTACGAGCATCTCTTCAGGGTCGAGACCAAGGCGACGAGACCGGTTGACGCTGGCAAGGCCATCGGCGTCGAGGCCCCGAACCGGGACGAGTTGGGTTGACGGCTCGATTGCATGTGGATCAGCAAAGGCCGGGGCGAGTGAACCAAGAGCCCAACGCTCAACAACTTCATTGTGGAGCACACGACGGGCGAGGGCATCGACCTCGTCATCTTCGAGATCTGCTTCGACAACCCAGCGGGTCGCGAACGTTGCCGATTCGACGGGAAGCCCGAGTTCGTGCGCGGCCCGAACAAGCTCTGCACCTTCTCGGTCGGTGACGCCAGGCCGGAGGCCGGTTTCGATCACAAGGCCAGCGGGCTGATGATCGTTGGCATGCTGCCACCACTGATGCACCGGGTCAACGATGAGGCGGTCGGCAATAACCTGCAGGTCGGCATCGGACAGATCACCGAGGATGTGCACGATCCGATATTGCTCAATCTTCTTCACGTCGAGCGAGAACAACCGAGCACGATCGCCTGGGCTGTCAGGCCCCTCGCTCACATGGCCGGGACCAACGACAAGCGCGTGGTCGGCAGTTTGAGGCCGAGACAATGACTCTGTCATGGGCGTAAATGATGACCGTCGGCTAGGAACATGACACCGACCATACGGCGATTCAACAAAAATGTTGGTCGCCTGGAGTTCAGCCGCGCCGCATCGCCACCCAGCTATCGGCTGAACTCCCGGCTAGCTTCAAAGCCGTGAGCACAGCAGCGACAGATTCGTCCTTCGTATTCGGCGTCGACCTCGACGGCGTGTGCGCCGACTACACGCTCGGATTCCGCGAAATCGTGGCCGAGCGGCGCGGTATCGATCCGGAGTCACTCCCGATCGAACGATCGTGGGATTGGACCGAATGGAACCTTTCAGCCGATGAATTCGCCGAGATGCACCGCTACGCCGTCGTCGAACGACATCTTTTCCGGACTCTTCCGGCATTCCCACAGGTCTCGGAGACCTTGTGGCGCTTGTCGGATGCCGGTATCTGGATCCGCATCATCACCCATCGCCTCTACGTCAACTGGGGTCATGCGGCCGCAGTCGCCGACACGGTCCAGTGGCTCGACGACGCCAAGATCCCCTACCGCGACATCTGTTTCCTCGGAAAGAAGCCACAGGTCGAAGCCGACTGCTATATCGATGACGCGGCGCACAATGTCGAGGCACTCCGGGCAACCGGAAACCCCTGCATAGTGTTCGATCAGCCCTACAACCGCGGGCTCGATGGGCCCCGGGCATCGACGTGGGAAGAAGTCGAAGAACTCGTCCTCGACTTCGCTTCACAAAAAGTGACTATTCAACCCCAATTCAAAGGCGTAGACGCTGGCGGCGATCGCCTAGAACGTCACAAGTCTGGCTGACGCGAGGCGTCGAACCCTGCGGCTCAGACGGGAGCAGGAGCAGCGGCATCAGAGAGGCCGGTGAGTGCTTCGCTCCACCAGCTTGTCTCTACAACGCTCTTGCCCGGTACGGAGCCAAGGAGGGCATCGACAGCGGCAAGCGCAGTAGGATTGTCCTCTGCAGCGAGTCGCAAGTCGAGCAGATTGTCGATAACCCGCCCCTTGTCGAGCAGCTGTCCCTCGATGGCGTTCTGAAGTTCGTCGATCAAGTTGTCCAACACAGAGACCATGTTGCCATCAATCGGCACCATTGCGGGTGTCGCTTGAGAAGTCATCTGTCTCATTTTCGACTATTTCACTAAAAATGCCTGGTCAGAGCACATTACGGTAGTACTACAACCGTGGTCCCGAGGGGCGTCCAGTTGTACAACGCCTGTGCGAGGTCATCTCGCTGACGTACACAGCCCGCCGAGCGGAACGACCCGAGTTGGGCCTCGGTTTGCATGGGAGTGGCATCTCGGTAGCGAGGGATGCCGTGGAATCCGATAGCGATCCCCGAACTTGTCGAGTGCGCAAAGCGCACCATGTGGGTCATCGTGATGCCGTCATGGCCAGCCCACGCGACTGGCGACTTTGAGTAGACGTGGTAGGTCCCTGGCGTCGGCACACCCTTGCGGCCGGACACCAGATAGGACTCCACCACAGTCTCATTGGCGTCAATCCACCACACTCGCTGCTGACTATTCGAATACACAAGTCGTTGCCCGACATTGGTATGCGCGGGTACGGCGGGAAACGGCGGAGGAGGCGGAGGTGGAGGAGGCTCCGGTGACGCGGTGCCAGTGATTGTCACAAACTCCGGCGATTCGGAGAAGCCAAGCAGCATTGTGGTTCGGGTCAGGCCGCCAGTGAGCAGGGATCGCCAATAGTCACGCCCCCCATCGTCTGGCACCCTTTTCAGCACGTTGTCGTACATCAACTCAACGAACTGCGTGTCGTCGACAACGCCGTAGGTTTCGAGCCACTCTGGAGACGCCATGAAGGCCGAGGCGATGGAAGGGAGCGCGACCCCAGCGACGTATTGGTCAACCCAGTAGTCACGACCTGTGTCGTCTGGCAGTCGGTCAAACACGGCGACATACAGGCGGACGATCGAGTCACTCACGCCAGCGGAAACTGCCGGGCTCGTTTCGTCAACGGCTTGCGCACCGGCCGGTGTCGCCATGCCGCAGACCGCAACAAGGACCACGACCACTCTTGTCCACCAGCTCAATTTATGCATTCTTCTCCCTCGCGACATGCAGAACAGTCTGGCACTACGCATAGCGGTCACCGTGACGCGTGGTCATTTTCCTGTATCGTCTGCGTCGATGAGTCTGCGCAACTGGCACACGAGGTACCCAGGCCGGTTCGTGGTGGGCGCGTTCGTTGGTTTCATCGGACTCGGCACTTTGGCCCTTTGGCTTCCCGTTTCCCAGGAAGCGGGAACCCCACGCACCTCCATCTTTGATGCCCTCTTCACCGCCTGTTCCGCGGTCACCGTCACTGGCCTTGGTGTTCTCGACACCGGTTCGCACTGGTCGCGCACTGGCGAAGTCGCGTTGCTCATCCTGATGCAAATCGGCGGTCTCGGCATCATGACCCTCGCCAGCATGGCCAGCATCCTGCTCTCGAAACGTCTCCGCATTGGCCGGGGGCTCCTCGCTGGTGCCGAAATCGGCCTCGGCGACCTCGGCGAACTCGCGCCAGTCCTTCGCTCGCTGGTCCGGTTTTCGTTTGGGTCTGAGGCCTTGATCGCCCTCTTCCTCACCATCAGGTTCTCGATCGAAGGCCAGCACTCCTTTCGAGGCTCACTCTGGCTTGGCATCTTTCACAGCGTCTCCGCTTTCAACAATGCCGGTTTCTCGACGCTTGAAGGCGGCCTTGCCCGATATGTGGGAGACCCCGCCGTGTCGCTCATAGTGGCTGGCGCAATTATCCTCGGCGGCCTCGGATTCCCTGTCGCGTTCGAGCTCAGCCGCCAGCATCGCAAACCGCATCTCTGGTCGCTCCACACAAAGATCACGCTGATGATGACCGGCATCTTGCTCGCAGCCGGAACAGCATCACTGCTCGTCCTCGAATGGACCAATCCCGAAACATTCGGTAACGAGTCCGTCCCCGTGAAGATCCTCGGTGCGTTCTTTCAGTCGACTACCGCTCGAACCGCTGGCTTTAACACCATCGACATCGGTGCTCTACGAGGCGGCTCAATCCTCATCATGATCCTGCTTATGGTCATTGGCGCCTCGAGCGCTTCAACCGGCGGCGGCATCAAGACAACAACATTCGCGGTCGTCGTGGCAACGACCCTTTCGGAGTTCCGTGGCGCCAAAGAGACCTCGCTCTTCCACCGCACTCTCGACCGTGGCCTTCAGCGGCAGGCACTCGCTCTTGTCGTCGCGGCGGCAGGAACAATCGGAACCGCAACGTTCCTGCTTTCGGTGATGATGCCAAATGTACGACTCGACGACCTTCTTTTTGAGGCGACTTCGGCCTTCGGAACAGTTGGCCTCAGCACCGGCATCACGACGGTGCTCAACACGCCAGCCCGAGTACTCATTATTGTCCTCATGTTCGTCGGTCGAGTTGGGCCAGCTACCTTTGGCTCAGCCTTTCTGCTCCGGTCACACCACCAACGTTTCCGGTACCCAGAAGAAAAACTGATCGTCGGTTAGGCGAAGGAGAACCAAACGTGGCGACCAATCCATTTAGAAGTCTGATCCAGGGGCGGGCAGAAAGCGACTTCGATCACACCTCTGTGCTCGTCATCGGTCTTGGCCGATTCGGGTCTGCGCTCGCGGAAACACTGATCAGTTTGGGAACTGAGGTGCTTGCGGTCGACACTGACGAACGACTCGTTCAAGAGTGGGCCCCCCGTCTCACCCACGTGCGCGAAGCAGACGCGACGAGTGCGCACACGCTGCGCCAACTCGGTGCGGCAGAGTTTGACGTTGCGGTGGTCGCGATTGGCTCACATCTCGAAGCATCAATTCTCGCCACGGCCGCGCTGATCGACGTCGGGGTAAAGAACGTGTGGGCCAAAGCGGTTCAGGAAGATCACGGTCGAATTCTTGAGCGAATTGGCGCCCATCATGTCGTCTATCCTGAGCGTGACATGGGCCGGCGCGTCGCACACGCCGTGTCCGGCCGGGTGGTCGACTACTTCCAGCTTGACGATGGTTTTGCCCTTGCCGAAGTCAAGCCACCGAAGTCGATAATCGGCAAGAGTCTGACCGAGGCAAATATCCGCCAGCTCTACGACGTCACCATCGTCTGCGTCAAACCCCTCGGCTCCGGCTTCACCTACGCCACCCCAGACACCGTGATCAACGAGGGCGATCTACTCGTCGTGGCTGGCGGCGTGGCTCAGACCGAAGACTTCGCCTCAATCGACTAGCGCATTCAATGGACACCATCGCCGTCATCGCCGCGATCGTACTGATCATTACGTTCAGCGCGGCCGCCTTCGCGAAACTGCGCGACCTCAACGGCGTCGCAAAAGGCTTTGCCGATCTTGGGCTGCCATGGCCGCAGGTTCTCAGCAAAGTCGTCCCTGCAGGCGAATTCCTCGCAGCGCTGCTCCTTCTTTTCGCCACACCAATCGGGGCGACGGTCGCGTTCGCTGTGTTGCTTGGATTCACGGTGTTCCTAGCCCAGCTCATGCGCGACGGCGCTCCCGTTCCTTGCAACTGTTTCGGCGCCACCAGCGATCGCCCCGTCGGCGCTATCCACCTCATCCGCAACGGCGTTCTCATCGGATGCGCGATCCTCGCGCTGTTTAGCCCGAACCTCATCTAGCCCATCAACGCCGTATCGTCACCCGACATCGACCACGCCTGAGGACACCCCATGGCAACCCCCCGCTTCACCCCAATTATCGGAACGCTCGTCTACGTGTGGGACCGCGAGACCGACCAGGTGCTCCTCATCCGCCGCAACGCCCGTCCCGATGACGACCACTTCGGCAAGGTCAACGGGCTCGGTGGGAAGGTCGAACCAGACGAGTCGGTACTCGCAAGCTTGCGTCGCGAGTTGCAAGAAGAAGCGGGCGTCGACATTGACAGCGGCCGCCTTCGGGGAACCCTGACCTGGACCAACTTCGGTCCTCGTCGCGAGCAATGGCTTGCGTTCGTTTTCGTTGTCGAGCAATATGCGGGCGAACTCCTTCATTCGAACCCAGAGGGAACGCTTGAATGGGTGCCGCTCGCCGACATCTTGGCCGCGTGCGACGGGGACGACGAAGCAAGCAGCCGGCTTCCCATGTGGTCTGGCGATCGCCACTTCGTACCACTCGTGTTCGACGATGACCCCCGGCCGTTCTGGGGCACAATGCCATACGACGGCGACGAGCCAGTCAGCTGGAATTATGAGCGCTTTTAGCGAGGCGCCCACTAACCTCTCGTGGTGATTCGTTTCCCGCTCTCTGAGATCCTCCGCCGACTGCCTCGAGTCACACTTGGCCTGTTTCTCTTCGGCGTTGGCATCGCCCTCATGGTCGAAGCCGACCTCGGTCTCGGGCCCTGGGACGTGTTCCATCAGGGGGTCGGGGGCAAAACGGGAATCGCCATCGGAAACGTGATTATCATCACTTCTGTTTTCGTATTGCTTGGTTTCATCCCGCTGCGCGAGAAGCTCGGGCTTGGTACTTTGATGAACGTCTTTCTCATTGGCTTGTCGGTGAACGTCACGCTCGCACTCTTGCCCGACGTCTCGGCCATGACTGCCCGAGTGGCGCTCATGGTTGCTGGCCCCATCGTCATCGCCATCGGTTCAGGCCTGTACATCGGCGGCGGCTTAGGCCCCGGCCCTCGCGATGGCTTGATGACAGCGCTGGCGCGGCGTGGCGTCGACGTGTGGAAGGCTCGGCTTGGCATCGAGGTCGTTGTGCTCCTCGTCGGTCTGGCCCTTGGTGGCACGGCCGGCATCGGAACTGTCTGGTTTGCGCTCGGAATCGGGCCAATGGTGCAGTTCTTCCTCCCCCGTCTCACAATCGCCGAAGCGGCTGCGGCGTCTGTGTAAGAAGCCTGCTATCACTTTGGCCATGAGCACACCAGATCGAGAATGGGGCTTTCGCACACGAGCGCTCCACGCAGGAGGGGCCCCCGACCCAACCACAGGGGCACGCGCCGTGCCCATCTACCAATCGACGAGCTTTGTGTTCGAAGACACCGCCGATGCAGCCGATCTCTTTGCGCTCCAGAAGTACGGAACGATCTACACCCGACTCTCTAACCCGACGTCAGCCGCGTTCGAAGAACGTATTGCGAGCCTTGAAGGTGCGATCGGATCGGTTGCGACGGCGAGCGGTCAAGCAGCCGAGTTCTTGTCAGTCACCACGCTGGCCGGCGCCGGAGACCACATCGTGGCGGCGGCAAGTCTCTATGGCGGCACGTACGCGCTTTTCAACACGACCCTTCGCCGCCTTGGACTCGACACCACCTTTGTCGCCGCTGACAAACCCGAGGCTTTTGCTGCCGCAATCAGACCAGAGACGCGCCTTCTCTATACCGAGATCATCGGCAACCCGAGTGGGGTTGTCGCCGACCTCGAAGCGTTGGCTGACGTGGCGCACGCACATGACCTCCCGCTTGTCGTCGACGCGACCTTCGCCACACCGTACCTATGCCGACCGATGGAGTTTGGCACCGATATTGTCATCCACTCTGCCACTAAGTTCATTGGGGGACACGGCACCAGCATCGGAGGCGTCGTAAGCGAAGCTGGCCGGTTCGACTGGTCGTCTGGCCGGTTCGACCGGTTCACCGAACCAGTCCCCACATACAACGGGCTTCGTTGGCACGACAACTTCGGCGAGTATGCCTTCTGCACGGCACTGCGCTCAGAGCAGCTCAGAGACATCGGCGCCTGTATCTCACCATTTAACGCCTTCATGCTCCTCCAGGGACTCGAAACGCTCCCTCAGCGCATGGATGCTCACGTCGCCAACGCGAAGGCCGTTGCCGCTTGGTTAGACGCAGACCCACGCGTCTCGTGGGTCGCGTTTGCCGATCTGCCCGACTCGCCGTACCGAGATCTGGCGCAGAAATACCTGCCAAAGGGTGCGGGTGCCATCTTCACATTTGGAGTGAAGGGTGGCCGCGAGGCAGGAAAACGTTTCATCGAAAGCCTCCAGCTGATTTCGCACCTCGCGAACGTCGGCGATGCCAAGACGCTCGTCATCCATCCCGGCTCAACAACGCACCAACAAATGACCGACGAGCAACTCGAAGCTGCGGGAGTTGGCGCCGACACCGTGCGAATCTCGGTCGGGCTCGAAGACCTCGAAGACATCCAATGGGACCTTGACCAGGCCCTCAACGCTGCTCAGGGGGCATGAAATGGCCAACAACGACACTCATAGCTGGACGCCACCGGGAGCCCTCGACCGCAAGCGCATCCTTGAGTCGACCACGTCAATCGCCCTGGTCGGCGCCTCGGCGAGCCCGGCTAGGGCATCAAACTTCGTGCTTACTTACCTCCGCTCTTTGAGGAGTCAGTTCGAGCTTTATCCGGTCAATCCACGCGAGACTGAGATCGACGGAATTCGCTGTTACCCGTCGCTCGATGCATTGCCCGTTGTTCCCGATCTTGTCGATGTCTTTCGTCGACCGGAAGACTGTCCGTCCATAGCTGAGGAGGCGGTCGCAGTTGGGGCCAAGGTGCTGTGGTTGCAGCTCGGCATCGTGAGCGACGAGGCCCAGCAGATTGCCACTGCGGCCGGCCTCGAAGTTGTCATGGACCGCTGCACGAAGATCGAACACGCCCGTTTCGCCGGCGGGCTGCATCTCGCCGGCTTCAACACCGGCGTGATCAGCAGCAAACGTTAGGCAAACATCTGACGACCCGTAGAACTACGACGAGTACGAGGGTCGCACAAATCCTGACTGGGGCAGTGTCCAGGCGTTACCCGTAGACACCTCATAGATCAGTGCAGGCAGAGGATTGCCATCGCCGTCCATGATCGACACAACGATTTTTCCGCCGTGGGCGAACATCTCTTCAGCGGTCCACCCACCGTTGTCCCACGGCATGCTCAACACGACTTCCCGGTCGGCGGTTGCAAGATCGAACCGATAGAGGGCGTAGGCCTCGACAGTGCCGTCGGCTCCGGTTGTAACAGGACCGACGCCGTAGCCTTCGCCCGCAAAGATCACCGCTCCGTCGTACCAGATGCACCCGTCTTCTCCGTCGAAGCACTCAACGCCGACTGGCTCACCCCAGTCGCTGCCAGAACCAAGGTCATAGGACGCCAACCCAGTCCATCCTTCGGCGCCCCAGCGGCCAATAGCCACACTGCCGGCAAGGTGATTGAAGCTTGTGCCGCTCTCCCATCCGCCGGTTACCCCAAGGTTTGCGACGTCTTTTGTCTCGACGTTGTAACTGCGCAACGTGCTAACCGTGTCTTCGGGGCTACCGAGTTCATGGCGCTGGTAGAAAATCTGTGCCTGATTGTCTGCGTTGACGCCTGCGCCCTCAAGCGTGATCTGCATCTCGCCATCGGTGACAAGGAGATCGCGCTCGTCCGAGCCCTTGGCGAGCCAGACAGTTTGGTCGAACTCGTTCCGTTGGAAAATGACGCCAAGATTAGGGACGTCAACCACGTTGAAGAATGGTCCGGTCGGCATCGGCAACAGGGTTCCGTCTTGGCCCCGCTTGCGAATCTCATTGTGGTCCCACGCCAGGAGGTCGGGCACTTGCTCCCCCGGCTCGGCGACTCGATACACGCCTTCTTCGACCGCGACGGCCGAAGAAGCCGCCTCGCCGGCTGCAATAGCCGCACTGGTTGCCCCAGTCGTCTCGCCTGGCGTTTGGACGTTCAGAGTGCTGTCGCTTGTCTCCGGCGTCGCTGACGAGGTGCATGCCGCCGCAGCGAACGTCAGCGTTATCGCCAAACTCAGGATCTGTCGCATTGAAGAACCCTCCAAGATTCCGAAGCAGTCTCTCACTCCCATGTGTGCATCTGGGCGATTTGGCGATTCACTAGGGGAATGCGTTCCCCTCTTCGTCGTTTCGTTCCCGTTCTCGCGGTCTGCGCGCTTGCCTTAAGCGCCTGCTCAGAAGACATATCTAGTCGCGAGATCATGGTCGAGACCCTGGAAGACCAAGGCGCGCTCACGCCTGAGCAAGCAGAGTGCGTCACCGTCAAGCTCTTTGATAGCGGCGACTACCTCCAGGAGCAGCTCGACGAGGTAGCGAGCGGGTTCAGCAATGATGATGGGACCGAAAAAGTCAAGGGCTTCGAGGCCGCCGCCTCGACTGCTATTGACGACTGCATTCGTCAATAGCAGTCGCAAGTTCATCAACGCAACGGTCAATCTGAGCGTCGGTAATCACCATCGGTGGGCAGAAGGCAATGGTCGGGCCAATCGGACGAGGGATCACGCCCTTCGCCATCATTGCGTCTCGAATCGGCGGCGATTGCATCTCGCCGGGAAGCTTTACCGCCCAGAGTCCGCCAACGCCACGAGCTTCATCGACTGCGCCATCAGCCGCCAGTGCCTTTAGACCGCTACCGAGCCGCTCGGCGATGTGCGGCACACGCGCCATAAGGCCGTCGCCGATCACTTCGATGTTTGCGAGGGCGGCTGCGCATGCGGTCGGGTGTCCCGAGTAGGTGTAGCCGTGCCGGAGTATCCACGATGCATCGGCTTCGAGCGATGCTCGAACCGGGGCGCCAATAATGACGCCGCCGAGAGGCTGATACCCAGAGGTGACACCCTTGGCGAAGGTAATCATGTCGGGACGAACCCCATAGAACTCGCCTGCGAACCAGGTGCCGAGCCGGCCGAAACCGGTGATGACCTCATCAAGAATGAGGAAGGCGCCATACTGATCACACAGGCGTCGGAGTCCTTGAAGGTAACCATCAGGAGGCGGGTAGACGCCCGCTGCGCCCTGCACCGGCTCGCTAATGACGGCCGCGATTTCGTGTCCTCGTTCGGAGAACAGGATCGCCATTGCCTCTAGGTCATCGACCGGCACCTGCATCACGTCGGGCAGCATCCGGCCGAAGTTTTCTTTGCTCAGCGGCAATCCCATGGCGGCCAAACCGCCATAGTTGACTCCGTGGTAGCCACGATCGCGGCTCACGATCAGGCGGCGTTCAGGGTTGCCGGCCCTCGCATGTGAGGCCCGTGCCAACTTCATGGCCGTATCGACGGCTTCGGAGCCTGAGTCGGTGAAGAAGACACGCGAATCGTCGACCGGCGCCAGCGACGAGATTTTTGCTGCGAGCGCCTCAGCCGGCTCGTTTGAAAACTTCTCGAACGTGTGGAACGCCGCGAGATTGTTCATCTGCGCAGTGACGGCGTCGATGATCGGCTGGCAGCTATGGCCCGCGTGGAGATACCAAAGGCTCGCCATGGCATCGATGTATCGATTGCCTTCGCTATCGATGATCTCGGCGCCCTCACCCCCAACGAAGGTCGTGAACTCGGTCCGAGCCGGAATGGCGAACGGGTGCAACATCTTTGGTACAGACACAGGCTCTCCTCAGCGACAATACGTGTGATGGCCGTCCGAGACGATCACCGTTCGCGCAGCGTAGTTCGCCCCGCGGAATGGCGACAGTGCGTCGGTGAAACTTGACACCAAAACTCCGGTTTTGGGGGTGCCAGGACGCCCAACCGGGCGTCCTGGCACCCCCAAAACCGAGGCGGCGGCGGACCTAGAGGCGCTCGATAATCATTGACATGCCCTGGCCACCACCGACACACATGGTCTCCATGCCGATGGTCGTGTCGGTCTCAATCAGGTTGTTAATGAGCGTGGTCATGATCCGGGCACCCGTCATACCGAATGGATGTCCGAGGGCGATTCCGCCACCGTTGATGTTGAGCTTGTCGTAGTCGATGCCGAGCGCATCAGCCGACGGCAAGACCTGGGCGGCGAAGGCCTCGTTAATCTCGACGAGGTCGATGTCAGCAATGCTCATCCCGGCCCGTGCCATTGCCTGTCGGCACGCCTCGATTGGCCCGAGTCCCATAATCTCTGGATTGAGCCCAGAGACGCCCGAAGCGATGATGCGGGCAAGGGGCTTGATCCCGAGTTCGGCGGCCCGGGTGTCGCTCATCACGACAATGGCTGCGGCGCCGTCGTTAAGCGGGCAGGCGGTTGCGGCAGTAATCAATCCGTCGGGACGAAAGACCGGCTTCATGCCGCTCACGGCCTCAAGCGTTACGCCAGCACGAGGGCCGTCGTCTTTGGCCAAGATTGTGCCGTCAGCGAGAGTGATCGGAGTGATGTCATGCTCAAAGAACCCGCGCTCGATGGCCGCTTCGGCACGATTCTGGCTCCGCACGCCCCATTCGTCCATGGCCTCGCGTGTGACACCCTCTTGCTGGGCAACGTTCTCTGCCGTCTGGCCCATCGAAATGTAAATGTCAGGCAAACCGGTGGCGGCTTCCCACGATGTTGCTCCGGCGTCGGTACGAGCGGCGGTACGAGCCTGCGCGTCGTTAAAGATCGCATTCACCGCAAACGCGTTGTCGGAAGCGCCTTCGCCGTAGCGGGAAACGAATTCAACACCAGCAGAGATGAAGGCGTCGCCCTCGCCAGCGCGAATGGCATGGGCGGCCATACGGATCGTCTGTAGTGACGACGAGCAGTAACGATTGACGGTTACGCCAGGGACGTTCTCGAGGCCAGCCATGACGGCAACCACCCGAGCAATATTGAAACCCTGCTCGCCTGCTGGCGAGCCACACCCCATCATGAGGTCTTCGATGGAGTTCGGATCGAGTTCAGGAACCTTTGCCAGCGCTGCGGTCACCATCTGCGCCGCGATGTCGTCGGGACGCTCGTCTTTCATTGATCCTTTGAACGCTCGTCCGATTGGGCTGCGAGCGGTGGAAACGATTACTGCCTCGGGCATTTTGGCTCCTCGATAGTCAGAAAGAACAGTCCTGTAGAGAACTGGCGATGCGATGGTTACATTCCTTGACTGAACGGTCAAGTTTCTGGCGAGCGACGCTCGTCACACCGATTGCCGAGGGCAAAGACGGAAGCGACCTCAACATCGGACAAACTGGGCCGATGGACCTACGTGAGTGATCCATCCACCATGTCTGAACAAACGCCAAAAGAACCGAACCCCGTCGCTGCCGAACTTTTCGAGCAGCGACTCGCGGCAATGGCCGAGGAGCGCCAGCTTCTTGACGGCAAACGCAACATGTGGCTCGCCCATCACTGGCCCGCCGAGTACGAAGAACGTTGCGTCAAGATCGGAAAGCGCCATGTCTGTCGACGATGTGCGGCGCTCTATCCGCTCGCGCTCCTTGTCGCCATCGTGAGCGCATATGGCTTTGCCCCGTGGTCTAAGAGCATCGACCCGTGGCCGATCTGGCTTCTCTCGATTCCCGCCACGATCGTCTATTGCGGTGAGGCGCTCGGACTGATGAGGTACCGGGTGCGCCTTCAGGTTGGCACCACGTTGATGGCAGCTGCCGCCTTTGGGCGAGCGCTCGGTTACGAGTTTGTCGAGCGCTGGAGCCCGTTCTTTTGGCAGCCGATCTTCGTATTCGGTTTGATCTGGTTCCTCGCGACCTTGCTCGGCCGGTATCGCCAAATGGGCCCCGCCGCCTAGGGCATTCCGGGGCAATTACAACAGTTGGGAAGCCGCGAGGACGAGCACGACGGCCTCACCGATCTGCTCGGCCGCGCCGAGGATGTCACCGGTAACGCCACCAATCTTGCGATGGCTCCACCACGCCAGCAGGCCGACACCAACCGCGATCGCCACGACAAACAATGGTGCCCACTCTGCGTAGGTCACGCCGAGGACGACCACGCCAACAATCACGCCGAGCACGGCAAGACGCTTCGGCAGCTGTCTCGTGTAGTCGGCCCCTAGCCCGTCTTCTCGCGCCGTCGGTGCTATGCCCATCAACCCAACGGCACCTGCTCGACCTGCACTGTGTGCGGCTACCAGCGCAAGCGCACCGGCTTGAGCGTCGAGTGACGAGAGGGCGGCAAACTTCAACAACGAGATCAGCACTAGGGATAGGACCCCGAAGGTGCCATGCCGCGAGTCTTTCAAGATCCGCAATCGTTGGTCGCGGTCCCAGCCGCCGGCCAGCGCATCAAACGTGTCGGCCAGTCCATCTTCATGAAACCCGCCAGTAGCCAGAGCGGTCGCGGTGAGCGCCAGCACAGCCGCGATTGCTGGCGTCGTCAACTCGCTCGCGCCCCAAAAGACGCCACCGCCTAGTGCGCCAACCACAAGGCCGACGACGCCGAAATAGGGCACACAATCGGTGATTTGCGAACCAGATTCGGGGTGTGCGCCCCCAGGAAGTCTCGTGAGAAATGCGAGCGCGTGCCGAAACCGTCGCACCTCAGTCACCAAGCCCGACCTCGTCGAATGTTGCACAGTCAAGCACCGCGGCGACCGCCAGACGAAGTATCGGGAGGGCCACAAGGGCCCCCGTCGCCTCGCCGAGTCGAAGGTCGAGTTCGATAAGCGGAACCTTCTCAATCGCTTCAAGCAGTCGTCGATGACCGCCCTCCGCCGAGCAGTGTCCGGCAAGCGTGTGATCAAGAATGCCAGGCGCCATGACGTGGAGTGGGAGTAACGCAGCCGTTGCGATGAAGCCATCGAGAACCAGCGGGATCGAACGCCGCCGAGCCTCGACGCACGCACCAGCCATTGCCACCAGCTCCGCCCCTCCGACCGAGCGCAGCACCGTGAGGGGTTCTGGGTCCGCACCAAGGCGGGCAACGCCAGCATCGACGGTCTCGACCTTTCGAGCGAGCCCTTCGTCGTCAACACCAGTTCCCCGGCCGGCCCACGCCTTCCCGCCTCCGCCAAGCAGCGCAGCAGCAATGGCTGCGGCCGACGTGGTATTGCCGATGCCAAGCTCACCAAGGATCAGTACGTCGTGGCCGCACGATCGAACGGCCTCGACTCCCGAGTCCCACGCAGACTGAAAGCGGCCGTCGGACATCGCATCGGCGAGCGTGAAGTCTTCCGTTGGGTCACCAACGCCAACGTCGACGAAGTTGAGCTCTGCCCCCGTCGCGGCCGCCAGGGCTGACGACGTGGCGACGCCGGCCAAGATTGCGTCCTTCATGAGGATGGTTATCTCGGCCGGGTAGCTGCTCACTCCCCTGGCGGCGACCCCGTGATCAGCACCGAAGATGATGACGCCCGGATTGTTGATACCTGGGTGGTCTGTTCGCTGCCACCCGGCGAGCCACGCCGCGGTCTCGTCGAGCCGGCCAAACGCGCCAGCAGGTCGAAGTGTCGACGCAGCACGAGTGGCGACGGCATCGAAGCTGGTCTGATCGATCGTGGATTCTAGGGCTCGAGCAATGTCAGTGGCGGCAGTCAAATGAGTTCCTCGCACACGGTTTGCGGGTCGACCAACGGCAGAACTTGGCCCGCCGCGACGAACAGCGCACGGTCGAACCGAGCGGCGAATCGCTGATTGCAGCGACCCTGGATATCTCGGAATGACCGAGAGAGGGCATCGCCAGGCACGATACCGAGGCCGACCTCATTGCTCACGACGATGACGGGCGCAGACCGCTGAGTCAACGCGCCAACGACGACTTCGATCTCTCGCTCAATCGCCGCGGCAGACATTCCGTCGAGCAAGAGATTGGTCAACCAGAGGGTCAGACAGTCGACGACGACGCACTGCTCGGATGGCACTGCGGCGAGCGCGCCGATGAGATCGCGAGACGCCTCGACGGTGGTCCACCCCTCGGGACGATCGAGCTGGTGTCGCTCGATCCGTTCCGCCATTTCCTTATCGCTCGCCTCAGCTGTCACCACAATCGTCACTGGCGATCCCGAAGCCAACGCGAGGCGTTGAGCCAAGATCGACTTGCCAGAACGAGCGCCGCCAACAAGAAACGTCGTTCGATACGGACTAGTAGTCAATGCCCTTTTTCGCGACGATTCCGCTGTCGAAGGCATGCTTAATCGGCGTCATCTCGGTGACGGTGTCTGCAACATCGATGATGGGCTGTGGCATTGCCCGACCGGTAAGTATCACACTGGTTTTCTTTGGTCTATTGACAAGGGTGTCAACGACATCGTCGGTGCTGATCCACTCCCAAGTGGCCGCATAGCTGATCTCGTCAAGCACGACGAGCCGGTAATCGCCAGACATGATCTTCTCTTGAGCGAGGGCCCACGCAGCAGCAGCGATAGCTGCGGTCTCGTCGATGTCTTCGGAGTCCCAGGTGAAACCATTCCCTGCGGCGAACCAGTCGACACCAAGATCGCGGCAGACTTTCTCTTCGCCGACTCCCCAGTCGCCACTCTTGAGGAACTGCACGACACAGATCGGCCAGCCTTGTGCGACACCACGCAGCAGGGTGCCAAACGCGGCGGTGCTTTTGCCTTTCCCGTCTCCCGTGTTCACGAGAACGAGCGAACTCGCCACCGTCATTGACGTGGCATCGGTCTTCTCGAGTGGAATGTCTTCGGCTGCCATAACTCTCCTTAGCTCGCCTGTCGGCGAGCATCAACGTTGGGCATCGGCACTACAACGAGACTGCCATCGGGCGCATGAAGCACGCCGATGTTCGCACCATAGTGCCGACTAAGAATTGCTTCAGTCATAACTGCTTTTGGCGACCCAAACTCGGCGATCTTGCCCTGGTCAAGCAGCATCACCCGGTCGGCGTAACGAGCTGCGGACGTGAGATCGTGAAGCGCAGTGATAACCGTGAGGTTGCGCTCGATACGCAGCTCGTCGATCAGGTCGAGAACCGAGAGCTGATGCCCGAGGTCGAGCGCGCTTGTCGGCTCGTCGAGAATGAGGATTGGGGCTTCGTGCACAAGCGCTCTGGCGAGCGACACGCGTTGGGCCTCACCCCCCGACAGCTCATGGAGTTCTCGTGCTGCGAACTCTTCCAGGTTGAGGCGCTCAAGCGCGGCGTGGGCCAGATTGCGATCGCCCTGCGACTCCACACCAAGCCACGACAGATGGGCGGTTCGACCAAGTAGCACGTACTCGGCCACTGACATCCCGAAGGGAAAGACGGGCTGTTGGGGCACATACGCGATGTGTCGTGCTCGCTGGCGATGGTCGCTCACTGCTTCGGAGCCGTCAGAGACGGTGATAACGCCACGGTGATTGACTACGCCAACAATCGCTTTCAGCAGCGACGACTTGCCTGCTCCGTTAGGCCCGATGACAGCAATGAACTCGCCAGGCTTGATCGACGCGCTCACCCCGTCGAGGACTGGGACACCACGGTAGACCACGGAGACATCGTCGAACGAGAGGTTGCAGGTGCGTAAGGTCGCGGTCATATTTGCCCTCTCGTGCGCCATAAGACGACGGCGAAGAATGGCGCACCGACGAACGCAGTGACCACGCCAATCGGAAGCTCAGCAGGGCTGAGCACGGTTCGAGCGGCCACATCGCCGACACTCAGGAATGCGGCGCCAAGAATTGCGCTGAGCGGAATCACCACTCGATAACTACTCCCCACCGCCAGTCGGACAATGTGAGGAATCACGATGCCAACGAACGCAATGAGGCCACTGACAGCCACCGCAGCCGCAGTCAAGAACGATGCCGCGATGAGCACCACCAGCCTGACTCTTCCTGGCCGTAGACCAAGGCTCTTCGCTTCGTCGTCGCCGAGACGCAATACGTCGAGATGACGGCGGTGCATAAAGATCACCAACCCGCACACGATGAAATAGGGAAAGAGCAGATTGACTTCGGTCCAGCCTGATGTTGATAGGCGACCGATTAGCCAGCCGTATACCTCTTGGATCGACTCGACATGGCGTTGCATGAGGAAGGTTTGGCAGGCCGTGAGAAACGCTGCGCTCGCGACACCGGCGAGCAGCAGCGACGCTGTTGACCGACCAGCAGATCGGCCAAGGGCCGCAGAAACACCGACGCCGAGTAGCGCACCGACAAACGCGGCCATCGGAACGGTTCCGAGGGGACCGAAGGAACGTTCGGAGTTCGTCACGATGACCAGCGTTGCCCCAAGGCCGGCGCCCGCCGCAGCGCCAAGCAGGAATGGGTCGGCCAGCGGGTTGCGAAAGACGCCCTGGTACGCCGCGCCCGAAACGGCAAGAGACGAGCCGACGAGAGCGCCAAGCAGGAGGCGGGGAATTCGCCACTGCCAAAGAATCGTCTCTTGGGTGTCGCTAAGCCCGGTTGACAACGACACAAAGGGAACGTGATCGACCATTGACCGGAGAATGCCGGCGAACGGCACATCGGCAGCCCCGACCGCGACGCCAAACGACAGCGACGCGATCAGGACAGCTAGTGCAATGAAGAGCGACGTCTTCGGAAGACGAAACGCGCGCTGAACCGCACCCGTTTCATCATTTCCGACGACCGCGCCCTGAGTGACCATCAGCTCGCAGGAACCGGAGCGATTTGGTCTGCGATGAGCCGAGCGAAGTCGACAATTCGTGGACCCCATCGTGAGGCGCTGTCGGCATCGACCACGAGCACGTTGCCAGACGAAACCGCAGTTATGGCGTCCCATCCTGGCCGGGCGCTGACGTCATCAGCGGTGTAGCCACCTTGATCGGTGATCACGATCAATGTTGGGTCAGCCTCAAGGATGTACTCGGGCGACAGTTGTGGGTAGCCGTAGCCATCGGTATCGGCTTCGTCAGCGATGTTCGTGAGGCCAAGTATCGTGTAAATCTGGCCGATGAAACTTCCAGATGAAGCGCTGTAGTAGGTCTGATCGAGCTCGTGGTAGACCGTGCCGTCCGCTTCGGCAGTTACCGATTCGGCAATGGCGGCTAGGTCGTCCTGGATCGACGCATTGAGTGCGGCGGCGCCGTCGATTTGACCAGTAGCGATGCCAAGGTCGGCAATCTGGGCGTACATCTCGTCGAGTGTTGCCGCTGACGGCAGTACCAGCGACGGCACCCCTGCTTGCTCGAGGCCGCTCACGATCTCGCCAGGGTCAAACGACAAGATAACGAGGTCTGGCTCGTAGCCAATGATCGCTTCGAGACTCGGTTCGAAGCCAGACAGATCGGTCGTCGGCGCCTCTGCGGGGAAGTTCGAGTAGGAATCGGCGGCAACAACCTGGCTGCCTGCACCCATCGCAAAGAGCATCTCGGTTGCCGTTGGCGAGAGAGAAACGATGTGGGACGGTAGGCCCGTCTCATCAACCATCTCGGTTGTTCCGGTCTCTTCCTCGGCCATCGCCTCGGTGGTTTCAGTTGACTCGGCCGTCTCGTCGACGACAGTCGATGTTTCGCTCGCCGCATCATTGCTGCTTCCGCAGGCGGCGAAAAGCAACGCAAGAACGGTGGCGAATGCCGTCATTCTGGTGGCCATTGTTGACTTCTGTTTCACTTCATACCTCCTTGGCTCGGAGGTATGAGTCTCGGGAGGCGGTGCCTCGCGAAATGGTCCTTCCTCCGAGGACACTGTTTCTACCTCCTCCAAATAGGCGACCTGGCTGACCGATCAATGTCGGCATCACAGTTGCGGGACAGCGCCGGGATCTCACCGGACTTCGCTAGATGGGAAAGGGCTCGGATTTATATACCGAGCGGGGCAAGCATACGGCGGGCTGAGCATTCCGCACCAGTTGTGACCAAGATCTGCTTGTCGAGGGCGTCGAGCAGATTTTCCACACGCGCTCTCTAGCGTAGAACCGGGATGCTCATTAATTGGCCACGTGATCTTGCTCCGCTTGAGCGAATTGAGGTTCGATTGCTTTCGTTACCAACGAGAGCGAGTATGGCCGCGGCCCACGATCCCGCACCCGCACCCGACCGTGAGCTTGCGGTCGTCGCAGTGACAACCAGCGATGGCGAGACGGGGTGGGGCGAGTGTTCGGCATTGAATACGTCCTCCTACTGGCACGAAACGGCTCGCTCCAGCTACGAGAAGCTGGCCGCCTTCCAGATCGGCGGCGATTCCGACGACGACTCGACTCCGATGGCGGCGGCGGCGCTCGAAATGGCAGCCCTCGACGCACACCTCCGGTCAAACAAAATCTCACTGGCGCGACACATCGGTGCAGGTCGACTGAGCTTTCCTGCTGGCGCCGTCGTTGGGCTCGGAGAGATCAGCAGCGTGTGTGACCAGGTTGGTCAGCTAGTCGAATCTGGCATCGAACGAGTGAAACTCAAGATCCAGCCGGGGCATGATGTCGACGTGGTGCACGCAGTCAGGCTCAAGTGGCCCGACCTTCAGATACAGGTCGATGCCAACGGCTCGTACGGCCGAGATGGCGTCCCTACGATGTACCGCCTCAAGGCACTTGGTGTCGCAGTGTTTGAGCAGCCATTCGACTGGCGCCAGAACGACGTCGAGTCAAACCAGAAGCTCATCGCCACCGGTGCAACGGTCGTAGCCGACGAGGCGATCGACACCGTTGACACGCTCCTGCACTACGTCGAGGCCGAGGCGGTTTCAGCGATTGCCGTGAAGCCATCACGACTTGGGGGGATCCGCAACACCCTGGCCATGCTGCACATCACAGACGACAACGACGTTGCGGTGTGCGCCGGTGGCATGCTCGAGTCTGGGCTTGGCCGACATCTTCTCGCCTGCCTCGCCGCCCGACCAGAGTTCACCGTTGTCGGCGACGTTTCGCCCGCACGGCGCTGGTTAGCCGAAGACCCCTGGCCTGACCTTCAACTCCTCGACGGCAACATCATCACGCCGACCGGGGTCGGCATCGCCCCGCTCCCCGACCACGATCTGCTCGATCGATTCACCATCGCCCGCCACGTCGCACCGAAGTAGCGCACTGGGGTCGACACGGGGATCTCGCCCCGAGCTAGAACAGCCGCTGGACCCGGCCTATTGCGACGCGACGTCGTCGGCGCCAAGACCACCGATAAAGGCCCGAAGAGCCGCCGTAAACGCCGAGGGCATTTGCAGATGCGCCGCATGGCCCGCGTTCGGAATTGTCGTCATCGAGGCGCTGGGGCCAAACAACTCAACCATCCGGTTGCCAATTGCTGCGAACTTGGTGTCGCGCTCACCGACAATAACGTGGACGGGTACGCGGAGGCGATGCAGGAGCGGCCAGAGCGGCTCTTGCCTACCGGTGCCGCAGGCGAGAAGGCTTGCTTGCAGGCCAGCGGATCGGTTCTCTAGCCGTTCGGTAAAGCAGGCTTGCTCGGCCGTGACCCCATCGAACAGAGGAAGCTCGAGCCACCATTCGAGAAATGCTTCCAGCCCAATCTCGTCGATCTTGGCCGCAAGGGCCGCATCGGCCCGCCGGCGGGTTGAGCGCTCGTCGTCGGTGTCGAGACCGGCCGTGACTCCAATGAGTGTCAGGCTCTTCACGAGCTCCGGCATCTGCGCCGTGAGGTGCAAGGCCATCCGGCCCCCCATCGAGTAGCCGACGTAGTGGGCCTTGCCGCCTGCCTCACCAACAAGACGGCCCGCTTCCCATAGATCGGCCGAGTCGTGAAATGAATCGCCGTGCCCGGGAGCGTCAACGCGAACGACCGTGAAATCACGATCGAGATCGTCAACAATCGGCCCCCAACAATCGGCGTTCTGTGTGAACCCGTGAAGAAGAACCAGTCGAGGCCCCGACCCTGTAATTGTCGTGTGGAGGGTCACATCCTCATCATGCCTGACGGCGGCGCCGATATGTGGTTCTCTTTCGGATATGGCTCGACCCCTCACCGCCGCCGCAACCTTCTGCGCCACAATCGTCGACGAATGGATCCACGCCGGGGTGACCCGCGCCTTCATCGCACCCGGGTCTCGGTCGACGCCGCTCGCTCTTGCTCTGCACAATCGGGAAGAGATCGCCGTTGCCATATTCCATGACGAGAGGTCGGCCTCGTTCGCCGCACTCGGACACGGCCTTGCCACTGGCACTCCTGGAATTGTGTTGTGCTCGTCTGGAACTGCCGGCACACACTTTCACGCCGCTGTTGTTGAAGCTGACCTCAGCGCCGTGCCCCTCATTGTCTGCACAGCCGATCGCCCTCCCGAGCTCGTCGGTGTTGGAGCTCCACAGACCATTGTTCAGACCAACCTGTACGGTCCAGTCGTTCGCCTGTTCGTCGAACCGGGCGTTCCTGACCCCGCCGATGTGGCCGAGTGGCGACCCTTCGGCGCACGAACTGTAGCCGCCGCCATTGGGGCCAGGGGCAAGCCCGGCCCCGTGCACTGCAATCTCGCCTTTCGCGACCCGCTCGATGGGGCGCCAGACGAACTTCCGGCACGCACTAACGATGCGCGGCCGTGGACTCCCGCTCCGCAAACCCCAAAAGAGACGTATCTCGCCCGCATTGTCGAGATCGTGAACGGGAGACAAGGCGTCGTCGTTGCCGGTTCTGGGATCAGCGACCCTGATGCGGTAACCGAGCTGGCACAGCGACTTCGATGGCCCCTCATTGCTGACCAACGTTCGGGCTGCGCGGGTGCAGAGGACGCAGTCGTGTACGGAGACCTCATCGCCCGCACGGCGAGCTTCACCGTGGCACAGAGGCCCGAGGTCATTCTTCGGTTTGGTGAGCAGCAGTCAAGCAAGGCGCTTAACCAGTGGATCGCTCACAGTGGTGCGACCGTAGTTGCCGCAACGCCGAAGGGCCGTTGGATCGATCCTGACCGGGCAGCGTCTCTCGTGCTTTCCGAAGAGGGACTGGCTGCGGCGTTGCTTGCTAACGACCTCGATTCGCTTCCTGGAAATATGGCCGAATGGTCAGTGGCCAATGCCGCCGCGTCTGCCGCCGTTGCAAACTTCTCGAGAGAACACCCTCAAAGTGAAATTGCCGTCGCCCGGTCAATCCTCTCGTCGTCTCCGGCCGCGGCAAACGTTGTCTTGTCATCATCTATGCCGGTTCGTCAGGTCGAATGGTTCGCAGGAGACTCCGGCGAGCGTCACGTCTTTTCCAACCGAGGCGCGAACGGCATCGACGGAGTGATCGCCACGGCGATTGGCATTGCGTATGCCGCTGGTCCGACCATTTGTTTCATCGGCGACGTCGCCCTACTTCATGATGCCTCGTCGCTTGTGGCGCTCAGCCGACGGCCGATCGACCTGACAATCGTTGTCGTCGACAATGACGGCGGTGGAATTTTCTCGTATCTCCCTCAGTCATCGAACCTTGATACCGCTCAGTTTGAGTTCCTCTTCGGGACGCCACACGGCACTGACCTTGCCGCGTTGGCCGCAGCTCATGGCATCCCGGCTGAGCCCTGGAGCCCTGAGGCCCTCTCCACCATCGATGGCGTCCGAATGCTGATCGCTCCAAGTGACCGAGCCCGCTCGCTGGCCGAACAAGGCCAGCTCGTCGCCACGGCTACGGCTGCGATTGAAACTGTACTCGGGTAAGAAACTCTCGAACCGAGCGACGGGTCCGCAGCACAATGACGGTTGCATGCGCCCACGAGCCATCGGTTCGACAGGCTTCAAACTCCGTGTCGTACTCCGGGTGTTTGCGCCAGGTCCACAACACAATGTTCTCTTCCGGGTCGCGCCTCAGCATCGCAGTCCACCGCTCGCGGTTTCCGTTCCAGAGCTCCTCATGGCGAATGAGTCGCCATACCGTTCGGGACACAACTTGATACATGTTGCGCCACCGTGGTGGTCGAACCCAGACGATGGTGTCGGCACCACCCTGGACCAGGTCGCCGATCATTGACTGATAGCCACCACACACGACCCATCCATCAGAAGCCGCGTCCAGCCGCCCCGTCAACACACGTCGAAACTCACCTCTCGACAGTGGTGTCCAATTCGCCTGGTGGTAGAGCGCGTCGAGTTCGATGTGTTCCGTGCCGAGAATCTCGGCGAGACGCCGGGCCGTTGTTGACTTACCTGAACCGGAGTTGCCGATCACCGAGACTCGCCGCATTGCACCTGGCTGCATCAGCGCAGACTAGCGAAGGTCAACTAGCTCGGGGCCAACGGATTGGGCGATCAGTCGAACAACTCGTAGCCTCAGTGCATGAGTGAGATGGTTTCTGAGATCTTCGACCCGTCCGCGTGGACCGCCGTAGCTGGCTTTGACTTCACCGACATTACGTACCACCGGGCCAACGACGTTGGTGCGGTCAGAATCGCGTTCAATCGTCCCGAGATTCGCAATGCGTTCCGGCCTCACACGGTCGACGAGCTGTACAAGGCTCTCGATCACGCTCGAATGAGCGGAGACGTCGGTGCCGTGATCCTGACTGGCAACGGGCCGTCTCAGAAAGACGGAGGGTGGGCATTCTGCTCCGGCGGCGACCAGCGCATTCGGGGCAAGGATGGCTACAAGTACGCCGATGGGGAAACTGCAGACACTATCGATCCCGCCCAAGCGGGGCGCCTTCACATCCTCGAGTGCCAGCGTCTGATTCGACACATGCCAAAGGTCGTTATCGCTGCGGTGCCAGGGTGGGCCGCCGGCGGTGGACACAGTTTGCACGTCGTTTGTGATCTCACTATTGCGTCAGCTGAACATGCACGCTTCAAGCAGACCGACACTGACGTCGCATCTGTTGATGGCGGCTTTGGCTCGGCCTACCTTGCCCGACAGGTCGGCCAGAAGTTTGCCCGCGAGATCTTCTTCCTCGGCGAGACCTACAGCGCCGACGACGCTCACCGCATGGGCATGGTCAACCGTGTTGTTCCCCACGCCGAGCTCGAATCGACTGCGCTGGCATGGGCCGCCGAGATTTGCCGCAAGTCGCCAACGGCGCAGCGAATGGCGAAGTTTGCCTTCAACCTCATCGACGATGGGCTGGTTGGCCAGCAGGTCTATGCCGGAGAAGCGACGCGCCTCATCTACGGCACCGACGAGGCTGTCGAGGGCAGGGACTCGTTTCTGCAAAAGCGCGAGCCCGACTGGTCGCCATACCCCTACTTTTATTAGTCGGCCAAGTCTTCCTCGCGACGCCTTGTTCCGCCGACCAAGACTGATCCAAGAAGTAGCAAGCCGAAACTGATGAGCAGCATGCCGACAGTCGAGCTACCGGTGTAGGCAAGCACGCTTGCGTTTCCTGGGGTGCCTCCAGACGACGCCCCATTTCCTGCGGTGTTCGTCGCACCGGCACCCGCCACGGCCGATTTGCGACTTAGCCCGGCGTCAACCCGGCTGATGTCGGTGACATAAAGACTCGGCTGTTGCGCCTCCCGCACAGTCAGAACCGCAGTCTTTTTGGTCTTGGTATCGAAGTCAGAGTCAACGGAGTCATCGTTGCCCGCGTTCGCACGACGACTGAGCTCGCGCCCGTCGGGACGAACCTCCACCCGGTAATAGCCAGGAGGCAGTGCGCCAAAGTAATAGTTGCCGTCTGCATCGGTGATTGCAGTCCGCAGCCCGTCGTCACCAAGCACGACCAGGCCAGAGTTGTTGATACCGCCATCGCCGACGTAGGTCGGGAGTGGCCGCAAAATCACTGTGATGCCGGCCAGCGGCACTTCACCGTCGTTGCGAATGCCGTTGTTGTTGTCGTCCTGCCACACCTTGCCTGCGATAAACAGACCGGGAGTCTTGGTTGAAGTTGTTCCTTCTTCGCCAGGAACACCATCACCATCGGGGTCTGGATCGCTGCCACCAATTGTGTTGTCGGAGGTAACACCAGCGAGGAAAATTCCCTTCGCATGAACTACCGCGATGTTGGTCATAAACTCGCCCACTGGCACGAAAGTTGCCGTAATCCTGACGGCGCCTCGGCCACTAATGGCAAGGGTGTCTGACCCGTCGAGCAACTTGAGATCGGTGACACCATCAAAGTTCGGATTCGCGGTGAGTCCTTCGACGCTGGCGACTGATGCGGAGCGGATCTGCCCAAGGCCAACACCGAGATCGTCGACAACCTGTACCTCGACGAGGGGCTGGTTACCGAAGTTCTCGATCCGGATTTCATAGGTTGCAGTGACCGTGCCGTCATCGTGGAGAATCGGACCAGCAACGAGCGCCTTCGCACCTCCGATCGACGATGTCAGCGGCAATTCGCGTGAGGGAGCTGCGGCCAATCTAGTTGCGACATCACCGGTGAGCCCACCGACTGACGAACCTGTAATCTTGTTCTTCACCGCGGCGCTCTCGGCCTCATACTCAACCTTGAGCGTGACGGTTGCCGAAGCACCGACTGCGAGCACATCGGTGCCGCTCAACAGGTTGGTTGTGACAAAGCCGTCGTAGGCAGGGTTCACTGTCAGACCATCGGAGCCGACGGTCGCAACGGTCGCTTCTGCCGGGAAATGGTCAGCGATGTCGTCGACTATCTGCACACTCGTCGCAGGTTCGTTGCCGGAGTTCTTGATGCCGATCACAAATGTGGCGGAGAACTGGCCGCCGCCAAGGTCAACGATCGTCGCCGCACTCTTTGTCAACGACAGTGTCGAACGGAGTGGCAGATCATCGGCAGAGAGCGTTGTCACCGATGACTCGACGGGGTCGCCGTCGCCATTCGGGTCGGGCGTTGCACCGTCGGCTGACAGGTCGTTCGTCAGAGTCCCGGTGAGCTCGCCGCTTCCCACCGCAATCACACTATTACCAATCGAAGCGGTGCCAAGCGGTGTGAAATTGATGGTGAGGCCAATCGTGGTCGACTGGCCGGGATCTAGCTTTATGGGCGACGCGAGGAGGTCAACATCGGTGGCGCCGTTGAATGTGGTGCTCGCGCTGCCAACTCCATCAAGAACATCTACGAAGGTTGTTACACCTGGCCCAAACGCTACGTCCAGAGTGTCAGCGACCTGGACACCGACGAGCGCCTCGTTGCCGAAGTTCTCGATGATGATTTGGTAGACGGCGTCGAAACTGCCATCGCCGTTGTCCACTACCTCGAGCAGTTCTTTGGCCGAGCCCACCCGAGAAACGAGGGGGATGTCTCCCGCTCCGAGCGTCGACACGTCCGAGGTCACCGATGCCAGACTTCCGCTAATGCCACCCGTTGCTGCGGTCGATGCGGTGTTACCGATCGGATCGAGACTGGTTGGCCGGAAACGAACCGACACTTTGATCGACTCGGTCTGGCCGACGGCAAGTTGATCAGAACCAGCCAGAAGCGCGGTGTCTGACTGCCCGTCGAATGCGGCGTTCGCGGTCAGTGTCCCGGTTGTTGAAACGACAGTTCCGACTGATCCGGCAGGAAACGTCGGTGCTATGTCGTCGCTGACCACGACAGAGACGAGCGACTCATTGCCGAGGTTCGCCACCACGATGTCATATGTCGCAACGAAGTAGCCGCCGCCATCATCAACAACGCCGACGAGCGACTTGGTCAGTCCGAGCGAACTGTCGAACGGTATGTCGCCACTTGTCAGCTCTGCGGTGGCAGATTCTCCTTGCAAGACGAGTGAGATCTGACCGGAACCATCCGCTGTTGCGGTATTCGTGATCGTTGCCGACGACGTAGGCGTGAACGCGACGTCAATCTGGATCGATGCCACGGCGTCAACAGGAAGCACGTCGACGCCAGCCAGTAACACAGTGTCGGACGAGCCGTCGTAGCCAGGGTTCAGGGTCAACGTTCCGGTGAGCAAGGTGGCGACTGATGTCGAACCGGCGGGGAAACTCAAGCTGATGTCGTCAATGATCTGGAGGTCGGTGATCGACTCGTTCCCGAGGTTCTCGATCTCGACCATAAACTGCGCCACGAAGGAACCATCATCATTGTCGATGACGCCAGCCAGTGTCTTGGCGAGGCCTAGTCCGCCGCCGACTGGCAAATCGGATCCGGTCAGGAGCGTCGCGCCAGACTCATCGGGGTTGCCGTCGCCATTCGGGTCAGGGTCGCCGCCGTAGGCCGATGCGTCGGAGACGGTCGTGCCTTGCACCACACCAATGCCGGAAGCGGTCGAACGGTTCTCAATGACGCCGATCGGACCGGTTGGAACAAATGTCACTACAAGTGTCACGACACCAGACTGGCCTGGCTCAAGCAGATCGATGCCGGCCAGCAATTCGATGTCACTTGATCCATTGAAGCCAGGATTCGGAGTCAGATCTGCACTTGTGACTGTGGCGAGCCAACCGGCGGGGAAGGCCGAAAGATCGTCAGCTAAACCAACATTGACAAGAGTTTCGTTGCCGTAGTTCTCGATGTGGAACTGGTATGTGGCGTCGAACGAACCGTCGCCGTTACTCACGACACCGGTAAGGGCCTTTGACGCCCCAATCACAGCGTCGAGTGGCAGGTCGGCGCCGGTGATCCCTGTCGTTGAAGATTCGGCTGGTGAGTCGTCGCCATTCGGATCCGCATTTGCGCCGTTCACCGAGTTGTCAGAGGTCGTCAGACCAGTGACCGCACCGATTCCGGCCCCGACTGCGTCATTACCGATCGAGACAGGGCTACCGGGCTTGAACTGCACGGTGATGACTACGGAGCGAGTAACGCCAACGGCGAGAGAGTCTGAACCGTCGAGCACGTTGGTATCGCCGACACCGTCGTAGCCAGGATTCACCGTGAGCCCATCGCTTGACGCAGTTGCGACAGTAAACCCTGCGGGGAAGGCTGCGAGGTTGTCGGTGAGTTGAAGTCCATCGATTGATTCGGTACCGAAGTTCTCGACGAAAAGCGTGTAGTCAATGCTGAACCAACCGGCGCCTTCGTCGCTGACCGGCCCGTTCGACTTTGCGACGCCGACCACTGGCTGGATGCCGAGCGTCAAGGGATCGAGCAGGGTCACGGCTGACTCAGTCGGCTCACCATTGCCGTCAGGATCGGGGTCCGATCCGGGTGTCGAAGTGTCGGCAGTCGAAACTCCAGACGCCGTTCCGACGGCCTCAACAACTGCAGAGTTGCCAATTGGCGCGAGCGAGTCGGGAATGAAGGTGACGTCGAGTTCGACGGTCGCCGTGGCGCCGACAGCGAGTGCGTCGATGCCTGTTGTCAGGGCCGTATCGGTTGTGCCGTTGTACGCAGGGTTAACGTCGAGCGAACTGCGCACTGTGACAACTGGCGTGGCGGGGAATGCGCTGAGATCGTCACGCACGACCACCGATTCGAGGGCCTCGTTGCCGAAGTTCTCAATTGTGATGAGATAGGTGGCGGTGAACGATCCGTTGCCATTGTTCGCAACTCCGACGAGATCCTTTGCCACACCGGCCGAAGCATCGAGCGGGGGAAGGACTGGGGTTGCGTCGTCTTCGCCAGGGCTTGCTGGGTCACCGTCGCCGTTGCCGTCTGGATCAGACCCAGCATCGGAATCATCCGTGAGCGTCGCCCCCGTCGTCGAGCCGGTGCCCGTGACCACTGCTTGGTTCAGCTGAGCCGATGCGCTCGCAGGAACGTAGGTAACGTCGATATCGATTGAGCCAGTGACACCGACCGAGAGCAAATCGGTGCCGACCAAGATGTCTTGATCAGTGCCACCATTGAATCCGGCATTTGGAGTCAGACCTGACGAAGCAACGATCGCAATCGTTGGGATACCAAAGCTAGAAAGATCATCGGCAAGCTGGATGCCAGAAACAGGTTCATTGCCCAGGTTCTCCACCACAAATCTGAAGTGAGCGGTGAAGGTGCCGTCACCGTTGTCGTCAAGTGCAAGGAGTTCCTTCGCCGCGCCGAGCGATGAGACAAAGGGAATGTCGCTAGAAGCGACCAACTCAGTCGACTTGTTGACGACCGAGCCACCAACAGTTCCCGTCGCAACAACAGCAACCGTGTTCCCAATCGCCGCCGACGACGAAGGCACAAACATCACTTCATAGGTCAACAAACCGCTGCCACCAACCGGCAACACATCGGCACCATTCAACCGAGTCACCAACGACCCATCAAACGACACATTCGCCGACACATCACCAGAACCAACAACACTCTCCACCGAGAACCCCGCAGGGAAACCAGCAGCCAAATCATCAGTCAACACCACACCAACCGGCTCATTACCCGTATTCGAAACCGCAACCTCATACGTCGCGGTAAACGAACCGCCCAGAATCAACCACACCAGTCAACGACTTCGACACATCAAACCCAGGAGCCAACGGCATATCAGCCGGAGCCAACGACGCCGAGCTCGAACTCGAGACTGAGCCGGATCCGAACTGACCCGTAACAGCAATGTCGACTGTGTTTCCGATTACCGACGAGCCAGCAGGGGTGTATGTCACGGTGTAACGGAGTAAAGCCGTCACACCCACCGGCACAACATCAGCACCGTTTAGTCGAGTGTCGGATGAACCGTCGTAGGACCCGTTGGCGGTCAGAGGGCCTCCAACCGGTGTCACGACAACGCTGTAGCCGGCTGGAAACTCTGCCGAGAGGTCATCGGTGAGCGCCACATTGAGCGGCTCATTGCCGGTATTGATGACCGAGACTTCATAGGTCGCCGCAAATGCGCCGCCACCTGCATCGGCAACGCTGACGAGGCTCTTGCCCGATGAAACGCCCGGGCTGTAGGGCACGTCCGACGCAGCGAACACTTCGGGGTCAGACACCTGAGCGTTCGTTCCGCTGACGTTGCCAACGAGACCAACCACCACGGTATTCGTAATGTCGCTTCCCGAGGTAGGAGTGAAGGTCACGGTGTACGTGATCGTCCCGGTCCCACCTACAGGCACGCTTGTTCCCGTCGCAAGCGTGGTGTCGCTTGAACCATTGAAGGTCGCATTCTCTGCGAGCGACCCGGTGGCGGACATAATCACGGCCCCGAATCCTGCGGGGAACACAGCAGCAAGGTTGTCGCCAACCACGACATCGACTGGCTGATTGCTCGTGTTCGTCACCATCACCTCGTAGGTGGCAGTGAACGAACCACTTCCTGAGTCGACAATGCCGGTCAATGACTTCTCGACAGTGGCATCAAGACTGAGCGGGAGCTCGGTCCCAAGGTCGATGCTCGCGCCATCTGATCCACCAACATCCGTGGCAGTCCATTTCGAGGTGCCAGAGACGTCGGCAGTGTTCACGATCGTTCCCGGTGTCGATGGTGAGTAGGTCACGAGAACAGTTGCTGTGACAGAGGCACCAGCCGCCAACTCAACCGGGCTGGCTAACAGTTCCGTGTCGCTTGAACCATCGAAGTTGGTATTCTCCACGCCGCCCGTAACTGACGAGACCGATGCCGCGGAGAATCCAGGAAACCCACTGACGTTGTCCGTGATCTGCACGTTGGTGATCGGCTCATTGCCGTCATTCGCCACGGAGATCAAGAACGTCGAAGTGAACGCGCCGTTGCCAGCGTCGATGGTGGACACATGGTCCTTGGTAATCGAAAGCGACGGATTCCAACTGATGTCAGCCAACGGACTGAAGATCGTCGGGTCGTTCTCACCTAGCTCGTCCGCGATCCAATTGTCGTTTGGGTCGGGATTGCCGCCATCATCACTCAAGTCAGATGCCGTGAGACCGGAGCTGGCTCCCGCACCCTCGACTGTCGCCTGATTGACAATTGGGGAGTCACCGGTAGGAACGAAGTCGACAGTCAGCGTGACTTGGGTCTGCTCACCCACAGCAAGTTGGAAAGGATCCAACACGAGCGGGTCGTCGGTGCCATTGAACGACGCGTTCACGGCGAGCGGCGATACGACGATGATTCCGGTGATCTCCGTGCCGAAGGCGCTTAGGTCATCCTGGAGCATCACGGCATCAAGATCATCATTGCCAAGGTTCTCGACGACGATCTGATAGGTGACGCGAAAGGTGCCGTCGCCATTGTCGACGAGCGGTAGCTCGGCGAGCTTTGAGACACCGATCCGTGGATCAGGCGCCACCGCGATGACAACGCCGCCTGCGACGCACGTACTCGGCGAATCATCGTCACAGAGCTGGTAGCTGAAATTGTCGTTGCCCATGAATCCTGGAGCAGCGGTATACGTGAAGGTGCCGTCACCGTTATCGACGACCGTGCCGCCCTCAGCCGACGTCGCGTCGAACGACCCAAGTTGAGCGCCGTCGATGATCGTGTCGTTGTCGACCCAGTTAATGACAATGGATTCAAGGTCCGAGGTTGCGGTGCCGCTGTCGCCTCCAGTCGAAGGGTTTGCGTCATCCGTCACATCGATGGTGACGGTTGCGAGCGCACACACGTCGGGGTCGGGGTTTGCGTTACACGCTCGGTAGATCACGGTGTGGGGCGAGGTCGCGTCATCGTCGATCGTTGAGTTAAACGTTACGACACCCTCAGGGGTAAACGTGTATGAGCCAGGGTTGGCTGTACCTGTGCCGGTGTCCACGAAGCTCGTGCCGGGCTGAATCAGGAAGTCGTCATTGGAGATGACATTGACCGTTCCTGACTGGCCAGCAACCATGGTCAGCGAATCGTTGCCCGCCAGCTGTGTTGTCCGGTTCGGGTCGGTGGCATCTGGGTTTCCGTCGTCGTCAGAGTCAAGATCGTTACAGTCAGGGTCGCCGTCACCATCGGTGTCGAGTGTTGCCCCGGCCAGCGTTTCGCCCATCTCGGTCCAGTCGACAATACCGTCGCCGTCTGTATCGGACTCGAGGTAATCTTCAATTCCGTTTGCGTTGGTGTCCTCGTACACAACACCGTCGAGCGTCGACAGGTTCGACGGTGGAATCTCGGCAAACCCGCCACCGTCTAACGACCAGTCGAGGGCGTAGCCATAAAGGGTGCCGTTGTCGTAGATATACATGCGATACGCGATCGCGTTTGGATTCGCACACTGCTGAGGAATCGGGATCGGCACATCGACCTGAACGAGCGTCTGGTACGGCGTGACTCTCTTCCCGCGTTCCTCAATGTTCGCAATATTGGGGCCTTCTGCCGACCAGAACGAGAAGTATGCAGTCCGTTCCCAGCTGTTGACCTTCGCGTTCCGTGACCGGATCGTGAGCGAAGTCGTTCCTGGTGGAATCAGAATCATGCCCTGAGCAATTTCCCAGTCGGCATTCGAGTTTGGCGAGGGAGTGCCGCAGGGGAGCACGCTATTCTCGTCGTTGAGCTGGGGAAATAGGCCAGGATCGGCAGCCAAAGTGCACACCGTGCTCGTCGGACGCCCGAGCCATGGCTTGCCATTCGCGTCGGTCGAGGTAAAGAAATTCGTGACGGGCGGGCTCGTCCCCGGCGTAAGGCCGCCACCGGTTGTGGGCGAGCTGAGCTCCCATATGTCGACCCGGCCGTCACCGCTAGTGCCGGCGGCATATGCGCTCACATCGAGCAGCGTCATGCCGCTAAACACAAGGGTAAGCGAGAGAATGATTTTCAGAGCGGTGCGAGGCCCAGTGCGCATGAACTCCCCGTCGGCCAAAACCCGAGGGACTTGAGTCCTCGACGTTCGTCGGCCTAGCGGCCTCCTCTCTTCCAGCCTTTCCTCGCCCAAGGGCTCAGAAACGCCCCCAACGACGTTCGTCGGC